>OGYZ01000064.1_pt1 | contig 81337 bp, 59 predicted proteins | sample 1576681 | NCBI WGS metagenome assembly OGYZ01 (sample SAMEA3541480, study PRJEB24748) | human gut metagenome | biome: human gut; feature: human-associated habitat; material: faeces | place: China | collected 2012 | reverse complement strand
TCTTATTCCGTATTGCTAACCTATTTGCCTATCCCCACTAAAATTCTACTGACCCCTGTTCTCCGCGTTCGTGCTGTACGGCATACGGGAATATTCCGATATGTGAAAATAAACGTGCCGAAATGACATTAAAAGTTAAGTGTACATAAAATAAGAGAATCCTGAGGCTAAGTTTTGGCATTCTTTTCGCATGTTTCGATTTTAATTATTAATTTTGCAGCATCTTATAATAGGTATTTTTATGACACTTGACTTGCTTACTGCCATATCTCCGATAGACGGACGTTACAGAGGTAAAACGGAGGCATTGGCTGATTACTTTTCAGAATATGCGCTCATACGCTACAGGGTGCGTGTGGAGATAGAGTATTTCATCACATTGTGCGAGCTTCCGCTGCCTCAGCTGGCTTCGTTCGACCATTCTTTGTTCCCACGGCTGAGAAGCATCTACACCGCTTTCGACGAGGTTTGCGCACAGCGCGTGAAGGACATCGAGGCGGTGACCAACCACGACGTGAAGGCAGTGGAGTATTTCATAAAGGAGGAGTTCGACAAGATAGGAGGACTGGATGCGTATAAGGAGTTCATACATTTCGGACTGACATCGCAGGACATCAACAACACCAGCGTGCCGCTCTCCGTAAAGGAGGCTCTCGAGAAGGTATACTGTCCGGCAGTGGAGGAGCTTATAGCGCAGCTCAACGATTATGCCGAAGAGTGGAAAGACGTGGCGATGCTCGCCAAGACACACGGACAGCCGGCGTCGCCTACACGGCTCGGTAAGGAAATAATGGTGTATGTGTACCGTCTCACCGAACAGCTCAGGGAGCTGAAGGCATGCAGGATGACTGTGAAGTTCGGAGGCGCGACAGGCAACTACAACGCCCATCACGTGGCATATCCGCAGTTCGACTGGAAGGCTTTCGGCGACCGGTTCGCCAAGGAGAAGCTCGGTATGGAGCGCGAGCAGTACACCACGCAGATAAGCAACTACGACTGCCTCGGCGGTGTGTTCGATGCCATGCGCCGGATCAATACAATCATCATCGACCTTGACCGTGATATGTGGATGTATATATCCATGGACTACTTCAAACAGAAGATAAAGGCTGGCGAGGTAGGGTCGAGTGCGATGCCTCATAAGGTGAATCCCATCGACTTCGAGAACAGCGAGGGCAATCTGGGAGTGGCAAACGCCGTGCTCCAGTTCCTCGCCGCAAAACTGCCGGTGAGCCGTCTGCAGCGCGATCTTACCGACTCCACGGTGCTCCGCAATGTGGGTGTGCCGTTCGGTCACGGTCTTATTGCCATAATGAGCACGCTGAAAGGACTGCGCAAGCTCATTCTCAACGAACAGAAAATATACGACGATCTCGACAACACATGGGCTGTGGTGGCTGAGGCTATACAGACAATACTGCGCCGTGAGGCTTATCCTCACCCTTACGAGGCGTTGAAGGCGCTTACCCGTACAAACAAGAAGATGACGGAGGAGACCATACACGACTTCATCAGGACGCTCGATGTGAGCGATGAGGTGAAGGCGGAGCTGATGGCAATCACACCGCACAACTACACGGGTATATGACAGTGAATCGTCATTTTACACATAACAGAGTTATATTTATCAGAGAGTTATAATTTATTAACCGGAGCCGTGAGGCCAGAACATCATCATTTAATATGGACTTAGAATTAGAAAACAAAGCTCAAGGGCAGTCTTCAGAGCAGAAAAACGAGGGTCAGGAGAACTCTGCCACAAACTATCAGAAGGATTATCGTAGCGGCACTCGTCCGCAACGTCCGCGCATCCGCGTGCAGCGCGCCTACACTACAGGCCGCAGCAGTGGCGATGAGGGCGGATTCCGGCCGGAAGGTTTCGGGACGGGATTGCTGCAAAACAATAATAACACGGGCTATCAGCCGCGCCAGCAGGCAGGCTATCGTCCGCGCTTCAACAATGCCGAGGGCAACCAGACAGGCTATCAGCCACGCCAGCAGGCAGGCTACCGTCCCCGCTTCAACAACGCCGAGGGCAACCAGACGGGCTATCAGCCACGCCAGCAGGCAGGTTACCGTCCTCGCTTCAACAACGCCGAGGGCAACCAGGGCGGCTATCAGGCGCGCCAGGGCGGATTCCAGCAGCGTGGCGCACGTCCGCAGCGCGGTGGCTATAACAAGAATTATCAGCAGGGAGGTTACCGTCCTCGTACCGCCGACTACGACCCCAACGCCAAGTATAGCATGAAGAAGCGCATCGAGTATAGCGAGAGTCACATCGACCCGAACGAGCCTATACGTCTCAACAAGTTCCTTGCCAATGCCGGAGTGTGCAGCCGCCGCGAGGCTGACGAGTACATAGAGGCAGGCGCAGTGACCGTAAACGGGACCGTGGTGACCGAACTCGGAACCAAGGTAAAGCGTTCGGACGAGATCAAGTTCCAGGATAACGTGGTGACACTCGAGAAAAAGGTCTACGTGCTTCTCAACAAACCGAAGGACTGTGTCACCACAAGCGACGACCCGCAGAACCGCAAGACCGTCATGGATATTGTGGGTAACGTGTGTCCGGAGCGCATTTATCCGGTGGGAAGGCTTGACCGCAACACGACCGGTGTGCTGCTTCTCACAAACGACGGCGACCTTGCGAGCAAGCTGACTCATCCCAAGTTCCTCAAGAAAAAGGTTTACCACGTGTTCCTCGACAAGAATGTCACCGCACACGACATGCAGCAGATAGCGGAGGGAATAGAGCTTGAGGACGGAGAGATACATGCCGACGCCATCGAGTATGCCAGCGATACGGACAAGAGTCAGGTGGGCATAGAGATTCATAGCGGCAAGAACCGCATCGTGCGCCGCATCTTCGAACATCTGGGCTATCGCGTCGTGAAGCTCGACCGTGTACAGTTCGCGGGACTGACAAAGAAAAACCTGCGTCGCGGAGACTGGCGTTTCCTCACTGAGAAGGAGGTCGACATGCTGCGCATGGGTGCTTTCGAGTAAACAGACATAACAATACATAATAACATAAACAGATGACGTGTCGGCCTGTTCGGACCGTGCCGCCGCCACATAACACGGCTTCAGTAGCCGGGGAAGGGCAGGGGCGCGGGCTGAAAAGGCTGACGGCATTTTATAACATATATATAATATGGAGACAATACGTAGAACAAAGGTAGTCGACATTCTCAAACGCACCGACTTCGGAGCGGTTGTCAATGTGAAGGGATGGGTGCGTACGCACCGCAGCAGCAAGGCTGTTGATTTCATAGCACTGAACGACGGCTCGACCATAAAGAACGTTCAGATAGTTGTCGATCCCTCCAAGTTCGACGAGAATATGCTGAAGCAGATCACCACAGGTGCCTGCATAAGTGCCACGGGAGTGCTTGTCGAGAGCCAGGGAGCCGGTCAGGCTTCTGAGATACAGTGCAGTGAGATAGAGATTTACGGTCTGTGCGGCTCCGACTATCCCATGCAGAAGAAGGGACAGAGCTTCGAATACATGCGCCAGTACGCGCACATGCGTCTGCGCACCAACACTTTCGGTGCCGTGATGCGCATCCGTCATAACATGGCGATAGCCATACACAAGTTCTTCCACGACCGTGGCTTCTTCTATTTCCATTCGCCCATCATCACCGCAAGCGACTGCGAGGGTGCCGGCGAGATGTTCCAGGTGACGACAAAGAACCTGTACGACCTGAAGAAAGACGAGGACGGAAAGATCATCTACAGCGATGACTTCTTCGGAAAGATGACGTCTCTCACCGTTTCCGGACAGCTTGAGGGCGAGCTCGGAGCCACTGCCCTCGGACAGATATACACGTTCGGACCGACGTTCCGTGCCGAGAACAGCAACACTCCGCGCCATCTTGCCGAGTTCTGGATGATAGAGCCCGAGGTGGCTTTCATCGACAAGGACGACCTTATGGACCTTGAGGAGGAGTTCATCAAGTATTGTGTGCAGTGGGCTTTGGACAACTGCAAGGACGATCTGGAGTTCCTCAACAAGATGATTGACAAGGGTCTCATCGCAAGACTTGAGGGAGTGCTGAAGGATTCGTTCGTCCGTCTCACCTATACCGACGGCATCAGGATACTCGAAGAGGCTGTTTCGAACGGCAAGAAGTTCGAGTTCCCGGTTTCATGGGGCATGGATCTCGCCAGCGAACACGAGCGTTACCTCGTCGAGGAGCACTTCAAGAAGCCCGTGATAATGAATGATTATCCTAAAGAGATAAAGGCTTTCTACATGAAGATGAACGAAGACGGACGCACGGTGCAGGGAACGGACGTGCTGTTCCCGCAGATCGGCGAGATAATAGGAGGAAGCGTGCGTGAGGAAAGCTACGACAAGCTCATGGCGCAGATAACGGAGCGCAACATCCCGATGAAGGACATGTGGTGGTATCTCGACACCCGCAAGTACGGAACATGCCCTCACGGCGGTTTCGGACTCGGTTTCGAGCGTCTCATCCTTTTCGTTACGGGCATGCAGAACATACGCGATGTCATACCGTTCCCGCGTACTCCGAAGACCGCGGAGTTCTGAGAAAGGGCATCATCATATACGGACAATCCCGGAACAGAGCCTTTGCGCTTCTGTTCCGGGATTGTCTTTTTCGTTCCATACGGGCGGTCGTGTCCCATCAGCATTGCGTGCCTGTGCCGGGCGTGCCGCTTTATGATTTTCCGGGAAAGCCTATGATGTCCTTCACTATTTCCCCACCTAATATTATACCTGCCGCCGCCGGCACGAAGGCATTGCTTGCCGGAACCGGGCGTTTTGAGGCTTCGGCACCGCTGTCCGGCACGTCTTGTTCTGAGGAATGTGCTGGCTGCTCCTCGCTGTATACCACTTTCAGATGCTCTATGCCAGCCTTCCGCAGTTTCTTCCGCATGATTTTGGCTATCGGGTCCATGCTTGTCCTGCTCAGGTCAGCCACTCTGAACATTGTAGGGTCGAACTTGTTTGCCGCCCCCATGCTGCTTATCAGCGGCACACCGAGCCCGTGGCAGCGCATGGCTATGTCTATCTTCGCCTTTATTGTGTCGATGCAGTCAGCCACATAGTCGTATTCTGACAGGTCAATATTGCCCGCCTCCTCCGGCAGGTAGAACATGCGTATGGCATTGACGTCGCATTCAGGGTTGATGTCGAGAATCCTCCGGCGTGCCACATCCACCTTATACTCCCCGAGGTTGCTGTTGAGTGCGATTATCTGGCGGTTGAGATTGGTTATGCTGACGGTGTCGTTGTCGATGAGAGTGATGTGTCCCACACCGCTGCGAGCCATCACCTCGACGGCATAACCGCCCACTCCTCCTACGCCGAACACTGCAACGCGCGCTTTGGCAAGAGTCTCTATGGCGTCACGTCCGAACAGCATCTCTGTCCTTGCATACCACTTCTGCATCATCTGTTCAGTTTTATGGATTTGTCGGAGATGCTTATCAGCCTCCGTCTGTACAGGTCGCCGACGGCGCGTTTGAACACCTTCTTGCTCACATGGAACATGTTCTTTATGTCCTCCGCGTCGCTCTTGTCGCCCAGCGGACACGTTCCGCAGTTGCCGTGCAAGTATTCCAGCAGTGCCTCGGCGAAGTCTTTGGTGTGCCGGCGTCCCGACGGCTGCGCCATGAGGTCTATCTTCCCGTCTTCCCGTACGTTGCTGACGTAGCCCTTCATACGGTCGCCCGTGTGTATGTCCTCAAATATCTGGCTGTCGTAGATGAGTCCTTGGAACCTGTTGTCCACAATGACCTTGAAGCCCAGATCGGTCTTCTGCCACACCAGCATGTCCACCTCGTCGCCGCGACGGTATGGCGGCATGTCCTCGCTCAGGAAGTGTTCCACCTTTGCCGAAGCCATTATGCGGTAGCTCTCTTCGTCGATGTGCACGTGCACTATGTATCTCTTGCCTTTCTCCATGCGCATCTTCTGTTCGCGGAACGGGCAGAAGAGGTCTTTCATCAGTCCCCAGTCGAGGAACGCCCCGTGGTTGTTCACCCACGCCACTTCAAGGTATGCGAAGTCGCCCACCTTCGCCCGAGGAATCTCCGTGGTAGCCACGAGCCTCTCCTCGTTATCGAGATAGATGAACACTTCCATCGTGTCGCCTGGACAGGCACCCTCCGGCACATAGCGGCGCGGCAGGAGTATCTCCCCCTCGTCGCCTCCGTCAAGGTACAGACCGAAGTCAACCTCCTTCACGACGGTAAGTATGTTGTAGTCGCCGAGCTTTATCATATGAGTCAGTCTTTTTGCTTTTTATGTATGTGAAAGTTCATTCGCCTTCGCGTGAACCATTGTTCTCCTCCGCAGCATTTTCCGTGACGGGGTCGGAAACGTGCGTGACAGCCGTTGAGGAGCAGCTTTCGAGCATTCCGTCCTTCATCACTATGGTGCGGTCGGTTATGCTTGCCAGGTTCTCGTCGTGTGTCACTATGACGAACGTCTGTCCGAACTTGTCGCGCAGTTCGAAGAAAAGGCGGTGCAGCTCCTCCTTGTTCTTTGAGTCGAGGCTACCGCTGGGCTCGTCTGCAAGAATCACCGCCGGGTTGTTCATCAGTGCCCTTGCCACCGCTACGCGCTGTTTCTCGCCTCCCGACAGTTCAGCCGGCTTGTGCGTGGCACGGTCTTCCAGTCCCATGAATCGCAGCAGTTCGCCTGCGCGTTCTTTCGCCTCAGCCTTGCCGGTACCCCCTATGAATGCCGGAATCATTATGTTCTCCAGTGCCGTAAACTCCGGAAGGAGCTGGTGGAACTGGAACACGAAGCCTAAGCGTCGGTTGCGGAAGTCGCCTATCTGTGCCGCGTTGAGTTTCCTCACGTCAGTCCCGTCGATGACGATTGAGCCGCTGTCAGGTCTGTCGAGCGTTCCGATGATCTGCAGCAGAGTGGTCTTTCCCGCTCCGCTCGGACCTACTATGCTCACCACCTCGCCTTTGTCGATGTGCAGGTCGATGCCTTTGAGCACCTGCAGTGAGCCGAAGCTTTTTGTAATTCCCTTGATGTCTATCATAAAATGCAGTGTGTTTGTCGTTTGTCTCTTGCCTTGGTGCGGCGTCAGTGTTGCCTCGCCGTGCGGCGTTCATTGCTCTGCGTTGCCGTCGGCAGGGCTTTTCCCCGACTTCTTCATGCGGTTTATCCACTTGCCGATGCTCTCGTATGCGCTGCGGTCCTCGGTGTGCTGAGGCTGTGCGAAGGTCATTTCGTCCATGGCATTGCCGTGCTGGTCGGGGAATATTATTATGAGATTCGTGCCGGAGAAATGCGTTGTCAGTTCCTCGGGCAGATATTCTATCGCGTTCTTGTATGACACGGTGCCCTTCCGCGCAGCCACAACCACAAAGAGGTTGTCCCCGCTTATGTTAGCCGCGAGGCGTGGCAGCTCGTTCCAATGGTCCATCGCCATGTATTCAGCCTTCACGTCCGGATGGTGCTGCATGGTGTATTTGTTGATGAGCGAGAGCGTGTCGGGGCGTCCGTGGAACATCATGCGGCACTCCATGTTGCCCGCGAGGCGGTCCAGACGTTCGAGCCAGCGGTAGAATCCCGGTTCGAACTGCGCCTTCGACGGCACCGCCACGTGTATGTGCCGTATTGTTGTGAGCGGCTGGTTGAGTCGCGCCATTATTATCTGGTTGTTCAGTCCGTTGAACAGGCTCTGGTGGAACGCGCCCCAGAACTTCTGCGACACCTCCTTGTGCATGTGCATCCCGATGATTATCTCCGACGCGCGGAACTCCTTGAAGGCATGCTTTATGCCGTTGGCTATGTTGGCGGCGACCCTCACCTGAGTCTGCATCTTCACGTCGGCAGCCGCCGCATACTTGCTCACATTCTCGAGAAGGCGTTGTCCGCGTTCCTGGTTTGCCCGCATGTCGTCGTCGTCGTACACCACGTTAAGCCCCACAATCTCCCGCCGCAGCTTAGGGTTGCGCATCATGATGGCAAGACTCAGCAGTCTGTTGGCATACTCGGGATACTTCATCGGTATGAGTATGCGCTCGTCGTCGGTCTGCTGTTCGTCCTGCGGCATGTCCTTGTCGCGCAGTATTATCTGCTGTGCAGCCGACTCGGTCATCATCGTCGATATGATGCACGTGAAGAGAATCATTATCACCACGGCGTTGAGCATCTCGTCGTTCACGAGCACCTGTCCCGGAGCGGTCTCTATCCTCATGCCCACCATTATCATGGCTATCGAGCCGGCGGCGTGTGCCGAGGTGAGTCCGAACATCATGTTGCCCGACGAGAGCGGCAGGCGGAAAAGGCGGGCTGACAGATATGCCGCTATCGCCTTGCCGAAGGTGCCTATGAAGGTGATGGCGAGCACCACCCATATGATGCCTGTCCCGGCGAAGAGCAGGCGCACGTTGATGAGCATTCCCACGCCTATGAGGAAATAGGGGATGAACAGGGCGTTGCCGATGAACTCTATGCGGTTCATCAGAGGCGACACGTGGGGTATGTAGCGGTTGAGTATGAGTCCGGCGACGAAGGCTCCGAAGATGCCCTCAAGACCCACTGCCTCGCTCAGGGCTGCGCTCATGAAGAGCATCGACATGACGAAGATGAACTGCATCACGGCGTCGCTGTAGCGGCGCAGGAACCATCGCGTGAGCCTCGGTATGACGAGAACCATCGCCCCGATGTACACGAAGAACTTGGCTGCGAACCACACCCAGAACCAGAAACCTGTGCTCTCCCTGTGTGATGCCACGAGGGCGGCGAGCGTGACAAGAGCCATCAGCAGCGAGATCATGGACGAGCCGACGCTCAGCGACACGCTCTTCTTGCGCTGGAGTCCGTAACGGCTCACTATGGGATAGGCTATCAGAGTGTTGGAAGCCATGATGCAGCCCAGCAGCAGCGACGCCTGAAGGGAGTAGCCGAGCAGTGTGTGGCTCATGATGTAGGTCAGCACGAACGGCGCGGAGAATGTGAGCAGACCGAAAGTGAGAAACCTCCGTCCGTCCTTACGTATGCCGTCCATGTTCATCTCGAGCGACGCGAGGAACATGATGTAGTATAGTCCCACCTTGCCGAACAGCTCGAAGGAGTCGTCGCGCACCAGAATGTTGAGTCCGTACTTGCCTATGAGCACTCCGGCGAGCACCATTCCGATGATGTGGGGAATGCGTAGCTTTCCCATGATGATGGGTGCCGAGAGTATGATTATCATCACCACGAAGAATATCAGCGTGGGATCGGTTATCGGAAAGTATTGCGCTATCTGGGACATAGGTATGTTGCCGGTGTTTGTATGTCTGTTGTCTGATTAATATGCAAACTTAATCAAAATCGCTGGAATAAACGAAAAAAAATGCGGAAATGGATGTTACGGGACGCTATTTGGGCGTTTCAGCGCACGCATGCAGCCAGACTTTACTCCGCATCGTTGTCGTGATATCGCGTGACCGACACCGTGACACAGCGGCGCGTGGCTTGGTCTGAGGAACGGGTGACAGTGTGGGAAAGAATGGCGGACATAATATGGCGGAATAGTTTGGGTAAATATAAATTAACATATTGTATATACTAAATGTTAAAACATTGTCTCTGAAACTGCCGTATTCTGAAACACGGACGCCCCGGACGCTGTTTTCGCGGAAAATGACGTTTTTTGCAGTCTTTCCGTAATCTGCTGACTGATACGCTGTTAGGCTTCCGACGGCTCGCGGTGCTTTATCCTCTGTTTTGCGAAAGAGCCTTTTCCGTCGTGCCGAATGGTATCTTTTGCAACACGAAAGAGCCTTCTTCGTAGAATGAGACATGCCGTTTGGCGATGCGGAACAGGCTTTCCTGCATTCCGGTCTTTTGCGTACGACTGTGTGATTGTTCCTTTTCGGTTCTTTTGTATACATTTATCGGCTAAGTCTTTTCCGGATTGTGAGACTGGAAAAGTTAAATTGTTATAGTGTAATATTAAAATAATGTTAATTGCGTTTTGACCCGTATATGACGGAGACAGGATGCGGTGATGTCTGCATGTGGTGTGTGGGGAGGGACGGCAGAGGCGGATGATTCTCTCGGCAGTGCGATAAAAAAAGTCGTGGTAATTGCATTTTAATGGAAATGTTGTATCTTTGCATAAGATAAGCTTCGGCTCGGCAGTATCAAGCCTGGTAAGACTTCGTCTTCCCGCCTTGCTGTTGCGCTCGCCTTGCATTATCTTTGTCATAAGATAAGCTTCGGCTCGTCGATATTTTGAAGTCACGGTAAGGCGGTGCGGAAGATGCCGTCCGGCATACCGATATATAACAACATAAACACTATAACATTATGAAAGTAGCAATTGTAGGAGCAAGCGGAGCCGTAGGACAGGAGTTCCTGCGCATACTTGCAGAGCGTGATTTCCCGATGGATGAACTGGTGTTGTTCGGCTCAGAGCGTTCGGCTGGACGAAAGTACAGCTTCAAGGGAAAGGATTACGAGGTGAGACTGTTGCAGCACAACGACGATTTCAAGGATGTCGACATAGCGTTCGTCTCCGCAGGAGGAGGCACATCGAAGGAGTATGCCGACACAATCACCAAGCACGGAGCTGTGATGATAGACAACTCGAGCGCGTTCCGCATGTGTGACGACGTGCCTCTGGTTGTGCCGGAGTGTAATGCCGAGGATGCGCTCAACCGTCCGCGCGGCATCATCGCCAACCCCAACTGCACTACAATAATGATGGTGGTGGTGCTCAAACCGCTGGAGCAGCTCAGTCACATACGCCGCGTGCACGTGTCGAGCTACCAGAGCGCGAGCGGCGCGGGTGCCGCTGCGATGGCTGAATTGCAGCAGCAGTATGAGCAGCTCGTGGAGGGCAAGCCTGTGACTGTGGAGAAGTTCCCGCATCAGCTCGCCTATAACGTCATTCCGCAGATTGATGTCTTCACCGACAACGGGTATACAAAGGAGGAGATGAAGATGTTCAACGAGACACGGAAGATAATGCACAGCGACGTGAAATGCTCTGCCACATGCGTGCGCGTGTCGTCGCTCCGTTCCCATTCGGAGAGCGTATGGATAGAGACGGAGACTCCGATAAGTGTCGAGGATGCGCGTAAGGCAATAGCAGCCGCACCGGGATGTACGCTGAAGGACGACCCGGCGAACCTTGTCTATCCTATGCCGCTGGAGACAGCCGGGCTGGACGATGTGTACGTGGGACGCATCCGCAAGGACCTTACCGACGACTGTGGTCTCACGCTGTGGCTCAGCGGTGACCAGATACGCAAGGGTGCCGCACTCAACGCCGTGCAGATAGCCGAATATCTGATAAAGGTGGGTGACGTGAAATGATATGTGACGGTCGGCAGACCGGTGGATATACATACGGCGTATGCTGTGAGCCAATCTCAGCATATGCCGTTTTTTCATGCGCGTATGGTTAGGGCTCAGGCATGACGTTGACGCTGCCGTGGCTTCGCGGCATTATTCGCGTGGGACAGACAGTGACGGGAAGGCATGCCGTAAGATATTTTTCGTGCCATTATATTAATGTACGCATCCTATAATATTAATGTATGCTCGCATGTATATTGATAAAGGTGTGATGTGAAAATAAAACGCCGGACAGTAATGAAAAACCGTCCGGCGTTGTGCGTGTGCGCCTGATAGGACTCGAACCTACACGTCGCGAGACACCAGATCCTAAGTCTGGCGCGTCTACCAATTCCGCCACAAGCGCGAGTAGAGTGTACCGTAACCGACGTTTTTCTCACCTGTGTGGTGGCGTGTTGCGGTCGCTGTGATTCTGCATGAACAGGAATCGCTGCAAAGTTACACTTTTTTTATATCATATACGAACGAAACGGTATTTTTTTTAGTCGCCTTCGGCAGGGCTGTTCATTCGGAAGTATATCGCGGGGAGGGACAGGCAAGAAGACGGGTTGTGTGTTGGAATGATGTTATATGCGGACTGTCGATTCCACGAAAACACACCGCGCATACACTTTTATGCTTAATTTATTGTGAAAAAAAATATAATGGGTGGTTTTGTTTGCGTTGTAATGAATATTACATTATCTTTGTAGAAGACAAGCTGCACTCGGGAAAGTATGAGCAAGCTCCCTTTCCGCTCGTTTGCATTGTCTTTGCATAAGACAGGCTTCGGCTCGGCAGTATCAAGTCTGGTAAAACTTTGTTTCACCGTCTTGCTGTTGCACTCGCCTTGCATTGTCTTTGCATAAGACAGGCTTCGGCTCGGCAGTATCAAGTCCGGTAAAACTTCGTTTCACCGTCTTGCTGTTGCACTCGCCTTGCATTGTCTCTGCAAAACAACTATAAATTTATTGCTGTGACCGGACTGCTGTATTTATTTGAACCTATTACCCTTGACGAAAAGAACGGCATATATCTTATGAACTGGAAGGATGTAGGGATTGCGGCTACAGAAAAGTTGTCCGCAAGGCTCGTTGTCATGGCTAAGGACACTTGCAGCGTGCAGGAAACAGAAGGCGTACGCACCGCGTCGTGCCGCAAAGTGTATTCTGATGCGCTCCGAGGGGCAGGGCAATGGTGAAGATTTGCTGTGAAACGGATGTTTACGAAAGCAGTAGTAGGATAAGCAACGGACTGAAATTATCACACGAGAAATGGACAGTATAAGACATATGGAGATGTGGACGGTGCGTGCCGTGCGTACTGCCGTGTTGCTGACGGTGCTTCTCATGATGCCTGAAGGCATTATGGCGCAGCACAGCGACTTCGGTGTATGGACAACGATGGGTGCGGAGAAGAGTCTTGGAGAGAAATGGAGCGTCGGGGCTGAAGGCGAGTTCAGAACGCGCGACAATTCCGGAACAGCTGACAGATGGAGCTTCGGACTGGAAGGGAGCTACAAGATTGTGACCGGACTGAAGCTCTCGGCAGGATACACTCTGCTCTACGACAACAACGACGAGGAGATAACCGTTCATGAGGACGGCTCATACAACAGTCGGAGACCGTCCTACTGGGGACTGCGCCACCGCTTCAACGTGTCGCTCACGGGTAGTGTCAAGGCAGGAAGGTTCGGTATTTCGCTGCGCGAAAGATGGCAGTACACCTACCGTCCGAGGAAAACCACGGAGCGTTACGACTATGATAACGGATTGTGGGAGAACTATAATGTGAGAGGCAAGGGGCACAATGTGCTGCGCTCGCGGCTCAAAGTGGAGTACGATATTCCCGGATGCAGGATAGATCCTTATGCCAGTGCCGAGATGTACAACTCGTTTTCGCTGGAGAAATCGCGCTATATAGTTGGCGCGGAGTGGAAAATCACGAGGACGCACAGTGTGGGGTTGTATTATCTTTATCAGAATGTAAACAACGACAAGGATGATGACGACACCGACGAACATGTGCTCGGACTGAGCTACAGAATAAAGTTGTAGTGCGTGAAAGGCATATGTGCCGTATCGGAGGTCGCACAGCCGGTGCTGCCGCAAGGCTCACGGTTGCCGTAATCACACTTTTATTTCATAATAAGACGAATGTTTTCATAATAAAATATTGACGTGAGTCAATTGCTGTTTTTAGGGTAACACGGACCGGTCGGGGCATCTTCACGACCGGTCCAATTTTGTTTAAAAGGTAAAGATGTAAAGAAGTAAAAAGGTAAAAAGGCGGGAGAAAGGGTAAAAGGATAAAAAAGTAAAAAGGTAAAAAGGCAATTGGAAAGGGTAAAAGGGTAAAAAGGTAAAGAAGTAAAAATAACGTTTGAGGAGTCGACAAGTCATATTTAAAATGCGGACATGCATTCTCTGGAACGTCCTTATAGCTTCTGTCTTGTTCCAATCCGCCTGTTTTTACCTCTTTACCTTTTTACCCTTTTACCCTTTCCAATTGCCTTTTTACCTTTTTACCTTTTTATTTTTTTACCCTTTCCCCCGCCTTTTTACATCTTTACCTTTTTACCTTTTTACCCTTTTATCGCAGTGCATTCCACCTCCACAAGTGCGTTCTTGGGCAGCGTTTTCACTGCCACAGCCGACCGTGCGGGGAAAGGCATGCTGAAAAATTCGGCATACACCTCGTTCATAGCGGCGAAGTTGTCCATGTCGGAGAGGAAAACGGTGGTCTTGACAACGTGTGCAAGGTCAGTGCCCGCCTCTTCCAGGATGTGCTTAGCGTTGGTGAGCGACTGTCTGGTCTGCTCCTTTATGCCACCCTCTGCAAACATTCCATTTGCCGGATCGATGGGAAGCTGTCCGGAGACGAATACCATTCCTCCTGCCTCGATGGCCTGACTGTATGGTCCGATTGCTTTCGGAGCCTTTTCTGTGCTTATTGCTTTCATGTGTGTTGATGTTTTATTGTTGTGTGAATATTGGTTTTCCGTGTTGTCGTATCATTTCCGTGCCGTTGCCGTGCGCGGTGTCTGTAGTGCTCAGTGAGTGTCTTCCGCCGTGCTGCCGTTGATGATGTGCCGTGCGTATTCTATTATGGTGTCCCTTCCGCGCAGCATGTCGGCATTGTCGAGCGACACCCTGTAGTCAGGCTCTATGCCGAACTCGGTGGTCTGCCTGTCAGTGTCGTACATGGGACATGCCGAGAACCGCACACTCCATCCTATAGGGAGCTCGCTCGTGTAGGGCATTCCTGCTCCGCCGCCCGTCCTGTCGCCCACGACGGTAACGCCCGGACAGCACTTCATGTACTTCACAAACTCGTTGGCTGCGCTGTATACCGCCCTGTTGGTAAGCACCACGGCGCGTTTCTGCCATCGCAGTCCCTTGGCAGGCTTGAGCCTCTGCTCCTCCATCTTGGAGAAGTCGTTGTGCCCCGGACCGGTCTTGTGCTGCATGTAACCCACGCATATCTCCTCGTTGGTGAAGCGTGCCGCGAGTTTCTCCGCAGCCGTGAGCATGCCTCCGCTGTTGTCGCGCAGGTCGATGATGAGTCCGTTGCAGGGCGCGAGGAAAAGCAGTATCTCGTCCAGATTGCCGTCGCCCGGAGCTGTGGAGAACGACTTGCAGCGCAGGTAGCCCGTGTTGTCGTCGAGCACGCGGTATTCCATTCCCGCCGCTATGCGGTAGTCCGTGCCAAGGTATTTTCTTATAAGCGTGTCGCTGTAGTTTGACGGATAGTCCTCCTTCCACGACCAGTTGCGCGCCACGTCCCACGCCGAGTACATGTTGACGTGCCCGTCGCGCAGTTCGCCGAGCATGTTTCCGAGAATCTCGAACAGCTGGTCCTCCGTCAGGTTGTCGCTCATCTGCACCGAGTAGCGGCTGCGTACCTCGTCCCAGTCGAGCCCGTACTCCTTGCCCTTCGCCTCGAAGAAGCAGTAGTGCTCGTCCATTATGCGCCACAGAGCCTCGAAGTTGCCGCGCGGATTGTCGGCATACTCCTCCTCGTCAACGCATGAAGTGATGCATGCCGTCATAGCCGTGATGTAGAGAAAAAACAGTGTCAGTCGTCTCATGGATGTATCTTTATGAGTTTGAACCGCCTTACCACGCCTATCATGAAGGCGTGCGTGTAGATATGCGACTTCAGATTGTTCACCCGAGCCTGCTGTATGTCGCACAGATAACCAGCCCGCAGCGTCGTGCGTCCTATGGTGAAGTCGAGCGATAGCATCTGTCTGACCGACGGTGAGCATACGAATGTGGTAGGCACAATATTACGGTCGTAGTTGCCTCGTGAGAATATCTCGTAGTAAGACTGCCCGTAGTTGGGGCTGAACATCAGTCCGCAGAGCGGTATGTTCAGCTCATAGCGTGCGGTGAACGGTCTGCCCGCGAGGGTGAATCTGTAGTCCGCGCTTCCCGTAGGCGTTATGTTCACCATTGCCCTTGCCTGCGCCGGGTTGTTGCCGTTGCGTGTGTTGTAGATGAAACCGATGGTGGCGTCGGCTGCGGCACCCGCCTTCAGGTTCAGCCTGTTGCCTGAGAGGCGCCAGTTGTAAAGCCATGCGTACTGGAAGAAGTACGCTCCCGCCATCTCCGCTCCGTTGCCCGAGCGGTTGTCGGCGTAGGATATGCTGCCCTGATGGGTTATCCTCCGCGACCAGCGGCTGCGTTCGGAGTCGCGTGTGGTGTGCGATATGTAGCGCAGCTCCACACCCTTGTATTTCTCCGGAGAGAGATAAGTGTCGAGTATGTCAGCCGACCCTATGGCAGCCATTCGTGCGTTCGTTATCACCTTGTCCGACGTTATGGTGTCGCTCTGCGCCCGTGACGCGGTGGAGTAGAGCAGTGCCGCCGCCGCGATAAACACTCTACATGTCGTCATCGCCGAAGAGATTAAGCTGTCCTGTCATCTCGTCTATCACCTGCTGCCTGCTTTTGCCTGCGTCCGGATCGAGGTTCTCCGGCTCCTCCTCCGGCTCTTCACCGCCGTCGGGCTCGTCTTCCGGTTCAGGCTCCGGCATTCTCAGAGGCTCCAGCTCCTCTATGTCCTCAACCTCCCATGTGCATATGCGCTTGCCTTTAGCCTTGAATCCCTTCACTCCAACAAACTGTTCCATGTCTATTTCCATGGGCGGTCGTTGCGTGGAGTTGCCGTCTCTGCCCTCCACCGGCTTGAATGTCACGCGTATGCGCGGGTATACCGTGTCGGTGAGAAGCACGAGCCTGCTCTGCGGGTTGTCGCCGAGGAAGTTCTGATGGCGTTTTGTCGCCTCCATGCAGAAGCGTTTTATGTAAGGATAGTTGTCGTTGTCGGCGTCGTAGAGCACAGCTGTCCACACCTTGCCGGGGTTCCATTTCTCTATTATGCGGATGTTGTCCTCATAGTGGTTGTTGGCGTCGAAGTCGGTGATATAGAACTCGTTGTCGTCGAGCACCACAAGTATGGAGTCGCCGTCGTTGAATTCTCCGAGCAGCTTTCCGCGTTCGTCGTAGTTCAGTCTGTTCACGTCGGCGTCGAACCACACCTTCCTTCCTCCGAGTGTGGAGCGTCCGTGGCTCTTCAGTCCTATCCTGTTGACGGCATGCTTGGTAAGAATGTTGCCTTTGGCGGTGCGTGCCTTTATGGCGATGTCGGAGAAATCCTTCTCCAGGAAAATCTTCTTCATCTTGGCGGTCACCTCCAGCGTCACCTTTATCACCTCCGCCTCGCCGTTCGGGTTGGCAGTGAAGTAGAGCACGCGCGAGCCCGGTGTGCCTTGCGTGAGGTCATACTCGCGGTCGCGTGTCATCGACGTCACGTTGAAGCGTTTGATGTATGACGGTCCGTTTCTGCCGTCGCGGTATACCGCGTTGTATGTGGTGCGCCTGTCGTTGCGCTTGAACACCTGCACGTGCATCACGTTCTTGCCTACGAAAATCTTGTCAGCCACGCGCATCACCTTATATTTTCCGTCCTTGAAGAACACGATGATGTCGTCAATGTCGGAGCAGTTGCACACGAACTCGTCCTTCTTCAGTCCTGTGCCGATGAATCCCTCCTGCCTGTTGATGTATAGTTTCTCGTTCGCCTCCACCACTTTCGCCGCCTCGATGGTGTCGAAGCTGCGTATCTCCGTGCGTCTGGGATGGTCCTTGCCGTACTTTTCCTTTATGAATCCGAACCACCGTATGGTGACGTCGGTCATGTGGGCGAGGTCGTGGTCTATCGACTTTATCTCCTCTTTCGTCCTGAGTATGAGTTCGTCAGCCTTGTCCTTGTTGAACTTCAGTATGCGTTGCATCTTTATCTCCATGAGCCGCAGTATGTCGTCGCGGGTCACCTCGCGCACCAGCTGTTTCTTGAACGGCTCCAGCCGGTTGTCCACGTGAGCCACGGCGGCGTCCATGTCGGGCGCGTTCTCGAACCCCTTGTCCTTGTATATGCGTTCCTCTATGAATATGCGTTCGAGCGAGGCGAAGAACAATTGTTCGAAAAGCTCGCCGCGCCTTATCTCGAGTTCCTTGCGCAGAAGCCCCATGGTGCTGTCCACCGAGTGGCGCAGCACGTCGCTGACGGTAAGGAAGCATGGCTTGTTGTCCTCAATGACGCAGCAGTTGGGAGACAGGTTTATCTCGCAGTCGGAGAAGGCGTAGAGCGCGTCGATGGTCTTGTCGGACGATATGCCCGGCGTGAGGTGCACCAGAATCTCCACCTCCGCCGCCGTGTTGTCGTCCACCTTGCGTGCCTTTATCTTTCCCTTGTCAATGGCTTTGAGTATGGAGTCGATGAGCGTCGATGTGGTCTTGCTGTAAGGTATCTCCTTTATGGCGATGGTCTTGCTGTCTATCTTCTCTATCTTGGCGCGCACCTTGAGCTGTCCTCCGCGCTGTCCGTCGTTGTATTTGCTCACGTCTATGGAGCCGCCTGTGGGGAAGTCTGGATAGAGGGTGAACTCCTCTCCGCGAAGATAGCTTATCGCCGCGTCGCATATCTCCACAAGGTTGTGCGGCAGAATCTTCGAGCTCAGACCCACGGCTATGCCCTCCGCTCCCTGCGCGAGCAGCAGCGGAAACTTCGCCGGCAGCGTGATGGGCTCGCGGTTGCGTCCGTCGTAGCTCAGCTGCCAGTCGGTTGTCTTGGGGTTGAACACCACGTCGAGCGCGAACTTCGACAGCCTCGCCTCTATGTAACGTGGTGCGGCAGCCCGGTCGCCGGTAAGTATGTTGCCCCAGTTTCCCTGACAGTCGATGAGCAAATCCTTCTGTCCCATCTGCACGAGGGCGTCTCCTATGGATGCGTCGCCGTGCGGATGGAACTGCATGGTGTGTCCCACGATGTTCGCCACCTTGTTGTACCGTCCGTCGTCCATGCGCTTCATGGAGTGCAGTATGCGTCTCTGCACGGGCTTCAGTCCGTCCTCTATGTGTGGCACGGCGCGTTCGAGTATCACGTATGAGGCGTAGTCGAGAAACCACGTCTGGTACATGCCGCTGAGATGGTGCACCGCCGAGGCGTCAAACCGGTTCACCGGCTTGTAGTCTGACCGCGCCTCCGGCACATTGACGGCATCGTCCGCGCTTTCGTTGTTTATCTCTTCATCAAAACTCTCGTTGTCTTTTATTTCGTCACTCATATTTTTCTGTGGTCACAAATTTTGCTTCAAAGTTAATGAAAAAATTCCTATCTGAGAAAGATTTGGAAGCAAAAGGGAGGAGAGGGGGAGGTGAGGAGGGGAGAAGGTGGGAAGGTGAGGTGGGAGAAGGTGGGAATGGGAGAGAATGAGAGGGTGGGGAGGGGAGATGGTGGGAGGGTGAGAGGATGCATAAATATACGGAAGGGAAAGTAAAATATTTTGACAATTGAAAATCGGGAAAGAGAAAACGGAGATGTCATAAAATTTATTTCTCACGGCATCATGAATGGCGTTGTGGAATGGCTACCCCTGTTTCTCACCCCTTTTCTGCCCGTCTGGAGGGGTGGAGGAGTACTTCCGCTGTTGCAGGAATGCCGTTTCAGTGTGGCGGAACAGTGCCTTCCGTGTGGCGGAAGAGGCTTTTCTGAGGCGCGGAAGAGCCCGTTTGGCATGACGGAAGAGGCTCTTCCGCATGGCTGCGATGGGACTGTCGTGATGCATGACAGCGCAAATGGTTGATTGACAGACCTTTATGTAAACTTCAAAATACTCGCTTATTTGCAGCCGAAGGCGCATCGTTCCGTCTCTGCGGCGTTCTCGCGGAGTTGACATTGCATAAATATGCATTGCCGTGACGGTTGTGAATATTTATTCATCCGGCATGTGGCGGTTAGCCGCCCTGTGCTTCATGTATGGTGCATCGGAATGTGTGCGTGTGTCACAATGGTGCGCCCGTAAGTATAATGTGTGTGAAAATGTTTTGCGCTTTGGGCAAATTATCTTATCTTTGCACACAAAAAATGTGCGCGGAGATGACATTCTGTATGTCTGTGACGTACGCTTTTATGAACCCGAAATATAAGAAAACAATTATACAATGGCACAGGAAGACGTTTTTAAGAAAATAGTATCGCACTGCAAGGAATACGGTTTTGTGTTTCCCAGCAGCGACATCTACGACGGTCTGGCAGCCGTATACGACTACGGACAGAACGGTGTTGAACTGAAAAACAATATCAAGGAATACTGGTGGAAGAGCATGGTGCTCCTGCATGAGAACATCGTGGGCATCGACTCCGCCATATTCATGCACCCGACAATATGGAAGGCGTCGGGGCATGTCGACGCTTTCAACGACCCGCTCATAGACAACCGCGACTCGAAGAAACGCTACCGCGCCGACGTGCTCATAGAGGATCAGATAGCAAAATATGAGGAGAAGATAAACAAAGAGGTGGAGAAGGCGCGCAAACGCTTCGGTGAGGCGTTCGACGAGGCTAAGTTCCGCGAGACAAACCCGCGCGTGCTGGAGAACCAGAAGAAGCGTGACGAGCTGCACGAGCGTTACAGCGTGGCTATGAACGCCATGAATCTGGAGGAGCTCAAGCAGATAATACTCGACGAGGGGATAGTCGATCCGATAAGCGGAACGAAGAACTGGACCGACGTAAGACAGTTCAATCTTATGTTCTCTACGGAGATGGGCTCCACCGCAGACTCTACAAGCAAGATATATCTGCGCCCGGAGACGGCACAGGGAATATTCGTAAACTATCTCAACGTGCAGAAGACCGGACGCATGAAGGTGCCGTTCGGCATCGCGCAGATAGGCAAGGCGTTCCGCAACGAGATTGTGGCACGGCAGTTCATATTCCGTATGCGCGAGTTCGAACAGATGGAGATGCAGTTCTTCGTGAAGCCCGGCACGGAGCTGGAGTGGTTCAACACATGGAAGCAGACGCGCATGAAGTGGCATCAGGCACTGGGCTTCGGTGCGGAGAACTACCGTTTCCACGACCACGAGAAACTCGCCCACTACGCCAACGCCGCAACCGACATAGAGTTCCACATGCCGTTCGGATTCAAGGAGGTGGAGGGAATACACAGCCGCACCGACTTCGACCTGTCGCAGCATGAGAAGTTCTCGGGACGCTCAATAAAATACTTCGACCCGCAGACCAACGAGAGCTACACGCCGTATGTCATCGAGACGTCAATAGGAGTGGACCGTATGTTCCTCTCTGTGATGTGTCACTCCTTCTGCGAGGAGAAACTCGAGAACGGCGAGACGCGCACCGTGCTACGCCTGCCCGCCGCTCTGGCTCCGGTGAAGCTGTGCGTGATGCCGCTCGTGAAGAAGGACGGACTGCCCGAGATGGCGCGCAAGATAATAGACGACCTGAAGTTCCACTTCAACTGTCAGTACGACGAGAAGGACACGGTGGGCAAACGCTACCGCCGTCAGGACGCCATCGGCACGCCTTACTGCGTGACTGTGGACTACGACTCTCTCAAGGACAACACCGTGACACTGCGCTTCCGCGACACCATGGAGCAGGAACGTGTGGGTATAGACCAGTTGCGCGGCATCATAGAAGATAAGGTAAGCATATACAGCCTGCTGAAAAAACTGCAATAATATATGAACAGACACCTTATTATATATCTGTTTGCACTGCTCGCACCGATGGCTCTGTTCACGTCGTGCAGTGAGAGTGACGGTGATCCGGAGGAGTTCGCCAACTGGAAGAAGACCAATGACGATTATTTCAACAACCTGTATGCCACGGCGAAGTCGAGTGCGTCGCTGGGCGACAAGAGCTGGAAGGTGATACGCCAGTGGTCGCTCGAGGAGTCGGCGGCGAAGGAACCCTACGACCACATCGTGGTGAATGTGCTGGAGAACGGCACGGGCTCGGGCTGCCCTCTGTACACAGACTCTGTGAAGGTGCACTATGAGGGACGGCTGCTCCCGTCTACATCTTATCCCGAGGGATATGTTTTCGACAAGTCGTTCACGGGAGAATACAGTCCGGCAACGTCTACACCGGCAAAGTTCGGAGTGTCGGGAGTGGTGGACGGGCTGTCTACCGCACTGCAGCACATGCACATAGGCGACCGCTGGAAGGTGTACATCCCGTATCAGCTTGCCTATGGCACAACCAACAACGGTACCATTCCGGCTTATTCCACGCTGGTGTTCGACGTGACACTCGTGAGCTATTACAGGGCTGGTGTGGACGTGCCCGACTCCAAGGCGCGTAAGGCTGCGGGATGGGTAGAGGAATGACACATCATCAACGGTGCCTCTGCGCATCAGTATACAGTATAAAGGCGGATTCTGTAGAGTCCGCCTTTTTCCGTGTTTTTTTCATCATGTGCCCCCACCATGACGCTTGTCCATGCATTCCATCGCTGCCTGTAAAAGTAGAGACGCAAGATTTTGCGTCTCACAAGCGGGTGTTCCGCAATATATCCGCACGTTTCTATGGCGGTGAAAATATGCTTTCATTGCTCGTGGGACGCAAGATTTTGCGTCTCTACAGGCTGTCGCCATTGTTATGATATGACGTTTTCAGATGTATTCCACCGCTGTGTATAAAAGTAGAGACGCAAAATTTTGCGTCTCACAAGCGAGTGTTCCTCAATATATCCGCACGTTTCTATGGTGGTGAAAATATGCTTTTGTATCTCGTGAGACGCAAAATTTTGCGTCTCTACAGGCTGTCGCCATTGTTATGATATTATGTTACCGGTGCTTGGAACAACATATTATACATTATTATATATAATATATGTTGTATCGATTTCATCACCTTCACGGTGTTATACTGATGCCCGATATCCCTCGCTTCCGTTGTTTTCAAATACACCAGCCTTCTTTCGCCATCCATACGACAATCTTTCATATCCCTCACTCGTACATTCCTTTAAAAAAAACATTCCACGTCCGGCAATAATATAGCAGTCTTTCATTGCCCCGACTTGTACATGTTTTTTCTATAAAACAGGCTGCATTCGGCAATTTGAAAGCAAGCTTTCATTGCCCTCATTGGCACTGTTTTTTCATGAAAAAGCCACTGTGTGCGCACACAGTAGTTGATTTAGGTCAAAAATAAGGCATTTTTCTGGAACAAGTAATACAAAAGTGTTGCGTGGAATGTCATCCGGTTGTAACTTTGCATCGTCAAAAGAAATCTACCGCGAGGTACAAAAAGAAAGACGTCAGATAAGATTAATTTGAGAGAGATAAATCTTCATAGGTAGTAGAAAAGATCTTCATAGGTAATAAAAAAGAGAGAGATAAAGTAAATAAGGTAAAGATTGAGAACGGATAAAAATAAAAAGGATTAGTAAATAAGAACAGGGTATTGGTCAAAGGTATAAGATTGAGGATAACGACAAAAGGTATAAGATTGAGGATAACACTTAAAGAAAAGGTATTGGCAGGTAAAGATTGATGGATAACAGATTTGGGTATTAGTTGTTAAGGTTGATAAGAAAGGTTGTTCAGGAGGTTCAATAGGTAAAGGTCAGGAAGTGTAGAAAGATGGTAGAAGGATTTTGATGCATGAAGATGACCCTATTTGCAGCGTTAGCTGCAATAGGTATGGCGGTGAGGAAGAACAAGGAATAAGCCGCCGCTCATCATGGGAAAGCATAGGAAAAAAGAAATAGGTTTAATTATAAGGAAACAGAAATCAGGAAAGTTATATGAGGATGAGGTCATGAGCATGACTTCATCTTTTTGTTTTCCGGGGGATTGTCCGTTGCGCCTTCTGCAATACAGCAAGCCGCCTTGTGTGCCATCGGCATGCTTCTCTGGCTCGTTTGCGTTGCCTCTAAGTGCCGCATTCAAAGGGGGCATCTGTCGTGAGGTCTGCCACACTCACTCTTCGTACTATGAAATGCATATCACTGACAGCACTCAATCTTACGGCAATTAATTTGGAACACTTGTTTAATTGGTGTCGTTTTATTCGTTTTACACATTTTTTTGAGTTAACTTTGCAGCCGCTTTGGGACGTATTTTTTCATTGAAAAGCAGTGACGAGCTTCTTGCCGGCATACGCGAGGGAAAGCCGGTGAGCACAAGCGAGAAACTCAGTCTTATTATAGGACTGAGTATTCCGTCCATTCTCGCGCAGGTTACATCCGTACTCATGTTCTTCATCGACGCCTCCATGGTGGGTCACATCGGCGCGGAGGCATCGGCGTCGATAGGTCTGGTGGAGACCACTACATGGCTTCTCGGCAGCATAACCAATGCCGCGTCGCTCGGATTCTCCGTACAGGCGGCACATTTCATAGGCTCCGGTGATTTCGGCAAAGCCCGTCAGGTGTTCCGTCACGGTCTTGTCTGTACCACGATAATAAGTATGGTGGTGCTGCTTTTGGCGGTGGCTGTGCATTCGCGGCTGCCCTACTGGCTTGGCGGAGGCGAGGACATAGCTCGCGACGCATCGCTCTACTTCCTCATATTCTCGCTCGCCGTGCCCTCGTTCCAGCTGTCCAACCTTTGCGGGGCGATGCTGAAGTGTTCGGGCAACATGCGCATCCCGAGTATAGTGAGCGTGCTCATGTGTGTGCTCGACGTCATTTTCAACTACATATTCATATTCGTCATGGGACTGGGTGTGGTAGGAGCGGCTATAGGAACGGCTCTTGCGGTGACGGTGGCAGCCTCCTTGCAGGCATATTTTGCCATCTTCCGGAGCAAGATGCTGGCTTTACGGCAGGACAGCGAGCGTTTCCGCTGGGTTACATCCTATGTCCGCAACGCGCTGAAGATAGGCACACCCATCGCCCTGCAGTCGGTCCTGATGAGCGGCGCGCAGATAGTGAGCACCATGATTGTGGCTCCGCTGGGCAACTTCGCCATTGCCGCCAACACCTTCGCCATCACGGTTGAAAGTCTGTGCTACATGCCCGGATACGGCATCGGTGACGCTGCCACGACACTTGTGGGGCAGACCAAGGGCGCCCAGAGACTCGGTCTGTGCCGCAGTTTCGCACACATGACGGTGGGCTTGGGCATGGCTGTGATGGCTGTGATGGGTGCCGTGATGTATATTTTCGCTCCCGACATGATGAGCATCCTCACTCCTGTAGAGGAGATACGTGCTCTCGGCATACAGAGTCTTCGCATAGAGGCTTTCGCCGAACCGATGTTCGCCGCCTCTATAGTTGTATATTGCGTGTGTGTGGGAGCCGGAGACACGCTCAAACCGGCACTCATCAATCTGTTCAGCATGTGGTGCGTGCGTCTGTCGCTTGCGGCTTTGCTCGCTCCGGAGTACGGACTGAAGGGTGTATGGACGGCTATGGCTCTGGAGCTGACGTTCCGAGGCATCCTTTTCCTTGTGCGTCTTTTCCGGGGCAAATGGCTGCATCACAAGATTTGACGCGATTAGGTCGTCATTCCGCCAAATCGCTTTTTTGCCTGTCATTGAAGCGTATCCTCAGGCAAGACACCTTGGTATTATAGTAGAGACGCAAAATCTTGCGTCTCCCGAGCAAGTCCTTCGCAATATATATGCATGTTTATATGTCGGTGGAAATATGCTTCCGTTGCTCGTGAGAGGCAAATATGCGCAATGTGTAGGGATGGTGGTATGTCGTCGTTAATATCATGTTATTGCACGGGAGACGCAAAATTTTGCGTCTCTACAGGCTGGCGCGGTAATTATGTGAGGACGGTCTGTGCGCATTATTTCTGTTCATCACCTTATTATATATATTATCTCACTGTATTATATATATTATCTCACCTTATTATATATATGATTCCTCGCACGTCGTTGGTCCCTTTCCATGTTTTGTCACGTCATCATCCGTCGCTTATTTTTGCAATTCCGTAAGCCGGTGTGTCAGACATCAGCGCGAAATATGGATGGGGTCAGGTTGCCGGTTCTGCCTGAAACCGCTTCCGCAGGTATTTTTCACCGGTGAAAGGGTGATTTTCCCGCTATATGACCCGGTTTTTCGTAAACAAACGTTAAATCTAAGCCAAAATCCGGTTTTTATATAAAAAAAGTCCCGAAAAGCTTGCATCGTATTGCAAAATAGCGTACATTTGCAGTGTACTATTAAAGTAATACACTACAACAGTAATAAAACAACAAAACAAACAATAACACATTAAAAACTATACGACTATGGACGCAATCATCACAGCAGCAACAGTAATGGCAATGTATTTCAATTCACTCGGTTCGGAAAACAGCCGTTATCTCTACAACGCCGACATACAGGATGGCAAGGTTGCCTCAATCAATGTATATGACAATTCAGAAAAATATCTCTCTCAGAAACTTCAGTACCGCTTCCTTTACGACTCAGACAACCGTCTGGTGTCGAAGGAAGCCCTGGAGTGGAATTCCTCGTCACGCAGGTGGCAGCCGTCATACAGACTGAACTATACATACGACGCTGCGGGATACACGCTCGAACTGCAGAGATGGGACTCCAAGGCGTCTGCTTACTCCAAGGCTGAGGAGAAGACGGAGTACAGGATGGTGATGGGCAACGTCGCCGCGGTGAACACTTACAGATGGTGTGACAAGGCGAAAGGCTACGAGCTTGCCGACAACATGCTCGTGATGCAGCCACACGCCGACTGGTATATCGCACAGGATGTGACGGTAAAATGACACGGAAACAAGAAAGGAACGGCAGTGCGACAGTCATACATCAACAAAGGAATAAAGATTTCAGATAAACATTAACAGACAACATAAAAACAGATAAGGTCATGATAACAGTAGACAACATAACATTCAGTTATCCGGGAACAAAAAGAAACGTGTTCGAAGACTTCAGTCTTAAATTCGAGGAAAACCGCATCTACGGTCTGCTCGGCAAGAACGGCATGGGAAAGAGCACGATGCTCTATCTGATAAGCGGACTCCTCCAGCCGTCGGGCGGGACGGTGAAGGTGGACGGAATGGAGGCGCGCCTCCGTCAGGCGGAGATGCTTCAGGAGATATTCCTTGTGCCCGAGGAGTTTGAACTGCCGCGTACGACCCTCGATGAGTATGTCCGCATGAACGAGCCTTTCTATCCACGGTTCAGCCGCGAGGTGCTTCAGAACTGTCTGAACGAGTTTGAGCTGCCCCTCACACTCAGGCTCAACGCCCTCTCCATGGGTCAGAAGAAGAAGGTGTACATGAGTTTCGCCCTTGCCGCAGGGACACGCCTGCTGCTCATGGACGAGCCTACGAACGGACTCGACATACCGTCGAAGAGCCAGTTCCGCAAGGTTGTGGCAAACAACATGACCGAGGACCGCACACTGATAATATCCACCCATCAGGTGCACGACGTGGAGTCGCTGCTCGACCACATCGTGATATTCGACGGAAACGGTGTTGCTCTCGACGAGTCTGTGGGTGACGTGTGCGACAAGTATGTCTTTGAGACCCGCCGTCCGGGCGAGCCCACCGACGACGTGATATACTCGGAGTTCTCCATTCAGGGCAATGCCGTCATGGCGCGCCGTGGCAGTCGTGAGGAGACACCTGTGAATCTGGAACTGCTTTTCAACGCTGTGACAAAGGGAATGCTCAAATGACGGGAATGAAACATAAAGAAGAAAGGAGAATATAAAGATGAGACAGTTTGACTGGAAACGTTTCCGCATGATGCTCTTGTGGACATACGGGAACAATAAAGGAAACCTCCTGCGTATGGGAGTGATAATGACGATAGCCTTCTTCTTGTGCGAGGAATTTGTGGCAGGGGTGACGCTCTCCAATAGTTGGGACTATGATATTGATTTCGTTGGCGGAATAATGCTCTCGTTCTGTTGCATGGTGGGACTCACATGCTTTTATTTCGGGGCGAGTACCATGTTTTCCTGCACCCGTCACAAGCGTCAGGCGACGGCTTTCCTGATGCATCCGGCGTCGAATATGGAGAAATATCTGTCGCGGTGGATTTATGTTACGGTGGGCTGGGGAATAGTCATAACGCTGGCGTTTCTCGCCGCCGATTGTCTCAGAATGATTTTCAACACCGTTATGGGGTGGTCGCTCACAAGCAGCATATTAAGTATGTTGGCTGCCGGTCCTGTGTTTCAGGACCCGGGTCTCATGTGGTTCATAAGCTCGCTCCCGGCAGATACCGTCGCAAACATTGTCCTCATGGTGACTGCAATGATGTGGACTCACAGCTTCTACATACTCGGAAGCGCGTTCTTCCGCCGTCATGCGTTCCTCCTCACCACGATTGTGCTGATGTTCATACAGATGGCTTTGGCAATTACAGGGGCAACGGTGGATTATGAGGTTGCGAGTGTCGAATTGGTGGTTGTCTGCGGATACACCGCCGCAGCGTTTGTCCTGGCACTCACAATCTTCAATTACTGGGCGTCGTACAGACTCTTCAGACACACCAACGTGATAAACAACAAATGGATAAACATCTGATCCGCCATTCGGACGGGCAAATAAAAACATGAACAATATGAACAATTTCAATATATCGAGAACGTTGCGGCTCGCCAGATGGAGCCTTGTGGAAGAACGCGGATTCGCCATCCGCACCACGATAATAATAACTTTGCTGATGACATTCCTCATGACATTCCTGTCGATTGGCGGTGAGGCGACATACATGGCGTATGGCGGAGATGCCCGTATGCAAGTCCTCATGATGGAAAAACTGTCTAAAGGCTTGTCTTTCATCTTCATTTCCATCTACTGGCTTGTGATGATGGTGGGCGGAAGTATGGTGTTCCGCAACATGAGAACAAAGCAACAGCGCATAGCATACATGATGCTTCCCGCGTCCAACATGGAGAAATATGTAACCCGTGTGGTGATGGTTGCCCTCGGCGGACTGCTTATGTCGGTGGTGTCCTTCGTGCTGGCAGACCAGCTTCAGATGGTTTTCATAAAGCTTATATTCGGTGATACACACATCGGCTCGTATGTCATGGCGTCCGCATCCATGCTGTCCGACATTGCCTCTAAAGGCGTCGGGGCGTTAAAGTCAATGGGAATAGATATTGAGACGTCTTTCCCCAACTCGTCGTTATACACATCTTTTGCAGCCACGGGCATGCAGTCGGGAAACTTTCTGGGTGTATGGTTTGTCCTGCAATATCTGTTCGACATGTCAGCCTTTCTCCTTATGGGCTCGCTGTTCCGCCGCCATTCGTGGTTGTTCGCATGCCTTATATACTCTTTGGTTACAGCGTTGATACATCTCATTGTCCCGGCTGTGAACATCTGGATACCGGTTACGCTGATGCTCGTGTGCATTGTGGTGTTCGTGTGGCTTTCCTTCCGTGTGTTCACAAGGATGCAGGTAATAAACAATAAACTCTTGAACATATGACATTCAGCAACGACAAAGCGATATACATACAGATGGCTGACCGTCTGTGCGACGACATCCTCGCAGGTGTCTACACCGATGACGAGCGCATACCAAGCGTGCGGGAGTATGCCGTGAAACTCGAAGTGAACACCAACACCGCCGTGAAGGCTTACGACTATCTGGCGCGCGACGGTATAATATACAACAAACGTGGGTTGGGATATTTCGTCACCGCCGGTGCGCGAGAACGCATCATGGATGCCCGCCGCAAGGATTTCATGGAGAACATCCTGCCCGACGTGTTCCGCAACATGCGGCTCCTCGATGTCGGCATTGAGGATGTGGAGACGGAATGGAAACGTTATGGTGAAAGCTTATAATATGTTATTTTTGTCAGATAAATAGTGATGACATGAGCAATATTATTAATTTTGCATAAGATAAGCTGCACTCGGGAAATTGAAAGCAAGCTTTCTTTCCTCTCGTTGGCATTATCTTTGCATAAGATAAGCCGCGGTTCGGCAGTATCAATCATGATAAAACTTCGTTTCATCTGATTGCTGTTGCACTCACCCTGCATTATCTTTGCAAAAGATATTAAGCTATCTCACATAAATAAAGACACATATTAATATATAGTGAATATGAATACGAAAACATTACTGATGTCGTTCTCGATGATTGCCTCGGCAGCGTGTGCCCAGAATCTCACGTCGGGTATCGACAAAGCCAACATGAATCTTAACGTCAAACCCGGTGACGACTTCTATGAATATGCCGCCGGAGGTTGGTTGAAAGCGCATCCCCTCGACGCCGAACATCCTTCAAACGGTGCTTTCGTCGACCTTGAGGAACAGAACCAGAAGCGCATCCGCGGACTGATAGAGGAGTACTCTTCCACCAGCCAGCCCAAAGGTACGCTCGGACAGAAGATAGGCGACCTGTACAACATGCTGATGGACAGCGTGCGTCTCAACCGTGAGGGAGCGGCTCCGCTTATGCCTGTGCTCGAGAAGATAAGGGCTATAAAGAACAAGAAAGAGTATCAGCTCGTCACGGCACGGCTCGACCGCCAGGGCGTGGGAGCCATGATGTTCGGCATCGGTGTGGGAGCCGACCAGCGCAACGCCTCGCAGAACATCGTGGGAATATCGCAGGGCGGCATAGGTCTGGGCGACCGCGACTACTATCTCAACGACGACGAGCAGACCGTTAAGGTGCGCGAGGCATACAAGGAATACATCGCCACGCTCTTCCGCCTTGCCGGTGACGATGCGCAGACGGCTCAGAAGAAAACTGATGTGCTCCTCGCCATAGAGACACGCATTGCGAAAGCCAGCTACGACAAGGTGAAGCTGCGCGACATCAACGCCAACTATCACAAGATGAGCTACGCCTCTCTCATCGCTGACTATCCGGGAATAGACTGGGGCAACATTTTCCTCGCACAGGGATTCCCGCCGTTCGATGAGGTGGATCTCGGACAACCGGAGCCAGTGAAGGAGGTGGAGCGCATACTGGAGGACACGTCTCTCGACGACCTGAAGACTTATGCGGAGGCAAAGGCGTTGGGAGGAGCGATAAGTCTGCTGGGCGATGACTTCAGGAACGCTTACTTCAAGTTCAGTCAGGTGCTCACAGGCGTCAAGGAAGACCGTCCCCGCTGGAAGCGTGCGGTGAGCATCGTGAGCGACGTGATGGGCGAGGCGATAGGCAAGCTCTATGTGGAGAAGTACTTCCCCGAGAGCAGCAAGCAGCGCATGTTGTCCCTTGTGCACAACCTGCAGACAGCCCTTGCCGAGCGCATCGACGAGGCGTCGTGGATGGAGCAAGCCACAAAGGAGCAGGCGAAGGACAAGCTCAACAACTTCATCATCAAGATAGGCTATCCCGACAAGTGGCGTGACTACTCCGGATTGCAGATAGATCCGTCGCTCTCTCTGTATGAGAACATATGCCGTGTGTCGGAGTTCATGACAAAGGACTATATCGAGCGTAAGGTGAACAAGCCTGTTGACAAGAGCGAGTGGCACATGACACCGCAGACGGTCAACGCTTACTACAATCCCACAACCAACGAGATATGTTTCCCTGCGGCAATCCTTCAGCCGCCGTTCTTCGACCCTGACGCCGACGACGCGGTGAACTACGGAGCCATAGGAGGCGTGATAGGCCACGAGATGAGCCACGGTTTCGACGACCAGGGATGCCAGTTCGACAAGGACGGCAACCAGAACAACTGGTGGACCGCCGCCGACAAGGCTAACTACGACCGTCGCACGAAGGTGCTCGAAGACTATTTCGGCAACTACGAGATGGCTCCCGGAAAGAAGATAAACGGCAAGCTGACCCTCGGAGAGAACATCGGCGACAACGGAGGACTTAACATCGCCTTCCGCGCCATGAGCAATCTGATGAAGACAAAGAAGCTGCCCGTCATCGACGGTTTTACGCCTGAGCAGCGTTTCTTCCTTGCCTGGGGACGTGTGTGGGCTTCTAACACGAGTCCGGAGATGGCAGACTATCTGCTGAAGGTAGACCCGCACTCTCCCAACAAAGCACGTGTGAACGCCGCGCTGCCTCACATCGACGCTTGGTATGACGCTTTCAAGGTGAAGAAGGGCGACAGGATGTATGTGCCGAAATCAAAGCGCGCCCACATCTGGTGACATTAACGACAGTACAAACCAAACCGCTTATATTATGATTAAAAGATTTATCGCGGCGGCACTCGTTGCCGCATTCACGGTGACCGGAGCCAACGCACAGCTTCTCTACAAAATTTCCGGTAAGGACCTGAAGGCTCCTTCTTATATCATAGGCACTCACCATCTTGCCAATGTGGGCTTCGTCGACAAGATACCGGGCGTGAAGGATGCCCTCACAAACACTGAGCAGGTGTACGGTGAGGTGAAGTGGGACGTCATGACCAATACCGACAGTCTGAAGGTGATGCAGGAGGCGATGATGCTTCCCGACGGAAAGACGCTGAAGACGGTGCTCTCTGCAGAACAGTACAAGAAGCTCGACGCCTTCATCAAGCAGATGATGAGTGTCGGACTGGACAACCCGCAGGTCAACGCACAGATGGGAAGGCTCTCCCCGGCGGCTCTCAACACGCAGCTCACGGTGCTTCTCTATCTGCAGAAACACATGGGCGAGTATGACCCCTCAAGCTCTTTCGACCAGTATTTCCAGGCTCAGGCAAAGAACAACAACGAGCCTGTGGGCGGTCTGGAGACCATGGCGTTCCAGACACAGCTGCTCTACAAGAGCGTGCCTTTGAAGCGTCAGGTGGAGCTTCTCATGTGTTTCCTCGACAATCTGGAGTTCAACGAGGAGATGATGGAGAAGATCACGGAAGCCTTCTATGCCCAGAATCTTGACGGGATGAAGGCGGCGATGGACATGAAACTCGGCAATACGTGTGACGCGACACCCGAGGAGATGGCACTGCTCATCGACAACCGCAACGCCGACTGGGCTGCGAAGATGCCGGCAATAATGGCTGCCAAACCCACGTTCTTCGCTGTGGGGGCTGGTCATCTGGCTGGTCCGAAGGGTGTGCTTCAGCTTCTGAAGGACGCCGGATACACAGTTGAGGCTGTGAAGTGACGTTGCCTGTCGCACTGATATTTTTTTCATACCTGCCGCGAAGCCTGTCTTTGCGGCAGGTTTTTTATATCCCTGACCCTTCATCCGCCTTTATCCGTATTTGCCGCTGATGTCATCCATGTTGTTTTTATGTTTTTATTGAGATAGTAGTTGGCTGCACCGGCAAATGGCGGAAGCCACTGTGATGACTGTATTGTGTAGGATGAATCAAGAGCATACAGTCAAATTATTGCGCAGTAAATTGCTGTCTGCTAAAGTAGAGACGCAAAATCTTGCGTCTCCCGAGGAGGTCAGCGCAATATGTATGAATAATAATGTGCTGACGGTAGTATGAAGTCATTGCTCGTGAGACGCAAGATTTTGCGTCTCTACTGGCTGGCGCGATGTGATGATATGGTGAGGAATGTTGGTTGGAATTTGTGTTGGAGGAAAAGTAGAGACGCAAAATCTTGCGTCTCCCGAGTAGGTCAGCGCAATGTGTATGAATAATAATGTGCCGACGGTAGTATGCAGTCATTGCTCGTGAGACGCAAGATTTTGCGTCTCTACTGGCTGGCGCGGTGTTGTAATGAGGGGCGGTCGGGATGGGGTTATATGTCATACGGTATATAACAATAAATTAATGGTCTTTATGCACGAATTCATCAGTACAATAAAATCGCCTTATATTGAGTATTTTGGACCAAATGCGGGAATTCGGAACGGTATGTTTGGAGGGTATTACCTTTTCTTTTGAACGTATCTCCGAAGCCTTGAAAATAACGTCATAAAGGCATTGTCGGTATGCCTTTTTTTATATACATTTGCACAAATTATACATTTTGAAATCATTTCAAAATTGTTTTACGATGGCTATGAAACCGATGCAGACCAATTATTTTATAAACAAAAAGTATATATAATGAACAAAAAGAATTATCAACGACCTGAGATTACAGTGTTGGAAGCGGTAGGTATGCCTGCCATTCTCGCCGGTTCGGGACCGGAGAATCCCATAAACGGTAGTGAGGATGTTCCCGGAGGTGATGCCGTGGGAGGCATTGGAGCCGGACTTGGGAGCCAGGACGGCAGCTCTGATCCCATCGATCTGGAGAACGGAGGAGGTGATACCGGCTTCGGGTTAGGCTGGTGAGCCGGCACGACTTGGGTGCAAGCCGTATGTTTTTCAGTTTTTTTTAATAAAACAGACTGCGCTCGACAATCTGATAGCAAGCTCTCATTGCGCTCGCTGGCACTGTTTTTATCAAAAATGAATTATTAAACAAGAACCTACAATGAGGAAACACCTATTATTTGTTGTGCTCGCAGGTGTGATGGCAACTGCATGCACAGACGATCTCGAACCGGAAGTAACACCTGTCGGTCCGGGCACTTTCAATGATGATATTCCCACCACGGGGATAGCCGTAGACTTCAACGCAAGCAGCAACCAGCCTGAGGTTGTGGACGAGGCTTCGGCAAAGATACTCAGCGCATGGACCAAGACAACGAATGCCGGAGGCTCCAACGGAGCCATGCGTGTGCATTATGGCATAAACGACGACATGCAGCGCGCCCTCTCTCTGTACTGGGACGCAGGCGACAAGATGAGCATCATACAGGTGGCACGCGACAAGAACACCGGCAAAGTGCTCACAAACAGCGACGGAACGCTGGCAAAATACAACTACGCGATAGGCGACAACCCCGGCAACGAGCAGCTGCAGAGCGTCACGGTGGTGTCTGGCGACAATCCGGCGATGAAGTGGTATGCCAACGCAGACGAATACCGCTTCTACGCCACCTATCCCGCAATAGGAGAGGAAAGCGGCATCAAGGCTCTCAACCCGGTGATGCCGGGCGGCACATTCGACAAGCAGAAAAAGGCGCGCGTCACAGTCACCGTGCCAAAGAAGCAGGTGTGCAAGCTCACCGGAAACAACAATGACGGATGGTGGACATCGACACCCGACATGAAAAACTGCTACATGGTGGGCGAGAGCGATGTATACACAACCACCGAAGGAACGCATACCATCAATTTCAAGCCCATCATGACTACTCTCAACATCGGTGTGAGAGGCGCGCGCGACGCCAACTCTGTCACAGTGAGCGGCGTGCGCATCTATCTGAAGGACGCCAGCGGCAAGCGAATAGCGTTCCCCGACGAGATAACGCTCAACTATCAGACTCTGAACTATAAGCAGAACGGAGTGCAGAAGAGCATGGTGAACTGCAACTACATCGACCATGCCTACGACCACAGCACCGTAGCCGGGAATGAGGACATCGACATGGGCTCGCTTAACGAAAACTCCAATATCGACCCGTCGAAGGACAACACCACTCCGTATATAGAGGTGCGTTTCTCCAAAACACAGGAACTGGAACCGGGACAGGGCGCAATACTCACCGCCTTCATCCCTCCATACATCTTCGCACGCGGACATTACGGTCTGGACATCGTGCCTATTTACGACCAGCTCATCGACGAGTCGGTCACAGACAATGTGATTTCCTACGGTGCGGGCTCACCCAACCCTGACACGAGAATCATCATCCCGAGCACAAAGATTGCGTTGGCAAGCAAGTGGGTGAAGGTCATCAGTTCGATGGACTGGATGAGCAGACTGAACGACAACGTGCTGCTGAAGGACCTCAACATACCTGGCGCGCACAACTCAGGGCAGGTTGACTTCAGAGTATATGGCAATAAAGAAGGAACCAACTGGGCTGAGGCACAGCGACATGCCAAGCAGGTGGCAAGCATCTATGAGATGCTGAATGCCGGTGTGAGGGCTTTGGACATACGTCCGAGCGTGTATGCCACATTGCCTGGAAACGTAGACCACTATGGAAGTTCTGAAAATACTTTCTATCTTATCAATGATGGAGACAACAGTCGTATGGGTATACTTCAGCAAGTGGTGGCTTGGCTCAACCAGCATCCTACTGAGACTGTCATCATTATGACGGGAAGACAGGTGTCTTATGGAAATGCTGAAAGGTCGGAGACAGCATTGAACAGGCTGAGGGACTATCTTATGGACCCGAAGCAGAACATAGGAACGGACAAGACTACCAAAGTGGCAGCAGGCGACGAGAGAAGCCGACTGGCATGGTTCTCCGACGGTCTGGACATGAAACATGCCAGAGGAAAGGTCGTGCTCATAGTTCGCCGCAACGGAGACGACACGAAAGGCTACTGGTTCTCTGATGACGAGTCGTATACTTATAGAGTAAATGGCAGAAGCATTGAGGGTATCGGATATATGAACTCTTACATGCCGAACTATAACTACAACCATGACCAGGCGGCGGCAGCGGGCATGAAGAACTATGACGAGTCGGGAGGACTGACCTCTGGAGCCGTGTATAACAGCTATGCGTTCCTGAAGGACAATCCTGACGCGAAGGTGGCGTTCGACAAGATCACCGTGAAGCCGAACGAGACGTCCACCGGCGACTTCGCCACATTCTATTTCCTCGACCGTGAGATCATAGGTAAGCGCGGTACATATGAGGACAATCAGTCCTATAAGGAGGGACCCACATGGGGAACAAACGTATACTTCAAGGTGCCTGACGCATTCAAGGAAGATTTCGCTCCGGCAAATGCTGTGTCTAATTATTACGGTGGCGCGCTCTACGAACTGAAGTCTTTCCTGACGAACGACTTCCTGAAGATGGCTGGCGACCCGCAATATAAGGACAGCTGGTTCGTAAGTGCCGTTCCGTCGTTCGCTTATGTAGACCATTTCCAGAAGAAGAATATGGGCTACACTGGAAACTGGAACGCATGGGGAAGCGTGATATTCGAACTCACCCACGAGCCTGTGAGGGACTTCATCAAGGCTCACCAGAACCAGCGTTTCGGCATCGTGTACTTCGACTTTGTGCCTGGAAAGGATTACGAGGGTAATCCGAGCTTCTCGTTTGACGTAAGTACTAAGTATTCACGGTTCATCGGATTCAACAGCGCACGGCAGGAGATATCCACCGAGATAAACAACGCCATCATCGAGAGTAACTTCAAACGCACACTGCGTACCTCATCCGGAAACTGATAACCGGAGCTGCCGGACTGCCGGGATATGTGTCATCCCGGCACCGGCGGTACGCTTCATGCGTGACAACATAGCAACCGCCGCACGGCATGGTTTCATTGCGAAGCCGCCGTGCGGCGGTTGTCTGTATGTGGAATCCGTCATCGCGTTGCGCGGGGAGGGTGTGGGGATGGGGTGAAGGGTGCAGATTAATATCCGCTGTTTGCTAAAGTAGAGACGCAAAATCTTGCGTCTCCCGATTTGAAAGTGTAATTAAATAAGTGGCTATGGAATGTATATGGGTTGCGACGGGTTGCTTGTGAGACGCAAGATTTTGCGTCCCTACAGGCTGGCGCGTTGCGGTTTAAGGGTGAGGAATGTTGGTTGGAATTTGTGTTGGAGGAAAAGTAGAGACGCAAGATTTTGCGTCTCACGAGGAGGAAATGCGCTTTAAATCGGTGTGTTGTTGATTGTTTGTGTTTGCGATGGGTTGCTTGTGAGACGCAAGATTTTGCGTCTCTACTGGCTGGCGCCGGTGTGAGTGAAAGGGAATACTGTAGTATGCGGTAAGGCGTTCGGATGTTTCTGTTTTTTGAGTGTATAATTATCAATATGTGGAATATTCTTTATCTTTGTATAAGATAAGCTTCGGCTCGGCAGTGTCAAAGTTGTGAAAACACAGTTTTCCCACTTTGGCGTTGCACTCGCCTCGCATTATCTTTGTACTCATCTGACTGTGCGGTGCATACATGTCCTTACTGACATGCCTCTGTTTTGCCGCAGTCAGTCAGGACATGTGGGAGGATTATGATATCAATCGGTTTTGAAAAGCTATTTATAACATATATACATTATGGAAGAAAAGAAAATATACATAAAGAATATGGTGTGCAGACGGTGCATAATGACCGTCTCTGACATCTTCGTGAACAACGGCGTGACGCCTGTGAGTGTTAATCTGGGTACGGTGGTGGTGCCAGGTGCTTTGGCGGAGGAGACGAAAAGGAAGATAAGGCATGAGCTTGAGGAGTACGGGTTTGAGGTGATTGACGACAAGCGCATGCGTGTCATCGAGCAGATACGTGTCGGAGTGATAGAGTATGTGCGCCATCCCGAATATCAGGAAAAGGCAAAGCTGTCGGCTTACTTACAGGATGTGTGCCACAAGGAATACAGTGCGCTGAGCAAGCTGTTCACCGAGATGAGGGGCATAAGCATCGAGAAGTATTATCTCGCACAGCGGATAGAGCTGGTGAAGGAACTGCTGGCGTATGACGAGATGACGGTAAGCGAGATAGCCGACAAGCTACGCTATTCGAGCGTGGCGCACCTCAGCGCGCAGTTCAAGGCGCAGACCGGACTGTCGCCCACGCAGTTTAAGGAGATGAAGGAACACCGGCTCAGACCGCTCGACGAAATATAAACCATATCCATAATATTGTAACGGCATAAGGGGGAATTGTGTGTAACTTTGCATAAGATAAGCTGCACTCGGGAATTTGAGAGCAATCAGATATCGCAGTCGGCAAAAGTAGAGACGCAAGATTTTGCGTCTCACGAGGAGGTAAGTGCAATGTGTATGAGTAATAATGTGCCGATGGTGGTATGCAGTCATTGCTCGTGAGACGCAAGATTTTGCGTCTCTACTGTGAGGGATGGGATTGATACGGGAGGTTATGGGATGGATATGGGTTGCGATGGGTTGCTTGTGAGACGCAAAATCTTGCGTCTCTACTGGCTGGCGCGGTGCGATGACAGGGTGAGGATTAATGATGGAGCTGGCTGGAGCCGTTATATGTGAATGTATTATGGGAGATAATGATATGAGAAAAGACATATTCCCTGTATCGGGGATGAGCTGCGCTTCGTGCGCGGCACGTGTAAACAAGGTTCTTAACAAGCAGGACGGGGTGTACGAGGCTAATGTCAACTATGCGTCAGCCACTGCACGGGTGGTCTACGACCCCTCGAGGTGTACGCCGTCCGCACTGCGTGCTGCCGTCCGCGACGCCGGGTATGACCTGATGACAGACGCGGAGGCGGGCACGGAACGTGTGGAGGTGGAGCGCGGAAAGGAATATGCGCTGCTTCGACGGCAGACAGTCGCCGCCATAGTGCTGGCTGTTCCCGTCGTCGTCATGAGCGCGTTTTTCATGGATTACGCATATGTGGGATATGCGGTGTGGCTGTTGTCTACAATGGTGGTGTTCGGTTTCGGACGCCGTTTCTACATCAATGCGTGGCGGCAGCTCAGACATCTGTCCGCCAATATGGACACGCTGGTGGCAGGCAGCACGGGTGTGGCATATCTCTTCAGCGTGTTCAATCTGCTTGCCCCCGACTTCTGGCTTTCAAGAGGCATACAGCCGCACGTCTATTTCGAGTCGGCGAGCGTCATCATAGCGTTCATCCTGCTGGGCAGGCTGCTGGAGTCGCGTGCCAGAGAGAAGACCTCCACGGCGATAAGGAAGCTCATGGGACTCCAGCCCAAGACGGTGACGAGGGTGACGGATGAGGGAGAGAACGTCATACCGGTGGAGAGTGTAAGGGAAGGCGACGTGATAGTCGTAAGACCGGGTGAGCGCATCGCCGCTGACGGAACGGTGTGCCGGGGAGAGTCTTACGTCGACGAGAGCATGCTCACGGGTGAGCCTCTGCCTGCTTTCAAGAAGCAAGGAGACGGCGTGTTCGCCGGAACGATAAACCAGAGGGGAGTGTTGCGCTTCATAGCAGTGAAGACCGGACAGGACACAATGCTGTCTGGCATCATCCGCATGGTGCAGGACGCCCAGGGCAGCAAGCCGCCCGTGCAGCAGACGGTGGACAGGATAGCGGGCGTGTTTGTGCCTGTGATATTGCTGCTGTCGGTCGTCGTGTTCGCCATATGGTGGGCGTTCGCCCCTACGGCAGGGTTCGAGCATGGCATACTGTCGATGGTGACGGTGCTCATCATAGCCTGTCCGTGCGCGCTGGGACTTGCCACTCCCACCGCACTTATAGTGGGAATAGGCAAGGGAGCGGTGAACGGCATACTGATAAAAGACGCCTCCGCGCTGGAGACGGCACGCAGGACGGACGCCATTGTCCTCGACAAGACGGGTACGGTGACCGAGGGCAGACCCGTGGTGACGGACATGCATTGGGCGGACGGAGCCGGGACAGGCAGGGCGATATTCCTCAGTCTGGAGAAAAACTCGGAGCATCCTCTTGCCGGGGCGGTCGTCGCCGCGCTGAAGGACTCGCATACCGTGCCTGTGACAGATTTCGCCAATATCCCCGGAAGAGGGGTGAAGGGCACCGTAGACGGAGTGACATATTACGCCGGAAACGAGGAGCTGCTCCGCGAGAACGGCATACAGGCAGACCGTGACATGGCTGGGAAAGCCGCTGAATGGACGGAGGATGCCAAGACCGTGGTGTGGTTTGGCGGAGCGGGACGTGTGTTGGCTGTCGCAGGCATAGCCGACAGGATAAAGGAGACATCGGCACAGGCTGTGGCAATGCTGCACAGTATGAACATCGGGGTGTATATGCTCACAGGCGACAATGAGGCGTCTGCCGGATACGTGGCGCGCAAGACAGGTATCAGGCATTACAAAGCAAAGGTGATGCCGGATGACAAGGCGGCGTTCGTGAGACAGTTGCAGGCTGACGGACATGTGGTGGCGATGGCTGGCGACGGCATAAACGACAGTGCGGCTCTGGCGCAGGCAGACCTTAGCATAGCGATGGGGAAGGGCAGCGACATAGCCATGGAGACGTCGATGATGACCATCCTGTCGTCAGACCTTTCCAAGACGGCGGAGGCGATACGCCTGTCGCAGCTCACAATGCGCACGATACGGCAGAACCTTTTCTGGGCGTTTGTCTACAACATCATAGCTGTGCCGATAGCCGCCGGTGTGCTCTATCCGCTTAACGGTTTTCTGCTGAACCCTATGATAGGCGGCGCGGCAATGGCGCTCAGCAGTGTGAGTGTGGTGACAAACAGTCTGCGGCTGAAGCGTAAGAGCATTCTTCCTGTGGCGCGGCGTGGTGACGGTGCGGCAGGAGAGGTCGCCGGAGGCGGTGAGGATGCCGTGACGAGGCGTGAGTACAGGATAGAGGGCATGATGTGCGACCACTGCCGCGCACATGTCGAGGATGCCCTGAACAGCATAGATGGTGTGAGCGCGACGGTGACGCTGGACCCTCCGTTAGCTCGGATAGAGTCGTCGCGTGAGCTGAGTGTGGAATATCTGCAACAGATAGTCTCGGACAAGGCTGGAGACTATACTGTAGTTGAAAAGGAATGACGCATGCGGAGGCATGTGGCTGCGGAGGGAGTGTGTGCCGGTGCGGCGGGTGACACTCAATGTCTCCGGTAAAAATGACAGGCAATATGACTGACACCGGTGTGAAATGTGTATGAGGCATGATGGCGGTAAGGGTAGGAAGAGGACTGAGTAAGCGCATGACGGGCAGTAAAAAATTTTGACATTATCTTTTGTGAAAATAGAGACGGCGAGTCCGTTGACAGCTTGCTGTCAGATAGCCGGGTGCAGTCTGTTTTATGGAAAAACAGATATTTCACAGGCGGGGATATATTCAAATGCAGCCAATTCGTGTTTGGTATGTATCGGAATAGCCTGCATGTTATACCCAAGTGTATACGCCTGTGCCCTTGTTTCTATCGTTTTAAGATGTCAGAAAGGCATGCCGGGACTCTTCCCCGTTTTGTTCTGTGATGCGGAAGAGCCTCTTCCGAGTGCCGGAACAGGCTCTTCCGCAAGCTCATACGGGCTTTCCTACGTGGCGGGAAAGCCTTTTTCGTGAAGCCGGATTTCCTCTTTCGGACGCCTTTTCGCGCATTTCGCTGATATCCAGGATGTTATGCATATGCGCTGAAATCCGCGTATACAGAAGCGAAATATATGTTGTCAGGATATACGCGGTTCTCAGTGAGTTTACGGTGTGTGGAATGTCGCTTTTTCTCCACTATAATGCGTGTTGCAAAAAAAACACCGACAACAAGGCTGGCGCGTTGTGATGATGTGGTGAGGAATGTTGATTGGAATTTGTGGTGGGAAAAAGTAGAGACGCAAGATTTTGCGTCTCCCGAGCAATCCACACCAATATGCATACACCAAAAAACGGTGGCAGCAAGGCTGGCGCATTGTGATGATGTGGTGAGGATTGTTGGTTGAAATTTGTGTTGGAGGAAAGTAGAGACGCAAGATTTTGCGTCTCCCGATTTATTGGTGTGTTTGATATTTGTGTTTTATGATGAATGAGGTTTGCGACAGGTTGCTCGTGAGACGCAAGATTTTGCGTCTCTACAAGGCTGGCGCATTGTGATTTAAGGGTGAGGAATGCTGATTGGAATTTGTGGTGGGAAAAAGTAGAGACGCAAAATCTTGCGTCTCACGATTTATTTGCGTGTTTGATATTGGTATTTTATGGTGAATAAGGTTTGCGATGGGTTGCTCGTGAGACGCAAAATTTTGCGTCTCTACAAGTAATCCATACCAATATGCATACACCAAAAAAACGGTGACAACAAGCGCATTCCTTGCGTCTCCCGGTTTATTTGCATGTTTGATATTGGTATTTTATGGTGAATGAGTTTTGCGATGGCTTGCTCGTGAGACGCAAGATTTTGCGTCTCTACTTTAGGCGGCAGCGCATGTTTTTTAGGCGGTAAGTATAAATAGGTTTGGGTTCACGGTGTACCGGTGGATGTACATCGCTGTTGCTGCCGCCTCTGTACGGACGTGTTGAAATGCCGCAACGGTAATTCTGGTAAATATACTGGAAAAAGGGTAAAGAATTGCGTAATGACTTTACTATATTCCATTTTATGATTATCTTTGTATAAGATAAGCTTCGGCTCGGCAGTGTCAAGTGCGGTAAAACTGCGTTTTCCCTCCTTGCCGTTGCACTCGCCTTGCATTATCTTTGTCAAAGATAAGCTTTACCTAAGCAAACAGTATGCAATTCAAACGTTTCTTAAGAATGGAATTACAGGTATGATGAGCCGTCCGTGTGTCTGAATGTCAACGATGAGACGAGGGCACATACCGCGTTTTTCCAGCCGTGATGAGAGAGAGAATATGATTAATGTCTGAAGAAGAGTAACTGAAGGAATGTCTGTCTGGAGCAAGATAAAGGAAATGATGGGTGCCGACAGTGCGGATGATATTGTCGGCAGAAACGGTAAGGCGCATACCGGTGAGGATGTGCGTTATGTGTTCGTGGATGTGGAGACGGGGCTTAATGACCGTAAGATACACGATATAGGAGCCTTGCGCCATGACGGTGCGACGTTTCACAAGGCGTCGAAGAAGGAACTGTATGAATTCATCGACGGCACAGACTATATATGCGGGCACAACATAATAAACCATGACGCCAGATACCTGTTCGGTGATGACGAGCCGCGTCAGGCTCTTGTGGACACGCTTTACATGTCGCCTTTGATGTTTCCCGAACGTCCTTATCACCGGCTTGTGAAGAACGACAAGCTGCTGAGCGACCAGATGAACAATCCGGTGAACGACTGTAAGAAGGCGCGCGACCTGATGTTTGACGAGATGGCACGGTGGAACGCGCTCCCTGAAGAGAAACGCCTGATGTACGCCACGTTGCTGATGGGAAGACGGGAGTTTGAGGGTTTTCTCAGAATTGCCGGTGCGCATGCGCGCCATGCAGATGTGACGGGACTGATAAGAAGACTTTATAAGGGGAAGATATGCGCACATGCCGATCTGGAAACGCTCGTAAGGCAATATCCGTGCGAACTGGCGTATGCGCTGGCTCTGACAGACACGACAGACCACCGCTCGGTGACACCGGGATGGGTGACATGCAACTGGCCGGAGGTGGAGCATGTGGTGAGGCTCTTGCGTCACACGCGCTGTGAGGAAGGGTGCGGATATTGCCGCACGCAGCTGGACGCATCATATAACCTGAAGAGATTTTTCGGCTATGACCGTTTCCGTACCTACGGAGGCGAACCTTTGCAGGAGAAAGCCGTGAGGGCTGCTGTGGATGGAAAGTCGCTGCTCGCCATCTTCCCCACAGGCGGCGGCAAGTCGCTCACATTCCAGTTGCCCGCACTTATGGAGGGACACTCTGTGCACGGACTGACGGTGGTGATATCACCTTTGCAGTCGCTTATGAAAGACCAGGTGGACAATCTTGACGAGCGTGGCATAACCGACGCGGTCACCATAAACGGCATGCTGGACCCGATAACACGGGCTTCGTCCATACAGCGCGTGCAGGACGGAGACGCCTCGTTGCTGTATATATCACCGGAAATGCTGCGTTCGAAGACGGTGGAGCGTATCCTCATGTCGCGCCATGTGGTGAGGTTTGTCATAGACGAGGCACACTGCTTCTCGTCATGGGGACAGGATTTCAGAGTAGACTATCTGTATATAGGCAAGTTCATACGTGAGTATCAGAAGAAGAAAAGGCTGAAGGAGCCTGTTCCGGTGTCGTGTTTCACGGCTACGGCGAAGCAGAAGGTGGTGCAGGACATATGCGACTACTTCAGGAATACGCTCGGTCTGAATATGGAACTGTTCGCCTCCACGGCATCGCGTACGAACCTGCGCTATTCCGTAATACACACGGAGACCGACGAAGAGAAATACTCCATGCTCAGGGAACTGGTGGCGGAGGGCGGCTGTCCGACGATAGTGTATGTGTCGCGGACAAGACGCACATGGGACATTGCAGCCAGACTGACGCGCGACGGATACAGGGCGTTGCCGTTCAACGGTAAGATGGACGCGGAGACGAAGACCGCCAATCAGGACGCTTTTATGAAAGACGAGGTGAGCGTGATTGTGGCTACTTCGGCGTTCGGTATGGGTGTTGACAAGAAGGATGTGGGACTCGTGGTGCATTACGACATATCCGACTCGTTGGAGAACTATGTGCAGGAAGCCGGACGCGCCGGCAGAGACCCGCAGCTCAGCGCGCGCTGCTACGTGCTTTATGGCGACAACGACCTTGACAAGCATTTCATTCTGCTGAATCAGACAAAGTTGAGCATAAGCGAGATACAGCAGGTGTGGAAGGCAGTGAAAGATATGACGAGGCAGCACATGCGCGTGAGCTGCTCGGCACTGGAGATAGCGCGTCAGGCGGGATGGGACGACTCTGTGTCGGACATAGAGACCCGTGTGCGTACGGCTCTGTCGACGCTTGAGCAGAGCGGATATATAGAAAGAGGCAACAATGTGCCGCATGTATATGCCACGGGCATCACGGTGAAGAACATGGACGAGGCGAGACGGCGCATATCCGAGTCGCCGTTGTTCGGCAGTGACGAGACGGAGGCTGCGGTGAGAGTGATAAAGTCGCTCATATCGAGCAAATACATCTCGAAGGCACAGGAGTCGGAGGCGGAGTCGCGCGTGGATTATCTGGCAGACATACTGGGGATGAGCAAGAAAGAGGTGGTGTCTGTGGTGGAACGCATGCGTCAGGACGGCATACTGTCTGACAGCAAGGACATCTCGGCGTATCTGCAGGAGGCTGGAAGCACGGAACGCCGTGCGCAGACGCTTCTCGAGCGTTTCGGAAAGCTTGAGCGATACATTCTGAAACTGATACCCGACGAGTCGCTGCGCATATCGTGCAGACAGCTCAACGACAAAGCCATAAACGAAGGTATAGCGACGTCGAAGGAAAAAGACATACGCACACTGATTTATTTTCTCACGATAAAGGGATACATGCGCAAACATGAGAATGCCGCGCACAATATGCTTCTGAGCCGTAGGCTGGACATGGACACAACCGTAAGACGTGCGGAGAAAAGGCAGAGGATATGCCGTATGGCGGTGGAGTGGCTGTACGGCATAGCCGCAGCCAACGAGAAGGAGTCGGCGGAGGGACAGCCCATACGGTTCTCGGTGGTGGAGCTTCTCAATCATATAAAGTCGTGCGGACATGACTTCTTTGAGAGGACGGACGACATACAGCTTGAAGATGTGGAGGAGGCACTGCTCTTTCTCACGAAGATAGGGGCGCTGAAGCTGGAAGGAGGATTCCTCGTCATATACAATGCCATGCAGATAAGGAGGATAAAGGACGCCAAGTTCAGATATAAAAAGGAAGACTACCGGATGCTCGACGAGTTCTACAGGCAGAAGATACAGCAGATACACATTGTGGGCGAGTATGCCAATCTGATGGTGAGGGATTATGACGCTGCCCTGCAATATGTGCAAGACTATTTCAATATGGACTACAGGAAGTTCATATCCAAATATTTCAAAGGCGGGCGACAGGAAGAGATACAACGCAACCTGACGCCTGAGAAATACAGGCAACTGTTCGGACAGCTGTCTGACTGCCAGAGGAAGATCATCTCAGACAAGAGTTCGAGATGCATAGTGGTAGCGGCGGGACCCGGAAGCGGAAAGACGCGCGTGCTGGTGCACAAACTCGCATCGCTTCTGTTGCTTGAGGACGTGAAGCACGAGCAGTTGCTCATGCTCACTTTCTCGCGTGCGGCAGCCACAGAATTCAAGCAGCGGCTCATGGAACTTATAGGAAATGCGGCACACTTTGTGGAGATAAAGACATTCCACTCTTATTGTTTTGACCTGTTGGGGAGAATAGGAAACAGGGACAACGTGGTGAACGTGGTGCATCAGGCGGCGGAAATGATAAGAAACGGGGATGTGGAACCGAACAAGACAGGCAAGACCGTGCTTGTAATAGACGAGGCTCAAGACATGGGGAATGACGAATATGAGCTTGTGGAGGCAATGATGGGCAATAATGAGGATATGCGTGTCATCGCAGTCGGTGATGACGACCAGAACATATTCGAATTCAGAGGCTCCAGCTCCATGTATATGAACACACTGAGGAACATGCCGGACGCCAGTTTCGTGGAGATGACGGAGAACTTCCGTTGTGCCCGTAGTGTGGTGGGATTCGCCAATGGTTTTGTGAGGAAAATCACATCCAGGATGAAATCCACTCCGATAGTGCCGGTGAGAAAGGATGACGGCGTGGTGGAAGTGACGTTTCACATGTCTGGATATCTGTACCAGCCCGTCATGGAGTCTTTGCTGAGAAACGGCAATGGCGGTACGGCGTGTGTACTCACGCAGACAAACGAAGAGGCTGCGATAATGATGGCTCTGCTTCGCAGGCACGGAGTGAAATGCAAGCTCATCCAGTCGATGGACGGTCTGAAGTTCCGCAACATGGCGGAGATGAGATATTTCATGCGTTGCATAGACACCAGACAGGACACCGGTGTGCCTTTGGTGTCTGACGGTCATTGGGAAAAAGCGAAGCAGGCTACCTTCGCACGGTATGACGGAAGTACGAGTCTTACGTATGTCAGACGTTGCATACAGTTGTTTGAAGAGACCAATAAGGCAAAATACATAACAGATTTCAAGGAGTTCGTGTATGAATCGTCAGTCGAGGATTTTTGTGACGCAGCGGAGTCAGAGGTCGTCATTTCCACAATACACAAGGCGAAGGGACGTGAGTTTGACGATGTTTACATGCTTATATCGGGACAGTCTTACATGACGAACGAACTCCTGAGACGTTATTATGTAGGCATCACGCGCGCCAGAAACAGGCTCTTTGTGCACACCAACGATATCTTGTTTGCAGGTCTGCCGGCAGCCGTACATAAGACAGACACGCAGCGTTATGCTTTGCCGGAAAAGATAGTGCTGCAACTGTCATACAAAGATGTGAACCTCGGATATTTTGTAAAGCTCAAACATGAAGTCCTTTCGATGCGAGGCGGAGACCGGCTCAGTTATGACAATTCGGTGCTTTACAACGCAAAAACAGGAGCAGCGGTGGCAAAGCTGTCGAAAGACATGCGCTCAAAAGTGGCGGAGTGGAATGGAAAAGGCTATATTGTCAGATACGGCAGGGTGAGGTTCGTGGTGGCATGGAAAGCCAAGGACGCCCCCAAGGACGCCCCGGAGACGGCTGTCCTGCTGCCTGACATTGTGCTTGAAAGATATGTTCGGGCACATGATGGTGTCTGACCGGCACGGCATATGCCTGCGTTATACCTTATTATATATAACGGCAGGCTATCTCTCCGCTTCTATCGTATATGTGAAACTGTCTGCGCGGTAATAGCCGATGTTGTACTCGATGGGTATCTGATTTATGTCATAGACATGCCGTTGCCTGATTAGAATGGGGTCGGACGCCTTGATGTCCAATTTTTCCGCGATGCGCTCTCCCGCCAGACTTGCCGATATTTTTTCTTTGCTGGTCTTTACTATGATGTTGTAGTCTTTTTCCAGCAACTCATATAAGGGCCGTGTGAAGTCCTCTTCTCCTGTGAGCGGAATCTTCGGATTGAAATAGGATATGAAATAAACGAACGGATATTCCTTTTTTCCGCGGACACGTTCCAGGACTATGCACTTGACCTGCTGCTTCGGGTCTATGCCGAAGAAGTTACGGATTTCCTCGTTCGGCTTTTTCCAACAGATGTGCAGCTCGAAATTGCGTATCTCAATTCCGAGCATTTTCATCTCCTGTGAGAAACTGAGCCAGTTTTTCACACCTCCGATGATGCTCTTGTGGGCAATCTTTGTACCAACACCTTTCTTACGTACCAACAAACCCTCGAATACTAATTTGTTGATTGCCTGACGCAGGGTGTTCCTCGAAATATTCAGCTTTTGTGACAGTTCTATTTCGTTAGGAAGATATTTGCCGTCCTTATATTCCTCGGAATCAATAAGATTGCGCAATATTTCCTCAGCCTGTATGTGTAAAGGGGTGTTGCTGTTGTGGTCTATGTTCATGCCGTAACGTATTTTTCTCATTGCAAATATAATATAAATAAATTTTTTATTGAAATATTTTTGGAGATTAATATTTAATTTATATATTTGCACAAACAATAATATGTACGAACAAATAAAGCAGTTTATGAGAAAACCTAATTATGACAAATTTCCCTCAACGGTCATTGCCGGCACTATATTTCAAGGATGGAATGAAATACGCGGCGTCCTTTCCGACTGCTTGAAAAGTAACAATGTGCTTGCTGTCGACTGTTATACGGGAGTGTATGAAGAGGAGCTGGTGAGAGAACTTTCGAAGTTGTCCGCACGGTTGGTTCTCGTACGCGACCTGTATAAGGAGGAAAGTGAGTTGAGGTGTATGACAGAGCGTTTTATGACAGAGGATGTGTTGTTCGGATATGTTACAAACCTCTGTATATCAGACTATTTTGATGTGGAAAAGCTGGAGGATGCGCGCCGTTGCGCATGTGGAGTGTCTACACCTCTTATTATTATAGGTACAGGTGCGGGGATGGTCGCTCCTGGCGCAACGCTGGTGTATGTGGACATGGCGCGTTGGGAGATTCAGCAGCGTTGCCGTCGACATGAGGTGAAGGCTTTGGGTATAGACAATCGTGAGGATGCGGTATCTCTGCAATATAAAAGAGGATATTTTAATGACTGGAGAATTTGTGACCGTTATAAATCAACATTGTTCGAACATGTGGACTACTGGCTGGACAGTCATATTCCCGGCTCTCCCAAGATGATAGACCGCGAAACCTTCTATAAAGGTATAAACAAAACAGCCTCAAAGCCTTTCCGTGTGGTTCCGTATTTTGACCAGGCTCCGTGGGGCGGACAATGGATGAAGGAGGTCTGCGACCTGGATTCGGACGTGCCTAATTACGGATGGTGTTTTGATTGTGTGCCTGAAGAAAACAGTCTTTATCTTGAAGTGAACGGAGTTCGTTTTGAATTGCCGTCGATAAATCTGGTGCTGTTGAAAAGTAAGGAGCTTCTGGGCGAGCCTGTTGAGGCACGGTTCGGAAAGGAGTTTCCTATCCGTTTCGACTTTCTGGACACAATGGGCGGAGGGAATCTGAGTTTGCAGGTACACCCCACAACCCAGTTTATACATGAGAATTTCGGGATGTTCTACACACAGGACGAAAGTTATTATCTGTTGGATGCGGAGGAAGACGCTGTTGTCTATCTGGGAGTGAGGAACGGAACGGACAGTAAGGAGATGATAGAGGAGTTGCGTAGGGCACAGCGAGGTGAGACCGTGTTTGACGCGGAGAAATACGTAAATAAGATTCCGGCAAAAAAACATGACCATTTCCTGATTCCCGGCGGTACGGTTCATTGCTCCGGCGCTAACAGCATGGTTCTGGAAATAAGTTCTACACCAAACCTGTTCACATTTAAATTGTGGGACTGGCAGCGTATGGGACTTGACGGAAAACCGCGCCCTATAAATGTGGAACGTGGAAAATGCGTTATAGACTGGAGACGTGATACGGACTATGTCTACAGAAATTTGCGTAACTGCGTGACTGTGATAGAAGAAGGAGAGGGGTGGACAGAGGAGCGCACCGGATTGCACGAAAATGAATTCATAGAGACACGCCGTCACCGCTTCAGAGTTCCCGTGTTACATCACACGAACGGCAGTGTAAACGTCTTTAATTTGGTGGAAGGCGAGGAAGCCATTATAGAAAGTTCGGACCGTTCGTTTGAACCGTTTGTGGTGCATTATGCCGAGACTTTTATCATTCCGGCTTGTGTGGGTGAATATATTATACGTCCTTACGGACAGTCGGAAGGAAAAGAATGTGTGACGATAAAGGCGTATGTCCGCTTTTAAGATATTGTAACCTTTTGAAAAAATAAAAAATATGTATGAGAACGAAAAACGCACAGTATTGACCCTGGATGCGGGAGGCACTAATTTTGTGTTTTCCGCCATACGGGGAAATGAGCAAATAGTGGAACCTGTTTGCATGCCGTCGGTGTCGGATGACCTGAAGAGATGTCTGGACACATTGATAGCTGGCTTTGACGGCGTAGTAAGCCAGTTGGATGTGTCGCCAGTCGCCATCAGCTTCGCTTTTCCGGGTCCGGCTGATTATAAAAACGGAGTAATAGGTGGGAATATCCCAAATTTCCCGTCTTTCCGTAACGGAGTGGCTCTCGGTCCATTCTTGCAACACCACTATCATGTTCCGGTATTTATGGAAAATGACGGGAACTTGTTCGCTTATGGAGAGGCGTTGTCAGGAATGCTGCCTAAAGTGAACGCCATGCTGGAAGAGGCTGGCAGCAGACGCCGTTACAAGAATCTGCTGGGCGTCACGTTGGGAACCGGATTCGGAGCAGGCGTGGTGATTGACGGCAGGTTGCTGACCGGTGATAACGGATGTGGAGGAGATGTGTGGCTGATGCACAACAAGAAATATCCGTTGATGATCAGTGAGGAAAGCGTAAGCGTGCGTGCCGTAAAAAGGGTATATCGTGAACGTTCGGGGCAAAGTGACAGCAGTCTGACCCCAAAGGACATTTACGATATAGCCGAAGGAACAAGAGACGGAAACCGGTATGCCGCCGTAGCAAGCTTCAGCGAATTGGGAGAGATTGCCGGTCACGCTGTAGCCTCGGCTTTGAACATAGTTGACGGTCTGGTGGTGATAGGCGGCGGACTTGCCGGCGCGTCACGCTACATACTGCCCGCCATGATAAAGGAATTGCGTACGTCATTATCCATGTTTTCAGGAGAACGCTTCCCATGTGTCCAGATGGATGTCTACAATTGGGAAGATGAATCAGACAGAAAACATTTCTTGTCATTGCAAGATGATGAGACGGTTATTCCCGACACTACAGTCAAAGTATCGTATAACAAATCAAAACGTATAGCAGTAATGTGCAGTCATGATGGGGCAAGCGTCTCAATAATGCGTGGGGCGTATGCGTATGCGTTGCAAAATATAGATAATCAAAAAAATTAATTTATGAAAGCATTGAGGTTTTGTTTGTGTATCCCTTTTTTATTAGGGATATTATTGCCACTTTTTATAGCGTGTGGTGATGATGGCGGTTCAAAAGAAAATACATTGACTTTAAGTTCTTATGATGAAAAAGTGAAAACTGGTGATAAGATATCGGTTCAGATAGTTTTATCTAATCCAAATAAATTTTCTAAGATATTGGTAAAAAAAACAATATCAGGAAAAGAAGTGTCTGATTATAAAAAGGTAATTGATGTGAAAAAGGACGCTTTTCCATATACTTTTAATGAGAACGTTATATCCGGAGATGAAAAAGGGATTGTCGTATACTCATTTTACGGACTGGATGCAAATGGCAGGATTGTAGACGCTTCTGATTTGGTCCTTACTGTGGAGCTGGCAGAATTGCCTTTGCTGTTGAAATATGATTGGCAATTAGTTCAACAGATTATTCAAGGTGAGGATTATGCCACACCTGATTTGAAAGATGACGTTTACCGTTTTAATCCGGATTTGACTTTTGAAATGGATTGGGGAACTGTTTTGTCTACAGCCCAATTAGAGACTTTGAATGCCTGTTGTTCATGGGATGTGACCCGTACCGGTGAGAAAGTAGATTCGCTTTATATGGTAAAATATAATGTGTTCCAGCCTAACACTCCTATGATAACTAAATATAAAGTTGTTAAGTTGGCGAAAAGGGAAATGGTGCTTGAAAGTCGTCAGGATCTTTCGGCTCTTGGTCCTGAATTCTCTAAGGATGAAATTATTACAGAAACTTATTCGCCTGTTTCGAAGACTGATGGTTTCATTCCATATCGTGGGAAAAATCCTGATGATTATTATGTGGGGTCTTGTAGTCCGGGAACTTATAAATAAGATAATTATGGAAAAATATAAATTAATTCGCTCTGCTGTAATAGGATTTTTGTTGTCTGTTTGTGCTACAGCGATTGCTCAAAATGGAATGAAAGATATAAAAGGAGTTATTCACGATACAAACGGCGAACCGGTCATTGGTGCTTCTATCGTGGTGCAAGGTACTTCAAATAGAGCCATTTCTGACTTAGAAGGCAAATTTACGTTGTCAGTTCCGGACAAGTCTGTAATAGAGGTCTCTTTTGTCGGGTTTGAAACGCAAATAATAAAAGTATCTCAGAAGAGTGATTTTAATATTGTCTTACATGATGATACAAAATTTTTGGATGACATAATGGTCGTGGGTTATGGTGTTCAGAAGAAAAGTGACTTGACCTCTGCCATATCCAGTGTGAGGGCGGATAAGATTGTGAGTACTTCAGTGACATCCTTAGATCAAGGGTTGCAAGGACGTGCCGCAGGAGTCGTTGTTTTGAATACTTCCGGGCAACCCGGTGCCGGAACATCTATCCGAGTCCGTGGAACCAGTTCGATAAACGGTAATAATGAACCGCTTTATGTAATAGACGGAATACCTGTAATCAGTGATGCTAATACATTCAGCACGGGTGCAACAAAAAATCCTGCATTGAATCCTTTAATCAATATAAATCCGAATGATATTGAGTCAATTGAAATATTGAAGGACGCTTCAGCGACATCTATCTATGGAGCTCGTGGAGCAAATGGAGTAGTGTTGGTTACAACAAAGCATGGAAAAAGCGGTAAACCGAATGTTTCGGTTGGAGCTAAGTTCACTTGGCAGCAAGTAACAAAAAAGATGGACATGCTGAATTCAGTTCAGTTGGCTGAGTTGGCTAATGAAGCAGCAGACAATGATGGGATTGAACGTAATCCAGTCTTTGCAGGACTGAATAACCTATCTAAGATTAACACAGATTGGCAGGGGGAAATTTTCCGTACTGCGCCTATGCAGAATTATGATGTTTCTGTTTCTGGAGGAAATGATAAGACTACATATTTTATTTCAGGAAATTTGTTACTGCAAGACGGTATCATCATTGGTTCTGATTTCGGCAAAGGTAGTTTCCGTATTAATTTGAATCAGCAGATAAATAAATGGTTAAAATTAGGCATATCTACAAATTTAAGTTATAGTCGATCGAATGGCGTTGTAACGAATTCTGAAGGTGGATTCGCGTCCAGTGTTACGTCGTGGGCTTTGGAAATGAATCCTGGACTTCCAGTGCGTGGTGATGACGGCAAGTATACGTATGAGAACAATATGAAAAAGCCGAATGTAGGAAATCCGGTACAAGATGCTTTGGAGGCTAAGAACAGGAATACTTCATTCCGTACTTTGGCTAATGCATTTTTAGAATGGTCTCCTATTAAAGATCTGACCTTTAAAACAAGCGTAGGTGTGGATTATTTCTATATGAAAGACCAATCGTTTGCGGCTGCTGAGTTGAAACGTGCGGAGTCTAATGGAGGATATGCAAACATTGGAAACCGAGATGGTTATAGCTGGGTTTGGGAAAACACTGTAAACTATACAAAAAGGTGGGGCGGCCATTCGTTTGCCGCATTGGCTGGTATGACTGCCCAGGCTTTTGTCTCTGAAATGTCATCGATGTCTACGGCAGATTTTGAAGACGGTTCATTAGGTTGGAATTCCATACAGTCTGGAGCGTTGAAGCAAAATACAGCTTCAGGAATAGCGGAATGGCAAATGCTATCATATTTGGCTCGTATAAATTATAATTATAAAGGACGTTATTTGTTGACATTGACTGGGCGTGTAGACGGCTCTTCGAAGTTCGGGAAGGGTAACAAATATGGTTTTTTCCCTTCTTTATCAGGTGCTTGGCGTTTAACGGAAGAAAAATTCATGAAAAATGTGAAGGCAATATCAAATCTGAAAATAAGGGTAAGTTATGGTGTTGTCGGCAATGAAGGTATTGCACCTTACAGCTCGCAAGGTTTAATGTTTGATACTGAGGCTTATTTTGGAAATTCTGAAATAGTAAAAGGGTTGGTGCCATATACGCTAAGTAACCAAGATTTGAAATGGGAAACTACATCTCAGCTTGATTTTGGTCTGGATTTTGGTTTGTTCAACAATCGTTTGACTTTAACTGCCGATTATTATTACAAAAAAACAAGAGATTTATTGTTGGGTATGCCCGTCGCTTTCAATACGGGATATGATACGGTTGTAAGTAATGTGGGGAATCTGACGAATCAAGGATTTGACGTAACATTAGGAGCCGTTCTCTTTGCCGGTAAGTTTAATTGGAATATTGATTTCACATTGGGATATAATAAAAATAAAATTACTAATTTAGCGGGCAGTCAGGAAAATCTGAAAGGCTCTTCTATTTTGGGCATAACTTATTGGACGGAAATAACTGAGGGACAGCCTATCGGTACGATATACGGATATAAGACGGATGGGATTGCTCAATTAGGTGAAGACTTGTCAAAGATACCTTTCTTTTCTGGAAAGACGTTGAATTATGGTGACCGTAAATATGTGGATAAAAAACAAGACGGAATTATTAATGAGGATGACTTGTATATATTGGGTAATGCAAATCCTGATTTCACTTTCGGGTTCAACAATACTTTCAACTATGAATTCAAAGACAGGTCTTCTGTTGGTTTGACAGTATATTTACAAGGAGTTGTTGGAAATGAGATTGTAAACTTCAATAAGTTTTCATTAGAAAGCTTTGATGGATATAAAAATAATTCCACGGCTGCTTTGAATAGATGGACACCCACAAATCCCACGAATGGTTATCCTCGGGCGACCACAAAAACCGCAGGCAATATTCTGTCAGACCATTATGTGGAGGACGGTTCTTATTTAAGGATAAAAGATATAACATTAAGTTATACATTTCCTAAAAAACTGATTCAAAGTTTTTATTGTGAAGGATTGACCATGTTTATAGGATTAAAGAATATCTTTACGTTTACGAATTATTCCGGATATGATCCGGAGGTGAGTCGTTTCGCAAACAACAATCTTTCCATGGGGGCTGATTATGGAGCTTATCCGATGGCGAAATCGTATGAATTTGGTTTAAGAATGAATTTTTAAATGGAAACGTTATGAATAATAAAATAATGAGTCTTTTGGTTTGTGGTACAATAGCTTTTAGTTCATGTTCTGATTTTTTGGACGAGGTACCTAAAGGCAGCATAACCAGTGAGAACTATTATAAAACAGAGAAGGATGCCATTTCGGCAACTAATGCTATTTATGACTTTTTGATTGTAGGCTATGCTCCAGGTGGTTTGTGGGATAAAAACTATGGTGGTGTTTTTTACAACGATTACTGGGTGCTTCAAGATTTGTTTGCCGATAATGCGGAAAGCAATCAGGCAAGCATTCAATATACGTCAGTGGATAATATGCAGATAGACCAGTACAATGAGCCGGTTGAATTGTTGTGGCGTGATTTTTATCAGACTATCAAATGTTGTAATGTAGTGTTAGATAAGGTTCCTTCCATCGCGATGGACAAAACCTTACAGAAGCAGCTGTTGGCTGAGGCACGGTTTTTCCGGGCAATGATGTATTTCGACCTGATGCGTATGTTTGGAGAAGTACCTTTACGTATTCACAATGTGGAAGGTGTGGATGAGCCGGCATTGCCACGCTCTTCTAAAAAGGATATTTATAATCTTGTGATATCAGACCTGAATATAGCAAAGACCGATTTGGTGTATGAAGACCGCTTGGGAGGAGGACGCCCTTATGCAGAATCCGCATCAGCTTTATTGGCACGTGTTTATCTGACTTATGCTGTAGAATATGGCGATAAGGATTACTATCGTCATGCGATAGACGAGGCTGATATAGCCATCTCCAAGTTCCCGATGTTGGAAAATTATGCTGATTTGTTTAAGATTGCAAACCGTTTCAATTCGGAAATTATATGGGGAGCGAATTTTAGTGCGGCTTTAAGTCAGGGTTGGAAGGGTGCCCAGTTCTTGGTGCGCCTGTTGCCTACTTTGGATGGAGTGGACAACTCTCAAGGTTGGGAAAATGCTACAAGAAATTTATACAATAGTTTTGAGGCTGACGATTTGAGACGTGATGTGACGTTGCAATACAGCTATAAATACAGTGACGGTTCTGTGGAAGAATTTGATAAGCCATATGTCTTTAAGTATTGGGATCGGGAGGCGGAACCTAAAGGCAACAATACAGAAGCGATATTCCCTGCAATCCGTTCAGCTGAAATGTATCTTATAAAAGCTGAGGCTTTAAATGAAATTTATCACGGGGCGAATAAAGATGCTGTTGCTGCAATTCAGAAAGTGAGAGGACGGGCTGGATTGAAATCAGATAATCTGCCTACAGATTATGACGGATTCAAGCACGTTGTATTGGATGAATATCGCCATGAGTTCGTCATGGAAGGACACCGGTGGTTTGACCTGACACGTATGTGTTCTCCTGAAGAGTTTGTGAGGATTGTAAAGGCTGCTAAATCCGATGCGACACCTCGAGCCTATCATGTGAGATTCCCGATTCCACAGCGTGAGATTGACTTGTCTCATGGGATACTTACTCAAAATGAAGGTTATGGCAAATGATGGTATTTAAATGATTAAGTGTATGATGAAAGTGATATTTTATTCACTATTATGTTTGTTTATTTCATGTCAGACCCATTCTCAAGAAATTCAAGATGATTTGAGAGTTGAGCCCGATTATGAGTTTTGCGACAAGTTGATGCCTGATTATGGTGGAGGTATAACGGGAGGAGACGGTTGTATTTCTATTGATCTGAAAGATGGGCGAAGTGTTTTTATGTGGGGCGACTCCTTTATGGGAGATGTCATAGACGGTATACGTAGTGGCAGTTCAAAGTTCATCACAGGCAATACGTTTACAGTGATAAATAAAGAAGGAAAAATAGAAACACTGTATAGTGGTGAAATAAGCAATCCTTCTGCGTTCATCGCTGCAGAGCAATTGTCTGGAACATATCCTACTTGGTACTGGCCTGGTAACGGTTTTGTGGAAGGAGATACACTTCATCTGTTTATGTCAAAATTTCATAAGACAGGAAATGGCATCTTCGATTTTGAATATTTAGGATGTGATTATTTCCGGTTGGATGTTAAGAGTATGAATGTGATTGGTATGGAGAGCTTTAAGGCTGCTAATGAAAATGATGTCCATTACGGACATGCAGTATTGTCAAATCAGGATGGCGTTTATATTTATGGTACTAAGATGGATGCTTTCGGTATCGCAGATGTGCATGTGGCTAAAGCGCAGCTGGTTAATGGAAGACTGGATGATTTTGTTTATTGGGACGGATCCCAATGGCAGGCAGCCCCACTGAAAAGTAGAAAACTTATAGGGCTGAATAAAAGTATATCAGAACAATTCAGTGTTTTTCTTTTAGGAAAGAAAATAGTCTTACTGTCCCAGAATCGTTTGGACGATGTGAAAAAAATCTATTCGTACATAGCGGATAACCCGGCAGGACCTTTCCGTAATGAAAGATTGATTTACACGATAAATGAACCTGATTTTGATGTGGACAGAATGATGATTTATAATGCGATGGCGCATCCTCAATTCAAAAAGGGAAACAAGATTCTGGTTTCTTATAATGTCAATACACATGATTTGGATAAGGTCTTTAAAAAAGCGTCGCTATATAAGCCTCGTTTCATATGGGTACCTGTGAAAAGAATATTGGAATAAAATGCGAATGAAGAGAATGATGACACGGAATGTTTTTTTTATAGTATTTAGTGTTATATTTGGACTTGCCCCATTTCCGTTGCATGCGGGTTCGTATAATATAGCTTCTAAAGCTTTGGTGACGGTTTCTGATTCTTTGGATTCTGAAACGGGTGCTAAGAATCTTGTTGACGGAAAAATCATGTACGACGGTCAAGGCGAGTGGGTCTGTAAGGGTGATGTTACTCCTTGGGGAGTTATGCATATGCCTTGGGCAAGATTGGAGTGGAATAAATACGTTTGTATTGACAGGATAGTCCTGTATGACAGAATCGATATGCATGAGCATCTTGCCGGAGGAACCTTGATTTTTAGCGATGGAACAGAAATAGGAGTGACAGCAATCCCGAACGACGGAAGTCCTAAAGAAGTCTGTTTTCCTGCAAAAAAAGTAAAATGGATCCGTTTTGAGGCAACTGATGGCAATGGCAAGAATATAGGATTGTCTGAGATTGAGGTCTTTAGGGCTCATGACGTTAATTCTGAATATGTGGAATGGGCTGACCCGTATATTGAGACAACCAGAGGACGTTGGTTCTATTGTACGCCCGGTGGGCGACCTTTCGGTATGGTGGCTGCCCATGCGTTTACGCGCAATAAAAATCAGGGTGGAGGAGGCTATAATTATAATTTTAATGAGATATTAGGTTTTTCTCAAATTAATGAGTGGATGGTTTCCGGTCCTAATTTAATGCCGGTATCCGGTAATGTGGATCCGACACAGGGTATGCAAGGCTGGAAATCGTCATTTAAACATGAGAGTGAAATCATACAGCCGGGATATCATCGTTTATACTTGGATAAATATAAAACGTGGGTGGAATATACTGCAACAGACCGTGTGGCTATGTATAGGCTGAATTATACAGACCGCGCTGATGCAAAACTGCTTGTTGATGTAGGCAGCGTGTTGGGAAACTGTTCTATGGACAAAGGCACACTTATCCGTGTGAACGATAATCGTATCGTGGGAGAGTTTATGACAACGGAACGTTTTTGGGGAGGTCCGGACAGTATCAGGTTATGTTTCGTTTTGGATTGTAATGTTCCTTTTAAACATACAGATGCATGGAATGAAAAAGGACTGTCTACTGATGCTGATGTCGTTACAGGCAATAATGCCGGAATGATATTGGACTTTGGACCGCTGTCCGGTAAGAATGTCCTGTTTAAGGTGGCATTGTCTTACACCAGTGTCGAAAACGCCATTGAAAATATGGACATTGAGTTGCCGCATTGGAATTTTGATGACGTACATATGGAGACACGTAATATATGGAATGAGATGTTGGGACGTATAGATGTGCAAGGAGGTAGTGAGGCACAGACAATAAAATTTTATACAGACCTATGGCATGCATTATTAGGACGTCATAAAATAAACGATGTGAATGGTTTTTATCCAGACTATACCCATGGACCTTACATAAACAAACGTTCTTCTTCTGCTATGAAGATAAATCGCGTCCCTTTGAACAAAGATGGAGGTTTGAAATTCAACATGTATGGATTTGACAGCATCTGGCTTACACAATGGAATCTTAACATCTTGTGGGGGTTGGCTTGGCCTGAAGTCCTTGATGATTTTAGTGCATGTCTGGTTCAATATGCCGAGAATGGAGGCTTGTTGCCGCGTGGAGCATGTGCCGGAGGATACTCGTTTATTATGACAGGATGCCCGGCTACGAGTATGTTGGTAAGCACATATATGAAGGGATTGATGAAAAAGATATCTCCTTATCGCGCGTATGAAGCAATGAAACAGAACCATTTGCCTGGAGGAATGATGAGTTACGAAAGTGCGGATGATATGAAATTCTATATTAAAAACGGTTGGTGTCCTGACAATGCCGGAAAGACAGTGGAATGGGCATTTCAGGATTGGGGCTTGAGCCGTATGGCTTTACGTTTAGGGAAGAAGTCAGATGCAGAGATTTTTGAGAAACGCTCGCATGGCTGGACATCTTTGTTCAATGTGGAACATGGGTTGTTATTTCCAAAAACACAAACAGGCAAATGGTCGCATACAGATCCGTTGAACGGACAAGGATGGGTGGAAGCTAATTCCTGGCAAGCCACATGGTCTGTATCTCACGATTTGCCTCGGCTGGTTTCTCTCATGGGAGGAGGAGATAAGTTTTGTGAGAAGTTGAACTATGCGTTTGAACAAGCCCGTCCTACTGATTTCGTGCATGCGTATAGTGGCGGATATGTCAGTTATGCCAATCAGCCGGGATGTTCCAATGCCCATTTGTTCACTTATGGCGGAAAACCTTGGTTGACCCAGTATTGGGTTCGTCAGGTAAAACGATATGCATATGGTGGTGTTACTCCTGATAAAGGATATGGAGGTCACGATGAGGACGAAGGGCAGATGGGCGGTGTAAGTGCTTTGATGGCATTGGGCATTTTCAGTGTGACCGGCACAGAATCGGACATCCCTTATTATGACATCACATCTCCTATATTCGATAAAATCAGCATAACATTGAATCCTGATTATTATCCCGGAAAAGAGTTTGTTATTAACGTACATAATAACTCTGAACAGAATTGCTATATACAAAAAGCTGTTCTTAATGGCAATGAGTGGCAATATGCACAGTTCGACCATAAGGACTTTGCGCAAGGTGGTTCTTTGGAATTGTGGTTGGGAGATACTCCTAATAAAGATTGGGGAAAACTTAAATATTTCAGTTATGACAATATGAAGTCGGATAACTGATGGTAAGTTGCAGAATCAGGCATATGGTGCAAGGGTAAAAAGGCTCTTAGCCATAATCATGAGATTTTATCCTTGTTTAGAACTGCTGTCAGGCTTCTGTGTGTCTGTCTTTATCGAATATGTGGCGGACTACATCTGAAAAGGCGGAAAACAAAATGGCGGTGGCATCGCTGGAAAGGGTGAAAGTCTGGCAGGCTAATGTACTTGTATGTTTGGCGGCTTGATAATCTTATTGGCTGTGCATAGTGTGCTTCCTGTAAATGGTGGAGTTCTTAAAATAATCTCTGGCATCTGATTCAGGAACGGGAGAGTATGATTTGCTTTTTAATGGCTTGTGAGAGCTGCCGGCTTTGTCCGGCAGATGTTAGGATTGCTACGTCTTTCCAGGGATATGAAGAGCTTGACGTGAGGAATGAAAAAGTAATAAAGTTCTGTCGCTGCACGATATGCTTGTATAAATACATAAACGGAATGCTGTGTAGCGCGGAAGGACTGTCCTTATTTTTCTTTCCGTACAGACAATATGTGATTTGTAAAGATTAAAATTCAGTAATATGAAATCAAGTCCATTAATAAAAATACTTCCCGTTATGGCAACGTTTTTTGTCATGGGATTTTGTGATATTGTGGGAATATCGTCAGACTATATGCAGTCTGGTTTCGGGTGGTCGCCCACCATGACAGGTTTTGTACCTTCAATGGTGTTTGTATGGTTTTTCTTTTTAGGCATTCCGGTCGGCAATAAAATGAACCGGTTGGGACGAAAGAATACGGTGCTTCTCAGCATGGCTGTTACGGTAATAGGGATGTTTCTGCCTCTTTGTGTTTATAGCAGCGTGACGTGTGTCATTGCCTATGTCTTGTTGGGAGTTGGGAATGCCATTCTGCAGATTTCATTGAATCCGTTGCTGAGCAATGTCATTCACAACCGACGTTTGCTGACAAGCAGTATGACAGCCGGGCAGGTAATAAAGGCGGTGTCCTCGCTTTTAGGACCGGAAATCGTGCTGTTTGTCATTTTGCATTTCGGTGAAGGTCATTGGTATTATTGTTTCCCCGTTTTGGGAACAATCACGCTGCTTCTGGGTCTGTGGCTTGCGGCTACGCCCATCAGACGTGAGCCGGACACGACAGAGCCGGTTTCGATGAGCGGTTCTTTTGCCTTATTGAAGAACAGAGCCATTATGGTTTTGTTCATGGGTATATTTTTTGTCGTAGGCGTTGATGTGGCGACCAATTACATCGGTTCAAAACTCATGGCTATGCGTTATGATTGGAGTGCGGTGCAGGTGAAGTATGCCCCTCAGATCTATTTCTTCAGCAGGACAGTAGGCGCTTTGCTGGGAACATTCTTATTGACGCGCATCTCCGGCATACGTTATTTTCGTGTGAATATTGTCCTGTGCGGTTTTTCCTGCCTGCTTCTGATGGCAGGCTTTGGCGCTGTACCTGACTTGGTCTGTATCGGTTGTATCGGCTTTTTCGCGTCTTCTGTCTTTTCCATCATTTACTCGTTTGCATTTCACGAATATCCTTCAAAGATGAATCAGGTCTCAGGACTGATGATTACAGCTGTGGCAGGTGGAGGCATCGTAACACCCGTTTTGGGCTTCTCGATTGACGTGTCGGGAATAGAGGCAGGGCTGTCTGTCATTTTGTTGTGCATTTTATATCTGGTATATTGTGCCTTTTCCATGAAGACGGATTGCCGCAACAGTCATAAATTTATATCCTGAGCCGCATTGTCATTAATCCGTATTACGCTACTGTCGGCATACAGACTTCATTTCCGGTTTGCCAGACGATGGCTGTCATGTCTTGGCAAAACTTGAAGAAAACTGTATGCCGGCGGCAGTGCGTAAGAGGACAGGGAACGACAATATGAATAAATTTATAATTATCTGATATAATTGAATTTAGAGTATATAATTAGATGGTAGTATGAATTTTAGTATCATTTTAGTATCACTCTTTTATCCAATTCTTTTTCTGCTTATCATAATGGGAATTTCTGATTATTGGTATGCGGTTGGCGGTTCTCATAAACAACGGGGAATAAGAGTTTAACCTTATATACTTACATAATAAGTTAAATTGCTTATGTCTGACTATTATAAGTTATTTAACTTATAAATCTTTGGCTGTTGGAAATATTATTTGTACTTTTGCATCCATAGTAATCAATTAGAATCAATCTATATGTATGCAGCCATTTCTGCCGATATTGTTTCTTCCACATCTTTGTGCATAGAGGAAACCATTGCTTTAAAACAGAGAATAGAAAATTTATTTTCTATTCTTGAAAAGAGATTTCCCGGATTTTGGGGCAGACTAATAAAAGGGGATTATATGGAGTGCCTGTTGCCATCTACTAAGGACGGCTTTAGGGTTGCTCTAATTATCAAGAGTTGCATTAAGTCGTTCCCTATCGCAGATTCAAAAAAGAAAAAACTATTCCAAATATACGGAATCCGTATGGCTATGGGAATAGGTAATATGCGCATTGTAGATAGAGAACACGGTATAATGGATGGAGAGGCAATTTATTTGTCAGGTAGAACATTAGACGGTATGGGTATTCCTAACAAGAACGGTACATTCCTCATAGAACCTGCTGACAAGCAACTTAAACCTGCTTTACAGACCGTCGGTATGCTGACGGATGCCTTGCTCAATAATACAACGAAACGGCAAAGTGAAGTCATTTATTATAAACTCTTATCTAAAAGCGAACAGGAAATAGCAGACATATTGGGCGTAAAACAGTCTGGAATAAACCAACACTCGACTTCGGCCAAATGGTACTGCATAGAAGAAGCATTGAATTATTTTGAACAACTAAATTTTGAGAGCGCATGAATAGCTGGTTATTATTGAGTTTATTGACGGCTCATGTTGTTGGGGATTTTTACCTGCAAAGCGATAAATATTGCAAGCGGAAAGAACAGTTGAAAATCAAAAGTCCGTTCCTTTATATTCATTCAGTAATCATAGGATTACTTTCTTGGGCTTTTGTTCCGTTTACTGATTTTTGGATTTTTGCTCTAATCATAGGAAGCACACATTTGTTGATTGATACAATGAAAACATATATGTGCAGGGGGCTATGGCCTTTCCTAACAGACCAATTTGCACATATCTTAATTCTATGTTTTATTTCATGTCAATATATACCGACATCCCGTATGCCAATCCAAAGTATCGATTTTCTTAATACTTCATCTATCCCATTATTTGCATTTGCAATTCTATGTTGCTTAAAGCCGACTAACATCCTCATCAAGTTAATATTGGAAAAGTACAAAATTGGAGATGCGGAGTCTTGCCAAAGTATAAAAAATGCCGGGGCATTGATTGGTAACTTGGAAAGGATACTTACAATGGTCTTTGTTCTGATAGGACAATATGAAGCTGTGGGGTTTATTGTAGCGGCAAAATCTTTACTCCGCTTTAAAGAAACAGATACCGCCAAAACGGAATATGTATTGGCTGGAACTATCTTGAGTTTTGGAATAGCTACTTGTTGTGGATTGCTGGTAAAATATTGGTAAAATATTTATGATATATTGATTTTATATGAGAGAATTAACTATAGAAGAAAGGAATATAGTAAAAAAGTTGGTTGATTGGAAAAAAGAATCCAAATTAGAATAATTACGCACAACAAATCTATTGCGACAGAATCTTGATTGTTTTGCTATACGTTGGGATAAAACTCCGAAGAAAACGGTTAAGATTTAAGTTAAAGAAAAGGACGTGGAAAATACGTCCCTCTTAAATAAGCAGTATTTTAAAATATGTGATTTTCTTTATATCATGAATGAATTAGAGGAAAATCAATATATTAAGCTCCAAACTATATCTCTTTCTGACTAAAAAAATAACGTGCATAATGCACTATATGACACATCAAAATATCAATATGGACTTATAGAAAGTATCAATATCTCTGATAATCTGGACCGCTTTTTTGAAATAGCAGATAAAGGTAATTGGCTATGTGCTATAGAACAACTTAAGCAAGAAGCCTATACTGATTGTGTTGATTTACTTGATGAATATTATAACAAAATTATCTACCCTCTTCCCATATTGGAGGATTTAGTAAAACATGAATACACATCTATAGAGAAAAGACAATTTAATGAACAAATGTGTTGGACAAGATTGTCTGTCTTTATTGCATCAATAGCTGTTCTTTTAACTGCCCTTTTTGAAGGATTTAAAACGGATACATCTATTGATGAAAAACAACTAAAAAGATTAGAACAGGCTATAATGAATCACAATACCCTTATTCCTGATACCATTCCCTTCAAATCCTCCGACACATTAAAGATAGATGAAGCATTGCAAAAGAAATAAAGTAAAAGGAATCAAAGCTGTATCTGCGCAAATAAATTCTCACAGATACAGCTTTTATCGATTACATATTTAGTTTTGGCAAGGCATTTATTATATCAACTGTTTTGCAGGATAGGGTGATGACTGACAGCAGGAGGTCGAGGATATAACGGGGTTGCTCGTGTTCCTTTTGCCAGTCGTTGGGACCGTTTTTGATTTGGAAGGCCTTGTTGATGGTGACGGTGTAGCGTTCCATGACCCTCTCTAAGGCAGACTTGCCATTGACGGTGTGCTCGTAGGCTTTGAGCGGAATGTTCTCAATGGTGATATGGCCGTTGTAGATGATTTTGCTCTTGTCGGCTACGAGCTTACCTTTCTCATCGCGGACTTTGGCAAAACGCATCTTCTCCATGGCGAAGTGCTGGTAGGTGGCATCCGTCCATTCGCTTTGCCAAATGTCAATGTCGCCGCTGACTTTCACGCCAAAGAAACGATATGCCAGCATGGGCATGGTAGCAAAGAAAGCATAATCCCCGTCTTGCCCTGTAGTTTGCATGTTGTCTACGATGGGGATGCGGGGCAAGGACTTCTTCAAATCGTCGGCGAAGCGTTCACTGTATTGCGTGGAATGGAGCAGTTCATACACATAGTAAAAGGTGTGCTCCTTGGTGATAGAGCGTGAACCTCCAAAACGGTAGCGAACCTCTTTCAAAATCCAGTCGGTTACGCTGTCGCGACGGATATAACGGCTGGTTCCTGCATCGTCAAAAAGCGAAGCCTGTGGATTTTTGTTTTCTTCGTACCAATATAAGGGAAAACATGAGCTTGTATTTTGAAAGGAATAGTCTGGTATGAATTTAGACATCAAACAGCCAAAATTGTTGTTACCAACGCCTGTAATACAAGTCAGCATATTGTCATACCCAATAGTTGGAAATAGTTCAGGTAACTGATACTGACCCCAGTTGAACGCTTTATCATAATATAGCCATTGCTTAAAGTATGGTCTATATAGAGCTAATTGTACATTGTTTTATCCAGTGAATGTTTTACACCCTTCAAAGCGTGTTCAAATAGTTTTTTGTCCCATTTAATCTTAGTCGGGTCAATATTCACTATTGAGGCAACGTCGTCAATGGTTTTAAGTTCCGTACATTTATCAATTTCATTATTGTATGTTGCAACAGTAGTTCCCATTTGTTGACAGAGACAAACTCATATAATCACAGACGGCATCGTGCACCGGGCATGCCTGTGCGCCCGTTCCGCCTGATTGATACCCTTCGCGTCTTGCCGCAGCGGGCTGCGCCGTCACCGGGACAGGGGCAGTCTGACGCCTGGTTCGGGTTTGATGCTCATCGGGTGTCACGGCTCTGTATGAAGTAAAAAATATTGACAGAATGTTTTGATGAAACAGATATGCCGTGATGTTGCGAAAGCTCCCATCTTTCGCTATTTTCTTTCACTGACTTCGGAAAAAAAGTATCCCGAGCCATTGCGGTCATCCCTACATCACTTATACTGTTCTTTTTGCGAGGCGTCGGGTTGCTTTCTTTCTGATTAGGATGAGATAAGGCGGTGCGGAAGAGCCTGTGTCATCATGCTATATGGGCTTTGTGGCGCGCTCATAAAGCCTTTATCGCATGCCCATAAAGCCTTTCCTGACACGCGGAAAGTTGTCTCTATGTACGCTGTGCTTGCAATGTGTTGATACTTAATGTTTTATGTCTATGCGCCAAAAACAGCGCATACGCAGACAATCGGCGGTCTGTTTGCCTCTGCGCGATTCTCAGAGACTTGTCGTTGTCCGTATAGTCCTCCTCATTAACACATATCTCGTGTACGCACCGTTAGGCCGCGACACATGCGGATACACGTTTTCTTTGTCAGTATTGTCGCAATGCCCGCGTCCTGTTCCGTGTTTTTCACGAATAGCCTGAGACTTCAACAGTGCGAAATCCGGCTGAAGAGTCAACATAAGGTAAAAAGTGCAAAATCTCCGTCACCGCGCTTTTGACCGGTTTTCCGGCAATTGTTGGAGCGATGTCTTACGCTACATTTCGAGGACGGGACATGCGGGTGAGAATACGTTCACGGCAGGATGGTTGGGAAGATGCTGAAGCCGAAGATAGCAAGAAGGTTATATCGGACGATGTTGACGTCGGAGTGGAGTGGTGACACGCTCCATCTCCACTGTTTAAATGTAATTCTAACATAAAATAGTTGATATTTTCTTACTTTCAGAACTTATTTTTAGTCTATCCGTCAATTGTATGGAAAATAATCAATAAAATTTTTGTTAATGTTAAATAAAAAACATATTTTTGCTTATACATATAAATATAGGCATGGCTTTGCGGGACGATAACTAATCGTGCATAACCAAAAAGATTAACAAGGCAGATAAAAAGAACAAGAGAATCACATTACAATTAATGTTTTTCATGGTTTCTATAGTTGCTTATACAAGAAAAATAACATGTACAGCAGAATCTGTCTCTGCCAAACGAATTATTTAAACCTGAATATATTGCCGGACTAAATAACAACACACAAACAGCAATGTCTCTGTACACAAAGAAACAGATAAGTTGTCTGATATGACAGTCGGGCAGGTTGCTGAGTGTCATTGCGCTTTATGTGCCCCTTTAAGATAGACCGCTACAAACCCATCGTGAAGAATATTACACTAATGGCGTAACCGGTCCTGTTGATTTTTACGACAATTATTATGGTTGTCAATATTGCGGCAGAAATCAGTTTTGCATATGTCCTTGCGGTCGTATCATTTGCGGTAATGGCCAACGGACTGCCACATGCACCCTGGTGTCGGCAAACGGAAGAGTCTGTCTTTGTTTGATAAATAGGTCTCAATGGAGACGGATATTAATGTATAATCATAAAAAACATACAATGTCAGAATTATCGAGGAATTCAACGGTTTCACTTGTCGGTGGTGGTAGTGCCACAATTGTCAAGGAACTTGGTCGGGGCGGTCAAGGCATCGTTTATCTTGTCACAGTGAATGGCGTGCAAAAAGCCTTAAAATGGTATCTTAACGCTCCGGACGACAGATTCTATAGGAACCTCGAACATAACATCATGTCGGGAGCTCCGTCCGATGCTTTCCTTTGGCCTGAATATCTTACGGATAAACAGCAAGGCAGTTACGGATATATTATGCGTCTCCGTCCTCAAAATTATTACGAGTTCGGCAATTTCCTTTTGGCAAAAGTATCTTTTAAATCATTTATAGCAATGCTTTCCGCTGCAATGAAGATTTGCAACGGATTTATGATGCTTCATCGTTTCGGATACAGTTATCAGGATCTTAATGACGGAAATTTCTTCATTGATCCGCAAACCGGTGACGTTCTTATCTGTGACAATGACAATGTGATGCCGCAAGGGGAAAAATCGGGAATTATGGGTAAGGCACGTTACATGGCTCCGGAAATTGTAGCCGGTGGTATTCCTGATAAATATAGTGACCGTTTTTCACTTAGCGTTATTCTTTTCATGCTCTTTTATGCTAATCATCCGTTTGAAGGTTCACGTGTCGTAGCATGTCCGTGTATGACAGAAAGCTATGAGAAACGTTTCTATGGTAGTGAGGCATTGTTTATATACGATCAAACAGACAAAAGCAACCGTCCTGTACGCGGTATACATCAGAATGTAATTCGCCGTTGGCATGCGTTCCCAAAACTCTTGCGTGACACATTCACTGAAGAATTCAGTCAGGAGAAACTGAGAAACCCCAACATGCGTATGATTGAGCAGAAATGGGAGAGTGTCATATCACAAATACGTGGCAGTCTTATAGTGTGCCCGTATTGTGGAGATGAAACATTCGTGGATGTGGAAACAAGACGATGCGATTGTATGAATTGCGGTAAAACTGTTGAGCTGACTAAGCGTTTGGTTATTGCCGGTCAGTCATTGCCTCTAATCAATAAAACTGCAATCTTCATTGATAACGACAATACACCCGACGGTCTTGTGACTGCTGACAGTTCAGGTTTCCCCATAATTAAAAACGTATCAACGGAACAATGGACGGTGGAGACACCAAGCGGTAAAATAAAGACGGTAGAACCGCAAGGTATTTTGCCCGTCAAGGAAGGATTGAAGATTAACTTCCGCGTTCATGGCGTTCCATACAAAGGTGAAATAAAATTTATATAAAAAACAACAAAAATCCAACAATATGTCATTATTAGATGATGTGGTCAGTGTACCACGCAGAACCATGACCCTCTTCTTCCTCATCGATACATCTGGAAGCATGATGGGCAACAAGATAGGTGCCGTTAACGACGCCGTAGTAAACGTACTTCCGATGCTCGATGATATTTCAAAGTCTAATCCTGATGCGGAAATAAAGGTTGCGGCGTTGGAGTTCTCTAATGGAATAAACTGGCTCTATGATGAGCCTAAATCGTCATCTGACTTTGTATGGCAAGATGTACAGGCAAGCGGGCTCACCTCTTTGGGCGCAGCATGCACTGAACTGAATTCCAAACTTTCGCGCAACGGCTTCATGCAATCAGCAAGCGGTTCATTCGCTCCGGCTATTATTCTTTTGTCAGACGGTGGACCAACAGACGATTTTCAGGCAGGTCTTGCCAAGTTGAAAAGCAACAACTGGTTTAAGGCTGCCATTAAGATAGCGATTGCCATAGGAGACGATGCTGACAAGGACGTGCTGAAGGACTTTACCGGCTCCATAGAAGCGGTGTTTACAGTTCATAATATTGATGCGTTGAAGCAGGTTATACGTATTGTAGCCGTGACATCTTCTCAGATTGGCAGTAAGAGTTCTACGGCAGGTGAGACATCCAAACAGGAGCAAGTAATTAAAGACGTAACAGATACAGTTAAGGATATCGATGGCGCACAGTCTGAGGCTGCTCCTGCTGTAGCCAATAACTATGATGATTGGGACTGAGATTGAGACTGAAAACATTTGACCAATGAAGCATTTGCATTACTCGTGTCAAGGTGAAAGCCATGTCTTAACAAATAAGGTGTGCCAAGATGCGTCTTTCAGTGAGATCACAGAAAACGCATCTGTTGCCATTGTTTGTGACGGTCACGGCGGTGCACGCTATTTCCGCAGCGACGTGGGCGCAAAGATTGCGGTTGAGGCAACCAGAAGTTGTGTGTCGGCTTTCGTTAAAGAGATAGACTTAAAACTGTTTGCCAATAAACCATTTACGCAGAAACAGGATATCACATCCGAGATTAATGCTGAAATACCTGTCAAGGAAACGCAAACGGACATGGCTTTCCGTCAACTTTTCTCTTCTATAATATACTCGTGGCACATTAAGGTGGAGCAACACGCTAATGAAACACCTATTACCGATGAGGAACGTCAAAATGTGGAACCGCATTACATCGAAGATTTTGAGAACAGAATCGAATTGGAGAAGACCTACGGTTGTACCTTAATGTGTTATGTCAGAACACCCGATTACTGGTTTGCTTTCCACATCGGTGATGGAAAGTGCATTGCTTTTGATGAAGAAGGACGTTGGTACGAACCTGTTCCATGGGATAGCCGTTGTTTTTTGAACAAAACCACATCACTTTGCGACTCTTCCGCACTTGACGAATTTCGTTATTGCTACGAGGGTGACGGCAAATTCCCTTTTGCCATTGTTCTTGGTTCTGACGGGATGGACGACAGTTTCGGCGAAACTGAGAATATGGTCAATTTCTATGTTCAAGTGCTAAAACTTCTGGCTAATGAGTGTCAGGACAATGCCTTACAGACAATTAAAGAGACCTTGCCCCAACTTAGCAAAATGGGAAGTAAGGACGATATGAGTGTCGCTATCATTTATGATGACAAGATTCTTTCTGACATAGTCATGCGACTCATATCTTGGCAAAAGAATAACGTCGGTGGCATGATTGCGAAAAACAATGAACGCATTCAAAAACTTCGTGATACTATTTCGAAGTTAGAATCAAAAGGACTGAGTAGTCGGAAAGTTATGATTGATTATCAATATGCCAAAACGGACTTAATCCGTGCATTCGAGACAAAACGTAAACTTGCTGAAAGGTGGAATAGATTTTCGAAAGAACTAAACGGTGATGATTTCAGCCCTTGGGCAGACGAAATCGGTTTTGGCAATACTGAGGTGTTTGAAAGTATGGATGAAGGACATAACGAAAAAGAATCGAATGAAACTACATGAAGCAACAAAACAACTTGTGACCCAATTCGGACAGAACGTGGTTGCTGAGGTGAGGTTGTCAAATCTGTTGGCTGACCTCAATAGCTATCAAGAATATCCCGCTATGAAGCAAGTGTTCCGTGAACTTCTCAAGGAAGGTTATGGACAGAAATTGTATGATGCCTATCAGAGGGGAATTTCAGATGCTATTTCCATGGCAGCTGAGCTTACAACAGCTTTTGCCATAAAAAGTCATTTCAAAGAAGACTTGGTCAGCTATGGATTTGATTGCTTGCTTTGGGCTCTTGATTGTATAAAAACTATTAATGAACCATTGTCTAAAGGATTTGATCCTGTATCAAATGGAGATACAGAACTTATTGATAATCTACCAGACAAACTTTCTGCTTTTCAGAAACAGTACCTTGACTTGCTCGATAGTTTGGTGACACTGCCGGACAATATGGTAGCCGATGCTCCTGCTTATTATAGTGCTGAAGCGTTGAACCAACTATATACCCTTGAAGCTAAGATGGCAGCTATTATGGAGCAATTGGACAAAGTAGATTATGAATGGTGCAAGAATCAACGTAACCATAAGTTGGACGGCTATCATAAAATACAGAATGCTGCCATTGAAAAGGAAGAGAAAATAAAGGCAGAAGCTAAAGAACGCGAACGTAGGCGACTCAAAGCGGAGCGTAGAAAAAAACAAATGCGTTATGCGGCAATAGGAACTGTGACAGCTGTCATGGCTGGAGCTATAGGTGCCGGTATAAGCTACACGACATCATCTGATGCAATAGAAAGGTTCGAACATACAATCCAAATGGGAGAACAAGCTGTGTCACAAAAAGAATATGGTCGTGCGCTTCAGATTTTTGAAAATGCGAGAACTGGTTACGATGGTTCATTTCTTACATTCCATTACAAAGGAATTGCAGAAAAACATATTGATTCAAGCATAGAGTATGCTGCCGTTACATGCACAAACTTAATAAAACAAGGCAATCTCTTAGACGCTAAAAGAATACTTGCTTCTCTACCTGCCAGTGTTGTGTCTGACAATTTGGAAAATGAAGCTAAGATAAAAACAGTATATGAGCTTCTGAATCAAGCTGTAGCCGGTGGTATAGATGAGTTAATAGGAAATATTTCGAAGAACAAAGGACATCTGGATGCAATAGGTAAAGCTAAACTCAAAGATTTGTTGAAAATTGCTCCGGAAGAGCATTGGCTCAATATTATCAAGAATAGAGAACTATGAAAAATAAGGCAAAAAAGATAATCCGCAATCTGCTTGTAGGAGCCGTCGTCTCTATTTACAACATGAATGCTCAGGCAGAAAACGCGGCACAACCTCTGTTGAATAGTCTGACAGGGGAAGATAAAAAGGATGCTGTCCGTGCTTTAGGTAATAAAATATATCGCAATGTACTCCGAATAACATCCAAAGGAGATACTAAGTTAATAGCAGGACATCGCTCGCATATGTCTCATCGTTCTGGAGGTGGTGGAGGCGGTGGGCATTATAGCCATGCTTCCCATTACTCAGGTTATGGAGGCTCACGAAGTCATAGTAGTCATTCTTCACATAGCTCCAACTCTTACGTTCCCTCTCGTAGCACAGTTACACCATCAAAGCCAAAGAAGACATATAAAAACTACATGGTGGGTGAACGTAACATCAGTTCTGGAACATACGGAAATGATGTACAGCAGATTACGAATTTATTGGTTGGAAAGAACTATATGAGGACGGAATGGATTACTTATAAGAAAGGTTATCCTGTTTACGATACTCGTGTCATGTCAGCTGTAAGGAGGTTTCAAAAAGACGCGGGACTTACACAGAATGGAAAAATATCCGGCTCTCTTCTTTCCTCATTACAGTCATGGGATAAGAAAAACACAACTTTGTTGTTAGGTATCCGAACATTGGCATATAACGCAGATTCTCCTGTGAGTGGTGCGGACGTAGCAGAATTGATAGAACTGCTTAACAAGGCTGGTTTCCCGCCAAATCCGAAGAAACTGAAATATTCAGGAGGTAAGGCGGTATTCACTAAGGATATTGAAACTGCTGTACGCCTGTTTCAAGCCTATAATGGTTTGACTGTTAACGGAAATGTAGATGAAACAACGCTTGATAAACTCAAGGCTAAATAGAATGGAAATAAAAGTTGATAGAAATATTTATTCGGACGCGTGTATCTCGAAAGCCATATACGCGCTTTCCGACCGTTACTGCATCGCTCGTTCATTGGATGGGACAAATGAAATACTTTATGTGCGGGGAATCGACGAATCAAAAGAAGAGAAGGTCAAAAAAGATCTGCTAACGACTCTTAATGACTATAAACTGCGGCAAATCATAGAAGACGAAACTCACGAAATACGGACAATACTGTATGCTAAAGCTTTTGCCGACTTTGAAGATATAGAATTAGAAGATGTATAAGTTATTGCCATTCACATTCAGTCGTATTTCACACACGGAAGTGTTAGTCAATGAAGTGGGAGATATGTTGGCTGCGCCAGAAGGTACAGTCCAAGCGGTCGTCGAACGTTCGATTGACATCAAAAGTGAATTGTACAAGTCGCTTGTTGCCAATTTCTTCATCTCCGAACGTACGATTCCGTCACTTCTTGACATCTATGCAGAGCGATTAGCGGAAAAGAAGCGCTTCATGGATGATGGAACTGCATTACACATTTTTGTTCTTACACTGCGCTGTAACCAAAACTGTGTATACTGTCAGGCGTCAAGCCAGGACGAACTTTGTGCGCATAAGTCTATGTCACGCGAGACAATGCGTCATTCTATTGATTTAATGTTTCATTCTCGTAGCAAATGGCTTACAATGGAGTTTCAAGGAGGCGAACCCTCGCTTGAGGCAGGTTTGCTACGCTATGGCATTGAGGAGACAGAACGACGAAATGAGACAGAGCGGCGTCATATGCGCTATGTGCTTTGCACAAACAGCATCAGGCTTACTGATGATGTGTTAGATATATGTAAACAATATGGTGTACTTATCTCAACCTCACTTGATGGTCCGTCTTGGTTGCATAATAAGAACCGGGGAAAGGCAGACAGCTATGAAAAAGTTATTGCGGGCATAGAAAAGGCACGTAAGTTACTTGGTGAAGACCATGTGGCTGCGCTAATGACCACTTCTGAGTTGGCACTTGATTATCCCGAAGAAATTGTAGACGAATATGTAAGTCTTGGCTTCCATAGTATTTTCTTGCGAGCTCTAAATCCATATGGTTTGGCTTCTGAGAATTCCAACTGGCAGCTTTACACAGAGCGATTCATTGACTTCTACAAGCGGGCATTTGAACATATTCTTGCCATTAATAAACAGGGCACGCCTATGGTGGAGGAATTTGCAGCCATTATCCTGCGTAAAATCCTTACTCCATGGTGTACCGGCTTTGTTGACTTGCAATCACCGGCAGGCATCATCAATTCTGTATTGGTGTACAACTATGACGGCTATCTTTACGCGTCAGATGAGTCGCGAATGCTGGCTGAAGAAGGAGATTATTCTTTCCGAATAGGTTCTGTGATGGAACCCTACGGAAAACTTTTGAATAGCAAAAAAGTGAGAGGATGGTCAAAGGTTTGGTCTAACGAGTTGCTTGCAGGGTGTTCTGACTGTGGTGTCCGCGCCTATTGTGGAGCAGACCCCGTGCGTAACTATTCCACACAAAAAGACATTTACGGACATCGTCCCTCATCACTTCTTTGCCGGAAAAACAAAGCCATAATAGAATATCTTCTTTCGCTCCTTATAGAACGTAGAGAAGAGGTTCTCCCTATATTTCAAAAATGGATAGTATGAAGCAGCGTACGTTTGACATATCATCTAATGATAATACACTTTTTGTAACCGAGCAGTGCAACAACCGTTGTATTATGTGCTGTCAGCCACCTCAGACAGCCGACGATATTGATGCGCTTTTTCAAGAAAACATAAAGCGCATAAATACAGCTCCGAAGAGCTTGCCTATTATAGGTATCACGGGAGGAGAACCGACTCTTTTAGGTGAACGTCTCGTTGCTCTTTTGCAAACGATTCGTAAAAAACTTCCTGACACAGACATACATATTCTATCCAATGGCCGTCATTTCTCTGACATGGACTATGCGCGACGTGTGGTTGAAGCAAGTGAAGGACGATTGGTTATTGGTGTACCTATACATTCAGACTATGAAGGCGACCATGACCGTATTTCGGGAGCACGTGGCGCATATACAGAAACGATGCTTGGGCTATACAATTTGGCAGTCAGTGGAGCATGTATTGAACTTCGTGTGGTTATGAATCGCATGAATTATCAACGTTTCCCGGCGATGGCAGAGTTTATTCACAAAAATCTCTCATTTGTGGCATGGACGGCATTCATGGGAATGGAGCGCACTGGCTGTGCTGCCAGACGCGGCAATAAGATATGGATTGAGCCTAAGGACTACATTGCTGAGCTCAGTGAAGCTGTCCTGTATCTCTATGGTTGGCACCACGAAGTTGCCATCTATAACATTCCACTATGTATTCTTCCTTCGAATCTTCATTCCTTTGCCCGTAGGAGTATTTCGGATTGGAAAAACTATTATCCAGCCTTATGCCAAGGCTGCTTACTAAAGGAACAGTGTTGTGGATTGTTTAGTACATCAATCGCTGAGTATGAAGGGCTTAATCCTATTACTAATAATAAATAATACATATAAATGGAAAAAGCATTATTTGGACCTATTTTAATAGTATTAATAGCCATGTGCGTATATTATACGTTCATATCCTTACTTATTATATTTAACAATGCAGTAATTGGCTTATGCCAATATCTGAAGTTTGGTTCGTCTTATCTCTTGGATTTGATGAAAGGAAAACAAATCTGGTATCGAGTTGTGTGTTAAATAAATTAGAAAGAGCCGTAACAAAATATAATCATGAAATGTAAGTATTGTGGAATAAGCGCAGGTGTCTTCTCAAAAGTTCACCAAGAGTGCGAGGAGAAGCACCGGAAGGGGATGGCAGAAGTGTCAGCCAATCTTAGGTCGTTTTTTCAAGGAACGGATAAATTCTCAACAGTACTAACAAAAAAGAAGCAATCTGAACAAGGCAATTTCTTCTCGATGAAAGATTGGGAATGTGCCTGTATTGAAGCATTGAAGAACTATACAGACAGTATAAAACCACCAATTGGCAAACAGCATTTGCAGACGGTAGATTTATTCCTCAATAACGCAGGAATACCTCGCACAACACTCAATCAAAAAGGTGATTTGGACATATTGAGCAGTCGCCTTTACGAAGGAATACTTCTTGCTTTCTTTGCAGAGAATCAAGCAATGTCTAAGATTGAGCAACGCATACATATGCTAACCCGTCTCCTGCCCATGAGTGGCGAACAGAAAGAGCGTGCAGGCTTGGTCATTCTCGACAAGGCAGCTGACAAATTCTTGAGCGATGGACTTATCTCACAACAGGAGCAAACTATGCTTGACATATTCTCAAATTCTCTCAGTCTGCCTACAGGCAATCTTCCGGAAGCATATCGAGGTTCGAGTATCGAGAAAATAGAGCAGTCTGCGATTTTACGTCAATTGCAAAATGGCCAGATCCCGATGTCACGTACACTTAACTACCACATTATACTAACCCAAGGTGAGTGTGCTATTTGGGCATATGACAAAGTGACCCTGTATCAGGAAAAAATAGTCCGTGAATGGGTTAATCGTCGTCGTGGAATGAGTTATCGTATAATGAAAGGAGTTTATTACCATACCGGAGGTTCAACAGGTCACCCTGTTGAACATTCTGAAATGGTAAACGTAGGCAGAGGATCGCTGATTCTAACCAATAAAAACATCATATTCCATTCATCACCCCGCACAATAAAGATTCCTTATAAGAAACTAACCGGGTGTAAGCCATACAGCGATGGTATAGAAATCCATATAGATTGCGTAAAAGTTCCGCGCCAAGTATTCCAAGGATTTGACTGTTGGTTTATGATGAATCTACTACAAATAATATAATAGCAAAAAGGTAAATAAATCAGATATTCCCAAAAACAAAACGTCAAGATGAAAAATATGCATATTAAGGCAACATTGCCACAACCCATACAGACAGCTACCATACGTTTCAGTCTGAGCTATCCCAAATCAGGGTCTTGTTCTTTGGACTTAACGCCGTATGGAGATTATCTTCTCCATGTTGATGAATCTAATACGGAAGGAGCTGTTCGTCGGACAGCTGAATATAAAGCAGCTTACAACAAAGTAACAATGGCAATGCTTCATTCTTATGAAGCAGAAAACCGCCTATATACTTCCATGCATAGAGACATGCCAAAAGTAGAATCAAGGGAGTCATTTGAGAGAAAACTAACAAGTATGTGTCCAAAAAAGTATCATCGTAAGACTTTCGCCTTTCCTATGCCAACAAAGTCTGATGTTGAAGAAGATTTACGTAAAGAGGTGATGTCTCTCAATCATGTCGATAATATAATAAATATGAAGGAATACCTTTGCCAACATCTTGGTACTCTAACCGAAACACGCCAACAGGCATGGTATGAGGCAAAGAAACTGTTTGACAGAATTGAGGATGCGCGAGAAAAACGAGAAAACAGCAAGTTCTTTGCAGATTTCCAAGTTGCCTACAAAAAGGAGAAAGAGTTATTGGCAGGCAATTATGACATTGTAGAAAAAGGTATGAATGAACTTTGCTGTAATATATCGGTTCCTTATAATCTTGTTTTGTCATACGAATATTTACAAAACAAACAACAGATTAGTATAGAAGTCATTGTTGAAGATGGTATAAACGCTCCGAACTCAAAGGCAGTGGTTCTTACTTCTGGAAAGATTTCCATCAAAAACAAGCTCGTAAGAGAGACTATTCAAGACAAGTCAAGTTCAGCACTCAGCCTTGCCTATATGGTTTCAGCTCACGTATTCAACGTTTCTCCTAATATTGAGTATATACGTTTATCGTTATTCGACAGAACGAAACAGACTCCATTGCTATTCGTTGAATTCAATCGTGACGTATTCTCTCATATAAATCCTAAATTATTAGCCCTTTTCACAGACATACTTGGATATCCACACGTGATAAATTTCAAAACAAAAGGCGGTGCATCGGAAATCTCCACTTGGGATGTATCTCACTTTAATCAAGAAGTGATGGTCGTCTGTTCTGAAAAGGATAAAGAAAGGATTTCTGTTTCTTGTGAAGAACAAGAGATGGAAAATGGAATGATTTCTATATCCGTAGCTCAAGCAAACAGGTTATGTCGGTTTGTATCAGATAATTCGGACATTCGGCATGCCATATCATTAGCTGAAGACAATCATGCTGATGAAGTTGTTATATCAAATAAATATAAGGATATCTTAGAAGAAATAAAGAACGCATGACAGAAAAACGATTGAACATATTGCTTGGAACACTTCTACTACTAAATCCACTGGTATTACTATTGCTTTCACATAGCATTGGATTGACAGTAGTTTTATCGGTGTGTGCATTGGTCATAGCTTTTTTTGTATCACAAAGCAATAGTCTACGAATAAAAGTATGGGCATTCAATCTATTTGCTATATTGAGCATATGTCTACATTGTGAATTATTGTTCCGTGAGTTCTTTTCAGCGAAAAACATCCCAAACCTCTATGAACTTCATGGAAAATATTACTTTAACAAGCCATTTCTTGATTGTATGTTCCGCACCAACGAATATGCAAGCAGTTATAAAACAAACTGCCAGGGATATCGTATGGACGATCTCTCCAATGCCAACGATACCGTAAAAGCTTGCGATTGGCTCTTTATTGGTGACTCTTTTACACAAGGGGCTCAAGTGTACTATAGGGATTTGTATACAACTCTTCTGTATGAATCCTTTCCAAATAAAGTTATTGTAAACGCGGGAATCAGTGGTGCGGGGCTTTATGACGAACTCAATTATTTAAAAAACAAAGGCAAGGAGTTAAACCCTAAGGTTGTATTCCTTCAGATTGGTGTATTCAACGATTTCTTCAACATAAAAGAGCGTTCTGCCAGTTATCAAGACTGGCTTATGGAGAAAAGTGACCTGTATCGATATTTTGTTTACAATATCTTCTCCACAGATTCATTGCCATTGGGACGATGGACGGAACCGTTCTTCCCCACAGAGCAAGATAATAGGGATTACAACATCCTTTATAAGGAGCAATCTGAACAAAAGTGTGCTGACATAGAAGCGTTCCGTAAATGCATCAAAGAATGGAAAGAGGAAACAGAGCGAATTGGCGCGAAATTAGTTCTCTTCTTAATCCCATCCAAAGAGCAAGTATCTCCTTCTATGCTTAAGGAGGTGATGAATCGATATAATATTCAAGGAGAACAACTTGATATGTCTGCACCAAGCCGTCTATTTAAGACAACTGCTTCAAATTTAGGCTTAACAGCATACGATTTAACCGTAGATTTCAAAGAATCCAAGATTTTTCCATTCTTTTACCAAGATGAGCATTTAAATACAATAGGACATAAGATAATTGCAGATGCCTTGACAATGCGGTTGACGGGTTATTCTGACGGTACATCGTTTGTCAGTAGAAACAATAACCATGAACGTTATCCTTCTTTCTGTGTGGAGGACAGTTCTTTGTTGCTTCAAGGGCAAACAGCTAACGAACATCTTATCGTTTACCGTTCATTACTAAATGATACATATGATATATGGGTTAAGAGTTTTGAAGAATTGGTACACCCTACGCTTTTTCCAGATCGTCGCTATTTGGCTTATACGTCAGGTAATCAAGAATATGGCGAAACCGATGTACTCCTTCAAGACAATATACTCGGAACAACAAAAAGAATAAATGTAAAAGGACAATTCGCCGCTATTCCTGCCTTCAGCCATAACGGCAACATTCTTGCGTTGCCAATATGGACAAAGGAAAAGAAAACAGCCGCAAATATTTGGTTATATGATATTATTCAAAGTAAATTCATCAACAATATACCATCGGAATCAGAATGCTGGCGACCTATATTCAATAATAATGACAGTCAATTGCTTTACATTCAAAAAGCCGGACATTTTCGTATCGTATCTCAGCCAATTAAAATAACATCTCGGTCTGTTTTGTTAGGAAAATCAGCAGTTTTACTTTCACTTCCTTATGATATTTGGGATATTGCTATTTCGCCTTCAGGAAAACATCTCGTCTTCGCAGGAAATAAGGACGGCAATTGGGATTTGTTTTCATATACATTTGCTACAAAGAAGGTGTGTCAACTGACACATACGCTTGGAAATGAGTGGGATCCTACTTTTGGTATGACAGACAACGACCTGTGGTATGCGGGAACATTCGGTTTCAATGATGGTATATATTATAGGAGAATAAGCCTATGACATTTAAACGTTGGTTTTTCCTCTTGACAAGTATTGTGTGCTATTGGATGATTGTACATGACGGTATCTGGGCATTATTAATATTGTCCATACTTATAGTTGTGGCAGATAGGACGAAGAGTTCTTTGTTGGCAATAGCATCCATAGCTTTACTTGTTCTTGGTTTTGTATATTTTAAAGTAATATCACCAACCACAACTCTTTATGGCTATTCCGTATTTGCCTTTACGAGTATTTCATTTTTGGTTGACCAATACAAGAAACGGGAGTCTTACAGTATACTGGATACATTTGTATTCCTTTTCTTCTTTCCCAAAATGCTGGCAGGACCGATAGTGCGAGCTATTGATCTCATACCGCAGCTTCCTAAAAGCTGTTGTTCAGCCACACTCGTATATCGTGGTTTCAAATTGGTAATTTGTTATCTGTATTTAGAACCTCATAATAACCCAAAATAACCAGAAACATCTAAGCATAAATC
>OGYZ01000061.1_pt1 | contig 82016 bp, 101 predicted proteins | sample 1576681 | NCBI WGS metagenome assembly OGYZ01 (sample SAMEA3541480, study PRJEB24748) | human gut metagenome | biome: human gut; feature: human-associated habitat; material: faeces | place: China | collected 2012 | reverse complement strand
AAGTTTGGTACAGTGGTTTGCGCCGGTGGAGGTGTGGGTGTTGCTCCAATGTTACCGATTGTGCAGGCACTGAAGGCTGCAGGAAACCGAGTGATTACGGTTTTGGCCGGCCGGACAAAAGAACTGATTATTTTGGAAAAGGAAATGCGAGCCAGTTCGGATGAGGTGATTATCATGACGGACGACGGTTCGTATGGACAGAAAGGTCTGGTAACAGAGGGAGTAGAAGCTGTCATTTTGCGGGAGAAAGTGGACAAGTGCTTTGCCATTGGTCCGGCTATCATGATGAAGTTTGTCTGCCTGCTGACCAAGAAATATGATATCCCGACAGATGTTTCTTTGAATACGATCATGGTGGATGGTACGGGTATGTGTGGTGCATGCCGTATTACAGTGGGTGGAAAGACGAAGTTCGTTTGTGTAGATGGACCGGAGTTTGATGGTCATCAGGTGGACTTCGACGAGATGCTCAAACGTATGGGGGCTTTCAAGGAGATTGAACGGGAAGAAATCCATAAGCTGGATCATCTGGAAGAGGCACATGCGGCTGCGTTGAACGACCGTACGGCTCCGTGGCGGGAAGAATTGCGGAAAGCGATGAAGCCTAAGGAACGTACAGCGATTCCGCGTGTCAAGATGAATGAATTGGATCCGGAATATCGTTCACATACGCGTCTGGAAGAAGTAAATCAGGGATTAACGGCTGAACAGGCTCGTACAGAGGCAAGCCGTTGTCTGGACTGTGCGAATCCGACATGTATGACGGGTTGTCCGGTAGGTATTAATATTCCATCTTTTATCAAGAATATTGAACGTGGAGAATTTTTGGAAGCTGCAAAAGTTCTGAAGGAAACGAGTGCGCTGCCGGCTGTTTGTGGTCGTGTTTGTCCGCAGGAAAAGCAATGTGAATCGAAGTGTATCCATTTGAAGATGGGACACGAAGCCGTTGCTATCGGTTATTTGGAACGCTTTGCAGCCGACTATGAACGGGAAAGTGGACAGATTTCCTTACCAGAAGTAGCTCAGCCTAATGGTATTAAGGTTGCGGTTATCGGTTCGGGTCCTGCCGGTCTTTCATTTGCAGGTGATATGGCGAAGCTGGGATATGAAGTAACTGTGTTTGAAGCTTTGCATGAGATTGGCGGAGTGCTGAAGTATGGTATCCCGGAATTCCGTTTACCCAATAAGATCGTAGATGTGGAGATCGAGAATCTTTCCAAGTTGGGTGTAACCTTTGTGAAAGATTGTATCGTTGGAAAGACTATCAGTGTGGAAGATTTGAAAGCCGAAGGTTATCAAGGAATCTTTGTTGCTTCGGGTGCTGGCCTGCCTAACTTTATGAATATTCCAGGTGAGAACTCCATCAATATTATGTCATCTAATGAATATCTGACTCGTGTAAACTTGATGGATGCGGCGAATCCGGAATCAGATACACCGGTTGCGTTTGGCAAACGTGTAGCTGTGATCGGCGGAGGTAATACGGCGATGGATTCTGTCCGTACTGCTAAGCGTTTGGGAGCAGAGAAGGCAATGATTGTTTATCGTCGTTCAGAACAGGAAATGCCGGCGCGTCTGGAAGAAGTAAAACATGCAAAGGAAGAAGGAGTCGAGTTCCTGACTTTACATAATCCGATTGAATACAAGGCTGACGAGAAAGGTCGTGTTAAACAAGTCGTACTGCAGAAGATGGAACTGGGCGAACCGGATGCTTCTGGTCGCCGGAGTCCGGTACCGATTCCAGGTGCTATCGAAACATTGGATATTGACTTGGCAATTGTCAGTGTAGGTGTTTCGCCGAATCCGATAGTTCCTCATTCTATTCCGGGATTGGAATTAGGACGAAAAGGTACGATTGCTGTTAATGAGAATATGGAATCTTCCATTCCGATGATTTATGCCGGAGGAGATATTGTCCGTGGAGGTGCTACGGTTATCTTGGCAATGGGCGATGGTCGTCGTGCGGCTGCAGCCATGCATCAACAGTTGTCGAAGAATAAATAATATATTGGGTTGATTTTATACTGAGATAAAGGAAGTCCGGTTGTAAGCTTTATGGCAAGGCAACCGGACTTCTTGTCTTTTATTGCTTCAGAATGATTTCGGGTTATTTCTGGATAATTGGAGGTCTATTGTGTTAGATCTTTCTTGGACCGGAATTGTGTAGGTGTCATGCCTAAGTGTTTTTTCGTATATTTCGTGAAAAATGACAGATTCGGAAAATCCAGATCCAGTGCAATTTCCTTAATACTCTTGCTTGAATACTTGAGTTCATATTTGATACATTCAACGGCATGTTCGTTGATAATTGATAAGGCATTTTTCCCTCGAATCTGTTTGACTATGCGCGATAAGTATTTGGGAGAATAACAAAGCTTATCGGCATAATAGGAAACAGACCGGTGTTTTCCATTATCCGACATGAGTTCTTCCATGAACCGCTTGAAAACATAATCTGCCTGTAATGGTTTGGGAGATGTTTCTGTTAAATTACTGGATAAGTTGAGTTCCGTATTAATAATTCCCACCATTTCACAAAAGAATGCTCCAAACAAAAGTTGTAAGACTTCTTTCTTTTCTTCAAACATGGTACTTTTGATTCGCGAATTGATTAATAATCGGTATTGGTTGAAAAATTTCACTTCATCCGACCTGAGATGTCTGACCGGATTCTTATGAATATAATGCATGACTCTCCAGTGATCTTTGTCGAATTGTAAAACTCGTTGTAAGAAAGGTGCAGACAGACAAGCAAATTCGGTTGTATGGTTTGGACTGGCCAAAACCTTACTGATGATCAGATTCGGTGGACTGAGTAACAAATCGTTTTTCTCCAGAGAATAACTTTGGTTGTTTAGTTCGATCTGGATATGACCTTCCGTGCAGAATAACATGAGGAACAAATCAAGTTTAACCTTCTCTTGCCCTAAAAGAAGGTGATCAAGACTATTGCTTACAACCAAATAATCGTCGGCATAACTGTCATGATTGTAACTTTTGAGTTGTTCAATATTCACTTTGATGATTTCTTCTTGTTCCATATTCCTATTTTTTGTCGCCAAAGATGGGAAATAAAGATACTAGTTCTACATTCAATTTGCTATCAAAAATGTTCTATTTTCCACTTTGCGGCAAACCTCAAAAGGCAAAAAGGGAAATGGATCATTCCTGTGCGAAAAAAGATTACTCGTGTGATTTCCTCTTACGGTACTTTTGCCGCGAATTTTAAATTATTGATATGAATACATTAGGAAGAAAATGCTGGCAAATAGCTCTTATTTGCTTTACGTTAGGGTTGATCTCCTGCAAACAGGAGGAGAAAGGACAAGCTGAGGCAAAGTATTCGGTGATGAAAATCTCCGCAAATGCCGAGAAAGAAGTGATGACTTCCTATTCAGCTACTATTGAGGGGAAACAGGATATAGCGATATATCCTCAAGTTTCAGGTTATATTGAAAAGTTATGTGTAACTGAGGGTGAGAAAGTGCGTGAAGGACAGATTCTGTTTGTAATAGATCAAGTCCCGTACAAAGCCGCTCTTGAGACTGCCTTGGCAAATGTGAAAGTGGCAGAAGCTTCATTGGCTACAGCTGAACTGACATACAACAGTACCAAGGCTTTGTTTGAACAGAAAGTAGTTTCGGATTATAACTTACAGACTAGCCGGAATTCTTATCTCACGGCACAGGCTCAACTGGCACAGGCGAAAGCTGAAGAAGTGAACGCCCGGAATAACTTATCGTATACGGAAGTAAAAAGTCCGAGTGATGGTGTTATCGGAATGTTGCCTTATCGAAAAGGAGCTTTGGTAAGTCCTTCTATTCCGCAACCGTTGACGACAGTTTCTGATAATTCGGATATGTATGTATATTTCTCGATGACCGAGAATCAGTTACTGGCTTTAGCCCGGCAGTATGGAACTGTTGATCAGGCGATCAAAGATATGCCGGAAATCCAGCTTCAGTTGAACGATCAGAGTATGTACGAGAAGAAGGGACGGATCGAATCTATCAGCGGAGTAATCGACAAAACCACAGGAACTGTGGGTGTCCGTGCTGTATTCCCGAATGAAGCTCGTCTGTTACACAGTGGATCTTCCGGTAATGTGCTGATCCCAAGTACTTATAAGAATTGTATTTTGATTCCTCAAGGAGCAACAGTTCAGTTGCAGGATAAGATTATCACATATAAGATTGTAGATGGTAAAGCTACTTCTACCTTGATTCAGGTAGCTAGTGTTGACGACGGACGTGAATACATTGTATTGGACGGATTGAAAGAAGGAGATGAAATCGTTTCGGAAGGAGCTGGTATGCTTCGTGAAGGAACCCAGATAAAATAAGGATATGGCTTTATGAAAGGAAATATATTTATTAAGCGGCCTGTGATGGCCCTGTCTATTTCTATTCTGATCCTGATCGTCGGATTTATTTCGTTGGCAACATTGCCTGTTGAACAGTATCCGGATATTGCGCCGCCTACTGTTCGTGTGGAGGCAACTTATACAGGAGCCAACGCGGAAGCCGTTATGAACAGTGTGATCATGCCGTTGGAAGAAAGTATCAACGGTGTGGAAAATATGATTTATATCACATCAACGGCAACCAACTCGGGTTCGGCAGAAATCTTGGTTTACTTCAAACAGGGAACGGATCCGGATATGGCGGCTGTCAATGTGCAGAACCGTGTTTCCAAAGCTCAGGGTTTATTACCTTCTGAAGTAACAAAAATCGGTGTCAGTACGACGAAACGTCAGAATAGTTTCTTGCAGATTGGAGCCTTGGTTAGTCCGGACAATCGTTATGATGAAACATTCTTGGCCAATTACTTGGATATAAATGTTATTCCACAGATTAAACGTATTCAGGGCGTTGGTGATGTCTTGGAATTAGGTGATACCTATAGTATGCGTATTTGGATGAAGCCGGATCGTATGGCTCAATATGGATTGGTTCCTTCGGATGTAACAACTGCGTTAGGAGAACAGAACATTGAGTCGCCAACAGGTTCATTGGGAGAAAATTCAGATCATGTATTCCAATATACGATGAAATATAAAGGACGTCTGAAAAGTACGGAAGAGTTTGAGAATATTGTAATCCGTTCACAGTCCGATGGTTCGGTTTTACGTCTAAAGGATGTAGCAGAAGTTGAATTAGGACGTCTTTCTTATAGTTATCATGGTGAAGTAGATGGTGCTCCGGGTGTGATTTTTATGGTATTCCAGGTTGCTGGAGCCAACGCAACAGCGGTTAATGAAGAAATCTCCGCGTTGTTGGATGATATGTCTAAGGAACTTCCGACGGGAACTGAATTTATCCAGATGATGAGTGTCAACGATTTCTTGTTTGCTTCTATTCATAATGTAGTGGAAACTTTGGTCATTGCCATTATCCTGGTTGTATTGGTAGTTTATTTCTTCTTGCAGGATTTCAAGAGTACGTTGATACCATCTATTTCGATTATCGTTTCTTTGATCGGAACATTCGCTTGCTTGCAAATTGCCGGTTTCAGTATCAATATCCTGACATTGTTTGCCTTGGTGTTGGCCATTGGTACGGTTGTGGATGATGCCATTATTGTGGTAGAAGCGGTGCAGGCGAAGTTTGATGTTGGCTATAAGTCTTCTTATCTGGCGACAAAAGATGCTATGAGCGATGTAACCATGGCGGTTATTTCTTGTACGGGTGTGTTTATGGCTGTATTTATCCCTGTTACATTCATGGGTGGAACATCTGGTGTCTTCTACACGCAGTTTGGTGTAACAATGGCTGTGGCTGTTGGTTTGTCTTGTATTAATGCATTGACTCTTTGTCCGGCCTTGTGTGCCATGATGATGAAACCTTCGGATGGAGAAAAAGGTGCCAAAAGTTTCAACGGTCGGGTACGTGCGGCTTATAATGCTTCTTATAATGCTCTGTTAGGTAAATATAAGAAAGGATTGATGTTCTTGTTCCATCACCGGTGGATGGCTTGGGCTTCATTTGCGGTGGTAATCGTCTTATTGGTTTACCTGATGACGACCACAAAAACAGGATTGGTTCCACAGGAAGACCAGGGTGTTATGATGGTCAATGTAAGTACGTCGCCGGGTAATACGTTGGTAGAAACAGATAAAGTATTGGATAAAGTAGAGAATATACTAAGGAATACACCAGAGGTAGAACATTACTCAAGAACGGCTGGTTATGGATTGATTTCCGGACAAGGAACTTCGTATGCAACGTTGATTGTCCGATTAAGGAACTGGGAAGAACGAGAAGGCAAAGAACACACGGTGGATGCTGTGATGAAACAGTTGAATGCTCAGTTTGCCTTGATTAAAGAAGCGCAGATCTTCTGCTTCCAGCCGGCTATGATTCCGGGTTACGGTACGGGTAACTCAACCGAATTGTATCTGGAGGACAAGACGGGTGGCGACATGGGTACTTTCTATCAATTGGCTATGCAATATTTGGGAGCGCTGAACCAGCGGCCGGAAGTAGCGATGGCTTATACTTCGTATGCCATGAACTTCCCGCAGATTTCAGTTGATGTAGATGCTGCCAAATGTAAGCGTGCCGGTATTTCTCCCAATACGGTATTGGATGCTTTAGGATCTTATTGTGGTGGTTCGTATGTGTCTAACTTCAATAAGTTTGGTAAAGTATATCGTGTCATGCTGCAGGCATCGCCTGAGACCCGATTGGATAAACATGCCTTGGATAATATGTTTGTACGTAATGGAGATGAAATGGCTCCGATCAGTCAGTTCGTTACGATTAAGAATGTATTAGGTGCTGAAGTAGCCAAACGTTTCAACTTGTATAATACCATTACAGTCAATGTGAATGCGGCAGAAGGATATTCAACAGGTGAAGTTCAGCAGGCCATCAAGGAAGTTGCGGAACAGATGCTTCCTACCGGCTATGGTTATGAATATGGTGGTATGGCACGTGAAGAGGCTTCAAGTGGTGGTTCACAGACGGTCTTTGTATATGTTCTTTGCGTTGTCTTGATTTATCTGATTCTTGCTTGCTTGTATGAAAGTTTCTGGATTCCGTTGGCAGTTATCTTGTCCGTTCCTTTTGGTTTGATGGGTAGTTTCTTGTTTGCCAAGATTGCCGGTTTGGAAAACAACATCTATTTGCAGACAGGTGTGATTATGTTGATTGGTCTGTTGGCAAAAACGGCCATCTTGATTACCGAATATGCCATTGAACGCCGGCGTAAAGGCATGGGAATTGTTTCGGCTGCTTATTCTGCCGCTCAGGCTCGTTTACGTCCGATTCTGATGACCGTTCTGACAATGGTATTTGGTATGTTACCTTTGATGTTCTCGACTGGTGCCGGAGCGAATGGTAATAGTTCACTGGCTACTGGTGTCGTTGGTGGTATTACGATAGGTACGTTAGCTATACTTTTCGTTGTTCCTGTTCTCTTTATTTTCTTTGAATATTTACAGGAAAGGTTGCGTAAACCGCTGTCTGAAGAAGAAGACATGCAGATCGTGTATGAAAAACTAAAGACTCAGGCAGAACGTGATGCGTTGAATACTAATAAGTAAATGAAAGAATGAAACGTATGAATAAATGGATTTTCATGATAGGCGCTACTTGCATGTTGAGTAGTTGCGGAATATATTCGACCTATAAGCCACAGACATCGGTGCCGGAAAACTTGTATGGAGAAGAATTCTTGGCAGAGGATACAGTGAGCTTGGGTAATTTGGAGTGGCGGGAATTATTTAAAGACCCGCAACTCCAGGCTTTGATCGAAAGAGGATTGCAGAACAATACGGATTTGCGGACAGCACAACTCCGGGTTGAAGAGGCAAAAGCTGCTTTATTGGCTGCTAAATTGTCGTTCTTGCCTTCGTTGGCTTTCTCACCGCAAGGTACAATAAGTAGTTTTGACGGCGAGACATCGAAGACTTATACGGTTCCGGTTTCGGCTAGTTGGGAATTGGATATCTTTGGAAAATTGCGTAATGCTAAGAAACAGGCTCAGGCGGCTTATGAACAGAGTGAAGATTACCAGCAGGCTGTTCATTCCAGTTTGATTGCTAATATAGCCAATACGTATTATACTTTACTGATGTTGGATGAACAGTTGGCTATTTCGGAAAAAACAGCTGTTTCGTGGAAAGAAACCGTACAATCGACCGAGGCGTTGATGAATGCCGGCTTAGCCAACGAGAGTGCTGTTTCGCAAATGAAAGCAACTTATTTTGAAGTTGAGAACTCGGTGCTTGATTTGAAGGAACAGATTAATCAGGCAGAAAACAGTTTGGCTTTGTTGTTGGCTGAATCTCCGCAGAGTTTTGATCGGGGGCGTTTGGCTGATCAGGAATTTCCGGAAGAGTTTTCGGTGGGTGTGCCGATACAGCTTTTGGCTAACCGTCCGGATGTACGAGAAGCTGAGCGTCAGCTTGAGCAGGCTTTTTATGTAACGAACCAGGCTAACGCAGCTTTTTATCCATCGATTACACTCAGTGGAAGTGCAGGATGGACAAATTCTGCAGGAGCTCTTATTACGAATCCGGGAAAGTTCCTGGCTTCGGCTGTAGCTTCGCTGACGGAACCTTTGTTTAATAGAGGAACATTGATTGCTCAGAAACGTATTGCCAAGGCGCAGCAGGAAGAAGCTTCCCTGGCATTTCAACAGAAACTGTTGAGTGCCGGTAGCGAGGTTAATGATGTCTTGACCTCTTATCAGACGAGTAGAAATAAACGTAGTAACTATGAACAGCAGATTGTCTCTTTGGAAAATGCTTTGCGAAGTACAACGTTGTTGATGGAACATGGTACGACTACTTATCTGGAAGTATTGACGGCAAAACAAACGTTACTGAGTGCTGAGTTGTCACAAGTGGCCAATCAGTTCAAGGAAATCCAGAGTGTGATCAATTTGTATCAGGCTTTGGGTGGCGGACGGATCTAAAACGGTTGGATCACTGAAAGAATAAAGCTGGGAAAAGTCTCCTTTGAAGAAAAGAATGAGGTTAAACTAAGCGGATAGTCTTTTTCTTATAACTCATGTTTCTTCATATTAACGATTAAAATTTCTTCCGAATGAATTGCTCCTTCAAAGGTCTTTTCCCGGCTTTTTTATCATAAAAGAACTGTTTGAAGGCAAATCGATTGTGGGTTTATTCGGAAAAAACTTACCGAAAAAAGTACAATGATAGCTATTCTTGACTATATTTGCCTCGGTTTTAAGGCAAACATAAGGAAAGATGCCGGAGTGGTCGAACGGGGCGGACTCGAAATCCGCTATACGGCTCTGCTGTATCCAGGGTTCGAATCCCTGTCTTTCCGCAGATATTTTGCAACACATTAAAAGTTAATGGTTTATCTATTTATTGATTAAATCGGAACTAAAATCGGAACTGATTTAGTCGTTTATTATGTGGAATCAGGGATTAACAATACCTAAATTTCACATAATAAAAAAAATGGCTAAAAAATTAAATTCTTCTACACAACAAGTTTCAGCGGGTTTTGCTGACGGAACTTTTTCTTTTACAAATCCTCATTTGGAGAAATACAATTCAGGATGGGTTATCGAATGGGATGAATCGGATCCGGAAAACCCTGGTAAAATGAAGCGCAAACGAAGTAAACTTACGCGCGAGAGAAAAAGATATGCGACCGAAACCGAATTTATGAAATATGTAGCCTTCAGAATCCGTGAACTGAAACAGGAATTAAAAGACAAACAGTTTGGTATTGAATCAATGGTCCTGAAACGTAAACCTCTGGTTGAATGCCTGGGCCTTTTCCTGAAAGACAAGGATAGGAATACCCGTCCGGATACGATACGGGTATATCATTCGCAGGTGCGTATGCTGATTGAATGGCTGAAAGAAGTCAGAAAAGACAGGATTCAATGCTCCGGATTCACCGACGACATGGCCAGAAGCTACCTGAACAGGGTATATAATGAAAAAGAAGTATCCAACAAGACATACAACAATTATCTGACTTGTCTAAGGGGCGTTTTTTCCTGGATGATCGAAAACAAGTACTGTGAAGAGAATCCTTTTTCCGGAATTAAGAAGAAGGAGAGGAAACCCAAAAAAAGGACTGTCATACCCAAAGAATGGGATGCCAAAATTATGGATTATTGCTTTCAGCATGATCCGAGACTAGCGCTGATCTGCATGTTGGTTTATGGATCGTTTCTACGTCCTGCCGAGATATGCCGAATAAAGGTAGGAGATATCCACCTGAAGAAACAAGCTATTCTGGTACCGGCCGAGAATGCCAAAAATAAACATGAAAGATGGGCTATCCTGCCTAAAAAGACTATCCAATTGATCCGTGAAATGAAAATTACGGATTGCCCGGCAAATTATTATATGATATCTACCGGATTAATGCCTGGACTGGTAAAGAAAGAAACGAGGGATCTGGATAAATCGTGGGTGAAAATGAGAAAAGCCTTGAATATGCCTGATACTTTCCAGCTGTACAGCTTCCGGGATACGGGTATCATGGACTTGAAGGAACAAGGGGTTCCGGATCATTTGATCATAAAGCTGACAGGACATCTGAAAATGGATATGCTTGAAAAATATACCCATGAGCCGGACCTGGAAGCTTTGAGATTAAGTATCTCATACGTGAAACCTTTGGGCGAACGTGAGGAAATAGATTTTTCGGAACCATCACATTATTCCAGTTTGAAATGATATTTCCTTGACGTGTCTTATAATTTTGATATACTTGTTTGTTGTATAGATATTTATAATTCGTCAAATCTCCGTCAAACTTCCGAATCACGTCCGGACGCTTTGACGGAGATTCTATTTAACGGCGAATGCTGGCCATCCGCTTTTCATGTTCTTCATTTTCGATCGCGTTCGCTTCCATATATTCAAGTGCGTAGAAAGCTTCCATATCCTGTACTTCTTTTGGCAGCGCGCCCGATTGTTTTGCCAGAAAAACGGTTATCTGGGCCTCGTTTTTCATATAGTCGGACGACTTTTCTTTCGTACCCTTTTTCCTTTTGCTAAATATATGAGGGAAAGTGCTCATGTAGTTTTTCTGAACACTACTCCAGAATATAAGGATTAACTGGGTTTCGAAAGCTGTAAAGTATTTTGAAACGGTTACATCATCGTCAATTTTATAAAGAGTAGATATGAATTTGTATAAATAGAACTTATCGTTTGTCTTTTCGAAAAGTTCAACATACATACAGCATTTGCTATAATCATTCCAACACATATCGGCCAGACGGGTAAATGAAGAATAGTAGGTTTTACGGCCTATTTTCTTTTTGTCGACCGGGTTCTTCAGGAAAAACGGCGGATTGTTGAGCCATTCCAGGTTTTTCAACCAGTAATGGATTTCCTGATCTTCAATCCAGAAACGTTTTCCGAACAGGAAATTTTTCAAACCTGAAAAGCAATAACAACTTCTATAACTTATAAAAGGCGCTCCCAGTTGAAGATAATCATTATCGATGGTCGATATCTCTCTGCCGTCTTTTGAAAGAAAGCGCTTGATAAAAGGAATCTGACCTAATATGTTTTTCCACCGGCTTTTGTAACACAATGGAGTGATCCCCAATAAAGACATCAGGCAATAGGTAAGATATGATTCTTTACTTTTATATTTACCTTTTATCTTATTGATTTTTAATAACTCTACTATGGTACAATCGCTCCAGTTTCTTGGTAATCCTGTGAGATTTATTTCTTTTTTCTTATTCATCTGGTTGTTCCTCCTATAAGAAATATCGGATTATCATTTGAATTTTCGAACGGATTGACAGGCTCGTATCCAGATTGGTTTTCTATATAATCGGGATATTCTTCCGGATTATCACGTAATATCTTCTTGCATTCCACGATTTCCTGTTCTGCCTGTTGTTTTGCTTCGAATGGCTTATATCCATGTATGCTGTCTGGTCGGCTTAATTCTTCGTCTTCAGGAATAACGAGCAGGGCCAAAGCGGACTGCATGTGTTCTAACAGTTCTTTGTCATTATCCGTCAATTCATTATCCATCTTCCGTTGAATTAATGATTGAATCGTTTTCTTTCCAAATGCCGGACGTAATTTAATCCGTTCCACCTTCTTTATTGCCGGATAAAGCTGTTTGAATTTTACCCGGCTGTTGTTGATATTCACAACTTCGTTAAACTCTTGGGCAGTGAATATCAGGCATCCGGTTTGACTGTTATACCATTCGCTTTGCTTCCATAGCTCTTTGCCGGTTTCGTCGGTATATTCAGAACTTTTATCTTCCAGGAATAACAGAAGTTGTTCGACGTCATCCCAGGCCATTTCGTGAAGTGAAGCTTCAAGTCTTTCTGTACGCTCCTTGCTGGCGGCGGTTGTATTGTCGTTCTGAGTAACGCTTAACGAACCGAACTGATTAAGGGTTACATTCAGGATTGGCAGTGCATCGTGTATGGCAAAATGGACGATAAGCGATTGACATAATTCGATCAGCTTTTGATCATTTGCTTTATCCGAATTACTGTTATACAATTTTTCTACTTCAGCATGAAGTTTTGTTCCCAATATCGGCCTCAAATGTTTGTATTCAGCTTTTTCAAAAAATGTGGCCAGCTTTTCGAATTTATTATAGGTGGAGTTTGGGAACCATTTTTCAAACTCCTTTAGTTGTGTAATAAGCATATTCTTTAATTTTTCATTTCTTCTACTCCTTGCTTGTTTTTATCCAGGGTGGTCAATACGTGTACCGGGATATCAAAATAAAGATGTTGATCCAGTCGGTTGAATGACTTGATCACATACAGAGGTGTCATGAGCAATAACTTCATGGGGAATAAATACAATTGCTGCAAAGTATTCAATTCGCGGGCTTCGGTACCGCTAGCTACTTTGTCTTTTCCTGGAATAGCTCCTACGGTTTGCGGATGGATACCCATGGCGAATAACATGACGTTCGCTATTTCTGCGATATCCTCTTTTACATCGCTTCCCTTCATCGGGCTTTCAATGGTTTCAATTTCCACCCATTTAACTTTTTGCCCGTTAATGGTGGTACTCATTGAGATCATTGTTTTACCGTTATTCTTGGGATCTTTGATAAAGGAAGAAATACTTTGAATTAATTCATTGAATACCTTTTGACGGTCGGTATCGCTGGTTGCATTTCTCCGGTTACATTCATAATTCACATATTCTTCGTCCAGGTGTATAATGTATTTGAACATAGTCGAATTTTCCATTAACATGGCTCTACGCATAAACATGGCCAGCATATAATTGTATATTCGGCTTTTGAAAATAGACCACCAGCTAGGAAAAGCATAATAGAATTTGCCCGGAGTAGGTATGCTCATAGGCAAGACATACATCAGTTTCCGGTTGGCTACTTTAAAGTCTTTCTGTTTGTTTACAATTTCTCTTAGATGGGCCGCTGCTCTGTTAGGATAAAGCGCATCAATTATTGTCTGCTGCATATAATCCTGTTGAGCCTGTTCGGAATTATTGATATCGTCAGCAAATGAACGGGAATACACACAATAATTGACACGGCCGTAGTTGTCTGCCAGCCCTTTTCTTGTATATACCGCTTCCAGGTGAGATAATTCCACAATTTTAGGATCCCATTCTTTGTTGGGTTCTCCTATGTTTAATTTGAGTAACGAAAACCAGTTCCAGAAATAAGTCGAGTCTGAAGCCTGTTCGTATAGCCATAAAGCCAGGTTATTGTCTTCTTGGAATTTTGTCAGGAAGTTGTTGGTATCTTCCCAGGTTTTAAAATCCTTCTTCAACCTTTCGATTTCATCCTTGTTCGCTTCCTGATATCCTGAAGACGACAGGTCCTTTATCTTCTTATTGATCCATTCTCCGGCAGCTTCATAGTCTATTTGATTGCGTTCCATCTTTCCGTTTGAATAGGTATAATATACATATACCATTTTTAATCCGGCCGAAAAAGTAGAATCAATCAAGTGCTTTAAAGAAGGGGCTACATACGGGCTACTGTTTGCGCGTGCGATGATTTCGGACGGCATGCGGTTGTTGCTACCCCATGATATGTATTGTTTATTTGCATCCCTTTTGCGTGACGTTTGTACGGGCGTAGCCGTTTCTTCTCCAAAAAAATCGAGTGCCAGATCTTTCGGAAAGTCAGTTATCAATGCAGAAACAGGATTACCGTTTTCGTACAAATCCAATTCGACAATTTTTAATCCAGGAATAGCTTCATTCATAATCTCACCTCCTTCCCGTTAAGCTCGAAAAGGTGGTGCATCAGAACTTTTCTTGTCTCGCCACTGACCGGTGTATATATATTCATTGTACCTCTATGATAGGAACTGCTGCATACAGCATTCTGAAAGGTGGCCACGCCTCCGTTCTTCTTGAAAAATTTAGCGTTAAATGGGACTGATTTCCCATTCCTGTCTCGCTGCTCAATAATTTTGATTGCCTGTTTTAAGGTATAAATCTGTTCCATATAGCTATTCTGTTAGTTGTAATAAATTCATTTTCTTTTTTACCGGAAGAATAAATTCGTCTTTTCCGATCAGAATATCCAATGAGTATCCGGAATTATCCAACTGGTTTAATATACGTATCAGCGGATCGTATCCGCTGTCAGAGGGATAAGCCTGAAACATGTTTCTTAGCTGCTGTTGTGTCATGCAGATAGTCATCGGGTCTGTCTGATCCGGCGAATATTCATAGTGACGCAAAAAAACATTGACACGTGGATCCAACTTCTGTTGTTCCTGCAATTCAGCAGATACTTCTTCTTTTTCTTCTGCTGATTTTTGTTTTTTCTGCTTCCATCGGGGATAATTCTTGCTGCTCATAATTGTATGTATTTGGTATAGCTAAATTATCTTTTGAAATAGCCATATTAAAGGACAAATCATTCATTCATCAGGTGTAACGTCCGGGCTGTGATCTGGCAAAGTTCGCTTTTCCCTAATGTATAATCAATCCGTTCAATCATTACCTTTTGGCCATCCAGAATTTTAGGACGTGAAATATCCATGGAATTGATAATGTGGGCAGGTATCTTTGCCCGGCATACAATTTGCTGATTGGCTTTTTGCAGCATTTCGTCTCTCCGTTTATAGAATGTTTCGTACAGATTACGGCTGTAATCATACCAATATGAATTATCCTTGTTTTCCATTGTATTCACAAACATATTGAATTGCCCCCATTGTGTCTCATATACATTGTCGTATTCTCTTATGCTTCCTGCTATGAATGGATGCGTTATTCCGTCTCCAGTATCTGATTTTATTCCTGTAAGCGCAAAGCAAAATACTACATCAAGCTTTTTTGTTTCTTCTTCTTGCTTCTCTCTGGTCTCATTATTTACTAATTCTGTATTTACATGACTATAACTGTCTAATATAGGTCCATAGAGCAATGGTTTCCCTCTATGTCCGTGTTCGTCTTGTTGGACATAAGGAGATATAGACCTGTATATGGACGGGGTATAATCAGAAAATGAAATCTCTTCTGCTTCTATACCATCCGGAGGATTATGTGTGGCGGTGTAGACATCAGCTGTATTTCCGTCTGTCAGATTATTTAAAGTCAAAAGAAGAGCTTTTTCATCTTCGTAAGAAATGGTTTTATCTTCTATTGACTGGATTTCATAATCAGGAGACATGCCTAATACCTCCTGCCAGCTTCTTATCTCGATCGTGTTATTATCTTCTATGAATTCCATACCAAATTTTTTACGGAATGCGTTTATGAATTCTTCGCAATCCATATCCGGCAAAATAGAGGAAGGATTAATTCCTCCTCCTTTTACGCAAACGTCACATATATTATTAAGTAAAACTAGCCTATTGAAAGATGCGTTTGTGGAAAAGAGATTTAAGTTTATGGAGAATCCGGCGGCTTCAAATATTTTTTTTAATACATAACTTACTTTCATGAAGGGTGATACTCCATAGCCGGCTGGAACAGTTATCTCCATTGCATTATCTCCAAGTGAATCAAAATAAGTTCTTTGTTTTTTCCCTATAAACGACACATGGCTGCCGGAGTCATATTCTATATCATTAAGTACTAATTTGCATCCAAATATATAATCTTTGCTGACATTATAGTCAAGACCAGTAACGCAAGCGCAAAAAGCATACATTTCGCTTTCTGTTTTGGTACCGTTTATTTCACTCTCGAATCCGGATATCAGGCTATCGACGCTTTGGCCTTCAGTCCCGATCTTGTCAAATGGCAGCGTTTGTAATGTATATTTCTTCAGCTGCTCATATAGACGGCCCTCGTTTGTATAGAATGTACAAGTAATCCCCTCTTTCATGTTGACACTCTCTATATATAGAGTACCTTTTATCCAGGCGCTACCATCCAACAGAATGGCTGGTCGCTTGGTTTCCGGCCGTGTAGTTGGTCGTAACCGTTCAGGGAATCCCAATTTTACCAGATTTCCGGAACTGGCCGGTATTGTAAACGGAATACTTTGCGATCCTTCGTTGGTCAGAAAAGGATTTGTCCGGCTCAACTCTACCGACAGGTCGGAAGGTAAATCGAGCGATGGGAGAGGGGTTGTTTTCGTATCTAAAAGTAGTTTCATAATCTTATCTTTTTATCCAAATATAGCTGTGTGGCAATAGCTTATAAAGGACAAATCGTATCTTTGCAAGAAAACAGGACATATATGGAAAAAGAAACACGACTAAGGTATGAAATGATTGATTGCATATTGCAAACGATCAATACGAAAGAACGGGAGATAAGGTACGACTGGATGTATAAAATTTTGCAGGAAAGGTTTTTGACTTCGTTTCGTGACGAACGCGAGTTCAGCCTGTTCCTGTCGAGCCAAGTCAATTTGTTGGCGATCGACTACCAGCTTGTGAGGCGCAACAATGCCGTGATAGGTTTGACCGCCAAAGGCTATGACGTGGTAGAATCAGGCAAAGGGTTTGCCCAGTACATGCACTTGCAGAAAAAAGAAGACAAGTTATTAAAGAGATGCGCCCTGTGGAGCCATGTGTTGACAATAGCTTCTGCGGCTGCTTCTATCTTGTCTTTTCTATTTAGTAGCAGCCTTCAAAACAAATACGATTTAATGCTTGCCTTCATGACGGCTGGCTTCACCCTTGGATTTGCCGCAAGAGGTTTAGTAAGCAACCGATTAAGGCGCTTATTGAAACACAGAACAAAGCCCGATCAATCATAAGCGCAATTCTTCGTTTATATTTCTTCTCGTCCATATTGTGTATTATTTTGATTTTCTGCAAATATACGCAATATGGATTTCTGTTTATAAGGACAAAATAAAAACCCTATACCTTTTTCTTCAAAACCCTATACCCTTTTTGAAAAAAGACTATACACTTTTCAGGAAAAGACTATACACTTTTTTATTGGTGGGGAAATAAAACCCCGACCAGTATATCAACCGGTCGGGGCGCGCCATAAATAAGCATGGGGAACAAAGAAACTTAATCAACCAAGTAGTTGACTGGCTCGTTGATGGATTCTACACGAAAAAATTCTTTCGCGGCCAACAGGGCGAGCCTTATTTGCGCTATGGTGTTATGATTTATTCGGGCTGCTGATACGCTTGCTTTCGATACCATGACTAATGGATCTTCGCCTTGCGTGACTTCAAGTATTTCGCTCTCCATGTCGTTGAAAGCATGACGGCGGTCGGCTTCGCGTATCAAATAAGAAGAAGTAGCCAGCGCCTTGGGTATATTATTCAGCATGTCTTCCAAAAGACTGCATATATAATTGGCTCCACGCCGGTGTTCAGACTCCAGCTTTTTGCGTTCATCTTCGGTTAGCGAACGCTCGTAGTCGCGTATCTGTTTTAATAGTTCGTAGGCCTGCCGTTCTTCTTCTGAACTGAAATTTATATGTTTATCCATGATTCAAATTCTTCTTTTTATTTAATATGTCTTTATCCCATTCTTCCAATATATAAGTAGGTGTAAGCCGTTTTATATAGAGGATTTTCCATTCCCGGCGACCGGTATAAACGGCCTCGATATAATGGAAAGTACCGGTTATTGCCTTCAAAAGGTCTTCTGTGCAGAATAGCTTTATCATGTCAATACGGGTATCTTCGTCTCTGAACTGCATTGAATCCCATAACATCCCTCTTTGGTCGGTTATCATGGCTATTTTGTTGGGAGACGGTTTTAGTTTCAAGATAAACCGGCACTCTCGGAGCGCCTTGTTTATATCATGCGGATATGCGTCCATCACGACAATAGTTTATCCATCCAACCTGCGGATGCGAGTAAGAGTATAAATAAAAGAAGAAAGCGAACGCACGAACGGGCTTCGCCTGGGTTGTCGAATGTTTCGGGTATAAACCGGTTGACTGCGGTCGTCAGATTGTCCCATGTAAAGGGGTTCTTCAGGTTGATCTGAATGCCTTCGGCCTTGTTTGGCAAGGCGGTTGTTTGTTCTTTTCTCATCTTTTGGAATGCTTTATTTATTATACAATAAGTTGTTTATTGGAGAGGATACAAAAAAAGTACCGCTTTCCCGTTGCATTCCACCTAAGAGAAAGGCAGTGGGCGCATTAACGCTCCACACGGGGGTCGGTACTTTATATCTTTATATGGCAAGCATAAAAAATGCCCGCTACGGTATTTCGGCGAGCCTTCGTCGCCTCTCTCAAAAATGGAATGCACTGCAAATATAGGTTGAAGTGCTGATATATGCAAGGGTTTTGGATATTTTTTTATCCCTTTAATGTTCCTCTCGATCGACTGGTATTATAACTCTGCTGAACATCGTTCAACCGGGAGATATTGAATTCTGTACGGACGCCTTGTCGATCCAGCTTGATAAGCAAACGGTTCATGGCATTCAGCGTTTGCTTCAGTTCCCTGTCGTCGTATGCAGGAGATACCGGCGTACTAACCGGACCGCCTTCGGCGTATCCATGCCGCACAGGTAATGGATTCATTCGTGTACGGGTTTGACGGATGGTTTCGAGCGCCCGGACGTAATCAAAAGATACGGGATCCTGCATCTGCCATTTCGGTACAACATATTCGCCCCGGTGTACCACTCCGGCCACTTCCAGCGTGGGGCCGTTGCCCGTATGTCCGCCAACTGAATATCCGGTTTTGATCACACGCTGTCCGCTGCCGCCCGACGAGGTTATCGTATCTTTTTCCTGTCCTCTTAACGCGGCCTTTACTGCCGACTTTGCCGCCGCCATAGCCGCAGATATAAGAGCTGCTAAAACGGCAGCTCTCGCAGCGCCTGAAGCTCCAAATGTAGCAATTGAATCCGCAGTAGCGTATGATTTCATGGTTGCTTCTCCGACTGTTTCTGCTCCGGTGATTCCTAATTTGTAAATAGCTTTATTAGCTAATACTTCCAGCTCCTTAAAAGCTATATCAACAAGAATATCGTATAAAGATTGCAAGGCTCCTTCTTGTTTCATGAGAAGGTTCCCGAGCGTTTCACCTATCTGACTACCGTAATCCTTAAACTTATCAACCATATATTTGATATGTTCGACAGAGTCCTGAGCCATATCCCATTCCAATTCGGACATTCGCTGAAGGACATCTGCTGTGTCAGCACCGATCTGTTTTCGCATATCTAATTCTTCTTGCAGAATAGCCATCCTTTCTTTGTGAATCTCCATCTGTTTGTTGAATTTTTCATATTCAAACATAGTTTCAAGATCGCTATTTATATCTAAGGCAGTCTGCTTATTATTTACGTCCATGAAGCGGGAGTCGTTCCACTCTTCGTATTCCATCCCAAATTGGTTCTTAATGGAACGTCTAAATTCTTTTTCTTTTTTCTCTTTCAGATCTTTATCCAGCTTATCTTGAATATCTAACAGATCGTCTTTATGTTTTTCTTCTAATATTCTCAATGCTTCAAGCTGGTCTTTCGTCATATTTTCCCTTGCATCCCGAATAAATTAAGGGCTTTCAATCTTTCTTCATACTCAACATTCTCTTTTTTAACAGGATCGGCATCAAGAAGTATTTTCTGTATTTCCTGCTGAATCTTTATTGAATCGTCGATCATCCTTTGCCGGATCTCCAAGATACGTCCCCTAATTTCTTCTATTTCTTTTTGTTCAAGACCTTGCAATGCTAACCTTTTTTCTAGAGCTTGTAACTCTAGGGCTAGGATTGCATCTTGATATTCTTTTTCAGAAATATAATTCTCGTTGTTGATATCGGTTTCCATTTGCCGGGCTTCCATCAGCGCATTTTTCTTTTTCTGGAGCCATAGGTCAATTGCTTCGGTTTGTCGTTTCAACACATCTTTCGGATCTTCGCCGGTGGAAGTTTGTTTATCAGTTACAACATCTGATTCTGCTTTTAGTTTCTTCAACCGCTCTATATCTTCATTCAGATAATCGCCGGTTAATTGACCTAATATAGCACGTTGTTTTTCCAGCTCAGCATTAAGAGTGACATACGCCTGTTGTGCAGCCTTTATTTTAGCCGGATCAGTTACACTGTATTCTTGCGCCTCCATAGGTCCGCGGGCCGTAGGGACATATCTGGTAGCGGTAAAAGAACCTTTTTGTTGAATCTCTCTTACTTGTTTGGCAGCAATAGCGTATTCGTATTCCAAAGAACTGATTGTCTTTTTGGTTTCTTCAATCAAGTCTTTGTTATTTTGCTGCATAATCAGTTTTTGCGCTTCAATAAAAGCATAAGCTCTGTCTGTATTGATAGAAAGAATATTCCCATATTGGTCCATAGCTGAAACCGCCGAAGGGATGGCTGTTGCTATTTGTGCCATAATCGTTTTCAGACGTTCCTGTTCATCGGCTGCTTTTGAATCTTTCAACTGATCATATTCCTGAAGCAATGGTACGATTTCTCTTTGAAGGCTTCTTACTGAAGATACAGATTTTTCGAACGCTTCTTTGGCTGAATCTGTACCCCTTGTTATCTTTTCTATAAAGGATGATCCACGATATAAAAAATCAATTACCCCGGTTCCCATAAACCATTGTTTTATATTCTTACCTATTTTCTGTATAGATGCAGCCAGGTTATTATTCTTGGTATCATATTCGTTAACGACTGAAGTACCTTCTGCAAAAGCCTTATTAGCGATTCCTAACTCTCTTGTTAATCGGCCGGTATCCTTTACAAGAGCTGATATTACTCCATTCAAACGGGCACCATCACTACCCAAATCTCCCATTAATGGAGCAATAGCAGCCAAACCACCTTTCCCGGAAAGCTTCTCGAAAACCATCATCATACCTTCCCATGTGCTTCGATCAAGTGCTTGCTGAAGTTCCTGGAGAGGTATTCCAACGGCTTTAGCGACCTGTCCGGTTTTAGATACCAGTGTAGTAATAAACTTGTTTAATGCGGTGGCAGATACCTCTGAACTTTGAGCTAATTGATCCGAGGCGGATCCTAATGCTAATACCTGTTGCATAGTCAGGTTTGTTTGAGCGGCAATACCTCCTAAACGTTGAGCAAAATCAACCAGGTATCCTTCGTTTGCGGTAGAACTTTGTCCCAGTTCATTAATGGCCGATCCGGTAGCAAGCAATCCTTTTTCGATACCCATTTCTTTCGTGATCCCAAGAACATCATTCAATTTTGCGAGAGAGCGGATCGCGTCTTCGCCTAAGTCTTCACCTAGGGCCACGTTGATTATATTCCCAGCTTTAACAAACCCCAAAACATCTTCTTTTGCTGAGATACCCAGTTTACCGGCAGCAACCGCCAGGGCATTCAACTGTTCTACCGGAGTGCGGGTGTCTATCCTTAGAATAGAATTTGACAAATCAGCCAAATCCTGGCCCATCAGACCGGTTGTTTTTTGGATATCGGCCAACTGGTCGGATAAGGCCACATTCGCGTTATACATGGTCCTTAATCCTTCTGTCAATTTGTTGAATCCAGCATAAACTAAAACGTATGAGGCAAGTCGTTTTACGGTTTGCCCTATCTGATCAAATGCGGATGTAGTTTTACCGGCTGTCCCATTAATCCGATCAAGTTCATCGCGTAGCTTTTTTAATTGCTCCTTTTTCTGCGCATATTGTTCCGTACTTCTATTCAGTCGATTCATTTGTGCCTCGACAGTTTTAATAGAGTCTTTAATTGCTTTTATGGGAGCGGTAGAAAGGTTTCGTATTACATCGTCAACATCTTTCACTTGTTTGGCAACCTCTCTCGATACCCTTCTTGTTTCAAGTAATTCTTTTCGTAGCGCATCAAAACGCTGGGCTTCCTGTCCGGTTAGTCCGGTCGTCAGTCGTTGATCGTTCAATGTTTTAAGTTCGGCACGCAAATCGGATGATTTCGTTTTCAGAACTTCAAGCATTTTTTCGGCTTGCTTTCCGTCCAGAGTAACGACCACATTTGCCGTCTGATTCTGATTTCTTGCCATGGTTATAGAGGATTAGTATTGTTGTTAAAGAATTTTTCAGGAGCTATGTTTTGAATAATCATCAGCTGCGCATACTCGTTATACTTACGTTCTAGTATAGCGGCCAGCGAATAAACGCGTTGTTTGAATACAGGCAACATCCATGGCTTAACCTGGTATTTGAATCCGGGTGTTTCTGGATATTTCTGTCCGGACCAGAATACCGGATCATGTTTACGCCGATTATACTTTTCTCCACGTCCGACGCCTAAATCGACAAACCTTCCGTAATTGAGTAGAGTAAAGACAATCTTTGTCTGGTCTCCACCGGCTGCATTATAAACTCGTTTTCGAAGAGAACTAATTAATTTGTCGGGGTGACTTATTTCTTGTGCTTCAATTTCCTGAATCCATCTTTTTATGACGTTGGCCGCCCATACGTGCATAAGCTTTGCACGCGACTGATCATGTCCCAGATAATCATTGTTTGTAACTGGCATAACTTTCTGTTTTTAACCGAAGATAGACAGTGATAAAAAGGGTAGGAAGGACAAAAAAGGGCCTCGCTGTGAAGCGGGGCCTTTCGATCGGGTCTAATATAGAGTGAAAACAAATCAGTCCTGTTCTTTCGGTTTAAACAATCCCCAAACAACCTTTACCAAGTCATAGAATCCACATCCGGATAATCCGGCAGCAACTCCATAAATAAGCGTCTGCCACCAGATAAGTCCAGCCAGCGGTTCAGAGATTTTCAATACCCATGCCAGCATGCAGACAATAATTCCCACGCCAACAGAAATACCGATCTTGGCAATCTTGCTTCCATCAATAGCCGGGATCAGCTTGAAGACCTGTGTCACTACAGATGAGATGACAGCCACAATTCCACCGAAGGTAGAAAGATCAAGAATAATTTGAGTTCCTTCATTACTTACTTCTGTTTGTGCAAATACACCACACACAAAGAGCAATAACATGCTCATTACTAACATTACTTTTTTCATACGACTAAAAATTTAAAAGGGTTAAACATATTTGTTATTTCACGACTTTCACATAATTATCTACCAAGCCAGCCAAGTCCTGTACAATCTTCACTCCTTGACTGTCGCGTATGCACTCATAAACCACTTCGTCCTGAATATAGAACTTTCCTAATACCAACAACATGCCTTGGAACTGCGGGTTATGGTCTTCATTATAAGGGATCGGATCTTCCTTAGTACCTTCGTGATAAGATACTTCATGCCATAAAGAGCTTTGTTTATCAGGTTCCCAGTTTTCTTGAGTAGTATGGTTCTGATCTACTTCATACAGCTTGTCGAGATGCTCGTATCTTTCTTCTTTTTTTACAGAAAGACCTGCTTCCCATTTTGGATACATAGACTTAACCTGAACGGCTTCTTTTTCGGATAAATGATAATTATTTATATTTTTTGATACAAATGACATGTCATTCTGAATCCGTAGAATGTCGTTAAATGAAGGATCGACACCACTATTCGAAGTCCATATATCACCTTCCTGTAAAGGTTCGTCTTTCATGCGCCATTCCTGTACGAAGCAGGCATCGTATTCACGATACACGGAGTATTCTGCTCCTTCGGGTTCTTCAACTTCGCATACAGGCTTGTAGCCTTGTTCTTTAAGTTGCTGTTCAGTGAGTTTACCTCCTATCTCCATACCTTTTTCGACTTCTTTTATGTCGAGATTATTATTAATCAATTTTCCGTATTTCATTTTTGACTTGAATGTTGCTGTTAATATTCCGTTTCTTTCTTCTATTCTTAGCCTTCCGTAATCGCTTAGCATATAATGTAGGATTGTATTTTGAAATAAATTCAGACACATCCATTAGAGACAACTTTCCGGGTAGGTACTCATCTTTAATTGCGCATATCATCCTATTATTAACTTCTCGAAAGAATATCCATTCCGAATAATACATCTCTATCAATTTTATAGCGTCCTTCTTAATATAATAAGAAGCAGTTCCATTCATTAATCCAAAATAGCTGTTTACACTTTGCTGAAGCCGGTAGGCGTTATTCAACGAAGGACTTCGAATATACTTTTTAATCATCGTGTATAAACCATATCGGATTCGATTCGATATATAAGTTCTACCTGGTTTAACGACTCGGCCACAGAATTTAACCCCATGTTGATAAGGTTGTATGTAGAATTTATTAGGGTGTAATTCCAGTTGCATCTCGGAAAGAATAGACTTGATTTTATTTCTTGTTTCAATAATTTCCTTCGATGACCTTGCCACGATACATATATCATCAACAAATCGGGTATATTTTATTCCGGAAGACTGAATTATATCATCCATAGGAGCTAAAAACAGATTCGCTATTAGCTGTGAGTAATAATTACCTATTGGAAGTCCTTTTCCAGCTTTAACGCTAAATAAGCTTTTATTGAGCGGAACATGATCCCATTTTTCGATGGGAGATCTTCGCTCACAGTCCGATGTTGGATTATGGAAGATAAGAGTCTTAATAAGATTCAGCATAAAACACTTATCCGACTCGTTATAACATTTGTCTGCATACATAAGGAATATGTCATAAGCCATCTGTTGATCGATAGACATAAAGAACCCTTTTATATCCATGGTAGCCACAAAACAGGGCTTTGTATAGCATTCAGAAGCCTCTTTAATATTGTCCTGAATCTGCTTATGAGCAGTCAAAGTTGAATAACCTATGCGATTGCCGTGACTTACGTTCCCATTATTCGCATGCGCTTGTTTGCATACTATATTGATCATTCTAGCCACATAATGGTGGACTATTCTATCTGTATAGTTGGCTGCAAAAACTTCCCTGTACACCGGATAGTCTAACACAAAACATATACTCGTTGTAGGTTTGTATCCGTTCTTAATCCTATCGATTAAATATCGCAATTGGCTTAAATGGAAATGATACGAAGCCGCATCTATGGATGAATGTTTGTTCTTATAACAATCATCTTCTGCATCGATCCACTTGCTACACTCATTATCTAAATCCGAGGCCGGGAAAACCGTGTACCTGTTGTAAGTGTTCGTGTTGTTCACGTTGCCATTACCTAGGTTAATGTACCAGGCGTTCGTCGAGTTGTTCCGAACCGCACTCCAACAGTTGCCTGAAGGCTCCTCTTCCCCGATTGGTGATATAGCTTGCTCGTTACAAGCACGGGGACCTTTAAATAAATCATGCACACTCAACATAGTTCAAGACTGTTTGATGCCGGCATTTGCCTTGTTGCTCATTTTAGAAAGCATAGCTAATATTTCATCGCACATGACATCGACAACGGATGCTTGTTTAGCCTTGCAACCGCCTAATGCGGCGATAAAATATATCCCAGACTGAATCTCATAGACAATCTCGCAAGCACGCTTGTAATAGTCCAGACCTTTCAACTGGCGCATAGCGTAGTTGAATAATATATGGCCCTGCTTTAGCAAATTGTCTATGTAATTCCTGCTTATTATCTTATAGGCCAACGAACCTATTCTTATCAAGTATCTGTTTAATTCGATTACTCGATTGATAATAGGCTGTTTTAATTGCTGCAAGTTAGATCTATTCATATCATTCCATTTAAAGGGGTTATTCCGTCGTGCTTCCGCACGACGTAGATTAATCAAAAAGCCGAGGCCGGGAAAACCGGGTACCTGGGGGAAGTGTTCGCGTAGGGCACGTTGCCATTACCTAGGCTAACGCACCAGGCGTTCGTCGAGCTGTACCGAACCGCACTCCAACAGGTGCCCGAAGGCAATGATGGAATATCGGAATCTCTTTCTTCGTTTGTTCGCAGATAATTTACAAGGCCTGTTATAATCGATTTGTTCACCCAAATAGGGTGGAGTTCACGATCTCCGATTATATACAGATCATCCGGCAAACTATGCACATAATACACAGCAGGGCTATCGCATATGTTATAATCCATCGTGTCGTTTTCGGACGGCCGAGAAATATATGGTGTGATGATGTACCAATACCCATTCACAGCAATAGCTTCAGCACCCTTGGTTCCTGGGACGAGCACCGGCTTCTCGGCACTATTCACACCCGTGTCGTTCATATTCACACCATTTGCCTTCTGTTGTTCATAGATATAATCTGCAATAGATAATGTCAGATATTCAGATGAATTATCATGTTTATTATTCAGGTTATACTTCGCAAGCAAATTCGTGTTTGTCCCATCGATGTAAAAATACATGTCTTCGCCAACTTGCGGCTGAGTACCGGTAACATTGAGAATCTGTACTTCCTTCATCGTGCCGTCTGGCTGGCCTGTGACAATACCAGACGAAATAGCGAACCGGTGTCGCATCCATTCATTCTGCGCCCACATAGCATCTGTTCGCTCCTTGAAGTTGGTTGCAATCATAGAATTGACATTTCCACAATCCTTCGCCATTTCCCAGGTTTGTTTTGTGTTACCAGAATACAATGTCAATGTATCGCCATTATCACGAACCTCCCAGTCATCAGAGAAATGTGTACCAGCTTTTCCGGTTCCCATATCAAGTTCTCCTGTAATGGTTGCATCCTTACCTGTCGCTTCCGCTGTAATTTGATTGTAATCATATATACTATGCTGCATAGCATCTGTCGCAGCCGTACCGGCACCGGTAGGAGAGTAATATTTACCCGTCCATTGCCAGCGAACTATTGTACGCACGCCATTACACTCAAGGCTAAATCCAATAGGCTTAGAAACCAAAGAATTATCAAATCCGTTGGCAACAGACCTGTCATTCCATTCTTTCAGTGTATAATGAACTAAATTTTCGTCTACAATCTTTATGTGATCATTAGACGCTACTGCTGCCGTCTTGCCGTCTTTCAACGTGACAGTTGTAGTGTTCACCGTAAGGAATAAAGATTGAGACTCTAATTCGTAATCGCTTGCACCTGAAGGCATGTTTGCTATCTTATCAGGGTAATCAGCCAATACATCACCAACATCTGTAACTCCTTTTGCCTCGATAGCAGCTTTTATCGCAGACTTACTATCTAATATGCTTTGCAATTTATCAGCTATTGCCATAATTAACCTCCTATAATATTATCAAGGATTGCTTCAATATCTCCTAAATCTTTTTGAGTAGCCAGCTGATTGGTCTCAATATATTTAGGTGTTCCGCTACCATCAGAAACGTATATTCTTTCATTCCCTTTAATATCAGTAACTTTATTCTTTAACTCACTTAATTTTTTACCAGATATTGCCATATATTTTTGTTTATGAGTTATTAATGTATGCTATAAATTTTCCAGCTGGAAGTAATCCCCATTCTCCATCAAGAATAAAAATCCATCTTCCATAATAAGCGCATCTGTTATATCTGGATCTGGAGGAGCAACACTATCAGGTCCAGATATAGCTCCAAGTTGAACACCAGAAAGAGAAATATTACTCAATCTGATCCCTGCTAAATTTATTCCTGAAAAATCTTTCATTGCAGTACATAAATCTTATGTGGTACTGATTCTACGAATACAATTTTAAGAATCTGTCCTGAAACAATCCCGGACACATTCGTTTCAATCGTTTTTTCTTTAGATTGATATCTTTCTATTAAGGCTTCTTGAACAAAGTTTTCACCTGTAATACTTCTCATTAAGTAAGTCCTACCTGGAGCAGTGTATTCAATTCGAATCACCAACTTATCTCCGTTAGCTGTGATAGGATCAGATTCGTATCCTTTTTCAGTCTTTCTATAAGAAACTTCTGTTGCTGCCATAGCTTTAATTTTTATTTAACCACCAAATACTTCAACAATAATTCCGCGTTACCGGCAGACATGCCTACGATCATATCCGGGAATGCGTCACGGGGAATGCAGGGATCAGGGAACTTGCCTTCGTACTCTTCGTTGTATAACTTATTCTGCATAGGAATAAACTGCTTCTTCCATTCTGCAACATCCGGATCGTCTTCCTGGAAGTTCATCGGATCGACGGATTCCGGCTTGGTGCCGTTCTTCAGTTCTTCAGCCTTCTTCTGGATCTCTTCCACGATGGAAGAAATCTCTGCCTTCGCCGTCAGTACCTTGTACAGGTCTTCGCCTTTCATCTTCGGGAGACGGATTTCGCCCCCAAAGATGCTGTTGATGATTACGATTTCACCCTTTTTCATGCCGTTACCTCCTGCGCTTTTGCGGTTACGTCCGAATTGAGCTGCACCAACAGAGTGGCAGCATCCAAGAAGTACGACATGCGTGACGGGTTGGCGATCGAGAGGTTGGTCTGCGAGTAGTCGCCGATATACTCTTCGCCGCTCTTGGTGTAGATCTGCCCGTAGAAGGTGTTGCCGGATGTGCCGACGGTTGCCTGTCCGCGCATAACTAATGTTTCACTCTCGATGACTGTGTCGAACGTGTTGCGTCCGTTGCTGAAAACTGTTTTTGATTCCATGATTAAATCGTTTTTAAATGGTTATAAAATGAGGTTGAAATTACATAGGTATATCTCCGTGGCGATATAGGTATATCTCGGCGGAGATATAGTAGTATCTCGGAAGAGATATACCTATGTGCCGGAGGCGGTGCCGCTACTCGTTCGAGGGCGGCGTGTAGCGTTCGTACTGTACGCCGGTATCCTGCATGTCGCGCAGCTTCTTGCCCAGATAGTACTGGACGCTCGGCTTGCGCATCATGGTGGCGGCGTCGTAGGCTTCGGGCGTTTCGGCACCGGTGCTTCGGATGTTGATCCGGAACGAGCCGAGGTCGCCACAATCCACCGAACGACCTTCCTTCAGGTGGCGCACGAGGCAGTTGATCAGGCGGTCCATGCAATTCTTGATGTCACCGCTGGTGAGTGACGACTGTTCGGCCACTTCCTCGCAGAGCGAATCGAACGACACGCGCCCCTGGTTGATCACTTGCGGATAATAGAGCTTGGCATTCTCCAAAGCTCCCCTTGTCATGTCCTTCCGCTGGACTAATTTGTACTTTAACATAATGGTCTCCTTTCTTTTTAAGGGGGTTATTAAATCATACTTCACAGAATCCATATACCGAAGACGCGTCTTCGTAACTAGTTGGGGTAAAGCGTACCAAGTATCCGGCGAATGACTCGCTGTTTGATCCTTTTATACTATTCGGGTATATGGCGAATGTATTCAACGTGGCAATACCTGAAGAACTGCTAAGGTTTACCGTATATATCCCATCTATTCGCTCCCAGTCGCCAAGAGGCTGCCCATTCGCGGTTGCTGCGCATACGTATATATATCCGTTGATGGAGTCTCCTACATATTGCACCTTGCTGTAATTGATATATATCGTAGCCACATAAGAGCTTCCTGTAAGACGAAGGTATGAACTATCGTTCCATTCCAATTCTGCCTTGTGGGCGTCAACGCATTTGACCTCTAGCTCCTGTATGTATGGCAACGAGATACCATATCCGCCTGCTCCGGTAGTAAGTTTCCCGTCCGTCGTTACGCTGCATAGTATCGGGTACACATACATGGTTCCCTGACCTCCGACCTCGAACTGTAGGACATCTACATTCTCCATATCCGCCAGCTTTGTCGTGTTGCTAACGACACGGAGCGTCCCGTCCCTAGGCATAACGACCAAAGCTCCAAGATACCAGTCGGCCAGCTTGTACACACCTTCATTCGTGGCCAGGTCGGTAAGGCTTAACATCGATTCGTCGTGTATCCATTGCACGGCGATATACATCCGGGCATTCCCGGTTGCCGTATCCTTGGCTATACTGTCGGGATAGCTTATCTGTGCAATATTATGCGTAGCTGCCGGGTTGTATCCTGCGAAATCTCCCAATCTGTAAGGCTCGGAATAAGCCTGTCCCCTCGGTGGCAGATAGCTGAAACCCGTTTCTCCGTTTTTAATGCGATCTATCAGTGCTTGTATGTTGGCCGAGTTTGCCACGGAGTAATAATTAATCTGCAAGCCACAGCTCCCGTTTTCAGCCTTCCACCAGTCGGTAGGCCTATTGGATGTAAAATTATACCTTACAGGTTTATACTTTGCCCACATGTTGATCTTCCCGCTGGAGCATAACGTGCTGACTTTTGTCACCAACTTTCCACTGCTTACTTCTCCTATCGTACAAGCCACATCTACAAGCCTTATATTAGTCTTGGGTATCTTCATGCCGCACCTCCCATCTGTCGTTTAAGTTCGAATATTTCCCGGTAAGCATTATCCAGCCGAAGCTGCAAGTTCTGCACCCGGCTTTCCAATGTCTTTACTTTGTCCTCCACCGGCAGGAATCGAGTGTATAGTTCTTTTACGCCTTGTATAGCTACAACTGCTCCAAGAGTGGCATAATCAACGCTATATCTTGTTTCATTAGAATTTTCCTTATATTGGGATAACGAAACGACTTCAGGTATTAGAGGCAGAATCTCTTGGGCTATAACACCTATATTTAATTTACCATCTCCCTCCTTGAATGTGTATCTATATACATTTATTTTATCTATAACATTAAGAATACCAGAATATTTATTAAATATATTCTTTAGCCTGATATCAGACTGTTGAACCCACTGGCCACTTGTTGTCATTTCAGCCTTAAAACTGCCATTAACCCAATATCCAAGGCCTCCACTACCAGCAAGGAATACACGCGTATCTCCGTTGCTCAAATAAAACCTTAATCTTTGCCCGGGATAACGTATGTTTATATCATTGTATACATCACCACCATCCCAGCTTCCGCCACCTCCTGAAATAGTTGTCATGTTATAATATATTGTACTTCCGCTGACAGACAATGAGCCTACGGCGTTTCCACTTCCGCTCTTTCTTACAGATATGGATGTTATAACGTTTGGCTTTCCTGTAATTTCACTCCAGCTATAAGAAGGCTTGCTTGATCCTATCCATCCGGGCTTGCTTGTTATTTCACTCCAGCTGTATGATGGTTTGCTCGAACCAATCCATCCGGGCTTACCTGTTATATCTCCCCACGCAACAGATCCACCTCCTCCAGATCCGCCATTAATTACGTACAGTTGGCCATTGCTATTTTTCCCAATTGTTGTCCCATCATACTTGATTAATCCGTATGTATACGAATCTGCTACTGGTAACCCTGAAGCATAACTACCGCCATCAGCGTAGGCTATAATATCTCTTGTAGATATAATATTACAGTCCGGATCTATTTTTACGTAATTAACGCTATCAATATAGTTGAGATAAAGATTTCCAACATTGCTGCTATTAATGCCTCTAATCTGATTATTGAATATCTCTACACCTAAAGAAGAAATAGGACTATCAGAGTGAGACGGTGAAACCATAGATCCGGCACTCTTAAATACAGCTTCACCGTTACTGTTAAGATTAAATCTATTAGTATTCCATCCTGTTATCCACGAAGGGACGCCACTTAACTCGTTAAAAGCAACAGTATAAAATCTTCCATTACCAGCTAAATATTGGCTGGCATCTCCAGATCCTACCAAAGAAAATATGTTTTCATTTGCATCGTATATAAATCCTGCCCCGTTGGTTAGTTGATTTGTATTCGACGGGATAACTAAGCTCTTGGATGAGCTACCATCGTATGATCCGCTGCTATATCCTGTCCAAGAGAGATAGTAAGGATTACGTCTTGCATCGCTAAGCCGCGAATCATTACCCTGACAAGCTGTTCCGGCTGTTGTCCCAAATTTAACCGAAAGAACAGAAGCCGCCGAAAGATCAAGTCCAGTACCTACCGTAAAGTCAATACCGCCACCGGCGTCTGCCTCCAACTGGCCGGAAGCATTGATACGTACAGTCGTTCCGTCCACCTTCACCAGCCCGTAGGTATATTGATCTGCCACGGGTAAACCACTTGCGTATTCTCCACCGTCAGCGTATGCGATAACATCCTTTTTTGACAACAATGTTTCGTTGAAAGTCTTAACACCGCCAATCGTCTGGTTCGTTGTCAGATCGACGTAATTATCGAAATTCCTTTCCAGCTTCCCGATAGCCGACAGAATCGTGTCGGTAGCAGCAATCGGAGAATAAGATTCCGGTTTAGTATATCCTGTCAACTGAGAAGAAAGTTTAAGGTAACCATTGTCATTCAAATACTTCTGCAACTGATCAATATCTAGACCTCCGCCACCTCCTGCATAGTCAGGATTAACATACCATCCCTCGGTAGCGTCAAATAACAACCCTCCTTCACGTTTCGCTTTAAACAAGCCAAACGTGTCAAAATCGGCCACAGGAAGTCCGCTGGCATATTCGCCTCCGTCGGCAAAAGCGATTACGTCCCCTGTAACGACGATGTTCCTGCCAAATAAAGGCGTTAGATATTGCTGTTCTTCGGGTAAATCAGACCCATCCAAGGCCTTTGTAACCAATTCCCATAGGCTGTTTTTCTGGATTTCCTGCAAGGTTCTGGCCGCCGAAAAAATATTATCATCTGTAGGGACCGTTAGGTCTCCTACTTTTATCAGATAAGCATCCAATCCTCCTGCAGGTTCAGGATCCATATCCAACCCCTGAAGTTGTTCTATCAGTTCATTCAGTACCGAATCTTTCAGGGTACCGGCTGTAATGGTCCCCCACTTTTCCGTATGCGGTTCCTGGGCTGGAAGAAGCAGATCCGGGGATAGCGAGAGTTTCGGGAACTCAGCTAACCGTGGGGGTAAAAAAAAAGTTTCGCCTTCGGGAGTTTTCAGTTCCAGATTGTCCGGAAGGTCTTCCCTGCGCTGGATATCCAGGAATGGAAGATCTTCGGCAAACTGGTAGGTAAAGGAGTAAGAAGAAGGCAAGTCTGTGCTTGACCGCCCGCCGTCGCTGGCCGTGAATACGATCTTATAATATCCTGATAGGGTATAGGCATACTTTTGCCTGCAGGAGAACATATCCTGGAGCCATTCCGCTTCCTTCGGCGTCAGATATCCGGTGTTACGGGTATATTTTCGGTTGGTATCCACCCGGTATTCCGTCAGAACGCCGTCGAGCTGGGCGATGTTATGTTCATATTCCGGCGCATCATCCAATGATCCATAGGCTCGTAAGCTATCCAGCCCGCCTAATGAATTTTCAAACAGATACCAGTTTTCATCCTCCGATCTTCTTGGGCTGCCAATATATCGCTGTACATACGTCAGCCGTTGGCCGCCAGTCGATTCTACCCAAACGTCGTAATAGGTGGGGCGCTTCCCGCTGAACTTTCCGCTTACTACGCCATACTGCAAATTCAAGGTGTAGCAAGTACCGGCAGAAGGAGAAACCAATGTCGTCTCCGAACTGGTACCGCCCTCAAAGTAAGCTTTCAGTTTTATCCGGCAGCTCTCGACGGCGTAGTAAGTAAGCCATTCGGGAGAATAATACGTTACGGGTTTGACTTGCGGCTGCCAGGTCAGGAAATTCTCTTTCAGGAATTCGGAAGCCGACTGGTTCAGACGGGCCTTACCAGCCCTGATCGCATTGAAAGAAACCGTCTGCCCGTCGAATTTGGCGGTGAACGAACGTACCAGCAGCGTTTGATTAAAGACATCCGAAGACGGGAAAGTGAAAGACAAATAGCTTTCAACCACTTCGCGTAAATCAATCTCTATCAGGTTCCCGTTGCCCGGATAATAGGTTTCGTTAAGCACCTGCGAGCCACCTACTTCCAACGTAAAGGCTACCGCGGTTGACGACTGGAGCACAAAAGGCTTCAGGTTTCCGCTCATTGATACCGTATCCGGTTTATTTACGACTACAACTGCCATATCATTGTAAAGCAAGGGTTAGTGTTTGTGTTAAAATATTGTACAACGAATTTAGCAGTAATGATATGGCAGCAAAAGGACAAAACAGGGAAACCCCGCACAAGAGCAGGTGCCTTGCACGGGGTAAACTATAAAGATGTTGGGGAACAATATTAATCAGTGAGTGATTCTACCGGATCGTTCAACGAATCGGTATCAAATAGTTCCTTCGCGGCACAGATAGCCATTTTTATTCTATCTGTCACGGCTACATTCATGCGTGCGGCTATCATTCCGGCGCGTGTGATACCGGCCAAAGGATCTTCGCCATGGGTTATTTCCAGCAGTTGATCTTCCATGCCGTCAAACGCATGCCGCCTGTCGGCTTCGCGTATCATATAGGCAGACAAGGCCAATGCCTTGGGGATATTAATCTGAGCTTCGTCAATCATCGAGAAAAGATATTCGACTCCGTTCTGGTGCGTTTCTTGCATTTTTTCCTGTTCTTCGGCCGAAAGAGACTTTTCGTAATCTCTAATAGCGTTTAAAATTTGATACGTCCGTCGTTCATTGTCGGATTTGATTGATCTTTTTGTATTCATGATTTTTTCTTTGATTGATTCATAATCCAGTTATTCCTAAGATAGCGATCATCGCTATAAAAATAGGGAACAAATCAAATGCTAAAACAAGGCTCGATCGATAAATCCGGCCAATCCGATAAACAGAAATACAAAAAGAGTAGTCAGTACCGCATTCCGGGCTTCTTCGGCATTCCGGAATGTGTCCGGCAAAATCCGGTTTGTCAGGTTCATAACAGAATCCCAGCTAAACAGACGGGCGATTTTTTCAGAGTAGTTACTCTGTGCGATGGGTTGATTCAATACTTTTGTTTTCATTTCCTTTGTGATAGTTTGACTGTTTCAGGCATGTTTTCAAAAAAAAGAGCGGCTGCCATATCCCGTGTCGTCAAACTATCACAAAGGATTCTCCGAAGAGTCCAAAATGAGGGATAGGCAACCGCCTTAGTTTATTTATTTCATCAAGTTCCCCGACAGTCAGAGACTGTTTCGGCTGCATAAAAAAAAGCCCAACAAAATATTGTGAGCCTCTAACCGGGACTCATACGGAAAGGATTTATCCTTTGTAATAATTTGACAATGCAAATATAGCGAAAGTTCTTTTAAATGCAAAGGGTTTGGGCGGAAATTATATTCCAGATTGATTTATTTTATATATATAAGTATATTAGATTAGAAATAGAATCATCCTGTAAAATATTTATTGCTGAAAGTTTTACAGGATGAAAATATTATGTTATTAATTTGAGCTTCCTGATAATAAAATATCATATCCAGAAATAACGTCCTTTATAGCATTTATTTCTTTAGGTGTTAGAGTCTTGGTTTCAGTGTATTTTCCGGAAAGTCTCATTTTAGCAGACTTCGAATTGACCATTTTTCTTAAAAATGATAGGGTGGCAGAATCTACCGATACATCTATCCATTCCCATACACTACCTCCATCATTTTCTGATTTACGATCATTATAATAGTTAAATGGAATATCTATCGTGTTACCATCATATGATAAATATGCCTTTTCGAAGAATATCCAATTATCTCCCTCGTAAGACATTTTTAATCTAAGCCAAACGCTGTCATCATCTTTCCCTATATATATAGAAGTTGAATTTATATTGTTGTAATGAATGAAATACGGATTTTGATACCATGTTACACCAGATACATCATCAAATTTTTTTTTTAGTCTATTAAGAGAAGCAAGACGTTCCTTTTCTTCTTTTTCTTTTAACTGTTTTTCTTGACTTAATCTTTCTTCTATTCTTTGTTTATTCAACTTATAAATTTTTTCTGCTTCTACTCGTTCAATAGATTGAGGATGAAACTTTATTATGTTATTCCAGGAATTTTCTAATTTGTCATTGTTTTCTTCATCAAAAGCATCTTTAATCTCTTGTAATAATTTACCTGGATCATTTTCATATTTCTCTAAATCTTTTTTCAACTGTTCAATATAGTACTTTAGATTTTCATTCTCTTCCGAAACTTTTTCGCGTTTTACTTCAGAATTTAAAAACAGAATGAGCATAATTAAGGATATGCAAATAAATAGGTAATTAAGAATCTTCATATTAGTATGTTTTATAAATAATACGGCAAAGATACAAACTCTTTTATTTTAAAGCACTTTTATATTGTTTATTTTCTCATTTTGGGAATAACCAGCATAGAAGAAACAAAAAACGGGCAAATTGAATTGCCCGTTCAATGATTTTAAAAACAAATAATGGAAAAAAGCCTGAATATGTGTATCAAACGAGTATCAGGCTTAAAAATTTCAATCTTTCAATCATGGATTGGATTGAGACGTTCATACCCATAACCGAACATGGGCAAATGTATAATAATTTCCGGATATAGCGAAGGCTTGAAAAAAATAATTTATCAGAAAAGAATAAAATAAAGGCGGGAAGGAATGGCTATATATATCAGGTCTCGCATTTGTTAAATCAGGTTAATTAAATAATAGGAATAGCGTACCTGATCTATGTAGTACATATACCAGGTCCTGTTTTTTTATATTTGTTAACTAAAACAAGGACCTGGTTTATATGTGCTTTTTTTATCCAATAAATGGTAGAGTTAATTGATCTATTTCCATATTAATAAAAGATCTCATTTCTTTTTGCATCCTGTCTTTTTGACTATTCAGTGAACGAATGCTTCTTTTATGGTTTTCTATTTCCATATCTATTCTGTCAATAGACTTTGCCAAATTTTGAAGTTGTAAATTTCGTTCCTTTTCTTTTTCTGTTGTAAATTTTCCAGACATACGAATTTCGGGTAAAACTACCGAAGTAACCCATTTCCTGAAAGCTTTAGCGGCAGGTTTTCTTGATTGCAGGACAAGAGCATATAATCCACTTTCGGATATAACCCAAATATCTCTTCTTTGCAGATCAAAATCTGTTTTGATCATCTTCTTTTCATCTTCGTCCAAATTATCCATAGCCTGACTGGTATTAGCTATATCCAGCGCATTACAAACATCGGTGGCATAAAACCAAGTTGAATCGTGTTCTAAACTAGTGATTACGCGAACGTTGACGTCTTTTTCAAATTGAAATTTTTTTGTTTCCATATAATTTGTTTTTAATAATATATGGCAAATGTATATTTAATATTTTGATAATCAAATGAATATAAAAATAATTTATACATATTTAACACGTAAAGATTACTAATAATACACTACTACTATACCATTCTTCCCCATATCATAAACAGGCAAGAGAGCAATATCTAACACCGCTATCAACGGGCATAGTTACTTTGCAAACGAAACGGAAAGGCACGCCGGGGCGTTCCCGGAACAGAGGCTTAACCCCCGTTTCGATTCTATTTATGGCAGTAAAATATCAGTTGGTTCAAATGCGCGACATGTCGAAAGGAGCACTTGAAGGTTCAAAGTTGTATTACGCACAAGCTATCAGCAATGGTACCATGACTTTCGACGAATTGTGTGAAGACGTGGCAGAGACTTGTACGCTTACCTCGGCAGATGTGAAGGCGGTGCTCGACCGTATCAATTACATCCTGGATAAGAACTTGCGCGCCGGTCGTATTGTACAGATGGGCGAAATGGGTAATTTCCGTATGGCAGTAGGAAGTACCGGAAGCGCTACACCCGAAGAATTCAGCGCCGACCAGATCAAAACGCCTCGCATTGTATTCTCGCCGGGCAGCAAATTGAGAGGATCACGCAAGAACACCAAGTTCGAACGGTTCACTATCAATGCCGGATCAGATCCAGACGCCGGTGTGTAACCCGTACCGTTGACCGCAAAAGGGTATAGGCTTTCAGGGAAAAGGGTACAGTGTTTTTTCAAAAAAGGTATAGTCTTTTCAGTAAAAATATGTACCCTTTTTGTTTTATTTGTATCTTTATGTATTCTAGTAAGTTATGTGATGGAAAAATTCAAAGTCCGCGCCTACGGACTAAAAGAACTGGCTGTATTGTATTTCCCAAACAATACATCGCAAAGTGCGAGCAATCAATTAAAACGCTGGATGAAGTCTTCCAAGCTAATGAAAAAACTCAAAAACGCCGATTATAACAATGGCCAAAAGCTTTTGACGCCTCTCCAGGTACAAATCATTGTAGAACATTTGGGAGAGCCGTAAAGCTCTCCCGAAAATCAGTGATGTTTCCGAATCTCCATAGGAATCGATTTATAGAAACCAGACGCCAAAAATCAGTGATGTTTCCGAAACTCCATAGGCGAGGTTAGGAGAGAACCGGCATCGGTACCGGACTGATAAACTGATCGGGCACACCCGATCGGAGAGCCGACCGGTAATCACGAAGATAATCACGCTGTGCCAGGCATCTGCTTACTACGTTTAACACCAAATCCCGATAAGACGAACCCCGGCCGGTTGTTTCTTTCCCGCCAATATCAAAACGTCCGGTTACTGTTATGATATCAAATTGCAGTGTTTTTGCTCGCCGATAACGTATTTGGCAACCATGCAATGACAGCCCGAACAGGGCGAAATCTGCATACGGATCGCCGCTTAATACTACCTTTTCTATTTCCTCTCTGTGTTGCTTTATTGTTTTTGTCCCCATACATTTTGCCCGTCGTGCCGATAGCTCAGCTTTATAATTAAAAAATCAGTGATATTTCCGAATCTCCATAGGAACCGATTGATAGAAACCGGTCTCCAAAAATCAGTGATGTTTCCGAAAGGCCATAGGCGGGATTATCCCGCACATTTGGCCAGGTCGGTACGTATTACTTCATGTTCAACGTCCGGCTGCTTCTTTCGTTTTCCGCCCTCGCTATATTCCCGGTTGTAATCGGCTGCCCAATCTTTGGCCTCGTCCTCCGAATCCGTAAAGAACCATACACTACCGTCCAGGCGATCAACGACCACATAAGGGAACGGGGCGTAATCCTCGCGTATGTCGGTATAGAATCGGTTCCCGTCCGCGTCGGTGGGGCAATCTTCCGGATAATACTTTCCCTCATACTCCACGATACCTGGCAGCTCGTTCCATATACTCCGGTTCAGGCTCACACCATCGTAGGTAACGCCGTATTTACGCTCGTCTTTCGTGTAGACGTTGAACGTATCGCCGGGCTTCAGATCGGCACGTACGCGAGCCTCTGTTACCGGTCCGGCACCTTCTACCGTAAAGTATATCACGCCATTCGGCCCGGTTGTGTTTTCTTCTACGGTTACGCCTTCCAGCGGAAAACGTTCCCGTATCCGGTTTTCTTCTTCCTGTTCTTCCTGTTCTAAAGTCTGTGATGTCTCCGAATCTCCATAGGCCGGATAATCCATATTTTTCGTATTGGAAGTCTCTTTTATGGCAGTCTTTAATAATTCCAGATCGCGTTGAAGCCTTCCGGCTCTTACTTCTTCATTTTCCATAAACTCAATATTGCCTATCTCTTTGTAATAATTCACGTTTTCTATCGCATTACTTAAAGCCTCTTCTTTCTGTTTAATCATTTCATTGATAGAATCAAGATCGCCGCTTTCAATGAGTTGTTCTAAGTCTGTTTTTTTCTTCACAAAATAATGTTCTACCACCGGTTTTACTTCTTCTTCTTTCGTGTTTAAATTCTGCGATGTTTCAGAATCTACATAGGCGGCGCGCATGGCTACTATGATTTGATCGTATGCCCCGCCACAACATTCATAAGCAAAAACCATCTCTTTGTAATAATCCGGATTTTGGGAAAGCCTATCGGCGGACTTAATAGCCAGCTTTTCGGCATAATCAGCCCCGCCGTTAATACAGTCGTAAACCTGATACCAGGTACCGGATATATGATACATAAGACGGAATCTACCGCCAGCCATCCGGAGCAATGCCAGGCTATCCGTTATTTTCTTGATCTTCTTTTTTCCGGTCTTAAACTCTTTTTTAGCATCCAGATAGACACACGGAGCCGATACAATTTCGGCCGGATTCTCTCCATAGGTGAAAACCTTCATTTTTTTGTTTCCCATATTGTTTAGTTTTTCGAAACGATTAATAAGCTTAAATACGAAGTTAGCCGGGAACTTACACCGGAACGGCCCAACCTGTACGGTATATTCCGGATTTTCGGAAAACGATACCCGGATAGGTTCGCCCATGGCGTTTTTTTCGTTATGCAGGTGTAAGGCCGTATAACTACCATCTTTGTCTATTTGTACATATTTTTCAAAAATTTCTTGGCCTATTACGTACAATTTTTCTAGAACAGCCTGATTAATAGCCTTTGGATCGGTATAATCTATATCATTTTCCGATGGATTAGCTACGTGTTCAGGTTCTTCCAAGTAGTCGAAATCAAATTCATCATGAGCGCAGGCATATCCCAATGTGTCGCAAAAATAGTTACGGACATCACCGTTATCGTTGTCCATGAATCCGTATCTATTATCATCCAACTTTACGCATTCATACGGGCAATGCTTTACGGCTTCTTTCAATTCTGCTACTCTAACGCTTGTTACGATTGTGTTGTAAGTTTCCATATCCTTTTATTTTTTTATTGTTATACTTTTCTGTTGTTTTCGTATTGCAAAGATAAATAGTATTATTTATTTTCAAAAGAAAAAGTAAACATAAATATTTAGTTTAAGGTTATTTAATAAATAGTATTGTTTATAACGGTAAATAATATTACTTTTGCATGAAACAATACTATTTATATGAACAGAATAAAGGAAATTTTGAAGGAGAAAGGCAAAAGCCAAAAAGACTTAGCCGAACAAATGGGCGTAAGCAGTCAAGCCATAGGCAAGCAAATAGCCGGTAAAATGCTAGTAGAAACAGCGGAAAGAATAGCCACAGCTTTAGATGTCCCCATGTGGCAACTATTCGCCAGCCCTGGCGAAGTTGTCAAAGAGATAACCGGCGGCGATCGCTGCCCTCATTGCGGGCAACCGATAAAGATAAGGATAGAGAAAGGGGAATGATTTATATTTATTCCCATAAAAGGAATAAAAAAACATGAAAGTATAGTAGAATAAAGGATTTTAATTGATATATTTGTCAAAAATGAGAAAGGAACTAGGTAAGTGGCTAATGGATATAGCCAAGTATGTAACGACCGCTGTAATATTAACTTCAGTATTGGGAGATATACAAAACAAAGTTATATTATATTCGGTATCTTTTATTTCCGTAGCCTGTTCTTTAGGTTGGGGATTATGGTTAGTAAGGGAAAAACAACAAAAAAAGGAGGATTAAAAATATGAACGGAGCAATAGCAATGCTGCTATTTATAATAGTGGTTTCAAATGCTGGGGGCTTATACTTTTGGTTCAAAGACAAGAAAGAAGCCAAACACGGTAAATAATATGGGACTAATAATTTTTTTATCAGTGTTTGCAGCCATAGCCGCAGGTTTGGGTATATGGGGAGCAATCGAGCTCAGGAAAGAGACAAAAGGGACACATTAACAGGAAATAGATAAATACATGAATGCGATTATAGTTTTATCTATTGTAGGTTTACCAAGCATTGTGTTTTTACTTTGGTGTTTGACTCCACCCGGCAAACGGTGGCTAAAGAAAAATAACAGGATCTAACAAGATTAGCAATAACAAAGAAACGGAGAGACCGGGTGGCCCCTCCGTTTTTTATTTACTGGATTTTTTCAAGAACTCTCCAGCCTTCCGCATGGTTGAAGCAATAACCAGCGGATCAGTACATGAGTCAAGCCATTGTATAACCTGGATGTCCGAATATGTGCCCATAACCACCCGGCCAACAAAACGGGGGAACTTATTCCGGCGAATCATTACATAGCCTTGATCTTCGAACAATTCAAAGGCTTGAGGCGCTCCAGTCTTCCGGTCGCATGGGCAAATAGAATATTCTGGCATATAATCCGGATCGAAAGAAGACGCCAGGATAGAGCCACACAGGGGGCATACGTGACCGTATAACCCCCTGTCTATTTTAGTTATTTTTTTTATCTTCATGAATAAATAATCGCTTTAATTGGTTGATCTGTAATACATACCCATTTGTTGTTAATACCATCGGCCAAATAATACATTACATGCTTTCCGGTTACTTCGAATAATGGATAAATAGAATTAGGATCGTCTTTAATTCCTTCGACTGTAAATTTTACAGTTCCGTTTTTACTAGCTTGTTTAAATGCTTTTCTAAAATCTGAATTTAAAGAAGAAAAAGTTTTCATAAGATAGTACAGTTTTACGTGTGTCTCACGATCTAAGTGCTTTATTATTACAACACAAAGATACGAATAAAGTTCTTAACAGCAAAGGTTTTTAGAAATATTTTTCCCAAAATGAGAAAAAAATTGCCGGGATTATCCGCCCGGCTCGGTTGTTCCCCAACACTTAATTTATAGTTTACATTCCCGGATCACACCCATACGACCGGATGGATCAGCACAGCGAGCCGCCGTCGCCCGGTCCCAGTGGATAACCACGCCGCGCCGGCGGCCTATTATGTACAGGCGCGCCGCCTGATCGTCGGCCGTCGGTATGCCGCCAATCGCTGAAAGATTATCCAGGAAAAAGAAGTCTTCCCGCCGAACCTTCCCGCCGGTATTGATTACAACCAGATAGCCGCCACGTTTCAAGAATCGGGCAAAGCGCCGGATCATGACAGGACCGACAGAACCACCACAGGCGCGCCGGTAGATATCGAACCGCCCGGAACCGTCGCGGTAAATAGCGTTGATCTTTTGCTGTAACATCACGTCGAAAGGAAGACGCGCAAAGGCTTTGACCATATAGGCCGAATTCCAATTTTTCTCCATAAACATTTAAATTAAGTGATTATATAAGTGTATTGTGAAAATACCTTTCGACGTGATAGGGAAACCAGGGGCCGCCTGGGCTTCGTCCGGTTTGTTTACACAAATGTATACCGAAAAAATCAATAAACCAAAGCTTTTACCCTCTTTTTTTTGTTATGTATCTATCTGATTTTCAATTGATTAGGCATATTTGCGCCGGAGCTCGTCCAGGCGACCGGACCATAGGGGACAGGGCGGAGCGGCCTTTTCTGCGTGAATAGTGCGCCATTTTCATGTATTACAGAGGGTTACGAAGTGAGGCACAAATTTATAATAGGCTTTTTGAGTGCAGAGATATTAAAATAATTAATTATATAGGATTTGATCAGAATTTGGCACAACAAAAAACCCCGATATTCACATACCGGGGATATTTAGGAAAAATCAAGTTCATATACTAAAAACCTGATCACAACAAAAAAATCAACAACAATTTGGAAACGACACAAAGATAGCGGTTTTGTCTGAAATAGCCAAATGTTTGGAATTCAGATAATAGATATACCAGGGAAAATAAGAGATCCTTCCTTGTAAAAACGATTCATACCGATAAACAGATCGTCGAAAGCATCGGTTCCGTCGGTACGTAAGGCTAAGTTACCTTCTGGCGTGTTCGGATCTTCACTCTCGCTTTTCTTTTCTCCGCTTTTGTCTTTTCCAAATCCGCTATACTTATCGGTTGTCTCTGTATTTTCAATCGCTGCGATCAGGAATTCATTGTTTTCTTTGTTCAGCATTGGGAAAAGATATTTCTGCCCGCCACGAAGCGGATCAGTACGAAGCTTCAGGGCATCGTCAAGCATATAAAATTTCTCCTGGTGCGAAACGGCATCACCCATGTCGATTGCATTTACGATCCATCCACGTGAGCGCAAATAGTCTGTCACCGTCTCATGGAATTTCTGGTTCGGATTGTTATTGGCATATCTTTTCTGCTTGGCCGTCTGGTTATAATAGAAATTCACCTGATTACACTGAAGGCGGTGCGGATCGTAATAATTACACCAGTCGTACAATAGTTCGGGCAGCTTCCGTTCGTTCATCACAAACATACTGGATAAACAGAACATCGTCTTTATCCCGTTCAATTCTCCTTTCTGGCCGGTAACAATCCAGTTGATATTTGCATTATAATCAAGAGCAATATTCAACGACTGATTCGGATCGATATCCGTATCCAGGTGACAGGAATGTTCCTGCAATCGCTTAAAGTCATACGTATTGTAAGACGATTTAATCAATGATCCCGGAGTAGGTTTTACGTTGATACGGAATTTTTCCAAATCAGGTTCGTCAGGCATGTAGGTATGTCTGTTTTCATCGAAGGCCGAATAGAAGCCGTCTGAGGCCTTTTTTACCCTTTTGTTAAGGATTGATATGTTGAAAATTTTGGGTGGCAGAGATCGCTTCATATCCGCTATATAATCTTCTCCCACAATGGCGATATTCTCAATGGTATCATATTCTTTGTACAAGTGACAATTAAAGCGCGCCTTGTTGATCGCTACCATATAGGCATCAATGTATTTTTGTGGCACGCCTTTTTCCATCAGATATGCCCTCTCGCGAATCATTTCAACAATTTCTTTTTCCACTTCGGGCGTGGCATCCGATTCCCGGTCAAGAACCCATTGTCCTTCGCGGGTAATAGGTCGGTCGGTAGTGATCCATACTGATTTCTTCAGCGGGCAATAGACGAACTGGCCCGGCGTACCGGAGACGGCTGGCATCAATTCTTCATCCACTTTCTGTTTTTTTATGATACGCGTTTCGTCTATCAGTACGGCATCCAACGTCAACGAGTTGGCCGAAAACTTGATATCCTGAGACAGTATATGCGTTACATGACCATTGAACCAATGGATACAATGTTCCCAGTTCAGCGGTTTGACAAACGGTTCGTCAAACTGGCATTCTTTGGGAGCTTTACGGCCCACAAAAAAATGGACGCCGTTTTTCCATCCGGTAATACGTTCAATGGCCGCAAGAGTACCCGGAACAGTCCTGGTGAGTCCTTGTTTGAGAGTAGCACAATAGATGGCACTCTTTCCGCGTGGCATGTATGTAACGACACGGCTCAAATAAGGACCTTGTACGCCGTCAGTCTTACCGAAACGACGCGAGGCAATCAACGTCAGCCTGCGCGGCAGAATTTCGTAAATATACCGTTGACCGGCATTGAGATAAAACTTTTCACCCGCCATAATCTTATTCTTCTTTTACATCCTGTTTAGCTGTTTTCTTTTCCTTTCGGGTAGGCGTGTAATAGAAAGGATTATTCCCTTCTTTAAGTACTTCTTGATATTCTACGTCTTTTGCCATCTTATTGAAACGGGACCTGATCCTGTCTTTCAGCAAGTCTTCATCCTCATTCAATGGCGGCAGACCGAGTACCGTTACATCGTTGGTAGGTTCAATCGACATCGGGGCCAAATCTTTCTTCACCAGTTCGGCATCATCTTTCGACAGACGAAGGATACTATCCAATTTTTCAGCCAAAGCAGAGAAAGACTTTGTATCTTCTTTCTTCATGGCTACAGACATCATTTCGCGGATACCCTGCGCCAGCTCGTGACGTTCAAAATTCTTGTCGAATGACAACGACGGTCCGACAGCAACCCGAAGGTCTGCCAGATCGTAATAAGCCTGTCTTTCCTGGATTCCGAAGCGCTCCATCAACCAACGCGTTCGTTTATAATCCGGCTCCATGGGGTGACACAATATTTCTTTGTAGAGTGCCCTGATCCGGATAATCCTTTCTACTTCTTTGGGCCGGAATACTTCTTTGAGTACTTCAATATCATCGTGAAAATGAAGGCAAAGTTTTTCGAGGAATGACTTTTCGTTAGCTTTCATAAATGCTTGTTTAGCGCCATGCGGGTAAACACACGGCGTATGAGATTCTGTTGTTCTTGATTCGCAATTAAAGTAAACAGTTCGACGGACCGGCTGGGAATCCGTTGTTGCATGAATCCTTGTATGGTCATCAGCGGCTTGTCATCTTTCTCAGCCTGTATGAAGAAAGACAACGTATCAACCTGGTGCAAACGGATATCCGGCCTTACTGATTTGTCACGAAGGGAATCGTCGGCTATTTTATAAAATATATCGACAGACGATAACGATTTATTATCCAGTAAAATACCAAGTTTATCCAAAGTTTCACTTTCCAACAAGAATACACCAAGCCGGACATGGCATCCGGGAAATATCTTTCCAAAAGATTTGGCAAAACGGAAACAGGTAAAATCGCCATTCGATACGAATAGCGTATTGTCTCCCTGCCGCCACAGGTCCGTTAAAAAATTCTCGAAGCAACCCGGACACGGAGCAATAAACGGGTAGTCTTCAGGATATTTCATCTTATTTCTGAATTAAAGAGTTGACATCGATACCCCATTCTTTTAACTCCTGTTTCCGAAGCTCCATTTCTTCCTTATTGCTCAGATCACGCCGACGCAAATATTTCCGGTTCGCTTCTATACGCATCATCACACATTTAGCGGCAAACACCGAATCTGTCATCTTATCGATCTGGGCTTTTGTATATTTACCGGAAGGTTTTGTATCACTTGTAATCACAGGAAGTTCTTCTTCTTTCCCATTCATGAAGTTTTCTACCCGGTCAAAGTAATTCTGAATACATAGTTCCTGTTGGTCCAGCTCCTTGATTACTTCTTCAAGTGCCTGTTCAGAAGCGCCAGAACGCTCCAGTTTTTTAGCCGTCTCATGCAGTCGTGACCGGTTTGTCATCCAGGCTACCAGGTTATCGTCTCCTTCACGCCGCAAAGCATCCGATAAATTCTTCCGATAGTCTTCATATCTTGAAAAACGAGCCCAGTTTTCCGGAACTTTAGGCGCTGTTTTTTCTGGTACCGGCGTACCTGGTATTTGAGCCATGGTAGAAGTAGGCAGATGAAAAACAGAAATTCGTTTCTTTAATCCACCATCGACAGTTATCAGAGCCGGATATTTTTCTTTATCCTTCAGTTTTTTCAAAACATCCCGTAACCGTCCGATATACCGCTCTGGTTCGCCACGGCTGAACTGATCGATAGCTGATTGGCTGCAAGTCCATTCTGAAAACAATTTGACCAGAGAATAATACTCTTTGGTATCTACCGATAAAGCGGCCTCCGTCCGTTTCCGAAGGTCCTGCCATTCTGTATATGTCATTTCTTTATATATAAGCATATCGAAGTAATATTAATAAAAAAGAGAAGCGCGACGGCTGGTTACGCGCGGCTTCTCTTTCCAATTATTAGAAATCAACTTAAATTTTTATTCCACTGCAGGGGTTGTAGAAACTTCACCAGCATAATAAATAACAGGTGCAGGAGCCGGAACAGATACTGTAACGGTTGTACCAGATTCAGAATCCGGAGTTGTACCGGAATCATAAGAGATACCTCCTGAATCAATCTTGATATTACGATCCGGATTGTAAATCATTTTGTATTTATCACCTTCCGGAATCGCAATAAACGCATCTTTGCGGTTATTCAATACGCGAAGAAGAGCCGAAATATTCGCATTCATCTCAGCAATTTTGAAAACCAACTGATTGGTAAATCCCTTTTGCTGAGCTACGGAAGTAGAAGTTAACTGTCCGCTATCCGTATCAATCTCCCACTTGTGAAAACATTTGCCTGTTTTGAAATTAAATCCTGTTGTATCGTCAACAGAAGCAAAGGCGCTCATATCTTCATCGCCTTCGTCCGACTCTTTAAACTTAGGTAGAGATTTCAAATCATTTTTGAAACCAATGTAGATGGTCGTTGCAATACCGGCAATGCTTTCACCGCAAGTACTAGCAGAAGTTATATCTGCGAAGTCACATAAAGTTTTCTTTGCCATAAAATCAATCTCCTTCAAAAGTAGCGGTTAATGTAACATCCTCTTTCACGACAATTCGGCGAGGATTTTCAGTATTGTTATCACTCCATTTAGAGAAATGGTAAGAAGGATTAGGAGTAGCTGTTACTGTTACTATATCATCCAGGGCATACTTGCTCTTTTCCGGACTCTTGGTAATAGTTCCGTTTTCACCGGTAATATTCAAAGTAAACTGGTCCTTCCCGTTATAATCGCCAGCAATAGGATCCGGAGATAACGAACCATTACTTACCATAAACATTTTGCAATTGTAAGTCAAAATATTGGTACCGTATGAAGCTCCATAGTTGTAAGTAAGGATCTGATCATCATCCTTAATACTTCTAACACGAACAAACGGAACATCAAACTGGGTGTCATAACCTAACTGCATAACACCAGGTCTGGTTAAGATCATACGATCTCCATATCCCATCAGCGGGCAAAGATTCAAACGAACGTCTCTGTGACCTGGAATTACGTATCGGCCATATTCGTCTGCGGTCATGGTATATTTGAACGTATTGAAAATACCTCTCAAAATAGCACGACCTGTATCTTTCGTCACATTCAGGATAGCTTCTCCTTTGATTTTTGATTTAGAAAGGAATTCATCTACAATATCATAGGCCGAAGTATCAGTTTCGTCGGTTGAGAATGTAATAGGAGGCAGTTCTATCATGTTTTTGTTTGCCACAGAAATTTTTTCTGAAGTGATAGCATCTGCAATATTCTTTTCCAAACCGTCCATCACATCGTACTTCACTTTTCCAGACGCATTTCGTTTTCCATGGAATAATATGTCACCCAAATCTTCTCCCCAGGTTGCACCAACGGCATAGAAAATCTGCGGGTCTGCCGGATTCTTCAAAGAGATTTCAGCTTCACCCAGATTCATTCCTACTACGTTCGTTTTACGATAATTCTGGATATTATCTTCGTCGATACCTGCTGCGCGGAAGACCTGGAATTCATTTTCAACAAATTTACCCAATTCTTCTTCAGAGACTTTCATTCCTGAAATATAAGGTCTCATAATTCCACCCCGGCGAAGAAACATGTAATTCACATGCTTATGTTGAATGCCAGGAACAAGTAAAATACCGGCCAAATCCAGTTCAGGTTTTAAATAAGCAACTGGAGCATATTTTATTTCTCTATTATACCGGATAGCGGTTTCATTCAATTGATCTACTAATGTTGCTGCCATGTTTTTAACTGATTAAAAATGATTAGTGTTTCTGTAATAAGCCGACATGGCTTCCAAATTTTCCAAATGAGATTTCTGAGCTGAACAGATATGCGGGAAAGGATCATTTTCTTTTCCGGCTTCAGCGCCATTATCCAATGCAACAGCTGGTTGTTGAATACCCGGAGACGTTGCATTTGCCATTTCGGCGATCGTCTTGTCTCTTTCAGCCAACTGATTCTTCAATTCATTAATTTGCTCCTGAAGGGAACCAACTTGTTCCTGAGAGGCATCCAAAGCCTGCTGTTGATTTGCGATCAACGATCCAGAATTAATCATTGTCTGCGCATGCTCATTCAATTTTCTGATCTGTTCTGCCGTAAACTGCGGGTTGCCGTCTTCGTCGAGCACAACAGAACCTTTTCCAAGGATTTTTTCCAATGCTTCAATATTCGCCATAACGGTCAAGTTTTTAGGGTTATTATCAATTTGCTGACTGGCATAAGTACCGGATTCGACAGGTGGCTCGTCTCGCGTGCCAAGCGGAGTGATGTTTCCTTTCGATATTCTTTCAACTCCTGCCAGTTCAAAAATCATTTCTACACATTCAGCATACGATTTGATTCCATCGACCATTTCGCCGATCACTTCGGATGCCTTGTATATTTTCCCGGTCAGTTTTTCATCAGGAACATTTGGCCATCTGTTCTTGACTACCTGCCGGAATTCTTCATCTAATCGATTGAGGGTTTCAATAGCTGGTTTTAAATTGTCGTTTTGTATAGCTTCTCGATATTCGTTATTTTTATATATAGAATTATCAGCATATATTTCATAAGAAACTTCATTATCTGGATTGATACCGTTTCTTATTCCTGTCATAGAATACATAGTTCCGATACATCCTATGTCAATATCTTCTCTTTCAGCAAATACATGAGGAATAAAAGATGATATCCATACACCTTTACTTAAATTCATCCCCCTAATAATACCTACAACTGGTTTTTTAGCTTTTGATATTACTTCATTTAGATCATTTGCATTAGCAGATCCACCAGGTGTATCAAGAATTATTAAGTGTCCTACAACATTTGGATGTTCATCAGCAAAAAGAATATTATCTGCAAGTTGTCTTGTCCCAAAAACGCAAGGGGCATTACCATGTAAAATAGGCCCTGTTATTGGAACTATATTTATTACTTGATCTGTTTTATCAAGTCCTTCCCAATATTCATAACCTCTAATATCTCCAGTCAAAATAGTTTTCTCTTGTGGAATAATATGTTTATCAGAAAATAACAACAAGGAAGGATTTTCATTTTTTTCATTCCAATCAATAGAATAAGCCTTATTCGTCCGTGCGATATTCATTATGTCTCGATAATATCGAAATATTTCTGGAGCAATTGCCCATGCATTAGTCCGATATACCTCAAAAGCTAAAGAAAAGTTTGATCCTGCCATATATTAATACTTTTACACGAATGTATTTCTTCCAACATTCGTGTAAAAGGACATTAATATGAGGCTCAATCAGTTAAAGTTAGGATAGGAATAAGAGAGTTTCCGTTGTAGCTGACAGACATAACTTCTCCGGAATCTCCATTTTGTGAATTATGAGTGACAGAACCGGCCTTATTCCAGTTATAAATCAATTTTGTCTTGCCATCATAGGTGTGATATATAAAATGATACTTTTGTGATATCAATTTCTCTATCTGGTTCATAACATCAACAGAAACATCTTCTGTATTCCATGTCAACGAATTTTGAAATACTTTTCCGGACGCTGAATTTTCATCCAGGCATGTTGCCATAGCCGAATTTTCGGCGACATCCAATTCTTCCGGATCTCCAGAAATGATCACACTAGAACGAGGTACGCACAACGAAAAGGTATAAGTAAACGGCAACTGGATAGCATCGAATGGGTATGCTTGTATAGACTTAATTTCTCCAAAAGAATCACTACATATCATAATTGTTTAATATTTAGAAAGTTAATCAAATATGAATAGTTAATTAGGCTATTTAGCCGATATTTGCGCCAGATTACGGCTGAAACGGCAAATTTTTTGGTCTAAACCGCCAATTATTTTCTTTCTTATTGCTTTTTATCGAAGCTTTGTCAAAAGGCAGTGTTCGGTTGTCCCGATCAACAGCTTTACGAATACTGTCTTCTTCTGCCGACCATAATTGATAGTCGTCAATGAACGATCGATATGCGAGCGATTTCATCGGCTTGTTATTGGGCAGTGTATTGTTTTGCCAATACAAATGTTGTCTCACATAATCAAAAGCAACAGCGCAAAACATGTTGTATATGTATTTCCCTATCTGAGCCATTTTATCTTCAGAGATAGCAACTCTCAAATCATCATGTGGAATCTTTGGATTCGGTTCTATTTCCACATGCAGGTAGCTTTTCAAATCATTCTTCGATGGAGTCATAGGCTTTATCTTACCGTATGGTTTTCTTCGAGCCATGTCAATCATTAATCCCAACCTATCCTTGGGCGGAATATGTATGGGTTCTTTACCATACAGCTTTTCGCCGTCGGATGTTTCCATACCCAAAAGAAATTCTTTCAGGTATGGCTTCATTTTTAAATAAACAATCATGGCGATGTATGATTAAAAAGGTAAATCATCAACGGGTGCCGGCTCTGACTCCGTAGAGCCTTCCGGTGTATAATTAACATCCGATTTCGGTGTATGAGCGATAGGTTTTGAAATACCTCCTAAAATAGGTAATTCATTTTTCTCTTCTTCAGTCATTTTATCAAGTATTTCTTTCTTAAAAGACTGCTTGATTAAATGAGATTGTTTCTCCAGTTTATCAGATTCAAAAGCAACCATGGGTAAATAAACCCCTTTTTCGGTAACAGTTAAGTTATTATCCTCAATGGGTATAATAAGGCATTTTTTTGACTCTCCGGTTCTCGAGGAAGTCAGATTCGTAACTGCACAATTCTTTAATTTGAATAAATTGATTGAAAAACTTAAATGACTCATATTGATAATAATTAGTTGATTCCCAAAAGCAAATATACTTTGTTTTAACAATTAAAACAAGTAATTTAAAAGAAATAAGCACGCAAATACGGCGTAAAATATACGAAAAATATACTAATCCAATATTTTTAGATCATACAGCTGAATCAAAAGCAAAAACAAGAATCTTGTTAAATAGTGTATATTACTTTCGTTTTTGACGAATCGGATTTTTTGTGAAAAAACCCCAAAATCATTTGATTTTAGACTTTTCTTTGACGGAGCTGACGGAGCCTATTTTTTACTACTTAATAAATTGATTAATAATATTATAAACTCCGTCAAACTATCTTGACGGAGGCTTGACGGAGTACCCAAAAATAGCCTTTTTTGCCTGTTATCTCCGTCAAACAAAACAGGCCTTTGACGGAGCTTTGACGGAAGCTTGACGGAGTTTTGACGGAGTATATTTATATATTAATTTCTTTATATATAGATAGTTAAATGTAATATATAAGTAACTCCGTCAAAAAAACTCGGAAAAACCGCAAACCAATATTTTTTTCTCAAAAAAAGGCATTTTTCATTATGTAAAAAAATATTCAATATTTTCATTTCTGACCAATGATTTGTTAAAAATAAAGGCGCATCCTGTATTCAGAATGCGCCTTCGTAAGGCTGGTTTACGAATTATATCAATAAGGGTTAGTATTATAGTCTTCTTCGTTATAGCATATCCTATTCTGGTTGTTCGTCTCAATCGATAGATTGACCTGGAACCAACCGTTTGCTATGGGTCCGATTGTGTCTGCGTCCAGATCTTCGAGATTCAGATTGGCCAATGCCGATCTTTTCCCTTCGCTTGCTTCTTTCTTCTTATCTTCATCCAGTTTAACCAGGAATGCCCACATCAGATTCCAGGCTTTTTCTTTTGCGTCTGCCTGGGCTTTAAAATCTCGCTCGTCGGCGTTTGCCAGGAATACACATTCGTATGTAGGTCTTTCTACCCGTTTGCTGACATTTATTTTCGCCTTGATATGCGTTACGATACCACATACAGGCTTATTCAACTGGTGATAATTCTGAAGAAACTCGTCTAATGAAAATATATCATTCATCCGGAAGAACGATGGGTCTTCTTCTGTATGGCTCAAAGGTATATATTCCTTTGCCCATTGTTCCATATAATTGTCTAGTCTGAACATAAATAGTAGCTTACAAGTTATTAATTACCTGCAAGCTACTAACACTTAAACCCCTTTAAATGGACATATATATTCAAAGGATTATCAGGACCTTGCAAGTAGAATCTCTTTCAACGCTTTGAAGTCGTCTTCTTGTATTTTAATGGCTCCCAAATCTCCGGTGAAAAACGAAACAAAAGGGTTGTCTGGTAATTCTAACCGGATACATCCTTTGCCGATCGTCCCTCTCATTGAATACAGGTTGAAAGGCATTTCATCCATGGTCTTGACCATTGATATCAAATCGTCTGTGAACATATTAAGATCATAATTCCCTTTTTCGTCGCAAACAAACAACGTGAAGGTATTGATCATTTTATCAATCTGTTCGTCTTGCTGTACGATCATATTATCAAAGAACCTCTTGATATATTTACCCACGGGGATAAGACGTGGATTCTGACGGGTAAACATATCTATTCGCTGATCTTTCCAGGTTTTAAATCCAGACAACAGCTTATTTTTTAACTCCATGGTTTTGTCTTTCACTTCCATTGTTTTCCTTTATTTGATCTTTTATTGATTTTATTTCTTTTTCCAGATCGTTCACTTTATCTTTCATATTTTGCATTTCTTGAAAAAGTGTACGGTAATATCTTTCTTCTGGTGTCATTTTTTGCCCCCTTTCTTCATTTCCATAAACTCGCTAAATGGAATATTGCTGTATTTTTCCATATATTCGTCAAGCATGGAATATTTTTTGTTTACTTCGTCTTTAGCTATTTTCCTGAGCCTCTTAATCAGATTCAGGTGATTTTCCAACGCTTCTTTGCCGTCTTTTGTTTGTTCTACGATTGGCCGCATGATTCTGAGATATTCTCGCTGAAGGATTCCTTGTATAGTTTGGGTACTTTCAACGAATTCTTTATTCTGGTTCATCATCATCATTTCTTGATCGCTCATGCCAGCTACGATCGAATCAATCTCGTCCCATATAGGGCTCGACGGCTGCTGTCTTTGTATCTGCTGTTTTTTCAACAGGTCCATACGTTCGGCAATCTTACGTTGTTCTTCTTCCAGTTCCGGCAATGTCGGATACGATGTTGGTGTACCTCCCAACAGAGGATCTCCAGGTCTTTGTCCAATCATAATTATATCGTTTGTTAGTGGATGAATAAATAAGTAGTGGATGCACGCCCGAAGGCGCACTATCCACTAACGAATGTCTTACTGTTATTAAGCCTGAGTCGCTGCAGGTGTGCATGCGCACGGGTTATAGCTTCCAATGCCTGTTACAGTTGGTGTGTTCGGAAGAACAACTTCACCGGATATCATACGGCAAGTACGACGGTCTGTGTAGTTGATCGAAGCGGTATAAGCCTTGTCTATTTCACACATGATCAGTTTGTCCTGATAAGGCCGAACGGCGCTGTTTACGGCTACTTCTTTTTCCAGGTCGGAAATACGCTTATTCAATATATCAAATGAATCGCGGTTCCCTTTATACAAAGAAAATACATCTGCATTGTGCTTTTCAGTCAATGCGTCGAAAGTATCACGGGTTGATTTGTACAAACCAAAGTCTCCATCCACCTGTGATTTCCAGATCTGGAATTTTTCATTAATGTCAGTTTCTCGGTGCTGGTACATCTGGTTCTGAGTGTTGACCTTCAGTCCCCAGATCTCATTTGTCAAAGCCAACGCGTCTTCACATTCTTTTCCCCATGCCTGGAATGCAGTCGGGGCAACACTTGTTCCGCCTAAACCTACATTATTGATATTGACGTTTTCAGGTGTTCCATAGTTACCACCCCATAAACGCCCGTTGGCCATTCCACCCAGCAAAGCCAGACCTCCGGCTACGGTTCCAACAATACCCAGTGCGCGAGCGCTGTTATCTACACCACGACGACGGCCATAGTAATATCCGTCGTCACACCATCCGCGATTGTCGTGGACGTACTCTTTTTCATGAATGATTTCTTTCATTTCACCTTCCATAATAGTGAGTATTTTAAGAAACGGTCAATATTAACCGTACAACAAAGCTCTATAATCCAACACTTTTGAGGAATCAATTACTTTCAAGTAACTTTCGTATTGCTAACATGTTGATTTGTATCATACGGGCATGTGCACAACGTGAGTCAAAGATGGAATTAAGATGCCTGATTCCGGCTGGTGTACGGTGCAGATAGTAGGCTATTTGTTCGGCATACATGCCTGATTCGATCAGTAACCGGATCAGAATACAACGGGCATCTACTACTTCTTCTTTCCGGCTTGTGCCAATGATTTCATATTCTGGTATTTCAGTCTCTTTCGAGACAAAACCTATTATTTTTGCAAAGATTTCAGACTTACACATATTCGTTTTGTTTATTTATCTTATCTTTGCGATACCCCAACAAATATTAATAGCATATAATAAAGAGATAGCGCAAATAACTAGTTATTTGAGAAGGATATTTTGAGCCCTCGCGTAAACCTAGTTTCTTGCGCTATGTTTTGGAAATATTTGTTGGGGAACAATATTTTCATACGTGAGGGCTCTTTTTTTTGTTCCGCCCTCGAAGAACATCATTTACCAGATCCGGTAATATCCACCTATTCCAATATAAGGAGACAGCCCGTTTTTACCGATTCCGTATCCTGCCGACAATCCTATCCCGAACCGCCTTGGCTTTTCACGGATATAAATTTCTTTATTGAAGGTGTAAATACTATCCAGATTCGGATTATTACCCGATATCCAAAGATGGTAATCGTCAGTTTTATACTCCTTTTGGCTTATCAGTACCGGTACGTATATCTGTTCATGTACTGTATCTCCGCCCAATGTTATGTACATAGGGTAAAGCTCTGGTACTTCCATAATGCTATTGACAGATACCGGATAAGGGACGAACTGTTTTTGTGGTACAAAAATGGTGTCTCTATCTTTTTCGGTTATCGTCTTTACTCTTTCTCCACGACACTGATATCCGCAAACGAATGATATCGCCAGTGCTATAATCACCAATATGGATTGCCAGGCTTTCATAACAGATTCCATCCGGATATAACATCCGTCATATTGGCTTTTACGCCGTTTTCAACATAACTCATGGCAGACACAATCCGGATCATCTGCTCTCTATCTCTTGTGTCGATCGGATCGTATGCAGGTATTCCAGACATATCGGATACGATGCGGATGTAATTGCCTGTATGATTCTCGTTGGCCGGAGCCCAACGGTTGATCATCTGGCTGATTGTTTCCAGTTTATAGTTCTTCTGATATCCTTGAAGAATCTTGAATATGGCCCGATATCCATAAGCCATTGTTTCGAACTGCTTGAATTCTTTATCGGTAGATTTTACTTCTCCCTGAAATACATCTGAATTTTTGCGGATATTGCCCGGATTATTGTTCCGTAATCCGCGAGGTGTATTATTCCCCATTTTGTTTAAGTGTTTATTTGTTTAACAAATCTTCCGGATCGTGATATTCCGGCAAAATATATTGAATGTTAGTAGCCGCATTCCGCAATATCTGCCTGGCTTCATCTTCAGGAATCTCTATCGGATGCGTAAACTCACATATAATACTTCCTACCCAATCATAGTTACCGTCTGAAAGGCGTTTGATTATAGCTGCATATCCACCGTTTGACGACAACAACGCCATAGCTTTCTTGTCTTTTACCTGTTCGTTGATATTGCTGAAGTACATAAATTGGTTTTCGGCCATTTCTCTTGAAAATACAGCTATTTGAGACATGGGTAATTTGCTGACATAATCTTTCATTCCTACAATACCTTTTCTCGTAACTTCATATTCGATACTCAGGTAATGATTCCTATCTAGCGGATAGGGTTGAATAATATAAACCCTGTCTGCATTAAGGTAATGAAGCAACTCCCATATTTCACCGTATATTTTGGATGAATCCCTTGCCTTACGCTTGTTTTTCTTCTTTTCTTCTTCTTCTATCAATTTTAATTTCAGATCGACAGTCTTATTTTTGGCATACTGGTTATATGTCAAGTAGGATTGCCATAGACCAAAGATCCCCAATAAAATTTGTTCGTAATCCATAAAGAAAAGAGGTTAAGTGTTTATTATTCAAAAGCGAATATATCCATGAAAAATAGGTATAAAAAGGACAATCTATGTGACATGAAAAAAGGGTACAGCTATTGCTAAAATGCTGTACCCTTATCAGGAAATACTATGTATATTGAAACGTATATACTAAATTTTATCTTCGTATTTTCTGAAATAAACCATTTCCCGGTCTGTGAACAATTTGTTGGTTATGGTATCTTCAACAAACGACATGTCTTCTGCATTGTGATCGATATTGTCTCCTGAGAAAAACTCAATCATATACCGACGATATTTTGTCAATGCCTGAAGAAGTCCTTCGTGAGCTTCTTTCCATTCCTCTTTAGGAATATAACCGCTTTCTTTGAAGTAGAGCCAGAACATATCCAGGTGCTTAATAGCCAAATCTGCTTCGTTTATCGAGAGAGAAAGCATTTTGCCCCCCCAGCTTATCAAATGTTTGTCTCCAGTTATTTTCTCTGTGCATAAATTTATGAAGGCATAAGCCATTTCCAGCTCGTTTTCGAACATTTCTATTCTTTTCTTGAATTGTTCTATCATCACATAATTTTGCGATCTTATAGCTTCTGCAAATCGGTTCCTTGCCTCTGTAAGATCTTTCATGATCTCGGCCGGCTGTCGAACATTCTGTTTTTTATTTGGTTTCATTTTTATTTTCAGATTCTAATTGTTTAAACTCTTCTTCTATAATCTTTTTCATTTCAGCAGCTTTTCCGTATTCTTCGTTTTTGATCAGATAAATCTGTATTTGACAAAGCATATTCAAATAAGCGGCATCATTCCTTTCTTTTACGTATTTCAATTTGTTTAGTACATAGTCAAATTTTGTATCCATCTTTTTGAGGGCTATTCTAACTACGACAATTACGAATGCAAGTGCAAATGTGTTTACAAAAAAGAAAATACTCTTTACAATTAAATCTATATTCTCCATATTGGGGTAGTATTATTAATACTGTTTACCGCCATGTTTATAATCACGTGACTGGTTGTATTTAATTTTTTGTTCTATATACCAGAAAATATCAATGTTTCTTTTCACGCAGAAAACTAATATTTCTTTTAACGTACATCGAACAACATTATCAAGAGTGCGTAAATGAATTTCTTCCGGATTACATAATTGGCTGGTGAAGTAATACATGTATTCCGTGAATGAAAAATATGGGAACCAATAAGAATCCTTTAATTCATCCATTGATATTTCACCTAAATTAATGTCGTTAAGTCCAGACAAATCAAATAGACGAATACAAGCATCAGCAAGTTCGTCTTCTACGGTGTCTTTCATAAAATCAAGATATATTATTTCATATCCTTTTTGTTTGGATACCGAAGGATTGAGACCTTGGCATATTAGACTATTTGAAATCCTATTTTTATAATATTCCTTGTCTGCATGATAATCTTTCCGGTCCGCTTCCACGGCTTCCATAAGTTCAGATATTACCAGGCAAAGAAAATGTTCATTGCTCAGTTTCTCTTCATGCCATCCGTGTTCTACTGCACACTGGTAGGCTTTATCTCTTAATTCGTTTAAGTCTTTCATATTAATACTCCTTTGCTTCGTCATCATATATACATTCTGAAGACATCAGTTGTGATTCCGTTATCATTATTTTTTCTTTTGATTGGAATTTCTTTATTCGTTCATGGATTTTTTTGTTTTCAGTATCGGATAAAAATCCATGTATATTTAGGTATGCACGACAAAAACATGCAGTTGCAAGCTTCTGTCTGTTTTCTTTTGTATTCATATACTAATCAACATCTATACATTTTTTGCAAGTAGGGCATACAACCCAATTACCTTGTATCTGGTCCATATTTATGTCTGTTTGTTCGTAAGTAAATACGCATCCGCAATAATCACATGTTATTCTTTTTTCTTTGACTGGAATTTTTCCTTTCTTTATAATTCTCATAATTATATCTCCTCTTATTTCAAATATTCTTTATTAAAAAGTTTGTTCTTTATAATCCATTCAATAATTGATACACAGCAATCTATTGGACTATCTTCTATATGCGTTCCGACAAGACACTCAGCTGCGTATCTTCTTATCGAAATATTATATCCCTTCTCATGAATTATCAACTCAGGATGGTGTGGCTCAAATCCAAGCTTAGGATCCGGAACTACAACAGGTAATAACTCCAAAAGGCGTGATAAACTCCATGCGGGAATATCCTTACCAAACAATTCATCGAAAATTTCCTCCCCTGTCATAGGTGTACCATCTGCATGTTTATGAAAAGGAGAAGATAGTTTCGAAATTCTTTCGGGTGTCCAGAATTTCCCTCTTAGTGTTGGAGTTTTAGGTTGTAGCTCCCATTCCAAAGATTTTACCCTACTTTTTGTATAATGATATACCATATCAGCCGTTTCAGGCTTCAATCCCAAAGCGAGCAATTTTATAGATTGTTCTCGAGTCGTTGCTATTTGTGATTTGAATTCCATTACTTATTTCTCCTACTATTTTCTGATTTATATCTTGTATAAGTTTCGTTACCCCTGTTATTTTGGGGAATTAATTTATACCTGCACATAAGCTCTCCATTCCAAAAACCGTTGACAAATCCATATCTGTAAATACCTCCCTTTGAATTGTCTTTTACTTTTTGAAAATTGAGACAGCTTCGGCATAGTTTAAAATGTTTCCGTGACATGATCATTCATTTACAATTAGTTGTTTTAATTCATTTATTTGTTTCTTGTAGTAATTTACTGTTTCCTCCCAATCTTTATCAGCAAGCAGATATCCAACTCTTAAAGCAGATTGAGCTCCATATAAATAAGCTTTAGATAAAGCTTCTTCCATCCATTCTGAAAAATGATTGAAATCTTTACATGGATAAAGTATTCCTTTACATTCCATCATTTTCTTGGCAAAATCACGAGCACTCTTCTGATACCCTTGATCATTCATTACATTTGGTAATTGTTTTGGCATCATAATCAATCCTCCTTATTTAGTTTTCTTTTTAACCCTGCAATTCCTTTTGCTTCTTCCAGTGAAACACCGGTCTCTATGATTTCAATAAATCTGTCTCTACCTAGCTTCTTGTATATTGGTATCCATTCGACCAATACAAGGTCTACCGGTTCTCCGGGCGGTATGGCCATATTGTTGTCTCCAACATAGTGTTTAGAGGCCGGATTTGATAATTCTACCAGTGTGATACCATGCTTGTTGCATATCATATAGACCTTCCCGTTTATCCTTACGCCTCCGTAGTATTTCGCTATCGAAAATTGGGAGTTGGCCCACTGATTTTCTGTCATTAATATTGTTTCTTTAGGCATGATCAGTCCTCCATATTAGGCAATAAATCTTCTATATAAGCGAAAATAGAAACCTTATCTTCTATTCCTTTTAAATCCCTGATATCTTCGAATAAATTGAATAACCCGTTATCGAATTTTACCAGAATAGGCTTTTTGGTCTTCCCGTTTTGAATATCCTTATGCCAAACAATGTTGATGCGCCAGTCGGCGCCGGCCATAAAAGCATATATTTCCGTTTTAAGCGTAACACCGTCATTCCTTCCGGAATAATCAATAGCTGCCTTCTCAATATCTTCTCTTTTCATGATTCTTATTTCTATTTCGTTCTTCTTTTCTTCGATCCCGTCTCCTTTCCTTACCACTCCTAAAGTCTGTTTCCTTAACTTGTGGTTTGTTATAAAAGATTTTTTCTTGAATATCCTTATAAGGATCTTCTATGACACCCATTGTTTTGTTTTCAAAATCAAATGGATAAATTGGATATTTGCTATAATATATTTTCATAATAATCCTCCTTCCAATCTATCCCAACAGCCACCACATGACTGCCAAGAACAGGTAATACAATTTGGTTTTATTCATTCGAAACTTGTCTTAATGCTTCAAGTATCCCTTCGCTGAAAGCTTCTTCGTAGGTTGCGTAAAAATTAAATGGTTCGGGTTCCCATCTCCAATCCCATTCATCATTGCTATCGAGTTTGTCTATCGTAAAAGTAAACTTCTCGGATTTTGATCTTGGAATCTCCAAAGGAATAGCATTGACATAAAGGTTGTGTTGGATTCTCAACCATTTCTGCGCTTCATATAAAGAAGGGCGTGAATAGCAACCTTCCGATTCATTGAAATTCTCAGGTTCTTGACAATTCCAAATGCTCCCCGTTTTTGTATATTGCGAAAAACAAGGTTCATTAAAACCTTTTTCTTTCAGCAGCTTCGCCACCTCAAAGCTTACGTAATCTTCTTTATTCATTTCATCCAATTTTCTTATTTACAAAATCAATCAGATCCTGCACGGTTGCAGTATCCCACATCGGGTCTTCCATCTCTTCATCTGTGATGGAAATACTAAACTCTTTCTCTACAGACATGGCTGTTTCTACCATATCGAGAGAATCAAACATCAAATCATCTTTCAGCTGATCGTCAACTTTTGCATCGCTGTCGTATCGATGGATAATGGCCATCACCTTTTCTTCTATGTTCATGTTATTTTAGTTTAAATATTGTTTTATTTACATTCCATGACATTTCCAATTGCCATGAATATTTCATAGGCCACTTGCGGAACCCAGGCATTACCATAAGCCTTTATAGATTCTTGTCTCCATTTAGAAAAGGTAATTCCGTCCAATCTGGTGGAAAGCCCATCATCTCCGCTACAAACCGGGGATTGAGTTGGGAAGTCTTGCCAAACTCTCTTGCAACATGGGTTTGCAAATTCGGGGAGCCGTTCCCGTGTTCGCAAGGTGTTTTCCAACTGTTCGCTGCTGGTGTCGGCAACATACCATTTATTGCCATCGCAGTAAGACCTCGACCCATCTGGCTGTTCGGGTTGTACTTTTTGGTGAACTTTGTTCCCTCCAAAGCATTGGGTGTCGGTAAAAATTTCAATGGCATGAATACCGTTTTCCCTTGAGCATTGCATACTTTCATCCCTTGTGTCTGTACGGTGGGCAACAAACCAAATTCTGTCCCTCCGGTGGGGCGCTCCGACGGCACAAGCCGGAATAACAATCGGTTGGACGGAATATCCTTCACACTCAAGGTCTCGGCATATGGTTTCGACAACGTATTCTTGCCGGTGCAATATTCTTTTTCTGTCATCCTCTCCAAAAATAGAGGTTTGGAATCCCATTTCAGTCTCCTCGCCGGGCTGAACCATCGTGAGGATTCCAGCAACATTTTCACCAACAACCCAAGTTGGTCGTATCTCTCGTATTGCACGGAGCATCTGTGGCCAGAGATAGCGGTTATCTTCCGCTCCTTTTCGCTTCCCTGCAAGGCTGAACGGCTGGCACGGGAATCCTCCTGTAAGTACGTCGATTTGTCCTCTCCAGTCGGAAAAATCTGTTTTTGAAATGTCTTCATAACTTATTGATTCAGGGAAATGATATTCAAGTATTTTACGGCAAAAAGGATTAATCTCACAATGAAATTTATTATCCCATCCCATCCAAGAAGCCGCAAGTTCGGCTCCTCCTATTCCGGAGAAAAGGCTTGCGTGTGCCATTTTCACATCTTTATTTCCCATGTCCATTATCTGTTTAAATTTACATACCTATATCTCTTTGCCGATATAGGTATATCTCGGCGGAGATGTGCTTATATCTCAGCCGAGATATACCTATGTAGTTTTTAGAATATAACTCCCTTATTCTTCAGGGAACAGGATCATTTGTTTTCGCTTGTTTATTTCCTTCCCGATAAAGGCAAACCGGTTCTTGTTCTCCTTCTTCTCCTGGGCTTCCAGCATAAAGAGACGCTTGGTGCGCTCGTCGGTGTTCGGATCGTTTTGCAACTCTGTTCGAAGCTTTTCTATTTCGGCCTTTCGTTCGGCGGCTTCTACCACTTTTTTGTGGATAAGTTCATATTCACCAAACAACAGTTGGTCGATCGTCTTATACACCCATACTTCGAAATGCGGATCAAGCCATGCGGCAAATTTCAAGGCTACACTTCGCTCCATCCATGTACCGCTATGTTTACCTCCATACACTACTTTTACTAATTTTCCGTTTGGTGTAAATTCATCCTTGAGAAGTGATTTCACTTCTTCACAGTACGCCTCTATGTATGCTTTAGTACTTTCCTGCCTCAGAAAATCGTGTATGTTCTTTTTAAACACTTTTGCCATTTCGGTGGCATTGACTACTACGTTTTCGCCTACCATTTCGAAGGCGATTTCCTTACCGTTGAATTGAAAAGTTTTTGATTCCATGTTCATTTTAATTTATGGGTTGTTGATTTATGATTTGATTCCTTTTTTGTATTTATAGTTCAGTTTTTCTATTTTACGGATCTCCTGATACAGGATGATCTCGAACTCCATGGACAGCCATGAGGCGAACTTCAGGGCGATGGATTCGTGCATCCACGTACCGTTGTGTTCTCCTCCGCGCACAACTTTTACCAGCTTGCCTTGCGGGGTAAATTCGCTCCTGCTGTCTATTCCGTTCAGCTCCATGTATAGCTCTACGTACTTCTTCGTTTTTTTGAGTCGAAGGAAACCGGAAACATCTTTTCCTATGATCTTGGCCATTTCGGTGACGCAGATCATGATGTCTCCATTGATGGATATCTCGTAGGGAATGCGTTTACCCTTGAATTGAAGAAAACTGTTTTCCATTTTTATTCTGATTTATTGATTGTTGATTCCTGTTTGATATTCCGGGTGCCGTGAAAGCCATGAGGCGAAATTGCGATCACGCTTTTGCTTATGGCATAAGGATATGTATTGCCGGTGAGAATTCTGCCTGTCTACGACATATAAGATCAGTTCTTCGTATGAATTTCCAGCCCCGGTTTCTGTGTACCCTGAAATATTGAATCGGCCGGTTACGGTATGGCCGTTCTGGTTCGGAGATTTTCGATAGGTAATTTGGCAGCCGTGAAGGTCAAATCCGAATGCTGCAAGATCTTGATAAGGATTGCCGGTTAACGATACGGCGCGCGTGTCGTGCGCAGACGTTGCTGTACAGATACTATTATTCCCTGCATTGCAAAATTCATTTCTTGTTGGCATAATACTTCTGAATTTTGAATGTGTATATATACAAGGAAGGCTGTCGCCTCCCATTTTGCGCCAACAAGAACAATCCAAACTCGTAAGTGGGGATTGAAGTATGGGATTTGACAGCCTTATATCTTTGGATACAATGCTTCCAATAGGGCATAAAAAAGTCCCTCTACTTAACAAATTTGTTTTTGTTCTTGTTGGCATTAAGAACACTGCAAACATAGTTATATTTCTTGAAAGTTGTATCATATTTTATCGAAAATCTTTTATTATTCGAGGGTTTATATTTGTTGTCTATATTTTCCTGACCAATTTGATAGTCGTTTTATTGACTACTACGGGTATAAGCCGTTGTTCTCGCTCGCGTTGTTCTAACTGGAGCTTCCAGACACCTTCCGGATTTACAGAGGTATCCATTTTCTTTTTGTGGGGAATATTCTTGCTCATTGTATGATGTTTTTAGAATGGTTTTTCTTCTTCATTCTTTACTTCTACCGGCCTGTCCGTCTTGTTTCGGTTGGGCTGGTATCCGGTTTGCGGTTGTACCTGGATAGGTTCGACCGTCTTATTCATAAAAGAGTCGATTGTGTTTTGGGATAATTCGCGTGTCTGTATATACCAGAAAAAATCATCCCTTCCGTTTCGGCTCTTACGGTATTCTTCCCGTCGTTTTTCGCTATCCGAACGGTAAAGTTCTACCGGGTTCAGTTTCCAATGCTTGTAGTTGCAGAATTTGATCAGTTTCTCTTTCAGGGTTGCAATGGTGATACGGTCCTGTACGTTCTTTGAATAAAGCTGTTTGAATTCTTCGTAAAGCTCGTTTCTCCAGATTGCCACATTCAGTTTTGATCCGCTTTCGGCGTATTCATCGAAGAAGTCGTTGAACCAGTCGAAAACATTCTGCGTAATTGAGTTGATAAGCAATCCTTTTTCTACCCGATCCATGACCGGCAAAACGCGTTGGTTGATCCGCATATACATCTGGATACATTGTGCCATGAAGTAATACGTTTTGTTCCATTCGTCGTTGTCGTATTGTTTAAACATTTCTTTCCCGAATTCCTGGCTGGGTTTTCGCTCCGGTATCCCCTGCATGGGGTTTGCCGGGTGATAGTAGCTCGAAAAGGTGCAAAACCAGGTTCGGCGACGCTTTGAAGGATCTATATCGTCCGGTTTATGATTTGAATTTAAAATCGTGACCGGAGATTCGTGAAAAGGGATACAAATCGGGTTCCCATAGCGTTCGCGGACAGTCATACTACCTGTGATCTGGTTAAACAACATTTGTAGCGGAAATCCGCGCTGCAAGTCTTCAAACTGTACGATATCCGTTTTTCCGGGAACAACTCCGTAGTAAAGCAAATCGCCTTCTTTTTTCGGATCGATCAGCTGCCCGTCTCTTTCCGTTACCGAACGAACAAAGCGCAAAGGCAGGTAGAAAAGAGATTTACCAACACCGCCGTTATGCTCTCCGTTTTTATTGTTTTCGTCTTCCACGCACATCAGCATATAGGCCTTCGTCATTTCCTTATGTTTGCGGCACGCGTATCCAAGGGCACAGACTTTGGATATGAAATTCAAGTCCGGTTCCATCCGCTGTGCTTCTGTCAGTTCCGCGCCGCTTTCTTTTTCCCGCCAATATACTTCACCCGTGTTATACACAAACTGAGAGTAGGAGAAGTCTCCCCAGTTCTTTTGTAGCTGAAACCTGTATAGCTCCGGAAAGCTGTCTGTCTCGTTGCTGGTTAAATACTTCTCCGTGTATTCGATCCGAAACAACGGTTCCTTTTCCAGCCGAAAATCAAAGTCGATAATCTTGTCTTTATAGATATGAAAAGGCAGCTTCTCGGTCGGGATCATTTCCATATCGTTGGCCGTGATCCGCAGTGCACCATTCCGGAAAAACAGGTAATCGCATTCCTGGGCATCGACTTTAAAGTCAAGCTTTACTTCGGATATGTTTTGTAACGACTGTCCTTTCAACTGATTACTCCGGTTGATAGCATTTAACAGCTGCTTGTCGAAGTATTCAGGATTCCGGTTCAGATAATCACGCAGGATCTTGTTGGTTACTCCGGATATCTTATCGTCGCCTATCTCTTCAACGATGTTGTCTGTTACCCTCACGAATCTGAATTTTTCGGTCGAATAGGAATATTTCCGTATTCCGAATGCCTGAAGAAACCGGTATAGCTGCTCGTTGTCGATCTCTACACCCGAAACGATCAGTTCCCCGTCTTTTTCCTTCAGCTTATCCATCCAGAACTTCAGTGGCAAAGAGTTTTTTATCACGAAAGAAAACTCTTTGAACTTATCCATATAGAAGTAGTCAGACCGGCGCGAACGGCCGTCGTCGGTACGCCATTTCGTAAAGAAATCCTTCACGTCCTTACATTTCCCTTCCGTCTGTGTGTACATCTGTTCGGGCAGCATGGCCAAGGTGAAATCGAGATATCTGAGGGCCATCCGGTAGGAATATTTCTTTCCGGTATCGTCCAGGTCGTAAAGTACGGTGATCCGTTTGGCTATCCTGGTTAAACGGTCCTTTTGCCATTTCTCCAGGATATCCGTTTCACTGTTTAGCCATACGGTATTGAATCCGCCGTTGAAATAGGTATTGATCGCGTCCGATCCACCCGAAACGATAACGAGCTGCTCTAACTTGTTTTCTGTCTCGATAGCCTCTCCGCGCTTCACCTTTTGGAGCATTTCGGCCGTTTTGCTGTCCGAAAACATAAAGCTGTGTTCCTTCTCTCCGAAGTAGGTGAAACGACGTCCCTTTTCCGCCCTGGGCTGGTATATCTTTCCCCATTTCTTCCCTTCAGCATCCTGATATACCCAATACATGATCGGGAATTCGTCGGTACTATATACCTTCCAGCTAAAATCAGAACCTTCGCGCGCCGGATATGTAAAGCTTTTCAGTCTTCTGATAGGGAATGCCCGTTTCAGCGCTTCCGACGTGATGGTATCTTTCTCTTCCCATGTACCGTCGTCTTTCCGGAATGAACGTTTCTGGTTACCCAAAAGAGAAAGTTCGAAGTCTGAAAAATCTTCTTTCTCTTCAAATACATACTCATTGACAGGCTCCACCTTTTCCGTTTTGGCGCGGTAGGGGCTGGCAGCCGGAGCAAACATCTTTTCAAGCTCGGCGTATGCCTGGCTTTTCGAACAATTGTGAAGGCGCATGATGAATTGAAGCGCCCCGCCACGTTCGTTAATGCCTCCGTAGGTGATCCAGCATCCTTTTTCCGGCCAGACATAAAACCGGGTATCGTCGGCCGAAAAGAAGGGACATTTCGACGCCTTCTTTACTTTACCAGCCTGTTCCCAGGTGATGCCTGTACAGCATTGCTCAATCACCGACATCAGGTTCTTGTCGGCTTTTGAAATAATTTCGTCCATTTAAACTAACCCTTTTAACTTAACATCCTTAATCTCTCCCGACCTTAACCCGCGGATAAAGTCGCGTATGGGCTCCGTCCAGAAGGAAGTTCCCTCTTTTTGTATCCCGAAGTTCTGAAGCTTTTTGCCTTCGGGTGCCTCCGGCTGGTATATTACGCCCCATTCGGTGCGGTCTGTGTTTTTGAACCGGAAAACCAGAATCGGGTACCCCGGCTTTTCGCGTATCAGCCACGAATAACAACTATTCCGGCGGGCCGGTGTGGTATAGCTTTTCACGGCAAAAAGCATGAGTTTTACCGAAATAGAATGAATATCCGCTTCGTCGATTCCGCTGATTCCACAATAAGACAGATCGGACGCCGACAACGGACGGAACTCAAAATTGTACGATGTTACAGGTTTTATTTTGTCCATGTATGGACGATTGTCGAATTCCGAAGGAATGTAAATATGCGTGATATCGGCCAACGTGTGTATGGCTTCCATGAAGTTGCAATTGTTTAGTTTCATTACGAAACTAACGGCATCTCCGCCTTCCCCGCACCCCCCCGAAGCATTGCCACCGGTGCTTTGACGGAGTGACGTAAAAACTGGGTGTGCGCTCGCTATGGAAGGGGCAACAGGCCCGGTATGATATCCCCTGGCGTTGTAAATTGATACATGGGCATAACGTCCGGATCACTTCTACCAGCTGGTTGTTGGCCGTTTCTTTGATTCTTTCGATTGTTTCCTTATTGATCATTTTTTTGTTGTGTTTGAAAGTCCCTACTTGCTTCGTGCTTTCGGGACTTTTGGGTTTGTGTTTCCTGGTTATTCGATAGAAGAATAAGACTTGAAAGCCATCTTCTTTTGGCCTTTGATCACGATCCGTTCTTTCGTCTTCGGATTGATACCGTTTCTCTCGGCCATTGTCTTCATGAAGAACTTACCGAATCCGCGGATCTGGACCTCTCTTTCTTCTTCTACCTCTTGTTTTACCACGTCGGTAAATACGTTGATCACTGCCTCTGTTGTCTTTGGATCGACTCCTGATATATCAGAAACCGACTGAATCAATTCTTTCTTGTTCATAATCTTTATTTTTAAGGGGTTTATAAATGAGGTTGTAATAATACATATCCATGACTTATTTTGAATGGACGGAATTGCTAACTTTGAAAAGCTTTTCCATTTCTGTTTCTAGTTGATCATGCGTCTCTTCTAATTCTTTATATAGTTCGATTATCTCATTGCATTGATTTATTTCTTGATCCATCTTTTCTATCAATCTATTTTTGCTCTCAATAAGATAGTTATGCAATGCTTCCATACATTGTATTTTTAATTCTGGGGTACATTCTTTGTTTTCTTCCTTTTTATCAGACTTACCTATTATGTATATCCAACCTAAAGCATACATATAAGGAATGCAATACGTTTTTCCAAAATCTTCTAACTGTATTGATTTTAATGAATTGCTTAATATGCTATCGCTCTTTATATTATCTATTTCTTTATTAATGTCAACTTTTAAAGCTTCGCATATAGGGCTTATAGGAACATATTCTTCATCACTTGTTATTAGAATATGTACGTTGTTTACTTTTGCAATAACTTTTGCTTTCATGATTATTTGTTTTTAAATGATTTATGTATTATTCAAACAGATCTTTCATTTCAGAAACAGTTACATTTGTAAGCGCTTTTCTTATTGATTTTTCTCTTTTAAGTTCACGCTCTATTTCAATGTATCTTTCAAAATCTTCTCCAGTCTTTTCTATTTTTTCTTTTAATTCACTCATCTCCTTTTGAAGTTGTATTGTACGTTCAAAAGATCTATCTCTTTCTACATGATTGCCAAATAGTATTTTCTCTATTGTAGAGAATACCCAAAGTTCAAATTCTGGAGATAGCCATGCTGCAAACTTCAAGGCTAAAACGCGGTGCATCCACGTTCCTGTTTTTTGTACAGAATAAAATAAATCGTTTTGTGAAAAAACGTTTAAAAAACGGGAATTCCCGCTTTTTAGAGCCTCATTGATAAATTCAGTTGTAGTCGAATTTGACATAAACTCATTAACTTTTTTACCATAAGGCTTTGCCATTTCTGTCGCATTTATCATCATGTTATTATTCTTATCAATGATAAATGTGATTGGTGTTTCTTTAAATAAACAAACCTTGTTTTCCATAAAACTTATAATATAAAGTGATACATTATGTTTGTTATTGATTGATTGCTACGTATTCCGGATGACGTGAAAGCCATGAAGCGAAATTTCGTTCACGCTTTTGTTTATGACATAACGAAATGTAGAGTAGGTGAGAGAGCTGTCTTGAAACGACATATAAAATCAGTTCAGGATAGGAATTCCCTGCTCCGGTTTCAGTTCTTCCGGAGATATTAAAACGACCTGTTACGGTATGGCCGTTTTTATTGGGAGATTTTCGATAAGTGATTTGGCATCGGTGTAGATCAAAACCGAATGCTGCGAGGTCTTTGTATGGATCGCCAGAAAGCGATACCGCGCACGTTTCGTGTGCAAACGTTGCTGTACAGATACTATTATTCCCTGCATTGCAAAATTCATCTTGCTTGGTCATGCTATGAATGAATTTGTAATGTTTTGAGACAAGAAAGGCTGTCTCTTCCCATCTGCGACCAAGCAAACAATTCAAACAAAAAGTAAGAATTGCCATATAGGGAATTGACAGCCTTATATTTTTTGATATAATGCTTCCATTAGGGCATAAAAAAAGCCTCTTACTTATTGTATGTTTATTGTCTGCTTGGTCGGTAGACGCTGCAAACATAATCATATTTTTTGGAAGTTGTATCATTTTTTATCGAAAATCTTTTGTTATAGGGCATTTTGCCTTTGAAAAAAATCAGTATAGTATCATTATTAGGTGAATGATAGAATTATGCTCATTCAAAGTCTATTTTTTGTTGCAAAACTTCTTCAGCATAGAACTTGTCAAAACTCTTCCCGCTTATCCACCACTTGAATCCTAATTCAGCATCTTGAAAATTGTAATTAATATACCCTGCATCAATCAACTTCTGGATTGTTTGAATCCACTTATGCTTTATATGTGTAAATCTCTTGCATTCTAACATCTTTTGTTTGTAATTTGACATCGGGCAAATGATACAACCTATACGTCTATATCCTTCATCGTAAAGCGAGCAATGGGGGACTTTTACTATTTCATTCAAAAACTTCCAAACATCATGTTCTGTCCAGTAGATGATAGGTGATACCAATATTTTGTCCTTACCATCTACGCATGTAACCATTGTTTCATTGTGTTCCTCCCATTGGTCAAAATTACAACTGAACTTTCTGTTGTATTCAAACTCATTGCGTTTACTTCTTCTTGCGCTTTCTTGCTTTCGGATTCCTATTAATGTAACTTTCCCTATTCCGGAAATTTCTTTAAACTCAGCACAGCACCATCTAAAACGCCTAGTAGGTAAAATATGTTTTTTTAATGCCATCTCATATATGCTCATTTTTGGCTTAATCAAATCAACATCTTGGTAATTCCTCTTGACAAATCGGATTACTTGTGGTGGATCAACGCTGGTTAAGTTCATGTGAGCCTTGAACTTTACGCCTGCCATCTGTGCAATATGGTAAAGAACTTGACTGTCTTTTCCTCCTGAAAAGGCTAAATAAAATCCATTCTCAGGATCTAATCTCAATGCCATATCTTCAGCTTTACGTAGCAAATTGATTGAATAATCTATTTTTCTTTGAAGCTCGCTCATATTATGTTAATAATTAATGTTTTAAATCTGTATAGTCTTTTTCAAAAAATGGTATAGTGTTCTAGGCAAAAGACTATACTCTTTTTCCGAAATCAGTTAACCCTATTTTTTACAGCTTAGTTACCTCCGGCAAATGTGGGTAAAAGCATTGTTGAATACATATTCGCCGGACGAATTTTCCATGATAAACAAACAGCAAATACCGACCTTCAGGTCTTCAGGTACATCTTTCCAGCATCTTTCAAGGCAATACGAATCGCCTTTTCGCAAATACATCAAGTCCAGATATATCCTTTCGAGGGATATCTTATATTGCTCGTTGTACTTTTGCTTCAGCTTTTCGATTTCCCGGTAATCCCTTATGATAAAATCCTTGATCGGCATTGTAATACAGGGCTTGATATTGTTGGGTGATATTATACAATCCTTCGATTGTGATCGGTTTCAAACCTTCCAGATTAACTTGCATCCATCTATATATGGACGTTGGAGATACTCCCATTGATCCAGCGTAGCGCACAAACATTTTGCGGTGTTTCGTTTGTGCAATCAAATTCCAGAATTCAACTATCTGTTCTTTGATAAAATCCCTTCTCTGTGATAAGTCCATTTTAAATATATTTTTTTGTTGTTACTTATTCGTTTCCTAAATTTGTAGCAAAGATATACAAAGTATTTTATTTTAGTGTACTTTTAGTATAGTTTGTGTGTCTTTTTAGTGTTAAAATATTGTAAGAATAAAATACTTATGAATAGAAGGTTTAGCTCGGTATTGTTTAGGAATAAAATGGAAGAGATTTTAGGCCCTAATTTCCAGTCGATTCTGATAAAAAGTGGAGTCTCAAATCGTAATTCCATGACGAAATGGGTAGCCGCCAACCGGGGCGTTGGCCGTCGTGGTCCAAGTGTAGATAATCAAGAAAAGATTTCCGAATTTTTACGCGAAAAGTATGGTATCAAATTAAACTGGAATGAATTCTATGTTAAAGATGAAGATGATTCTGTGGAAGAAACTTCAGCTGTAACGGAAAAAAGGTCAAGTATGTATTTACGATATCAAAAGCTTATGATGGAAAACAGGGCTCTGAAATTAAGAATAAGAGATCTGGAAGAAGAAATCGATTCGATGAAAGAACGAATAAAGGCATAGTCCTATTTTTAAATCAATGTTGTTCCCAATTTAGGAACATATTTTCTGAAACATAGATTCAGTAAAAGTTTTGTTCCGATCTGTATTCCCTTTATTGTAAAATCGGAACTGAATCGGAACAAAGTTTCAAAAAATATCTATTGTTTATCGGAAAATATATATTGATTATCAGCTTTTTAAATATTCACATGGGTATTATATAAAATCCCTGTCTTTCCGCAAGATACAGCTATAAGGAACGGAGAGATCTGCGGGTCTCTCCGTTTTTTATGCCCTTTAAGTTGTATAATTGTACAACTTTTCTTATTTTTGTCCTATGAGAAAGATTATAGCATATAAACAATACTTCTCTGATTTCATTAAAACACTCTCTCCAAATGAAGTTAATAAAATAAGAAGAGCTTTGGACTTGTTTAAAGTAGAAGATAAGTTACCGAGGCATTTTATTAAGTTCATTAGAGATGGATTATATGAATTCAGGATTAATTATGGGAACAATGAGTTTAGAATCTTTTTCATATATGATGGGAATACAGTAGTTATTTTATTTAATGCTTTTAGAAAAAAGACACAAAGAATACCTGAACGTGAGATAGAAAAGGCTTTAAGATTAAAAGAGGAATATTATGGAACTAAAGGAAATCGGTAAAGATCTGTATGATATCGACGCTTGGCTGGATGAAGGTCTGGGTAAAGAAGGTTCTGCTGAACGAGAAAAAAATAGAGAAAAAGCATGGGAAGAATATAATGCTCAGATTCTTCTGGAGGCTCGGAAGAATGCACATTTGACACAAGCAGAATTAGCAAAGCGTATTGGTGCTGATAAAGGATATATTTCGAGAATAGAACGAGGATTAACAGTCCCTTCTGTTGCGACTTTATATAAGATAGCTGCAGCTATGGGTTTGACTGTCGAACTTCGACCTCTTTAAGGTGGTATATATAATAATGAACGGAGAGATCTGCGGGTCTCTCCGTTTTTTTATGTTCAATTTTTAGGTGTTCTCCTGTTCTGAAAATTATAAATCCTCTTTCCTTTTTATGTGAAACAAACAATGAATTCTTTAGTTCACGGTGTGAACTAAGTAATCCACGTCGTGAACTACTTAATCCACGACGTGAACTAAGTAATCCGCGACGTGGATTAAAGAATGATTCGGCCGAATTCAAACTTTAGGTGAGAGAAAACGGATAAATAGATATCTGCTCTTTCTTTTTAGAAACAGGGAATAATGACAAACTTATAAATCATTCATTCTGTTTGTGGATCGTTTGGAATTTCAATATCTTTGAAAACTTTGAGGGGAACAGCCGTGTTGTCGGTATTATTCCCTCACGAAGTCATGTTAGAAATGGAAATCTGTATAAAAATGAAGCTTGTTTTTCGAATCCTGTTGTTATTAACTCCTTTTATAGGGTTGGGATGTTCAGATTCAGAACCGGAATTCTCGGAAGAGGATTTGCCCAATCGAACGATTTTGGTCTATCTGGCGGCCGAAAACTCATTGTCTTCCTTTGCATTGGATGATTATGACGAGATGCTTTTAGGTATGGAATCTGTATCGGAAAAGAATCATTTGCTGGTATATGTGGATGTGAATAAGGATAAACAGGGAAACGAGGCTTTACCGCAGTTGATACATATCGGGAAGAATGTTCGAACCGGCTTGGTAGAGGAAACGTTGGTCTATGAGTATCCGGAACAGGATGCTTCATCGGTAACGGTTGAACGGATGACGGACGTATTTCAGCGGGCTTTTTCAGCTTATCCGGCGAAGAGCTACGGATTGGTCCTCTGGTCGCACGGCGATGGCTGGTTGCCTGTTTCGAAATCGCTTCGTTCGTTTGGTCAGGATGGTGGCAGCAGTGGCCCGCAAATGGATATTTTGGACTTGGAAGAGGCTGTGGCAAAAGGCACGGAGTTTTTGGGAAAAGCATCCGGTTTTGACTTTATTTATTTTGATGCCTGCTTTATGCAAGGTGTAGAAGTGGCTTATCAATTTAGGAGTTATACGAATTATATCGTTGCTTGTCCATTGGAGACTCCCGGTCCGGGTTCTCCTTATGATCTGGTATTGAATCCTTTGTTTACCGATACACAGGCTGATGTTGTAGGTATGGCTGAAACGTATTATAATTCGTATGCCGATCTTTATGCCGGAGGTGTAGGCGGAAGTAACGATCATTGGACTTCTGGTGCGGCTATTTCGGTAGTACAGACTTCGGGTCTGACTGCTTTGGCCGACGAAACCCGGACGATTTATCAGGCACATTCCGATAAAATCTATTCATTGACAGAAGCAGATTTGGCGGATGTACAAGTATATGATCCGGATCGTCGGTATAATGGTGTGTATAAACAGGCCTATTATGACTTCGGAGACTTGGTCGAGCAGTTGGCAACCGAAGAAGAATACAGTCGTTGGGAACATGCACTTGGTGTAGCTGTTCCTTATAAAGCCAATACGCCTACCTGTTATTCGGTTTATTATGGTGGTTGGGGCGGCAATATGCCTATTTATTCTTTTTCCGGCTTTTCGTCTTACTTCCCTTTTCAGAACAATACAAAATATACCGATTGGAATACCTATTATAAAGGTTTGGCTTGGACTGAAAGTTTAGGAATGTGGTGAGGATAAACAAAAACGGTGATCATCTTTTGGATAATCACCGTTTTGCGGAAGCTGGGGGATTCGAACCCCCGGTACGGTTACCCGTACGACAGTTTAGCAAACTGTTGGTTTCAGCCACTCACCCAAACTTCCAAGTTTTTTATGACTGCTGCAATTGTTTTGGAATTGCGTTGCAAAGGTAAATCTTATTTTTTAATAAACAATACTTTTGGCGTGTTTTTTCGGAAAAAAGATACTAATTTTGTGGCTGAATCTGAAAATCAATTCATTAAATATATATGAATAAACGCTTTTCCTTTCATCATTGGATTTGGATCTGTAGTATTGCGGTATTCCTGATTCTATTTTGTTGTGGCCTTTGGATTTATCGGATCGTATGGGCTCCTAATTTCTTTTCCGAGAAATCCGTGTATGTTTATATAGACGAACAAAAAGATTGGGATCAGTTATGTCGGGAACTGGAAGATTCGGCCGTATGTTTGCATATCGGAAGTTTCCGTCAGTTGGCTTCCTGGATGAATTATGAGGGGCATCTGAAGACAGGACGGTATCGGGTAGATCCGAAGATGAGTAATCTGGATTTGGTTCGGCGTTTGCGGAGCGGACATCAGGAGGCCATCCGGCTTACGTTTATTGGTGTGCGTTCGCGGGAAGAACTGGCAAAAAGAATGGATGAAGAGCTGATGTTGAATGGTGATACTTTACTTCGCCTGATGAATGATTCTGCCTGGTGTGCTTCTATGGGATTTAATCGGCAAACCATAGTCGCCATGTTTATACCTAATACCTATGAAGTGTATTGGAATGTATCGCCCGAGCGGTTTATGGTCCGGATGAAACGGGAATATAAAGCATTTTGGAATGCTTCCCGACAAGAGAAAGCTCAGGCTGCCGGATTAAGTCCGGTTGAGGTTTCGGTATTGGCGTCAATCGTGGAAGAAGAATCGGCTGCTGTAGATGAATATCCGGTGATTGCCGGATTGTATCTGAATCGTCTGAAAGCAGGTATTCCTTTGCAGGCTGATCCGACCGTGAAGTTTGCCGTAGGTGATTTTTCTCTCCGTCGCATATTGGATAAACATCTGGAGGTCGATTCTCCATATAATACGTATAAATATGCAGGTCTGCCTCCCGGACCGATCCGGATTCCTTCGATTCAGGCATTGGATGCAGTCTTGAATTATACGAAACACCGTTATTTATATATGTGTGCGAAGGAGGATTTTTCTGGTCGTCATAATTTTGCGGTAACTTTGGCAGAACACAATAGAAATGCTGCGAGATACCGTTCGGAACTTAACAGAAGAAAGATTTTCTGATGAATAGCTTTCAATATATAACAAAAAACGTATCTTTGACGTTTGAAACAAGACATTAATATCATAATAACATGGGAAAACATCTTTTTTTAGGGGATGAGGCAATTGCCCAGGCGGCTATTGATGCCGGTCTTTCGGGTGTATATGCCTATCCGGGAACGCCTTCTACTGAAGTAACTGAATATATCCAGAATTCTCCGGTGGCTCGTGAACGGAAGATTCATTGTAACTGGAGTGCTAACGAAAAGACAGCCATGGAAGCTGCGTTGGGTATGAGTTATGCCGGAAAGCGTTCGTTGTGCTGTATGAAGCATGTCGGACTGAATGTAGCTGCCGATTGCTTTATGAATGCAGCTATGAGTGGAATCAATGGAGGTATGATTATCCTGACTGCCGACGATCCATCGATGCACTCTTCACAGAATGAACAGGATAATCGTATGTATGGCAATTTTGCCATGATTCCGATGCTGGAACCTTCCAGTCAGCAGGAAGCATATGATATGGTTTATCATGGTTTCGAACTATCAGAAAAATTAGGATATCCGATTTTGTTGCGTGTAACGACACGTATGGCGCATTCGCGTGCTGGTGTGGAAACGCAACCGATGAAAGAGCAATTGCCAATGCATTGTCCGGAAGACGGCCGTCAGCGTTTTATCTTGTTGCCGGCTTTGGCTCGTCAGCGGTATAAGAAGTTGATTGCGGCTCAGGAAGTATTCATGCAGGAATCAGAAAATTCTCCTTATAATGTATATTTCGACGGACCGGATAAATCTTTAGGTATTATTACAACTGGTATTGCTTATAACTATCTTTCCGAAAACTGCCCGAATGGATTCAAGCATCCGGTATTGAAGATTACGCAGTATCCGGTTCCTCAGGAGAAACTGGAACGTTTGGTTGACGCTTGCGATGAGATTCTGGTATTGGAAGAAGGTTATCCGGTTGTAGAACAGCAGTTGAAAGGCTTGCTGAGTAAAGGTTTGAAGGTGCATGGTCGTTTGGATGGAACCTTGCAGCGTGATGGCGAATTGACTCCGGATGCCGTAGGTGTTGCTTTGGGTCTGGAGATCACCGAGTATTATGCAAAACCGGAAGTCGTAGAACAACGTCCGCCTGCTCTTTGCCAGGGTTGTGGCCACCGGGATATGTATCAGGCCTTGAATGAAGTACTGGCAGAATATCCGACGGCTAAAGTCTTTGGTGATATCGGTTGTTATACCTTGGGCGCTTTGCCTCCATTCCGGGCAATTGACTCTTGTATTGACATGGGGGCTTCAATCACCATGGCAAAAGGTGCTTCGGATGCGGGTGTTTTCCCGGCTGTTTCCGTGATCGGTGATTCTACTTTCACGCATTCGGGTATGACAGGTTTGCTGGATTGTGTCAATGAGAATACGAATATTACGATTGTAATATCCGACAATGAGACGACGGCCATGACAGGCGGGCAAGACTCTGCCGGAACGGGTCGCCTGGAATCTATTTGTGCAGGTATCGGTGTTGATCCGGCTCATATTCGGGTCATGGTTCCGTTGAAGAAGAATTATGAGGAAATGAAAGCCATTATCCGTGAGGAGATTGAATATAAGGGTGTTTCCGTATTGATTCCGCGTCGAGAGTGTATTCAAACATTAACCAGAAAGAAAAAAGCAAATAAGAAATGAAAACAGATATTATATTGTCAGGAGTAGGCGGACAAGGTATTCTTTCAATTGCCGCCGCTATCGGTGAAGCTGCTTTGAAGGAAGGTTTGTATATGAAGCAGGCGGAAGTACACGGGATGAGCCAGCGTGGAGGTGACGTGCAGTCAAACCTGCGCTTGTCTGATCAACCAATTGCGTCGGATTTAATCCCGTTGGGACATGCCGATCTGATTATTTCTCTCGAACCGATGGAAAGTCTGCGTTATCTGCCTTATCTGAGTAAAGAGGGTTGGTTGGTTACCAATTCTCAACCGTTTATCAATATTCCGAATTATCCGGAAATGGAGAAGGTAAATGCCGAATTGGATAAACTGCCGCATAAAGTAGTTTTGGATGTAGAGGCTATTGCCAAAGAAGCCGGTTCGGTTCGGGCTGCCAATATTGTGATGTTGGGAGCGGCAACTCCTTTCTTGGGAATCGAATATGAAAAGATTGAAGAAGGGGTTCGCAGTATCTTTGCCCGTAAGGGAGAAGAAATCGTTGCCATGAACCTGAAAGCGCTGAAGGCCGGATATGAACTGGCCCAGAAGCACAATCAGTAAAGATAGGAAGAAGGTGTATTAAAATGAATAGTTCATCTATGAAGAAATTCTTATTTATTTCGATGGCTCTTTTGCTAGCCTGTGTTGCTTGGGCCCAGAATGATTCAAACGATATTGTCAAAGTGGGTGATTCAATGCCTGCTTTCACAATCGTACATGACAACGGAACACAAGTGGCTTCCTCTTCTTTCAAAGGGAAAGTAATCTTGGTGAATCTGTTTGCTACCTGGTGTCCGCCTTGTCAGAAGGAATTGGCAGCAGTAAAGGATCAGCTTTGGCCGAAATATAAAGACAATAAAGATTTTGTGATGCTGGTGATCGGGCGGGAACACACGGATGCCGACTTGAAGAAATATAACGAGAAGAAAGGGTTTTCTTTCCCGCTGTATCCGGATAAGAATCGGGCTATCTTTAATGCTTTTGCCAAAAATCTGATTCCGCGCAGTTATCTGATCGGAAAAGACGGAAAAGTGATTTATACCAGTAAAGGATATACAGATCAAGAATTTGCAGAGTTGATGAATCAAATAGAAGGAGCGTTAAAGAAATGAATTATAAACATGTACATGTCATTTATTTTTCTCCCACGCATACTTCCGCTAAAATAGCTCATGCTATTGTGGAAGGAATGGGAGCGGTATCTTTTTCAGAATCAGATTTGACGTATGAAATGCCGGACTCTGAGGAAGTGGTAGAACGTGAATTGACAGTTGTTGCAGTGCCTGTGTATGGCGGGCGTGTTGCCGATACAGCAATAGAACGTTTGAAAAAGTTTGTGGGAAAAGATTCTCCGGTTGTTCCTGTCGTTGTTTACGGAAACAGGGATTATGAAGATGCGTTGTTGGAGTTGTCGGATTTGTTGGTGCAGCAAGGTTTTACATTGTTGGCTGCCGCTGCTTTTGTGGGTGAACATTCATTCAGTACATCTCAATATCCGGTAGCATCGGGTCGCCCGGATCAGAAAGATCATGACGAAGCCTTCCTCTTCGGTCAGCATGCATTGGAAAAGTTGGAGGCTTGTTCTTCGTTGGAATCTCTGTCATCTTTGCAGATAAAAGGCAACCGACCTTATAAAGAAAAGAAGCCGTCGGCACCTGCTGCTCCGTTGGTAGATGCATCTCGTTGTAATTTATGTGGGCACTGTATAGGTGTTTGTCCAGTAAGTGCTATTTCAATTGTTAATGATGAGATGTATAGTGATCCGACACGTTGTATTAAGTGTTGTGCCTGTGTGAAAGAGTGTCCGGAAGAGGCTAGAACTTTCCCGAATCCTTTCGCGGAATACTTATATAAGAATTTCAGTGCCCGCAAAGCCCCAGAAATGTTCTTATAAGGAAAGATTTCACACCCTTCACAGGAAGTGATTGAATATTAGGAGAATGAATAGGTGTGTGAAGGGTATAAAGAAAAATCGCCTATGGTAATAGTAGGTATATAATAGAAGAATACAATCAAACTAAACGGGAATCGAAAACAGATCCAGTGAGGATCGAAATCGATTCCCGTTTATTTGATTTAGAAAGGTAGGCATAAAATGATAAAAAGCCGGCGCCTTTTGCTGAAAAGCCGGCGTGAAATGATAAAAACACGCCGGCTTTTTGCCAATTGAGAATGGAAAATTGAAAATTGAGAATTAGAGGGAGAAAAATAAGAGGAAAGAACGGAAAACAAAAGAAGAATAGGACCGGCCTAACGGAGAAGGCGTAAAGCAAATTTCGAGTGAAGCGTAAAGAAATCCCGGCTGTCTGAGCGCGAAGCGCGAGTTACCGGGATTTTAGCGGAGCGAAGAGAATTTGTAGCCTTCGTAGTGTAGCCTTGAGTTTTTGGTTCTTTTGGGTCAAGCCAAAAGAACGGAGAGACAAAATCTAAGGGAAAGAAAAAGTGTATTTGTAAAACCTTGACAATCAAGGAGAGTAAAAAATAGTTGTAAAAAAGTTGGAAAAACATTTGGAGAATATGTTTTACAGCAGTACTTTTGCACCCGCAATCGAGAGAGATGCGGTGGTGACATGATGAAAGAGGGGTTGAGGAACCCGGAAAGATAGAAACCGAGGGATGAGGTTGGAAGATCCAAGCGAATGTCCTGAAGTCGTTCCGAAAGAGACTTCCGAAAAAATAAATCGAAAAAACTTTCGAAAAAATTTGGAAGATAAAAATAAAAATCCTTACCTTTGCACCACGTTTCGAAAGAAACGATTGAAAAGAGTTCTTTGAGAAATTTACATATACAACAGTAGTACAAGTATTTAGAATGAATACCGTCAGTAAAATACTTGAACCTGAAAGAATAACGGAATCTTGAGCAAAGACATAAAACAATTTGAACAACGAAGAGTTTGATCCTGGCTCAGGATGAACGCTAGCGACAGGCTTAACACATGCAAGTCGAGGGGCAGCATGAACTTAGCTTGCTAAGTTTGATGGCGACCGGCGCACGGGTGAGTAACGCGTATGCAACTTACCTATCAGAGGAGAATAGCTCATCGAAAGATGAATTAATGCTCCATAAAACAGGGGTCCCGCATGGGAATATTTGTTAAAGATTCATCGCTGATAGATAGGCATGCGTTCCATTAGGCAGTTGGCGGGGTAACGGCCCACCAAACCGACGATGGATAGGGGTTCTGAGAGGAAGGTCCCCCACATTGGTACTGAGACACGGACCAAACTCCTACGGGAGGCAGCAGTGAGGAATATTGGTCAATGGCCGAGAGGCTGAACCAGCCAAGTCGCGTGAAGGATGAAGGATCTATGGTTTGTAAACTTCTTTTATACGGGAATAAAGTGAGTCACGTGTGATTTTTTGTATGTACCGTATGAATAAGCATCGGCTAACTCCGTGCCAGCAGCCGCGGTAATACGGAGGATGCGAGCGTTATCCGGATTTATTGGGTTTAAAGGGTGCGTAGGTGGTCTTTTAAGTCAGCGGTGAAAGTTTGTGGCTCAACCATAAAATTGCCATTGAAACTGGGAGACTTGAGTATGTTTGAGGTAGGCGGAATGCGTGGTGTAGCGGTGAAATGCATAGATATCACGCAGAACTCCGATTGCGAAGGCAGCTTGCCAAGCCATAACTGACACTGAAGCACGAAAGCGTGGGTATCAAACAGGATTAGATACCCTGGTAGTCCACGCAGTAAACGATGATTACTAGGAGTTTGCGATATAATGTAAGCTCTACAGCGAAAGCGTTAAGTAATCCACCTGGGGAGTACGCCGGCAACGGTGAAACTCAAAGGAATTGACGGGGGCCC
>OGYZ01000055.1_pt1 | contig 84634 bp, 85 predicted proteins | sample 1576681 | NCBI WGS metagenome assembly OGYZ01 (sample SAMEA3541480, study PRJEB24748) | human gut metagenome | biome: human gut; feature: human-associated habitat; material: faeces | place: China | collected 2012 | reverse complement strand
GACGCGATCTTCGAGAAGGACCCCAATGGCCGCGTGGCCTGCGAGACCTGCGCCTGTCGGGGCAGCTTACCATGCAAAGCCCACGGAGTCCATGTCGATCTTCTTTTCCATCAGCCCCAGACGGCTCTCGATGAAGTTGACAGCCATATCCGGCCACTGGGCGATCTGGGTGTAGTAGTCCACATAGCCCTTGGTGCCAGTGCCCAGACCCACACCGTGGGGCGCATCAGGTGCCAGATAGAAGCTGAAGTCCGTGAAGATATTTGCGCACTCCGGCAGAGAGGGCAGCATCATCGCACTCAGGCCATCTTTCTGACCCACAACACCAAAGCCCGGAGGCAGGTTGGGGTTCTTCGTGAAGTTCAGACCAGTGACGAACAGTCCGTAGATGGGAATCGCCACATTCAGGTCAGCGCTCTCATGGTCCACAGCATCGCAGACGTAGCTGGGGTAGACCTTATCCGGGGTATTCGTAGTGCCGAACTGGTCGGCCACCACCTGCATCACATTCATGCCGCCAGCAGAGAAGCCCACAGCAATCATGATATCGGTCTTGCCGATGTGTTTTTCAGAGGCGTTGTGGCGGATGTAGCGGATAGCACGGGCCAGATCCAGCTGCTGATCCACAGCGGCATAAGGGTTGACGCGGCGCTGCAGCACAAAGGCGTTGTAGCCGTTCTTGTTGAAGAACTCGGCCACCGGGTAGCCTTCCACCACGTTGTTGCGGTGGGTGCTGCCGCCGCCTGCAATAATGATCACGTTGCCCTTCACCTTGCCCTGATCTCGCAGCAAGTACGGGTTCAGGAAGGGACGGAAGCCCTCGTTATCGTAGCAATTTTCCCAGTTGGTGGGCAGCGGAGATTCCACGGCCATCTGATCTCCCCAAATTTCCCAAACGGTGCTCTTGGGGTCCTTGATCTGGCGCAGCGCCTTGCGGGCATTGGTCAGAGCAACACACATATCGTAGTGGGAGGCGTTGATACCGGGCACAGGTGCACCGTCCACCTTCTCGTACTGAGCACGGGACAGCTTGTGGAACAGCACATAGAACTTGTCAAAATCGCCCCGGAAAGCAGCCGGATAAAAGGCCACCTCGCGGGAGAGACGGAGTTCCTCTGCCACCATGGCCTGCACCTCAGCATCGGTGTGCACGCCAGCGTTTTCAGCAAAGGATGCGGGCGCCATGCCAGCCACTGCGCCCATGGTCACAGCAGAAGCGGCAGAAAGCTTCATAAAGTCTCTTCTGTTCATCATCATTTCTCCTTTTAAATGCAGACGGCTCATTTGTGCAGAGCAAAGCCGCCCAAAGCTGTGCAGCAAACGCCCTGCTGCCGGGCCCGATAGACATTCCAGTTGTATTATGCCATCGAAATCTGCACAAATCGTACCACAATATAACGAACTTGTAAATAGATTTTGTTGTTTTTGTGTGAAATTGATATATTAGTATGTCAGTTCTTGTGAAAATCAACAAGCATGAGAATGGGTACAAAAAAGGACTGCCATGCACTCTGCACGGCAGTCCTTTTTATCTTATTACAGCTTTTCAAACACCAGAAAGCGGAAGGCGATGGTTGTGGTGAGCTGCGGCAGAGCCGCAAGGCGGGCGGCACCGTCGCGGGGCGTTTTCCAGTAGTAGGGGGTCATGGCAAACAGGGCTTCCAGCTGGGCGGCGGGCACGGTGATGGTTCCCTGCACCTCACGCTCATCAATGGCGCGGAAGCCCGGGTACTCCACCTGCTGCACCGGGTTTTTGTAGGGCTTTTCGTAGAGCACGGCCTTCATCTGGTACAGATGCTCTGCCCCCGGCACGACGTAGATCATGTGCCCGCCCGGGCGCAGCACCCGGCTGAATTCCACCTGCGCAAAGGGCGAAAAACAGTTCAGCAGCACATCTGCCCAGCCGGTGCGCACCGGCTGGCTGAAGCTGGACGCCACCGCATACTGCGCGGCGGGCAGCGCCTTTGCCGCCAACCGCACCGCGGGCTTTGCGATATCGAACCCGGCCAGCTGCAACGGCTTTTCTGCCGCCGCGAACTGCTGCGCGATGCAGCGGTCGTACCAGCCCTCGCCGCAGCCTGCGTCCAGCAGATGCAGCGGGGCGTCCTTCGCGGCGGGCACGCCGTGGGTAAGGCACAACTCCCCCAGCGCCTGCCCGAAAATGCCGTAATATCCGGCGTTCAGGAAGGCGCGGCGGGCAGCTACCATCTCCTTGCTGTCCCCGGGGGCTTTGGTTCGCATACTCTGCACCGGCAAAAGATGCCAGTAGCCCTCCCGGGCGCGGTCAAAACAGTGGCCTTTTTCACATTTCAGGTCATTCTCCCCTTGCAGCGCGCCGCCGCACAGGGGGCACTGCCACGGGGCAAAGGCTTCGTTCCGGCTCATACTTCTTCGCTGTGATCCTCAATGGGTGCAGTGGCACCGCCGTGGGCGTCCATATACTCCTCAAAGCTGGTGTACTTCTGCTGGGGCGGGCGGCGGCTGATGAGCACCAGCCCCGGGCATCAGAACTCCAATCATACGCTTACGCCATATTGCCGCCGCCTCAGCCATCCGTCATGGCTGTTCCGCTATACTACATTTCACTAATTACGGATGCTACGCAATATATCATCAATAAAGAAACGAATGTTTCCACATTACTTCAGCTCAAAATACAGAAGAGCAATAAGCACAATGTCAAAAACAAAAAAAGCGACCGCGCAAACGCGCAGCCGCAAAAAATAATCATGATTAAACAATGCAGGCAAATGCAATGAGCACAAGTGCTCAATCTGTCAGGCACAGCCCGCTTCTTAGTAAAATCGTTATTATGGAAGGCTGATAGCCTCAGAAGGACAAACATCAGCACATGTGCCGCACTCAGTGCACATGTCCGGATTGATAGAATACTTTTCTCCCTCTGAGATTGCGCCAACCGGGCACTCATCAATACATGTACCGCATGCGATACAATCGTCACCAATTACGTAAGCCATAGTTAAAATAAATTTATAATGTTAATAATGTTATTGTACATTCTCACTGCCGGCACACACCGGATGCGTACGGTGCAAAGTTACATTTTTTATCCCGAATACACTCATTCGTCATATTATTTTAACTAAATTATACACTGTCTTCACCCGGTGTGATACAATAAGCCAACGCAAACAGCGTTATTAATACATATATGAGACGTTTCGCGACAACGATGATATTGATTCTCGCCTGTGTGTCACATGCCTTATCGCAGACGCGCACGGTGCAGAACAGACCTTACACAGACCTCCGCCCGTTCCACTTCGGAGTGGTCGTCGGCACTCATTTGCAGGATCTCGAACTGCTGAACGCCGGTCCGCAGATCATTACAAACGAGGACGGCACTACCGTAGAGACTCTTGTCACAGCCGACCAGGACCGATGGGACACGGGATTCAACGTGGGTGTGGTGGGCGAATACCGCATAAGCACTTACTTCCAGTTCCGTGTGGCTCCAACGCTTTACTTCGGCAACCGCCACATAACGTTCCGCGACATGACCGACCTCGACCCTGAAGGCAAGCCCAGAGAGCAGAACCAGAATCTCAAGTCGGTGTACATCTCCTCCGCACTCGACCTCATATTCGCCGCACCTCGGTTCAACAACCACCGTCCTTACCTCATAGCCGGTGTCAACCCGATGATAAATCTCAGCGGCAAGAGCACCGACTACATCCGCCTAAAACGCTACGACATATGCGCTGAGGTGGGATTCGGCTGCGACTTCTACCTGCCGTTCTTCAAGCTGCGACCCGAACTGAAGTTCATGTACGGACTGGGCAACAGCCTCGACACCACTCACGCCGACCGTCTGCGCGACAAAAACATGCTGCGCTTCGCCAAATCAGTGAAGGAGGCACACACGAAGATGATTGTCCTCAGCTTCTATTTCGAATAATCATCCTGACCGGAATATGTGATAGGAACGATATTCATCATTTCACACACTATTGCCAGCTCCCTGCCATCTCGCCACACCGCCGCCGACATTCTTTCACAGGCTTTTTACCGGTGTAGCCGCATAATGCCTCATATTCCACTAAAGAGGAATCAACAATGTCTGAAAGCAACACGGGAAACGGATGAATCATAATGGCAGATTCCGAACAAATGCAATCCTTCTTTTCCTCTTCAGTCATCGCACAATCCACATATACACGAACAAAAATCGGACATCAGACCGTCAATGCATCTTTTTATATTAAAAACAATGATGGCGTCAGCCCAGTAGAGACGCAAAATCTTGCGTCTCACGGGCAAAAGGCGCGGCAACGACGGGCATTTACTAGCCTCGCTTCATTGCGCATAATTGCTTGTGAGACGCAAAATTTTGCGTCTCTACTTTGGATCATCCACATATATTCCGCGTTATTTTCATGTATCAAACGGTGGCGACTATAACGACAAAAGCCTGCCATCCAATTGTCAATCACGCCTCTTTTACATTAAACAATGATGGCGTCAGCCCAGTAGAGACGCAAAATCTTGCGTCTCACGAGCAAGAGGTTTGGCAACGACAGACATATATTCGCCTCGCTTCATTGCGCATACTTGCATGTGAGACACAAGAGGCTCGACAACGACAGGCATATATTCACCTCGCTTCATTGCGCATACTTGTCTGTGAGACGCTTGAGGCACGACAACGACAGGCATTTATTCACCTCACTTCATTGCACATACTTGCTTGTGAGACGCAAAATTTTGCGTCTCTACTTTGGATTACCCACGTATAATTCAGCGTTTTGTCATGTATTAAACGGTGGCGGTAAGCACAATACGAACTTTTTAAACAGCCTGATGCCGTATGTTTTTGAATAAAACAGGCTGCGTTCGGCAATATGAAAACAAGCTCTCATTGCACTCACTGGCAATGTTTTTGAATAAAACAGAATAGTCCATCAGACATTCAAAACTTTTTTGTTACTTTATTGCCGACCTATCCGTTCCTCTTCCGCAATGCCGACATCATCTTGCATTCTGCCTTTTCCCGGTACATCCCGTCACATCTTCTACATAACCGGAAACCTATCTGCATGACAGCAACACCGAATACGGATGGAGTCAAAACGCGGTTCGGAATAAAAAAGTCCCACCATTTCTGATGAGACTTTCCTTCCATATATGCTGCGGCACATGCTTTCACTGCAAGTGCAGCAGCACATCACTTGTCAAAACTGAGCACTATCCGACCCACATACACTCCGTGTTTGCCGTTCTGATCGTTTGGTATCTCCTTGCCTTCGGCATTCTTCACATATTTCAGTTCTTTAAAATAAGAATGCGAGTGACCTCCGAGCACAATGTCTATGCCACTTGTCTCAGACATGAGCTTGCAGTCGCCTTTTTCTCCGTCGTCATCCCATCCCAGATGAGACAGGCACACCACCACGTCGCACTTCTCCTTCTCTCTCAGTGTCTTCACCGTTCTGGCTGCCGCACTCTCCGGATTCTCGAATTTCACTCCGCGACAGTTGTTCTCGTCAACAAGCCCGTCAAGTTCGGGACATACACCGAACACGCCTATCCTCACTCCCTTGCGCTCTATCACAACATACGGTTTCACGAGTCCTTCAAGCGGTGTTGACGTGAAGTCATAGTTGCAACACACCACCGGAAACTTCGCCATTCTGAAGAGACGCGCCATGTTCTCCAGTCCGAAGTCGAACTCATGGTTGCCTATAGTCACCGCATCATAACCCATAAGATTCATAAGCCCCACCTCCACATCACCATGGAAAAGGGTGTAGTAAGGCGACCCCTGCGAGAAGTCACCGCTGTCCAGCAGCAGCAACTCGGGGTCTTTACTGCGTTCGCGGTTCACAAGCTCCAGACGTCTCACGAATCCTCCGCGTCCTGCCACCACCGTGTCGGCAAGGTTTCTGCTCAACGGCAGTATACAACTGTGCGTGTCGTTGGTGTGCAGTATCTCTATCTGTGTTTGTGCCTCCGCCGCCATTGACGATACGATGAGCGCACAGCTCATTATAATATTCCTTATCATATGTCTCCGATGTTTCATTCCACAACTATGCGTCCCTCAACCCTGCTCTCCACCGGACGCCCGTTCTTCTCCTGCTCTCTGAAATAATTCTCGATGATATGCCTCACGTTGTTCTCCTCACTCTTAGGAGACACCACTCCGGTCTTGTCCTTGAACGCCTCAAGTCCGTCATTGCCCTGTGCCAGATAGTCGAGTGTGGCAATGCGGTACTGTCTGTTCTTTTCTATACCTTTTCCTCCTACGAGAGCCGACTTCAGCTTTCCGTCCCTCGTTATTACAAGCCTTACGCCATGGCTGACAGCCTCTCCTCCCGACGCGGCAATCTGTTCAAACAGTTCCTCCACCTTGTCACCGTCGAGCGTGAGGAAACATATCTTGTTCTCAAACGGAGCCACGTCAAGCACATTTCCTATCGTCACAGCCCCCTCCGACAGGGCTGCACGTATGCCGCCCATATTATATACGGCGAAGTCGGGCTTCTCTCCGAATGCCCTGCTGCCCCACATCAGTATGTCGGCGAGCAGGTTGGACAGGTCGCTTTCAGGTCGCGACGCCTCCATGTAGTGTGCCGCGTGCCCTACGACAGGACTCATCAAACTGTCCACCTTCGCCTTGTACGGTGAGAGGAACCTCATGCCCGAACTGTCGCTCACGGTGTCATACCGGCTGTCCACCAGCATCCGTCCGCGCTCCACACCCGTCAGCTGTATGCCTGAAGAGCATGCCGCAAACATAAGTATGGCTGTCATCAGCCCGCAGTCAAGCACCCATCTGCGCGTTTTTCTTTTCATATTGTCTGTTGTCATATAATATGTGTATTTTCCGGTCAGCCCATACAGCGGTCTCAAAAGCCTTCTCCTCCGCATTCAGCACCGGATGTTCAAGCTACAAAGTTAATGCAACTATCGCATAATGCAAAGCCAAACGTTCATTTTCTTATTCATGTTTATTTGCTGACACGACAAAAGGAACAGAACGGATATCATTGTCATGAAATATAACGGTCACATGGTGCATTTACTGAAAACGCACGTTATTTACCTGATTAACAACAAATTTAGAGGCATAAATTTGTCCGTTCTGAATTATTGTAGTAACTTTGCAACGCTTTTCGGCGTAACCGCTGACAACGGAAGAGTCGCTGGTCATGTTGCGTTGGGCGATAAACAAATTTAATTATCAAGAAATGGACTTAATTAAAGTTGCTGAAGAAGCATTTGCAACCGGCAAGAAGTTCCCGGAGTTCAAGGCCGGTGACACTATCACTGTCGCTTACAAAATTATCGAGGGAAACAAAGAGCGTATTCAGCTCTATCGTGGTGTCGTAATCAAAATCAACGGTCACGGTGACAAGAAACGCTTCACCGTACGCAAGATGTCAGGCACCGTAGGTGTTGAGCGTATTTTCCCGATTGAGTCACCGAACATTGACAGCATCGAGGTGAACAAACATGGTAAGGTACGTCGCGCCAAACTTTACTATCTGCGCAAGCTTACAGGTAAGAAAGCACGTATCAAAGAGAAGAAGGTCATCACTGGCGAATAATGCGCATACGCGCTTTCAGGGATTACATTCTTGCAAAAGAAATAAAAGGTTTTGCCGCAGTCATGCTGCAAAACCTTTTGTCGTTAATTGCTCTATACATTGTCCCGGACCGCTCATCACACTTCATCCGTATTCAGTCCTGTGCTCAGGATGTTTTCATTGACGCCTTATTGAAGATACGGTGTGATGCATCAGGAAAAAGCGGGAGACAAGATGACGGCAGAAGTGCGGAAAAATGATGAAGAGCCTGCAATGTGTTTAAAACACAGCTTTTGCGGTCTTATTACCGGCTCGTGACTGTAATTCCACGCATAACAGCCATCCATACATCAAAACATGCCACATCCAGCCGCATCATTCTGCCACGGCTCAAACGGCAGACATCACATCCGTCTGTCTTAATCGGAATGCCTCGCCTTATGATTTCACACGCAAACCACACCGGAACATCCCTTACAGACGGCACGCGATATAAAAGACGCATGCAGCACACTTACCTGCCGGACACTCAAGGAACGTCGGAGCCCGGCAGTCTGCGCAAGCGTTGCTCCGCAACAAGCGGAAACACAGCGGTCATTCCTGATTCTTATATTCCTTATGAGTGAAGGCGTCAATGTCCTGCCGGTGCGTTGTGAGGTTTCTTCTCCGTGTCCGCGTCTTCATCCTCAAAGTTCGACAGTCCGTCAGCCGAGCCATAGATAGCGGCTTTAAAACTCTCCCAATCCTGAAATCCGGCAAGCAACGACAGTCTGTCGAGCGTCTCTTTACCCGGTTTCTCGGCACTTTTGATGTGTGCGGCTATCTTCTTCAGCACAGCCGGCTTATGCGCATTGTCGTTAAACTTTCTCTCAACTGCCTTGAGCAACATGCTCAATTCCCAATGCTTCCTTTCCATACTACATTACCAACGCTTAAATTCCAGAGCATCGCATTTACGTTCCAGCCTGATTCCACGTCACGTAATGCATGACTTACAGTGGCATAAACCATTGCAGCCATACCCTTCGGAAACAGTGGAAAAGTGCTCCGCTCTGTGCCTGCAAAAGTAATACAAACATACGTTTCCGCAAAACAATAAGTGTGAAAAATAAACATGCCGCGCTACATCAGCGACAGCCGTTTCCCATATTTGCATATGTCATGAAAAAATAGTAATTTTGTCGCCTGAAAACGATTATATTCTCAATATCACAATATGAAAGAATTAGCACTAAAGTACGGATGCAATCCGAACCAGAAACCGTCACGCATCTTCATGACTGAAGGCGAACTGCCGATAGAAGTGCTCAACGGGCGACCGGGATATATCAACTTCCTCGACGCGCTCAACTCATGGCAGTTAGTTAAGGAACTCAAAGAGGCAACAGGCATGCCTGCCGCCGCGTCGTTCAAACACGTCTCACCGGCAGGTGCGGCAATAGGTCTGCCGCTGAGCGACACACTGAAGAAGATTTATTTTGTGGACGATGTGAACATTGAACTTTCACCTCTCGCATGCGCATATGCAAGAGCGCGTGGAGCCGACAGAATGAGTTCGTACGGTGATTTCGTGGCATTGAGCGACACATGTGACGCCGCTACGGCGACACTAATCAAGCGAGAGGTAAGCGACGGTGTGATTGCGCCAGGCTATACTCCTGAAGCTCTCGAGATACTTAAAGGCAAACGCAAAGGCACATACAACGTCATCAGCATAGACCCTCAATACGTTCCCGAGCCGATAGAGCGCAAACAGGTGTTCGGAATAACATTCGAACAGGGACGGAACGAGATAAAGCTCGACGACCCTGCGCTCTTTGCGAACATCCCCACAAAGAACAAGACATTCTCGGACGAGGCAAAACGCGACCTCATCATAAGCCTCATCACTCTCAAATACACACAGAGCAACTCAGTGTGCTACGTGAAAGACGGACAGGCAATAGGCATCGGAGCCGGTCAGCAAAGCCGTATACACTGCACACGCCTTGCCGGAAACAAAGCCGACATATGGTGGCTGAGGCAGCATCCGAAAGTAATGGACCTGCCGTTCATTGACGGTATACGCCGCGCAGACCGCGACAACACCATTGATGTGTACATCAGCGATGAGCACGACGACGTCCTGCGTGAAGGCACATGGCAGCAGTTCTTCAAGGAAAAGCCCGAGGTGCTCACGGCAGAGGAGAAAAAAGAGTGGATAGCACGCAACACCGACGTGGCTCTCGGAAGCGACGCGTTCTTCCCGTTCGGTGACAACATCGAGCGCGCACACAAGAGCGGAGTGCGCTACATAGCCCAGGCTGGAGGCTCAGTACGCGACGACAACGTTATAGAGACCTGTGACAAGTACGACATCGCGATGGCTTTCACAGGTGTGAGACTGTTCCATCATTGACCAGAAAACACTTTTCGGAATGAGCAACGAGATTGATGATATAATAAGCGGAGGCGGACTTGTATTCAGAAAGAAGAGCACCGCTCCCAAGGAAGACGGCAAGGTGAAGACCAAAGCCAAGAAAAAGAAATACATAACCGGTGCGCACGGCAGCGGCTCTGCACGTCAGAAAGCCAAATACCGGGAGCAGAGGGCTAACAGACACAAGAAATAACACGGACGTGTCTGCACTTTATGTCATCATGCTCTGGACGAAACACTCATAAGCGAATATGGCTGCAACCTCTTCAGATTGCAGCCATATTCGTATCATCACATTATTTATATATAGCGGCATGTTATGACCCGACTTACACCGGCACATGCCTCACTGCCTCATCGCGCCCCGCAGCCTATCCGCTATGTGCGGGATGACGGACTTTTTCCCTGCGCGTAGTAGTTCTTGCGTGAGCTTACCTTGCCGCTCTTGTTTAGTGTCAGTGTCGCCTGTTGAAGCGTTCTGTTGGCACAATCGAACACAACGGTAGGATTGAGCCGTTTTCCTCTGAACGAAATCTCGAAATGCAGATGCTCCGTTGTGGCGCGTCCGGTGCGTCCGGTAAGTCCTATCACCTGTCCGGCTTTTACCTTGTCACCCACCTTAACCATGTTTTCGGACTGATGACTGTAAAGCGTCTCAAATCCGTATGCGTGCTTTATCACAATACAGTTGCCGTATCCGTAATACGGTCCGGAACGTGTCACCACTCCGTCGAACGCCGCCACAATCTCGTCATTCGGCTTTGTCTTCAGATCCACACCCGAATGTCTGCGCCGTCCGCCATAAGGACTGATAACCTTGGCACCCGGCAACGGGAACGCCCAATTGCCCTCATCAAGGTCGGAAAGGTTGAGCTCGAACTTCGATTCCGTCTCGAACGGGTCGTCATCCATGCTTTCCGCCGCCATCAGGACATTTGCCCCTGACGAAGACGTCACGTCAACATACGAGCCGTTACGCTTGCACATCAATGTCTGTTTGCGCAACCTGTGACTGTTTATGTTTATTATCGTCGACGGATTTATCCTGCATCCGTTCACCATAATGGAAAAGTCGCAGAACGACTTTCCCTCGCCGGTGCCTACAAAAGCTATAGTATGTCCCGCCTTCACCTTCTGACCGACCTTCACCACGTTGCTCTTATTGTTCGCATACACGGTCTCGAGTCCGTTGCGATGACGCACCACGATGACGTTCCTCATTCCGTCGTGATGCCGAGAGAGCCTCACCACACCGTCGAACATGGCTTTCACCGCATCGCCTTCCTTCGTCTCTATCCTCAACACATTGTCGTCCTGCAGCGTGGCTTTGCCTACAGGCAACGGAAAAGAATAGTCATTGTCCTTCACGGAAGAGAAATCCACGCTGAAAGCATCCGAACGGCTGAACAGTCCGGGCGTCTCTATGCTAATCTGCTGCTGCTCCGCCGCAGTGAACTTATGCTTCACCGGAGCGGCTGCCGTCAGTGTAACAACAAATGATATCAGAAGAAACAGTTGTCTTAGTATACTCATCGTCAGTAAATTGTTTGTAGTTTAAGATAAACAGACTGCGGACATCAGTATGGGAACATGTGCCCGTAGAATCCGCCCGCACTGTTTTTTAAAGGAAAACAAGCCGTCTGAGACGGCTCAGACATATCCGCGCCGTGTCACTGACGCAGGTATATCGCATTGAAAATACGGCCTGACTCCGTTCCGAGTCTGCGTGCCGAGAAGTAGTCGTCAGCGTTTTTGAAGGTGCATATTCCGCACGAATATATGTTGCCGTCATCGACTCCCGACTCCACCATCTGCATGCGGTTGCATCCGGGAAGGTCTATATGCCACTTCCCTTTCCTGCAACTGATGCCCTGCATGTCAAAACCGGCAGCACAGAATCTGTCATACACCTCTTCACCGACCTCAAAACTGTCAAGCGATATGCCCGGTCCTATAACCGCCTTCAAGCGTGAGGCATCAGTACCGTATACCGCGTTCATCTCCACAATTGCCTTCTGTACGATACGCATCACAGTCCCCCGCCATCCGGCATGGACGGCACACACAGCATGATTGTACGCATCATAAAGAAGCACTGGTATGCAGTCGGCAGTGGATACGCCTATGCACACACCTCTCACAGAGGTCATCAGAGCATCCACTCCTTCCAGCACCATGTGCCGGGTGCGGCTGCCCAGTTCAAGAAATTCGGGTCCTATCACCCTTGTTTCAGTACCGTGCGTCTGATGAGGCATCACAATGTGACTGCCGTCTATACCGAGCGCATCGCTCAAAGCCTCACGGTTGCGGCGCACGCAGTCCTCATCATCACCGCAATAAGCGTTTATACTGAAACCGGAATAGGCTCCCTTTCCACATCCGCCGTGGCGTGTTGTGCTGAACGCCACGACCTCATCTGCGACGTCATAATACGTTATGACAGGCGGCTCAATCATCCGTATCCTCTTCGTCGTACTCAAAATCGTCGAGATCCTCTATCTCGTCCTCGTCAATATATATTATCTCGTCCTCGCCCTCAGCCTGCATCTCCGCCGCGAAACGGCTCATGTCCTTGTCACGGTGTACGAGATTGTCCTCGGCGATGATGCCCTGCAGTTTGTTGCTCTCGCTGTTGAGCTCACGCCACAGCACGTCTTTCAGCTCGTTGAGTCCCATGCCTGTTACAGACGAAATGAACACCACGGGCACATCCTCCGGCAAAGTGTCACGCAGCATATCTATGAGCTCATCGTCCAGAAGGTCGCATTTGGTCACGGCAAGCACGCGGTGTTTGTCGAGCATGTCAGGATTGAACTGTCTCAGTTCGTTGAGAAGTATCTCATATTCGCGCTTTATGTCGTCGGTGTCTCCGGGCACCATGAACAGCAGAAGCGAGTTGCGCTCGATGTGACGGAGAAATCTCAGACCGAGTCCTTTGCCCTCGCTCGCACCTTCTATTATTCCCGGGATGTCCGCCATGACGAACGACTGCCTGTCATGATAGCCCACAATGCCGAGCGACGGCTCGAGCGTTGTGAACGGATAGTTGGCTATCTTCGGTCTCGCGCTCGACAGAGAAGAGAGCAGTGTCGACTTTCCCGCGTTGGGAAATCCCACGAGTCCCACATCCGCAAGCAGCTTCAGCTCGAGTATGATGGTCATTTCCTCCATCGGCTCACCGGGCTGCGCGAATCGCGGAGTCTGGTTGGTGGCACTGCGGAACTGGAAATTGCCCAGTCCGCCGCGTCCTCCCTTGAGCAGCAGCACCTCCTGTCCGTGATAGGTGACGTCGCACACATACTTTCCCGTCTCGGCGTTATACACCACCGTTCCGCACGGAACGTCAATATAAACATCCTTTCCGTCCTTGCCGTGACACTTGTCCCTGCCGCCGTTTCCACCGTGTTCGGCAAACACGTGACGCTGATATTTAAGATGCAGCAGAGTCCAGTAATTGTGGTTGCCGCGCAGGTATATGTTTCCTCCCCGTCCGCCGTCGCCTCCGTCGGGACCGCCGTTGGGCTGATATTTGATGTGCCGCAGGTGCATGGAGCCACGTCCGCCCTTTCCCGAGCGGCAATATATCTTCACGTAATCTACAAAGTTGGATTCTGCCATATCTTGTTTTCAGTGTGTTGGTGTTCTTGTCAGATATTGTCGATAACAGCGCATATGTCAGCGAAGATGCGGTCGAGCTCACCATATCCGTTGATGTGATGATGCAGCCCTTCGCTCTTATACCACTCTATGAGCGGTGCCGTCTGTGTGGAATACACCTTCAGACGCTTGTTTATTGTCTCCTCGTTGTCGTCCGTACGACCCGACTCCTGTCCGCGCTTTATCAGCCTTTCCATCAGCTTGTCCTCCGGAACGTCGAGCTCTATCATCGCAGCCACGTTGTGTCCGCGTTCGGCAAGCATTGTCTTGAGAGCCTCAGCCTGCGGTATGGTGCGCGGGAATCCGTCGAAGATGACACCCTTATGCTCCTTGCCGAAGCTGTCGTAGACACTTGCGAGAATGTCTATCATCAGCGCGTCGGGTATGAGCTGTCCGTTGTCAATGTACCCCTTGGCAGTCTTGCCCAGCTCCGTGCCGTTCTTTATCTCATTGCGCAGCACGTCACCGGTAGAAATATGGTTGAATCCATACTTCTTGATCATCAGGTCACTCTGTGTGCCCTTGCCTGAACCCGGGGCACCGAAAATCACGATATTCTTCATCTTTATGTTTTGATTGAAATTATATGTATACATGCGTAGCGCGCTCCAGCCGTCAAACGATGCCCGGACACGTCCGCATCAGGTTATTCCTCCACAAGCGTATATATGTCGCGCAGGTTGCGTCCCTGCTGGTCGTAGTCGAGCCCGTAGCCCAGAATGAAGTCGTTGGGTATCTTCATCGCCACATAATCCACGTCGAGCGGCACTTTCAGACGCTCCGGCTTGAGCAGCAGCGTGCATATGTGTATGGACTCGGGATTGCGCGTCCCGAGCGACTCTATCATGCGTTTCACCGTCAGTCCGGTCTCCACTATGTCCTCCACTATTATCACCGTGCGCCCTGTCAGGTCTTCGTTTATGCCTATCACTTCCTTTATCCGCCCGGTAGAGGTGGTGCCCTGATAGGATGCCAGTTTCACAAACGAAATCTCACACGGTATTGTTATCATTCTCATGAGGTCAGCCGCAAATACAAACGAACCGTTCAGCACTGCGAGCAACAGAGGATTCTTCCCCGCCATGTCGGCGTTAATCTTGTCTGCCACAGCCTTGACGCGCTTCAATATCTCAGCTTCCGGTATGGACGTTCTGAACGTCTTGTCCTTTATTCTTACCGTACTGTCCATGGTGTTTAATTTATATTTGTATAATATAGATGCGGCTCGGCAGTGTCAAGACATGCAAACCTTCGGTTTCCAGTCTTGCCGTTGCGCTCGCCTTTCGCTATATTTGCCCGCAAATTTACAAAAAATATGCCGAACGTTGCAGGCTCTTTACATTTATTTCGGATTTTTACAGCGGCGCGCACCGCACATTTCCTCGTCCTCTCACGCTCCCCACGCCCTCCGACAGGCTCTCCGCGGACTTTCCGGCGCAGGAAGGCGGCATGCCGGCAAAGCCCCGAAAAAAAAGCCAAATTATTGTCGGGCACGAATTTATTTTGTATCTTTGCCCCGTATGAAGATATTTACTGGCTCACAGATTCATGAGCTCGACAAATATACAATAGAGCATGAACCGGTCAAGTCGGTTGACTTGATGGAGCGTGCCGCCAAAGCCATCACCGCCGCCATAACGGATGAATGGCCCTCCGATAAGAATGTCATAGTGTTTGCAGGTCCGGGAAACAACGGAGGAGACGCCCTCGCGGTGGCACGCATGCTGCTCGACAGAGGATATGATGTCGCCGTATGGCTGTTCAACATAGGCAACCGCCTTTCCGAAGACTGCGCCGAAAACCGCAGACGGCTAACCGCCCACAGTCTCATGAAGAAGTTCACGGAGGTGACAACCGACTTCGACCCGCCGAGACTCGACTCGGGCACGCTGCTCATAGACGGACTGTTCGGCTCCGGACTCAACCGTCCGCTCACAGGAGGATTCGCCTCTCTCGTGAAATACATCAACCAGTCACATGCCACGGTGATAAGCATCGACGTGCCGTCAGGACTCATGACCGAGGACAACACAGCCAACGTGCAAGCCAACATCGTAAGGGCACACACCACACTGACACTGCATCAGAAGAAGCTCGCCATGATGTTCGCTGACACACAGCCTTTCCTCGGACGGGTGAAAGTGCTCGACATCGGACTGTCGGAAGAGTTCATAAGAGACGCTTCATGCCGGTATACCACGGCAGAAGAGGCTGACATAAAGGGAAACATCATAAGACGAGACCCCTTCGCGCACAAAGGCGCCATGGGGCACGCACTCCTCATAGCCGGAAGCTACGGCATGGCGGGAGCCGCAGTGCTTGCTGCGGAAGCCTGCATGCGCTCCGGAGCGGGCAAGACCACCGTGCTTACGCCCGACTGCAACCGCTCCATCATACAGACGGCAATACCCGAAGCCATAATGAGAGAGACCCGGAGCGGGAGGTGCTTCACCGAAGCCGTAGACACCGAAGCATACAACGCCGTGGCAATAGGTCCGGGACTGGGCACCGACGAGGACACGGCTGTCGCGCTCATGGCACAGCTCAGACGCACGGCATGCCCCATAGTGCTCGACGCCGACGCGCTCAACATCATAGCAGCCCACCGCACATGGATGCAACACCTGCCCGCAGGACTCATCCTTACGCCCCACCCAGGAGAGATGGACCGCCTGTGCGGCAACAAGTCACATAGCGGATACGAACGGCTCGAAGCGGCATGCGACATGGCGCAACGCCTTCAGGCTCACATCATTCTCAAGGGTCACCACTCCGCACTGTGCGCACCAGACGGCAGCGTGACGTTCAACACCACAGGCAACGCGGGCATGGCGACAGCCGGAAGCGGCGACGTGCTCACAGGAATAATAGCCGGACTGCTGGCGAGAGGGTATCAAAGCGCACGCGCGTGCCTCACCGCCATGTATCTGCACGGACTCGCAGGCGACATCGCGGCACGGCAGACAGGCGAGGAAAGCCTCATGGCGAGCGACATAATAAGACACATTCCACACGCATTCAAACAACTAACCGACGATAGACAATGATGAGAAAGATACTGTCAACCCTAATGATGGCAGCTGCCGCAGGCACTGCCTGCGCGCAGAAAGACAACGGCAACTTCACATACTTCCTGCCGAAGACCGAAGTGAGCATATCGCTGCTCATCGAGAAAACCACATACACCCCGGGAAGACTTGCCGACTACTGCGACCTTTATTTCAAGACAAAGGCACAGAAAGAGCCGGAAGTAAGCTACAGAATAGTAGGAATGACATTCGCCACGGACGGAGTGCCGGACGAAAGCAAGCAATACAGCCTTGTGGTGGACAAGAAACACAGCATCCTGAGTATCGACTGCGACAGGAACGGTGTGCTGAAAGCCATCAACACCAAGGGCAACGACGAACAGCGGCAGCAACGTTTCACACCGGCACCGCGACCCGTCCTGCCCTCGCCCAACGACTACATGAGCCAGGACATCCTCTCGTCTACCAACCTGCCGAAGATGGCGCAGATGGTGGCACAGGAGATATACGACATCCGCGACAGCCGCAACCAGCTGTCACGGGGCGAAGCCGAGTTCATGCCTAAAGACGGAGAACAGCTCAAGATAATGCTCGCGCAACTCCAGACACAGGAGAACGCGCTCATGCAGGTGTTCGAGGGAACCACCGTCACCGACACCACCGAGACCGTAGTGTCGTTCGTTCCCGACAAGGAAAACGCCAGACAGACGGTCTTCCGCTTCTCAAGACACTTCGGGCTCACCTCTGCCGACGACCTCTCTGGTGCTCCGTTCTATGCCGTGACAGAGGATATGCAGACCCCGGCGGAGGCTCCCGTGATTGACGAGAAGCTGAAGAAGCAGAAGGACGACATGATTATCGGGGTGAACATACCGGGAAAGATAAAGATAAGAATAACCGACGGCACCAACACTTTAGGCTCGTTCAGCACGTATGCGGCACAGTTCGGCACCGTCGACACGCTCAGCGGCTCGCTCTTCGGCAAGAAATTCACATCGCAGATTGTGCTCGACAAGGCGACAGGAGGCATAACAAACCTTCACACCGAACCGCTCGACTGACGCCCATACACTGTAAGGCGGGGCGCGCGTGCCTCATTCCTTACACACGGCTCTGACGCCTCACGCCCGTGTCACTGCCTCATGCGCGTCACACAGACTTATTGCATGAATATACGGAAAACACTGTCTGACGCATGCATAAATATACACGGCAACTCCGCGAGAACCGCGTATTTGCGCGTGACGGCACATCCGGGCGCAAATACGCGAGTTTCAGGCAGTCTGCCCATCACACTGACAGTCAACGGCTTACGCCCGACACGCCCGTAAGAAGCATTTTTCCGCGCTGCCGGAAAGCCTCTTCGGCACTGCGGAAAAGCCTTTTTGGCACACTCATAATGCCTGTATCACACAACAATAAAAGCCGTTCCGCAACGCGAAACGGCTTTTTCCGTATCATAAAAAAGACTTCACGTGGACATATAATGCCCGAAAAGGCTCTTCTGTATGGGCGGAAGCATGGCGCGGAACGTTTTCCGGCGTTCTGTCATTTCTATTTTGTCATTTTCCTTTGTCAATATTTTTTACTGTCAGACCGCATATTTATACAGTTCCGAAAAGTGCCCTCATCCGTGCGTGAGCAAACATCCGGACCATACACGGGGCAAATAAAAACCGGACCGCGCGGCTCAAGCGTCATGCAGACTCACGCCGTACGGTCCGGATGCAAGTGTAAGTTGAATGCCTATTCCACGTTGAGCACAGCCGTCTTCAGGTTGCGGCTGTCCGGTCCAACCATTATCTCGACCTCTCCCGGGTCTATGCCGTAGCGCAGACTGCTGTCATAATACTTCAGAAGCTCGGGAGTTATGTCGAACGACACGTCCTTGCTCTCTCCGGCGGCAAGATGTATGCGGCTGAAGCCTTTGAGCTCCTTAACAGGTCGCGATATGCGTGCCGCGCGGTCGTGTATGTACATCTGCACCACCTCGTAGCCGTCGCGGCTGCCGGTGTTGGTCACGGTGACTGTCGCCCTCACACTTCCTCCGGGAGCGAGAGTGCCCTTGCTCAGAGTCAGGTCGCTGTAGGCGAAGGTGGTGTAGCTCAGTCCGTAGCCGAACGGATAGAGCGGGTCGTTGCGCACATCAAGATAGTTGCTCTGATACTTGCGGTAGTCCTTCGCTCCGTCAGGCACGGGGCGTCCTGTGGGAAGGTGGTTGTAGTATATCGGCACCTGTCCTGTCGCAGCCGGCATGGTCATGGTGAGCTTGCCCGACGGCACCTTGTCGCCGAACAGCACGTCGGCAATGGCGTCGGCAGCCTCACTTCCTCCGAACCACACATTCATGATGGCAGGCACGTGCCTGCTCTCCCATGTCATCACTGTGGGGCGTCCCGAGAAGTTGAGAAGCACCACGGGCTTGCCCGTAGCCACAAGTTCCTTGAGCAGGGACATCTGTATGTCGGGCAGGGTGAGGTCTGAACGGCTCGACGACTCACCGCTCATCTCCGAGCTCTCTCCCATGGCACACACTATCACGTCGGCGTCGCGCGCCACTCTCAGAGCCTCAGCCCTCATGGCGTTGTCGTCGCCGCGCTTTATTGTCCTGCCGAACTCGGCGTCCTTCTGCATCTGTGCGTCGGCAGTGAGGTTGCATCCCTGGGCATAAAGAATCTCCGCCTTGCCTGCCACGGCACGCTCGAGTCCTTCCTTGAGAGTGGAATATCTGTCCGGCGTATATGCCACACACCACGTTCCAGCCATGTTGGCGCGCGTGTCGGCGAGCGGACCTATAAGCGCTATCTTACCCTTCTTCTCGAGCGGCAGCAGGTTTTTGTCGTTCTTCAGCAGCACGAATGTCTCTGCCGCCATGTCGCGTGCGGCTCTGCGGTTCTCCTCTGTGAAGATGTCTTTCTTGCGCCGTTTGCCGTCACAGAACTTGTAAGGGTCGTCAAACAGTCCGAGTATGTATTTCGCCTCAAGCACCCGGCGGCATGCGTTGTCTATGTCGCTCATGCTCACACGTCCCTCTTCCAGCGACTTCTCGAGCGTCTGCACGAATCCGCGCGTACACATGTCCATGTCTGTTCCAGCCTTCAGTGCCTGTGCCGAAACCGACGGAAGGTCGCCCAGCCCGTGGGTCATCATCTCTCCTATGGAGCCGTAGTCTGAAGCCACGAGCCCGCCGAAGTGCCACGTGTCGCGCAGCAGTTCGGTGAGAAGCCATCTGTTTCCCGTCGCCGGAACGCCGTCCACGATGTTGAACGACGACATGACGCTGCTCACACCGGCATCGACAGCCGCCTTGTAAGGTGGCATATACTGGTTGAACATGCGCACGCGGCTCATGTCCACGGTGTTGTAGTCGCGCCCAGCCTCGGCTCCGCCATACAGCGCGAAGTGTTTCAGGCATGCCATGATGTTGCTGTTCTGCGAGTAGTCTCCCTGATAACCGCGCACCATTGCCTCGGCTATGCGCGAGCCGAGAAACGGATCCTCGCCTCCGCCTTCAGCCACACGGCCCCACCGCGCGTCCACGCAAATGTCCACCATCGGGCTGAAAGTCCAGTTTATTCCGTCCGCGCTCGCCTCCTTGGCAGCTATGCGCGCGCCCTTCTCTATGGCTTCCATGTCCCAGCTGCACGACTGTGCGAGAGGGATGGGGAATATGGTCTCATATCCGTGAATGACGTCCATGCCCACAAGCAGCGGTATTCCCAGACGGCTTTTCTTCACAGCCACCTCCTGCAGGGCGCGTATGCCGTCCACTCCCTTTATGTTGAAGACGCCTCCTACACTACCTGCCGCTATCTCTCCTCCTACTTCCGAATCGGCTGCCTTGCCGGTTGTGATGTCTCCGGCAACGACAAGATTCAGTTGTCCTATCTTCTCCTTGACTGTCATCTTGGACATAAGCTTGTCCACAAATGCCTTCATTTCATGGTTGTCCGCCATCATCGCCGGCACCGACATCAATACCGCCAGCACGGACACAATAATCCTTTTCATGCTTTTCTTCTCTGTGTTATTATGTTTCTTATAGTATCTCTTATTATTATCTGTATTGCATGACATTATTATCGGCAGGATGCGATGTCGCTGTCAATAGTATGTGTCATTATGATTTATGCGTCAAAAGCGTGTTTACTCTGTATCATTCTCCGCAGAACCATAGCCCGCACCACTGTCGGCAATACGGAGAGGGCATGCGCTTTTATGCCGCCCGTCTGTTAATCCAACGTTCTATTTCTATTATTATTACCTCATTCTTAACATCGTTTCACAATACAGCGATTGTAAGCGTGCCATTTCACTTATTTTAAACAAAACGTACATAGAAACGTATGAATCTATATAACACCTTATTATATATATGTCACGCTCATGAAAAGCTGTCCGGCGGCACATGAATAAATCTTACCCGGTGCGCCTTCAGGCGATGGTCTGCCGGCATAAGGGCTGCGGCGTGATATGAGGAAAATAAAAAAGTCCTTTTGTCATGCCTTGGATGTGCATGGACAAAAGGACTGTTTGTGTCATGACATTGTGTCTGCCATATTATCAGTCAAGCTGAGCCAGCTTGCCGTCAGAACCGAGTACCTCTTTGATTTTGTGCTCATAGAGCTCAATCATGAGGTCACGTGCCGGTCCGCAGTACTTACGCGGGTCGAACTCACCCGGTTTCTCAGCGAACACCTTACGCACAGCTGCTGTGAAAGCAAGACGTGAGTCTGAGTCGATGTTGATTTTGCAGACTGCGCTTGCGGCTGCCTTGCGGAGCTGTTCCTCAGGTATTCCCACTGCGTCAGGCAGCTTGCCGCCATACTTGTTGATCATGTCTACATACTCCTGTGGAACAGAAGAAGAGCCGTGGAGCACGATTGGGAATCCCGGCAGTTTCTCCATGATGGCGTCGAGAACGTCGAATGCCAATGGAGGAGGAACCAGACGGCCTGTCTTCGGGTCGCGTGTGCACTGCTCCGGTTTGAACTTGTAAGCACCGTGGCTTGTACCTATGGAGATGGCAAGTGAGTCAACTCCTGTCTTTGTAACGAAGTCGATAACCTCTTCCGGCTTTGTATAGTGAGACTCTTCTGCAACAACCTCATCCTCAACTCCGGCAAGAACGCCGAGCTCGCCTTCCACTGTAACGTCGAACTGATGTGCGTATTCTACAACCTTCTTGGTGAGAGCTACGTTCTCATCGTACGGAAGGGCGGAGCCGTCTATCATCACTGAAGAGAAGCCCATGTCCACACAGCTCTTGCAAAGCTCGAAGCTGTCACCGTGGTCAAGGTGGAGAACGATTTCAGGATGCTTGCATCCGAGTTCCTTTGCATATTCTACAGCACCCTGTGCCATGTAGCGCAGAAGTGTCTGGTTGGCGTAGTTGCGCGCTCCTTTGGAAACCTGAAGGATCACCGGAGACTTCAGTTCAGAAGACGCCTTGATGATTGCCTGCAACTGCTCCATGTTGTTGAAGTTGAAGGCAGGGATAGCATAACCTCCATTAATGGCTTTCTTGAACATCTCACGTGTGTTCACCAAGCCTAAATCTTTATAGTTTACCATAATTGTAAAAGTTTATTTAAAACGTTGTCTTATGTCATATAACCGATTGCAAAGTTAGTATTTTAATTTGGCAACACAAAGTGATACAACGTTTTTTAACCCAAATAGGCATTCTGAATACGGCATGTCGCGGGGGCGTTCTTACGCACGGAGGCAATCGTCCTGCCGCAAACGCACCGGGCGGCATATCCTAAGGATGAGAAACGGGGCACCGGATGTGATGCGAAAGGTGTACGGACACCGGGCGGAACATGATGGTCTGAGCCGTACTGTTACTGTAATCGAGTGCTCGAAAACGCCGCAATCAATACTCAAAGTATACATTTTATCACTGTTTTTCCTTACTTCAAAATCAAAATGTAGTTCATTTTTACTAATTAATGATAAAAAAACGGACAAACAAAGCTGTTATCAAATCTTAAATACGTAACTTTGCAAGTCGCGGATTATTACCTTACAGGCATCACCGGATACCTATACCGCACATTGACAACAGTCAGAACCAAAAATAATTAAAAACATAACAGATAATGAAACAGACAGACATCAGACCCGCAAACGGGAAACTCGGAATCATGGTCGTCGGATGCGGCGCCGTGACAACAACATTCATGACAGGCGTACTCATGGCACGCAAAGGACTGACAAAACCCGTCGGGTCAATGACACAATACGACAAGATTCGCGTAGGTAAAGGCAACGAGAAGAAATATCTGCACTATGCCGACATCGTGCCGCTTGCCTCGCTTGACGACATTGTGTTCGGGACATGGGATGTTTACCCACAGAACGCCTACCAGGCGGCTATGTATGCCGAGGTTCTTAAGGAGAAGGACATCGAACCCGTACGCGATGAGCTTGAGAAAATTATGCCGATGAAAGCTGCTTTTGACAAGAACTACGCAAAACGACTTGACGGCGACAACGTGAAAGACTGCGCCACACGATGGGAAATGACCGAGGCTCTGCGCCAAGACATACGCTCCTTCAAGGAGAAAAACGGATGCTCGCGCATCGTTGTGATATGGGCGGCTTCCACAGAGATATATGTTCCCTACTGCGAAGAGGTGCACGGAACACTCGAGGCACTCGAAAAGGCGATGAAGGACGACGACCGCGAGCACGTGGCTCCGTCGATGTGCTATGCATACGCGGCACTGGCAGAGGGCGCGCCGTTCATAATGGGAGCGCCGAACACCACGGTTGACATTCCGGCAATGTGGGAAATGGCGGAAAAGACAAAGATGCCTATCGCAGGAAAAGACTTCAAGACAGGACAGACTCTGGTGAAAAGCGGATTCGCACCCATCATCGGCACACGCTGCCTCGGACTGAGCGGATGGTTCTCTACAAACATTCTCGGCAACAGAGACGGTCTTGTGCTCGACGAACCGGCTAACTTCCACACGAAGGAAGTGAGCAAACTGTCTACTCTGGAGACAATACTGAAACCGGAGGATCAGCCCGACCTTTACACTGACTATTATCATAAGGTGCGCATAAACTACTATCCTCCACGCAACGACAACAAGGAAGGATGGGACAACATCGACATTTTCGGATGGATGGGATACCCCATGCAAATCAAGATAAACTTCCTCTGCCGCGACTCAATACTCGCCGCGCCGCTGCTGCTCGACCTCTGTCTGCTCAGCGACCTTGCGGCACGGGCAGGACGCTACGGCATACAGCGATTCCTGAGTTTCTTCCTCAAGAGTCCGATGCACGACTTCACAAAAGGCGAGGAGGCTGTGAACAACCTCTATCAGCAGTACACCATGCTGAAGAACGCAATACGCGAGATGGGCGGTTATGAGGCAGACGAGGAGATAGACTGACGCCAGCGACACATAGGACATTCTCTCCGGAAAACCGGCGGAGACATGACGGCGGCTGTGCCAACAAGGTACAGCCGCCGTGTTTTTTACATTCTTAATGGATGAATTCATATTTATACGTTGTTTAACCATTCGTGTAAACAAAAAAATTCGTAATTTTGTATGTGTCATTCCTAACGTACAAGACACCCGCATTCTTCCATCGGATGCTACACGCGGGCACTGAAACAATCTGACAACAAACTTATCCGCTATGAATATCAGAAGTATCCTGCTGGTCAGCGCACTTGTTCTGACATTTAAACCGGCAGCAGCACAAAATGACAAGCCGCAGACATACATCTGCGAGAAACCGTATGAGGTGGAGAAGATAACACCTCCGCAAGGCAAGAAAGTAAGGAACGTCATACTGATGATAGGCGACGGCATGAGCCTTATGCACGTCTACTCGGCATGGACGGCAAATCACGGGCGGCTGTGGTTGGAAAACGCGCAAGTCACAGGGCTGTCCAAGACCTACTGCACCGACCGTCTCATCACCGACTCCGGTGCCGGAGGCACTGCATTAGCCACCGGACACAAGACCAGATACCACGCTGTGGGAGTGGATGCGGACGGCAAACCGCTGACCACGCTGTGCGATGTGGCAAAATCACTCGGCAAGGATGCTGGCATAGCTGTCACATGCCGTCTGTGGGACGCCACACCCGCCGACTTCTGCTGCCACAACTCCGACCGCGACAACGAGCAGGAGATAACAGCCGACTACGCTGACTGCGGCATAGACTATGCGTTCGGAGGCGGAGCGAAATACTTCACAAAGCGCAAGGACGGACGCGACATCTTCGAAGAACTGAGACAGAACGGCTACCACATATCGCGCTCATGGGAAGACCTTTCTGCATGGAAGAAGGGCAAAGTGTTCGCTGTTCCCTACGAAGTGGACACTCCCCTGCCCGACGAAAGGGGCGACCTGCTCGCAAGAGCCGCGCTGAAAGGCATATCGCTCATGAACCAGAACGCTAACGGATTCTTCATGATGATAGAAGGATCGCAGCTCGACGACTACGGACATTTCAACCAACTGGACATGCTGATGAAGGAAACGCTCGACTTCGACCGTACCGTCGGCGAGGTGATGAAGTGGGCGGCGCAGGACGGCGAGACCCTTGTCGTAGTGACAGCCGACCACGAGACGGGCGGACTAACGCTCATCGACGGCGACAAGGAAGAAGGAAAGATAACATGCCGGTTCTCCACCGGAAGCCACTCAGGCGTGATGGTGCCGGTCTATGCGTTCGGTCCGGGCTCGGAAAACTTCACGGGCATAATGGAGAACACTGACATTTTCTGGAAGATAAAGAGCCTTATGGAACGCCGATAAGGCATCGGTCCGGATGCGGGAACGGCTCTTCCGCCGTCACGCAAGACTAAAGAAACACTCACCACACAACTCAAATACACATCATGAGAATAAAAACAATAACGGCAGTCATGCTTGCCGCACTTGCAACAACAGCCGGAGCGCAGAACCTCATTCCGTCCGGCTCACCGCTGTACAAGCTTCCATACAAGAACACTTACGTCATGCAGACTCTCGTGGCAGAGAATACCTTCCGCACGGCAAAGGTGGAAAAGACCGTGCCGGGCTCTTTCGAGAAGGCACGAAAAGTGCTTCCCGCACCTTACTGGGAAGGTCATGAGAAGGAAATAGAGATGTACTGGAAGGCATGGCAGATAGGAATAAAGAACATATGCCAGCCGCTTGACGACTCAGGATTCGTCACAAGCTACATCGCGCCAGCCTACAACGGCAACATATTCATGTGGGACGACGCCTTCATAACGATGTTCTGCCGCTACGGGCGCAACTTCTTCCCTTTCCAGAAGACACTCGACAACTTCTACGCAAAGCAGCATCCTGACGGTTTCATATGCCGCGAGATACGCGCAGACGGCTCCGACTGCTTCAGCCGATACGACCCCACGAGCACCGGCCCCAACCTTCTGCCGTGGTCGGAATGGAAATACTACACTCAGTTCGGCGACGACAACCGGCTCAACAAGGTTTTTCCCGTGCTTGCGGCATACTACAAATGGCTGAAGCTCAACCGCACATGGCGCAACGGCACATACTGGAGCAGCGGCTGGGGAACGGGCATGGACAACATGCCACGGGTGCCCGAAGGCTACAACACCATATACAGCAACGGCCACATGATATGGCTCGACGCATGCCTCCAGCAGATAATGGTTGCCGACATACTGCTTAAAATGGGCTTCTATCTGGAACGCTGGCAGGAGATAGAGGAGTTTGAGGACGACATAAAGAAGCTGTCCGAATACATAAACAATAATATGTGGAGCGAGAAAGACGCTTTCCTATACGACCAGTATGCCGACAACAGCCTCAGCACGACGCAGGGCATATACGCCTACTGGGCACTGCACACCGACGTTCTGCCCAAAGACAGGCTCGACGCGCTGGTGAGCCATCTCGAGGACACCACAAAGTTCAACCGTCCCCACCGCGTGGCGTCACTCGCGGCAGACCATCCCAAGTACAAGGCAAACGGCAGATACTGGACCGGCGGAGTGTGGCCCGGCACAAACTATATGGTCATCTCCGGACTTACCGACAAAGGATACCGCCGTCTGGCGCACGACATCACAATGAACCATTATAACAACGTGCTGAAAGTATATGAGAAGACAGGCACCTTCTGGGAGTATTACGCACCGGAGAAAGCCGAACCCGGATTCATGGCACGGAAGGACTTCGTGGGCTGGACGGGACTGCCGCCTATCGCAGAGCTCATTGAATACATCTTCGGAATACGCGCCAACGTGCAGGAAAACAACATAACGCTCGATGTGAACCTTACCGACGGATACGGCATAGACCGCTACCCGTACGGTGCCGACGGACTTATATCGTTCAAGGTGGCACGCCGGGGCTCAGCCGGAGAGAAGCCGAAGGTGACCGTCACCACCAACACCCCGTTCAGACTCACCCTGATGTGGGGCGACAACAAGATTGAAAAGGAAATAAAGAAAGGCACCCAGACTGTATGACTACAGCCGTAAGAGACACGGGCAAGGGAAACACCGCTGACAGCATTCCCCTTGCCCGTATTGTTTTATGATATTCGTCACCGCGTCGTCGCGCCGGTTCTTCAGCGGCTGCGCCTCCCTGCGACAAGCCTGAAGGCATAAGCCAGCACCACCGCAAAGCCTGCCAAAGGAATGACAAACGGCACGATGTTGTTCACACTGTCAGCCACAAGTCCCATGAGAAGGAACGCACAGCCGCCCACCGGAGTCATCATGAGTATGGAAGACGCACTCTTCGTGAGTCCGCCGAGCCCCCGCAGGGTGAGCGAGAAGATTGTCGGGAACATTATAGCCTCAAACATATAGTTGCACATCAGAGCCACAAGCGACACCCTGCCGAAATTGCCCAGCACCGTCAGCATGCACGCCACAGTGCCCACAGCACACCAGAAGAGCATCTTCTCCGCCGCCACGCGCCGCATTATCCAGCTCCCGACGAAGCGTCCTATCATGAAAACGGCAAGCGCACCCGTTATCACCATCGACGCGCCATGGTCGCTCATCCATCCCTGACCGGTGACGAAGTTGATGAAATAGCTGTTTATCGATATCTCAGCCACCTCATAGGCGAGCAGCGCCGACAGCCCGAACACGAACATGCCGTTCTTCCACAGCCTCGCGATATTGCCTTTCCCGTCAGCCGCAGAGCCGTCGTCCTCATGGCTTATCTCGGGCAGTCTCACTCTTGAGAAAGCCACCGCTATGAGCAGCACCACCACTCCCATCACGGTGTAAGGCACAGCCACACCGCCTTCCGCGCCTCCCACGCCGAAGAGGAACGAGCCCACCCCGAACGTCGCCGCCATGCATCCGAGTCCGTTGAACGACTGAGAGAAGTTCAGACGGCTCGTTGCAGTCTCCTTCGGACCAAGCTCCGTGACATACGGGTTTGCCGATGTCTCGAGAAACACCAGACCGCATCCTATCACAAACAGCGCGGCAAGAAAGGCGTAGAACGTCCCCGCAGCCGAGCACGGTATGAAGAGCAGCGAGCCGAGGGCAAACAGGATGAGTCCGGCTATCACTCCCTTGCGGTAGCCGTAACGGTTGATGAACAGTCCGGCGGGTATAGCCATGATGAAATATCCGAGATAAGTCATGACCTGAATCAGCGCGGACTGCGCGATGTTTATGTCAAGCTCGTTCTGGAAATGTTTGTTCAGCACGTCGAGAATGGCTCTCGCAAATCCCCACATGAAGAACAGTGAGGTAATCAGCACAAACGGCACAAGATAGCGTCTGTCACTCAATGATGTCTTCTTTTTTTCCATTTCTGTGTTTTGCCGACCGTTGCCGGAGGTGCCATCCTGTCCGAAGCACGCGCCGGCATGAGGGTCTTATGTTGTTGTTCAGTTCTTTCCTCCGTCCTTGATGTTAAGCAATGTCATGTTCTCCAGCACTGTCTTCTGAGCCGTCTGCTGCAATATCTCCGCCTGGTCCTCCGGCAGTCCGCAGCAGACACCGGTCTGATAGGGGCGTTGCCATATCGTGGTGAATATGACGTTTGCCGCCAGATAACTGCCCACAGGCGAAGGATGGAAACAGTCGGGGGCGTAAAGCACATACTCGGGATGCTCCTTTCTCACCGTCTGCCATGCCATTCCGACAGGCGCGCACCACGCTCCGTTGTCGTGAGCCATCTCAAGATAGGACGTCTTCAGGCGTTCCTGCATCGTCTGATAGTCGTCGTCGAGGGCATAACCGTTCTTGTATACGTTGCCATACTTATGTCCCCAGGTCATGTAGAACACCACCTTTGCCTCCGGCGAATATTTCACGGCAAGACTGTCTATTGTCTTCGCGTAAGGATATACGGTGTGTGCCACAGTCCGGGTGTCTGCCGCCGGACCGGCACTGAACTCCTGCACCACCACGTAGTCCCATCCCCCGCGCTTCAGCAGCTCGTGCAGGCGCGGATTGCGAAGGTGTCCCGACAGATGCTCTCCGCCTTTCACCACAGTCGTGATGTTCAGTCTCATGCCCTGCGACGCGGCTATGGAGCGCACCGTAGACGGCAGGTCATTGAAGAAAGTGTAGCTGTTGCCTATCCACAACATGCGCAGCGAGTCTCTCTCCTCCGCGCCCGACACCATCGCCACAAGCGACATCAGTGTCACAAGAAGAATATGTCTGACATTCATCGTTTTGGTTTTATGTTAGCAGAAAGGGCGGATACGGTTTTATGTATATCATCATTCCGCCCGTAAAAGATGCGAACCGAAGTTTTGTTCGTGCAAAATTAATCAATATTTCCATATCAGCCAACATTGTGGAAGACTTATTATAATAATGTGGGAGATATATTGCGATAATGTGGAATCAAATGTATATCTTTGCAGAAGATAAGCGGCACTCGGGCAAATAAGAGCAAGCTCTTTTGCCGCTCATTTGCATTATCTTTGCATAAGATAAAGATTATTGACCTGCAAACAACATTACACTATCCAGATATGCCAACTTACGCACCTTTCGCGCACCCGCTCTATGTCATGCTGAAGCCTGCGGGCTCGCTCTGCAACCTCAACTGCGACTACTGTTATTACACAGAAAAAGGCGACATGTACCGCTCGTGCGGTGCCGGAAACCGCATGACCATAAGCGACGAACTGCTCGAAAAGTTCACAAGACAGTACATCGAGGCGCAGACACAACCGCAAGTGCTCTTCACATGGCACGGAGGCGAACCGCTCATGCGCCCCATATCGTTCTACGAAAAAGCGTTGCGCCTGCAGCGTCAGTACGCGCGTGGACACATCATAGACAACTGCCTGCAGACCAACGGCACGCTTCTCACCGACGAGTGGTGCGAGTTTTTCAGACGCAACAACTTCCTCATAGGCATTTCCATAGACGGTCCGAAGGAGTTTCACGACGAATACCGGCGCACACGCACAGGCGGTCCGTCGTTCGACAAGGTGATGCGCGGCATACGGCTGCTCAACAAGCACGGGGTGGAATGGAACGCCATGGCTGTGGTGAACGACTTCAACGCGGACTATCCGCTCGAGTTCTACCGCTTCTTCAAGGACATCGGCGCACGCTACATCCAGTTCGCGCCCATCATCGAACGGCTTCTCCCCCACTCCGACGGGCGTCATCTGGCATCCCCATCCGACCGGTGCGCGGAGGGACAGACGGCTCCTTTCTCAGTCACTGCGGAACAGTACGGCAGCTTCGTGTGCTCTGTTTTCGACGAGTGGGTGCGCAACGACGTGGGCACAATCTTCGTGCAGCTGTTCGACTCCACGCTCGCCCTGTGGGCAGGACAGCAGCCCGGTGTGTGCGCCATGGCTGAGTCGTGCGGTCACGCGGCTGTGATGGAGTTCAACGGGGATGTGTATCCGTGCGACCATTTCGTATTTCCGGAGTACAGACTCGGCAACATACACACCGAGACGCTCACGTCCATGATGTACGGCAGACGCCAGCAGGAGTTCGGCGAGGCAAAGAGAGCCGGGCTGCCGGGTCAGTGCCGCGAGTGCGGATGGCTGAAGGTGTGCAACGGAGGATGTCCCAAGGACCGCTTTCTCACCACATCCGACGGTGAGCCCGGGCTTAACTACATGTGCTCAGCCTACCGCAGGTATTTCGCCCACACCGCTCCCTACATGGACTTCATGCGCAACGAACTGCTCAACCGTCGTCCTCCGGCAAACGTCATGCAGTGGGCGCGAACCCGCGACACGCACGGCGACTGTCCGCAAGAGGCTCCACCACAGTCTGTCAATGACTGACCGACACTGCCCCATACATATAAACAATGCATTATTACGCATTGGTAATCAAAAGTAGAGACGCAAAATCTTGCGTCTCACAAGCAAGCATGCGCAATAAAATGTGGTAAATACATACCTGCCACTGCCGCAATTTTCACTCGGAAGACGCAAGCATGCACAATAAAACGATGTATATATATAACCATCGGTGACACACCTTTTGCTCGGGAGACGCAAGATTTTGCGTCTCTACAGGGCGGACGCCTTTGTAATTTTAACTTAAAAACAGCATCGAAATTACTTTACACCGGACATGGAAAACAGATATCACTTACCGGAAAAAACTCTCACACGGCATGACTTGATGTCTCCGGAATTATGCGAACAGCACTTCAACCACACAAAACAACATCATTCGCATTACAGGAGAGGCTGTTCCGCCCCATCATAAAGCCCGTATCACGGCACAGGAAAGCCCGTTTGGCGACACGGAAAGCACCGTTTGGCATGACAGGAGAACGGTTTTGGCATTGACAGAACGTGCATTATGACGATAAGACATTGATAATGAAAGGGATATAAAAAGGCACTGAAAAACTGTATTTTCGGCTTCGTCTTCCCGCGCCATGGATTTTATCACCGTAAAAACACGATATTATTTAACATTCGGTGTTTTATAGTTGCGTATAAGCAACTATGGCATCATGGTCGCGGAGACTTCCCGTCGAGCAGCTCCTTGAGCAGGAACGTGGCGTTCTGGTTGCGTGCCACGCCTGGCGTTATCCTGTAGCTGTAGGTCACGTCGGTGCCCAGCTCTATCTCGAAGCAATAGTTGTGGAATCGTCCGGCGTGTCCGTCAGCCATGCGCGAGAGCTCGAGGTCGTGCGTGGCTATTACTCCTGTGACGTTGCGGAGCGATATATACTCGAGGAAAAGGCGCGAGCCGTTGAGCTTGTCAGCCGAGTTGGTGCCCTTGAGTATCTCGTCGAGTATTATGAGAGTGTTCTTATGCTCCTCACAGAAGCCGATGAGCTGTCGCAGACGCAGCAGTTCCGCGTTGAAATAACTTATGCCCCGGGTGAGGTCGTCGGTGGTGCGCATGCTCGTGAACAGCGCGAACACCGACACGCGCAGGCTTCCGGCGAACACCGGCATGCCGTTCATCGCAAGTATGTAGTTGATGCCGAGCGAGCGCAGGAAGGTGCTCTTGCCAGCCATGTTGGCTCCTGTCACGATGTAGTAGTTGCCGTTCAGAATGCTGAAATCGTTTCTCACAGCCTTGTTTCCGAGGAAAGGATGCCACAGCGCGCGTGCCTCATACACCACACCGTCGCCTTCATCGATGACCGCGCCGCCCGCCTGCGGTTCGTTATACCTGAACGTCGCCATCGAGACAAGGGCGTCCATACGGCTCATGGCAGCCGTCCACTGCCCCACACGGTCAAGATAACGCTCCTGCCATTTGAGGAAACGGCGTAGAAGAAACCAGTCGCTCAGCATGAACATATCAAACAGTATGAGTCCGAGAACGTTGCCCCTACGGTCGAGAGCCTTCAATATCTGCTCCGTCTCGTGGAAAGAATCGAGCGCACCGTCGAGACTTCCGAGTATCCGCCGCAGCTCTGCCGAACGCAAGGGGGAGGCATCGCCGCCATCCGCAACCGCACCGCCGTCGCGCAGACTGTATGTCTGGCGTATTATGCTCACGTAATGTCTCATGCGCTCATGCATACTGCCCACCTCGCGGCTTATCTTCCTGAGCGGACCGGAGCAGAGCATCAGCACCGTGAAAAACTGCAACACGCCCCACAGCACGGGGATGTTGGAAGGCAGACTGCCGAACGCTGCCATCAGAATGCTCGCATAAAAACCTGTCAGGGAAAGGGCAGACAGGATGACGACAGGCATGGAGAGAGCGGTGCGCGGAACGTTCATCGCGCGCACAGACTGCAACGACGCCACTATGGCACCGGTGTCTATATGCCCAGCCGCCCCCGATGCGAGGAAGCGCACACGCCAGTCGGGCATGGCAGCCAGCTCGTCTATAGCCTCGCGACGTTCGTCAATGAGCTGCCGGCTTATCGGCTTTCCGTCGAACGGATCGCCCGCAAGACTGCGCGCCAGACAGTCGCTGCCGCCGGTGGTGAGTGTGCGGCACACACGGTTGTAGAGCGAGTCGCGCCCGAACACGTCCATGTCGAATGTGAAGGGATGGGACGGATCGGCATACCGCGCACCGTCATCGAAGCACTTGTAGTCGCCTGCCAGATAGCGCAGCTCGCGTTCATGCACACCGTGCAGAGCCTCAAGCCATTCTATGCGCCGCGAGTTTATCACGTCCATACGGCGTATCACCACATATAGCATCAGCATCACAGCCGCGGCAGCCAGCGTCCACATGCCGCTGTCTACGGCGGTGTATGCCGCCAGAAAAGCGATAAAGGCAATAAACGATATGATTTCTCCCAAGATGAAACTGCGGTTGCGGTGTTTCAGCATTGCCGTCCGCACCGCCAGACTGTCGCGGTGACGGGTGTAAAAATCCTTACGGTTGTCCATTTGTAATCAGAAAAACAATGTGTGTCAATGTCTGTAACACGTATCTGCATGCATGCCGCTACATTCACAACATAAGGGGAACGCTCCCCCGGAATGCCCGCGCAGACATGTGGCGACAAAATTACGGATAAAAAGAAACATACCGTCAGGCTTTTTGTTTTAATAGTAATAAAACCGATTTTTTAACATGGCGCGCCATCACATACGGACCTCCGGACAGTGCACCGGTAAGTATGACGGTGTATCATACGCAAAACAACGATGGCGTCAGCCCTGTAGAGACGCAAAATTTTGCGTCTCCCGAGGAAAAATTGCGGCAAAGACAAGCATATATTCTCATCATTTTATTGCGCAGACTTACGTCTCACGATTAAAAATATCGGCACTGCAAGGTATATATTCATCTCGTTTTATTGCTCAGACTTGCTCGTGAGACGCAAGATTTTGCGTCTCTACTTTGGATTGCCAATGCATAATAGCGGGTTGTTTGTATGATGGGACGCTGCCTGTTTTATAAAAAATGCAGCATGCGAGGATGCGTCACGCGCTGCTCCTCATACAACAATGCGTAAAAAAAGACGGTGTTCCGGATGCCGGCATGCTATGAGCGGTCCGGTGTGTCAGGAACTGTTCCTGTATGAAATTGTGTCGGAGGTATGCGGCATCAGACCCTACGGGCAAAAAAAAAGGACTCCGCTGAGTCCCTAAACCTTTGTTAACCTTAAATCTAATACCATGAAAAACGCTGCAAATATATGCATATAATGTCACACATGCAAATATTTCGTCTTATTTCTTTTATATTTTATATTTTTTAAACGGTATCCGTCGTCTTATTAACAATTGATTATCGTATAAGCTCTTTCCCCGCCTTGTCGGACGGTATGACGGACATTGCGGCACTGAGAGCGTCGCCATACCAGAACACAGTGGCTGAGATGTCCACCGTTCCAGGGTCCCACGAAAGCATCTCAAAGCATATCCGCAGGTCACGAGTGAACGGAATGCCGTCGAGATTGCGCGTCCGGAAAACCTTACAGATGTTGATTCTACATTATAAACAAACCTTTATGAAAGTTATCCCGTACGGTTTCAGTACGCAGAAAAATACTTTCTGTAATACATAACAAAAACAAAGAAGGGACTCCGCCGAGTCCCCTGTCTTTGTTAAACTTAAATCTAATACCATGAAAAACACTGCAAATATAACGCCCGATGCCTTTTCAGTAAAACAAAAGCGTCATAATCATTGCAATGTAATTATTTTATTGACATATATCAAACATATCGTAAGATAATGCATAGATATTGAATCAATCCGTAACATCAGGGAAGCAGCACGACACCACACTGCTTCTTGCCGTCCATCATTATCTTCAGCGGGGCGTCAAAACGCACGTGCCGCACGTAGCGCGTTTCTTCCACAGCCGGCATGGCGTCAAGAATGTCCTTGCGGAAAAGACCGTTTCCGGCATTGCCATCGACCGTGAAGTAACCCACTCCGAAGCTTGTGAGATTCTGGAAGAAGTGTGTTCCCTGACTCGGTTCCACCCTATAGTTCTTCAACGCCACCTCCACGATGAGTCGCGAGGCGCAGATGTGCGGCCACTTCACGGGTATGCCGAGCCAGTAATCGCTCGATCCCCACCGTCCGGGACCCACAAGCACGTAGTTGCGACCGTCCGCAAGAAACTTCCGGTTGATGCGTTCCACATCGTCGGCGACAGCAGGATTGTTCATGGCAGTGAAATTATCGTCTGTCTTGACATACACAACGTCCACCACGTCCTCGCTTATGCCGTGTCCCAAAGAGTTGGAAGAGCGCAGCAGGCATCTGTCGTCAGGTATGCCGGAAAGGTCTTCGTCGAGCACCTGCTTGGCGTCGACGATGGGCCTTATCTGCAAAAGATAGAACTCGCCCGTGCGGTCGTCGTTGATGTTGCACGCGAACTCGATCTCCACCGGACGCTTCATGCTTTCCGCACCATACTTCATCGACATCTGCAGAAGCTCCGGCAAAGGGAACACACCCTGCTGAAGCACACCGCAGAACGATATTATCTTACGTCCGCCGTCGTATATACCGTCGCGTATCACCTGGTCGTAAGGGTCGTAGGTCGACGCTATGAAGCTGAGCGACTTGTCTTTGTCAGCCTCCTTCACCTTCAGTTTCAGAATATTGAAACCGTCGTCCACCTTGAAGTCGTTGCCCACATGCGCGGTGTCGAGAGCGTAGAACTGGGTCTGTGTCTCGCGCAACGCCGTCTCCATCTCGCTCGTCTGCAACACCTGATTGGGATGATAGGGCGACACGCGCAGCGTCTGTCCGCCGTCCACGATGTATTTTCCGAGTCCCAGCGCGAGCGAGGCAATTCCGTCCTCAGCCTTCTCGTCGCCTATGGGATAGTAGTTGAGCGAGCGCAGCACACCGCTGAAGTTGGGATAATAACGGTTGTCGTACTGCTTGCCAACCACCTCCTGAAGTATCACAGCCATCTTTTCCTGGTCGATGACATTGCTCGTGGCGGTCATGTAAGCCTTCGAGTCACGGTAATACACGGACGCATAGACACCCTTGATGGCGCATGCCAGCATCTCGAGCATGGCATACTTGTCCTCCACATACGGTATCATGTACGTGGAATAAATGCCTGCGAAGGGCTGGTAGTGTGCGTCCTCGAGGAGCGAGCTCGACCTTATTGCGATGGGACTCTTCACCGCATCGAAGAATATAAAGAAGTCGTCGATGAGCGATTCAGGCAGTTTCGCACGTAGGAAATAGCGCAGAATATCCTCGTCGGAAGCATCACTCAACGCTATCTGATAGAGGTTGTTCTGCTCCATAAACTGGTCGAAGATGTCGGTGCAGAGCACCACTGTCTTCGGGATACGTACCTCCACGCCAGCGAACCGGTTGAATTCGGGGTGTGTCTTCACCACGTTGTCGAGAAACGCCAGACCACGTCCCTTGCCTCCGAGCGAGCCCTCTCCTATGCGTGCGAAGTGAGAATAGGAGTCGAACTTCATACGGTCGAACACGGCGACAACACCAAGATTCTTCATACGACGGTATTGCACGATGGCGTCGAAGATTATCCTGCGGTGGGCATCAACGTTTTTCAGCTTGTGCCACGTCACTTTCTTCAGGAACGCCGACACCGGGAATATGGCTCGTGCCGACAGCCACCGGCTCATGTGATTGCGCGAGATGTGGTAGAGCATGGAGTCGTATGGAATCTTGAAGATATTGTCTTGCAGTTCCTTCAGGCTGCGCACGCGCATTATCTCGGCATGAGTGGCAGGGTCGCGGAATATAAAGTCGCCGAAACCCATGTGTTCCTCGAGTATGTGACGAAGGTCTATGCTTGCCGTCTTCGACGTCTTGTCAACGAACTTGAAGCCCTCCGCCAACGCTTTCTCGCGGTTGGCGCTCTCCGCGCTGTCAATGATGAGCGGCACATACTCGTCTTCCGAGCGTATGTGGCGCAGCAGTTTCAGCCCCGCGTCAGGGTCTTTCTCACCGTCGACGGGGAAGCGCACGTCGCTTATCACACCGAGGACATTGGACGAATAGCGGTCGTACAGCTCCATAGCCTCCTCATATGTCCTCGCGAGCACCACCTTCGGACGTCCCCGCATGCGCAGAGTGGCGGCATGGCGGTTGAGAGCCTCGGTGGAGAAACGCTTGCTCTGCATGAGCACATAGTTGTATAGATAAGGCAGGATGGAACTGTAATAGCGTATGCCGTCCTCCACAAGGAGTATCATCTGCACCCCTCCCTCGCGTATGTCGTGGTCGAGATTCATCTTGTCCTCGATGAGTTTGATTATCGACAGGATGAGGTTTGTGTTTCCGAGCCAGCAGAACACGTAGTCGAAGATGGAAAGGTCCTCGTCCTGCATGCGCCTCGTGATGCCGTGGGAGAACGGTGTGAGCACCACACAATGTATGTCGGGGAACACTGCCTTTATGTCGCGCGCCACGGAGAAGGCGTCGTTGTCGGCATTGCCCGGCATACATATCACGAGGTCGATGTTCATGGTATGGAGCACCTTATAAGCCTCCTCGGTGGTGCTCACCTGCGTGAACGTGGGCGGATAGCGCAGTCCCAGTTCCATATACTCGTTGTAAATCTTCTCCTCTATACGCCCGTCGTCCTCGAGCATGAAGGCATCGTAAGGGTTCGCCACTATCAGAACGTTGTATATGCGGCGCAGCATGAGGTTCATGAACGTCACATCCTTCAGATAGAAACGGCTGAACTCCTGAGGTATGGTGTTCTCTTCCATAGTATGGCGGTTTATGTTGTTATCTTATGAAATCGGTTCGCATGTATTATCTGACGACCACCTTCCTGCCGTTGTGTATGTATATGCCGCGTGTGGGACGGTCTACGCGGATGCCCTGCAGATTGTAGTAATGCCCGTCTTTCACAACCGGTGTGACGCTTACTCCGTCTATTCCGCTCGTGGTGTCATCACCGAAGAGGTTCTTCCAGTTGAACACCCGATAGAAGAACGGACGGTAATAGTCGGCGCTGCCGGGGTCGTTGAAGTTTTTCCCGAAATCGTCCGGGTCGCTGTTGGTGGAGAACACGAGCTCTCCCTCGCGCGAGAGCGCAGGATGGAGGTTCACCATGTAGAGCCAGTGATAGGCTGTGTCTCCCAGCTTGTCGAGCTCACCGGGGAGGACAAAGAGCAGCCGCTTCTCGCCGAACGGACCGTAAGGAGTCTTGCTGCGGTAGATGTACACCTCACGGGCGAAGTAAGGTCCCTGCGCCGTCATGTAGTACCAGTCGCCGTCCTTGAACACCCACGGCATGTTGCACTGATGGTTGTTCTCCATGATCTGCGAGCGTTTCATCTCCTCGTCGGTAGGATATGCGTCCTGCCATACGAAGTCTCCGCCCTCCTCGGGGCGCACATAGTACTGCCACTTGCTGTAAAGGTCGTGCGTCCCGGTGCGTGCCACGAGCACGTCGTAGCCGTTGGTGGCATAGAGATAGTTGTGTCCGTCGTCGCCCTCACAGAGCGTTGAGCCGTATGATACGGTGTTGTCGTTTATCTGATGCTTCACCAGCTCGCGGTAAAGATAATTGCCTTTCTTGGGCAGATAGTCGGGGATGTCGTCAAGATAGTAGCCTTCGGGAATGGTGCCGTCGAGGCGGTAGGTGGCGAGACTTGTGCCGAGGGCGCGCAGTTCCTGCGAAGCCGTTCCCATCCACATAATCTGCAGCTTGCCGTCATATATTGTTCCGTCGCCCGACCAATACACGCGGTCCTGGTCGATGTCGCCCGCAAGAATCTCGTCAACCGTCTTCTCACCGTCCGGATGGCGCAGGTGTGTGCGGCAGTGGAAGTAGCGTGCCGCCGACGGGTCGGTCCAGTTGACGTAGTCGGCAAGCCATATGAGGTCGTCCTCCGTCTCTCCCAGCACTCCGTCTGTGGCTTTCTGGAGCATCACACTGTTGCGCGGGAAGTTGCAGTCAAAGCGCGAACGGTCGTCAGCGTTCACCCTTCCGTAGAAGCTGTCGTTGAATGTCCAGAACACACTTCCGTCCGGCAGACCCACTGTGAGCACACCGTCGCCGCCGTTCCAGCCGCGCGTGCGGGTGAACAGACGGTTGTATTTAAGGTCCTTGTATGCCACCGCCGCACCGTCGCGTGTGGCGTCCGGCATGCGCTCGAGGTCCCATTCGGGCTTTATGTCAGGTCCGTCTGTAGGATTGTCGGTAGATCCGTCGGGGCGCGTCACGGTGATGTGGGTGTCTGTCAACGTGACGTTGCTTATGTTGTCGCCCGCGAATGTGGCTATGCGGGTATGCCAGCCACGCTCCTCTCCGCCTATGTCGTCAGCCTTGTCGAAGGCTGCATGCCCGGCTATATAGTCGAGATGGAACGTTCCGGTCTTGTCATCGGTGCGTATGGAGAACTCCGCATAGATGCTGTCCACCTCTGTCTCAGGAGTCGATGTGTTGAAAAGGCTCTTGAAATCGCGGTCGGTCATGAAACCTATCCATTTGTATCCGGACTTAGGATAATCCTTGTTGAGCAGTGCGGTGTACTTGTCGTTCGGCACGAGACGGCGTGTTATGACACTCTTGTATTCGTCGTCGCCAACGTCGGTACCAGGTTTGGGCACCTGTGTCATCACAATGTCGCCCTCTGCCTTCCATCCGTCAGGAACACAGATGCCGAACAGTCCGTAACAATGCTGCACCATTCCGTTGTCGCTTGTGCCGCTTCTCTTCACCACCACCTTGCCGTTGAACACACTGTTGGTGACTGCCTCGTGCGGCTGCTCAATAAGTGTGAACTTATAGCACGACACCATTATGAGTGCCGCGATGAATGTAAGGAGGATAGATTTCACCTTCATAGTTTTCAGTTATTTTTTATGTTATTAATTGTTGTCTCATCATACGCCATGCGGCAACATGCTTGCTTAAGAATACATCGCACGGGAAAGGGTGGTCGCAGATAACGAGCCGCCGCTTATCTTTTACAAAGATAATGCAAACGAGCGGCAAAAGAGCTTGCTCTTATTTGCCCGAGTGCAGCTTATCTTATACAAAGATAATGCAAGGCGAGTGCAACGGCAAGACGGGAAAACTCAGTTTTTCCAGGCTTGACACTGCCGAGCCGCAGCTTAGCTTTGACAAAGATAAGAAAAGGGCGGCACAACGGCAAATGAATGCCGAAGTTTTTTCAGAACACGGCATGAACCGAATCAGTTATAAATATGCCACGAAAACGGAAAGCACGGACACAAAACAGCGTGGCTTGCGAGATAGAAAATAAAACCGGACATGCGACAGTCATGACGTGAAATAAGGAAAAGCAAAACGTGAGAGGCAACGGTCCGCCTTACTGCTCCGGCATTCAGCGACACCGCCACGCAACATTTTTTAACGCCGTTTTAACACGCATACGCAATGAAGCGGCACGTAAGGGCGAAATACGCGAGTATTGCGAAGAAACGGATATATCTTTGTATATCAATACATTATACAAAATCAGACATCAATACAAGTTCTCCTGTCTCCCCTTCACGCCCGTTCTTACGTCCGGAAAAGCCTCTTCCAGACAGTGAGAAAGCCCCTTCCGTACCATGAAAAAGCCTTTCCCGTCAACCGGAACGCACCGTTCCGCCACATCATAAACACCGTTCCGCTGACCGATAAAGCCCGTTCCGCATGACGGAACACCCGTCTATACCTTTTCATCCCGCTTTTCCAACCATATAAAACAGCGGATAAGCGTGTCTTATAACCTGTAATCCGTTATGCAGCGGACAAAAAGCCGTACGGCATTTAACATATGAAAGACACCGTTCGGAGCCGGGACTGTTAAGAAAAGCAAACAAAACCATGCGGACACAACACGTCAGGACAATTCCGACAAACAGCCTCCACGACTCCCGGACGCAAAAAAGGAAACCGTCTCAAAACAGAAAGTGAAACACATAACCTCGCAACACACAAGAAAGAAACATCCCGCGCGCCACTCTTACAACAACGATAAACAAAGACATTCCGCACAATAAGGTCTGCAAACACACCTGAGACAAGTTGCATTTCACGACAAACAGACTCATAAACAAATAAAAAAGCCAATCAAACAGGCTGACTGCCGCACGACAATACGAATTAATCGCAATTTCAATACTCAAACAGTACAATATTCAACATAATATTTATAATTTTGCATGATTCTAAGTTGATGCTCACATATGTCATATAATGAAAAATCATTTACTTTATACCGTAATACAACTTTAACGAATACTGTATCCCGTTCTGTATCAAAACGGCTTCAACAATCGTTATAATAAATTACTGAGGAGGCATATTAAATGAGTATAGAGAAATTTATAAACCGATTGAAATATGGTTTTTTCACCATTGAAAGTATCGAGACCAGAGCAGAAAGGAGGATTGGATTTACAACACACGGATTAATCTGCGGCACTATATGCAATTTACTAAGCATCATCGGCCTAAAATATATGATATCATTAGGAGTGGTACCGCTTTGTACTATAGTGCTTGCAGCGTTCTTTCTCGATCTTTATATTATGTACATAATTGATAAAAAATATCTGGATGAAGAGCTTTTTGAGATGTATATGCCGGTTTTCAAAAGGGAATCATTTGTCAGAAAGACATTATGGGCAGTATCAGCTTATGCCTTGCTGGCTGTTGTCTTTGTATATGTTACTGTGAGTATTGGATTGTTCTTTATGTCGTAATAAATTTTCATCACAGCTTTTCTGTTTAACATCAAAACTCTTACAACGGTAGAATAACAATTTTCTGGGGACGTATTAAATGAATATCGAGAAGTTTCTAAATAGGTTGAGATACGGGTTTTACACAATTGAAAGTATACCGAGTATAGCAGATAGAAGAATTGGTCTGATAATACACGGATTAATCGGTGCTCCTATATGCAATATACTAAGCATCATCGGACTTAAATATATGATATCATTAGGAGCTGTAACGCTTTGCACTATCGTGGTTACAGCGTTCTTTCTCGATCTCTATCTTTTATATCTAACAGACAAGAAATATCTGACAGACGAACATTTTGAGAAGTATATGACGGTTTTCAAAAAGGAGCCGTTCATAAAAAAGACATTATGGGCAGTATTAGCTTATGCTTTGCTGGTTATTATCTTTGCATATTTCTTTGTGAGTATTGCGTTCTTCTTTATGTCGTAATAAAGATCTTCAATGATTTACTGTTTAATATCAAAACTTTTACAACGGCAAAATAACAATTTTTGGGGGACATATTAAATGAATATTGAGAAATTTCTCAACCGACTGAGATACGGTTTTCACACCGTTGAAGATATCAAGAACAGATCTGGCAGAAGGCTTGGAGTAATAACAACAGGATTGGTAGGTGGTCTCATATGCAATATACTAAGCATCATCGGACTAAAATATATGATATCATTAGGAGTCGTACCGCTATGCAGTATCATGCTTACTGCGTTCTTTCTATTCCTTTATATTACGTACGTAATTTATAAAAAGTACTATGATGACGAGCTTTTTGAGAGGTATATTAAGGTTTTCAAAAGGGAATCATTCATAAGAAAGGCATTATGGGCAATATTCGCCTATGCGCTGATGGTTGTGTTCTTTGCATATTTTTTTGTGAGTATTGCGTTTTTCTTTATGTCGTAATAAATTTTCATCACAGCTTTTCTGTTTAACATCAAAACTCTTACAACGGCAGCATAACAATTTTCTGAGGACATATTAAATGAGTATAGAGAAATTTATAAACCGGTTGAAATATGGTTTTTATACCGTTGAAAGTATCGAGACCAGAGCAGAAAGGAGGATTGGATTTACGACACACGGATTAATCTGCGGCACCATATGCAATTTGCTAAGCATCATCGGACTTAAATATATGATATTATTAGGAGCTGTACCGCTTTGTACTATCGTACTTGCTGCGTTCTTTCTATTCCTCTATATTACGTACGTAATTTATAAAAAGTACTTTGATGACGAGCTTTTTGAGAAGTATATTACGGTTTTCAAAAGGGAATCATTCATAAGAAAGACATTATGGGCAATATTCGCCTATGCCATGATGGTTGTTTTCTTTGCATATTTCTTTGTGAGTATTGCGCTGTTCTTCATGTCGTAACAAACATTTTCAGATATCTGTAACTATACTGACGCAAAACGAGTGTGATTATACATACACCTATTATTATAATACACGCGGAACAATAAATGCCGTTATATAAACGTGGCATCACCATTGAACCGCGCATAGTCTATCCGATGTAAAGCGTGGAGGGCTGTAAGCTTATTGGAACGGGACAATCGCCGGAGCCGTATCCGGCAATAATATGTATGTAAAAGCGTGACTGAACCAGACCGGTTAAGATGATTCAGAATCACTGTCTGTTGGCTTTTAAACCCAAATCGCTCATTAGAACACTGATTATACATTAAGGTTTATTGTCAGCTCTTCATCCTTCTTCCGCACTGCTGCCGTCATCTTGTATTCAGCTTTTTCTTGATGTAGCCCGCTACATCTTCGATAAAACTGAATACAATCTGGCTGACAGCAGCACGAAATAAGAATGGAAGTCTAATGACCGATTCGGGTTAAAAGATTCGGGAGCAATGTTTATTTTAACAGAAAATCAAGAAAGCGTTCGTCCGAGTACGGGAACAACCGTTGGATGTGTCTTCCTATGCGCCGACGGGACTCCTCGGGAGTACGGTCTGGAAAACAGTTGTCCTTGCCGAAGAGACTTTCAGGAGTGGTGAGCAACGACCATCCCCAGCCATAGTTGCGTCCGTGGCGGTCCTTAGGATATACAAAATCCTCTGTAACAATGTAGCAGCCCATTTCAAGACGAGATATAAAAGTGTCGAACTTACCGCGCATCTTCGACTCCGTAAAGCCGCAAGCCCTGCGCAGGTCACGGGTTATCATGCTGCCGTTCTCACGCAATGTCTGGAGAATCATGTCCTCCACGCTTCCCTCCTCCGGACGGGGAAACACGTGCCTGCGCCAGTTGCAGAAGTCGGACCACCACTCACGGCTTATGAAAGCCGCCTTCCTGTCGAAGAACTTGCCATATGCGCATCCGCTCTCACGGATGATGTCGCCCTTCCATTCCCACAAGGGCCATTCCCATCCGCCCTCGGGCAGACTGACATAACGGCACTCTTCGTCGACAGCCTCTTCCGCCGACCATCCCTCGATTCCCATGCGCAACAACGGCAGGAAGCCTATTTTGTTGATGTAGTCAATCAAACCACTGCAATTATGTATACCGTTTACAATCATAAAAAGCTGTTTTATCTGTCAGTGAAAGATTTTCTCAGAATCATGTCAATGCTTTTCCCCTTCGCAAGTTCATCGACAAGCTTGTCAAGATATCTCATCTCACGCATCAGAGAATCCGCAATGTTCTCTACCCGGACACCGCAGACGGTGCCCTTGATAAGCATGCGGTCGGGATTCATGTGCGGCGCGTCACGGAAGAACTCGCCGTATGTTATGCCGGTGGAAAGAAGATCCGCAATCTCTTCCGGTGTGTAACCGGTGAGCCATCTGATTATCTGAAGCACCTCGTTTTCACTATGCCCCTTTCTCTCTACCTTGGCAACAAGCAACGGGTAGACCTTCGACAACGGCATCTGATATACTTTGTCAGCCTCCATAATTCACTTACATAATGGCAAATACTGCCTGTTATTAGTACTACAAAGATATTGTTTTTATCTTAATTAGGCAATTACACGCACATCTTTTATTATAATACGCATAAACAAAGATACGGTTTGATATAAAAACATTTACTTGACACAGAACCTTCCGCGCACGATGGGAGATACAGAAGTGCTTTTTCAGACCATCCGCACAGATGTGGCATGACGTGCGGAAAGAAATAGTCGCAAACGGACAAAGGCATGACATATAACCGACAAAAATGAAATAAAACATAAAGCGCATCAACAATATGTTATTATTACAGCGTTTTTTATTAACTTTGTCCGCTGGATTTGGATACAGCAATAACAGAGTTATAACAAAAAACAGTGCCAGCGAGCGCAATGAGAGCAAGCTCTCAAATTGCCGGGCGCAGCCTGTATTATTAAAAAAGAAAGCATTATGAAGAAAAATCTGAAACCTGGCACACTCTGCGTACAGGCAGGGTGGCAGCCGAAGAACGGAGAATCGCGCGTGGTGCCGATAGTGCAGAGCACCACATTCAAATATGACGACAGCGACGAAATGGCAATGCTGTTCGACCTGAAGAAGGAAGGCTACTTCTACACAAGACTTCTCAACCCTACATGCGACGCCGTGGCAAAGAAGATTGCGGCTCTTGAAGGCGGCATAGGAGCTATGCTCACATCGAGCGGACAGGCTGCAAACTTCTACGCAGTGTTCAATATATGCAGCGCAGGCGACCACTTCGTGACTTCCAACGAGATATACGGAGGAACATACAACCTGTTCGGAGTGACGCTGAAGAAGCTCGGAATAGAATGCACGTTCGTAGACCAGGAGGCAAGCGAAGAGGAGATTCAGGCAGCATTCCGCCCGAACACCAAGCTGCTGTTCGGCGAGACAATATCCAACCCCGGCTGTAAGGTGCTCGACATTGAGAAGTTCGCGCGCATAGCACACAGGAACGGAGTGCCTCTGATTGTGGACAACACCTTCGCGACACCGATAAACTGCCGTCCGTTCGAATGGGGATGCGACATCGTGACGCACTCTACGACGAAATACATGGACGGACATGCTACCCAGGTAGGGGGATGCGTGGTGGACAGCGGCAACTTCGACTGGGACTCGCATGCCGACAAATACCCCGGACTGTGCACTCCTGACGAGTCTTATCACGGGCTCACCTACACCAAGACTTTCGGCAAGATGGCATACATGACGAAGCTTGTGGCGCAGCTGATGCGTGACCTCGGCTCGTCGCCTGCGCCGCAGAACTCATTCCTTCTGAACCTCGGTCTGGAGACACTACACCTCCGTATGCCGCAGCACTGCCGCAACGCACAGCGCGTGGCGGAGTTTCTGAGCAGCGACGACCGTGTGGCATGGGTGCACTACAGCGGACTGGAAAACGACGAGTATCATGAGCTTGCAAAGAAATATCTGCCCAACGGCTCATGCGGAGTGCTTGCCTTCGGACTGAAGGGCGATCGCGACACGGCTGTGAAGTTCATGGACTCGCTGCAGTTAGTGAGCATAGTGACACACGTTGCCGACGCCCGCACATGCATCCTGCATCCTGCCAGCCACACACACCGGCAGTTGTCGGAGGAGCAGCTGAGGGAAGCCGGCATAGCACCCGACCTTATGAGACTGTCGGTGGGCATTGAAGACGCGGACGACATCATAGATGACATCCGTCAGGCTCTTGACAAACTATGAATGTAAAACGCCGGAACTGCGACCGGCAAACGTAATGCCGGAACAGCACCACGGCAATACCAACCATAAGCGGCCATCAGAACAAACGCTCTGACGGTCGCTTTTAATTTATATATAAGTATATCTCTTACGTAATAAAATCAGATAAAAAACGACAAATGATTTGATTATTGTAATTTATTTCGGTATTTTTGCCATAATATTAATCCTAACAGCATAAACTACAGAAACAATCGTTATGAAAAGAAATGTACTTCTTCTTGCATTCATTGTGGCGGCAATGACTGCATTCTCACAAAATCCGCCGTATCAGGGCGTGGCACCTGAGGACATAACAGACGGTGACTACTATCTCTACAACGTGGAGACAGGACTGTGGCTGGGCGACAACCACACCAACGAAGAGAGATATACATCGCGCGCCGAGCTTGGAACACGCGGTATGGATTTCGCACTTACAAGCATGGAGGGAGGCTACAGGCTGAACCCGAAACTCGGACACAATCATTCACTTAACGCAGGCAACCTGTATATGGACACTGATGAGGCAGTGACGGTATGGACGATCACTCCGGCAGAAGACGTGGAAAACGGAGTCAAGATAGCATCGGGGGCATACAGGCTTGGCTCAGACGAGTCGGGACGGATAGTGAACAACGCTGACAGCAGGGACACTTGGCTTATAGTGACAAGGGCGGAGAGGATGCTCGCCGACACGAAAGACGTGTCGGCGGACAATCCTGCGGACCTGTCGTGGGCAATATACGGAGGCACGTTCCCCATAGCCGACGAGCGCAGGAAATACTGGCAAGGAGCATGGGGAAGCAACAACGTGACCGGCGACGAGCTGTATCACTGCAACCGTGTGTGGGAAATGTGGGGTATAAAGGAGACAGAGGTGTTCCAGGAACTGTCGGGTCTGCCTGACGGACGGTATGCTGTAAGTGCCCAGGCTTTCTATTCTCCATCGCCCAACAACGAGGTGTCAGCAGACCATCTCGCCGCGTTCACCGACGGGACAGAGCAGACCGCGGGTTATGTCTTTGCCGGTGACGTCCGTGTACCGATGACAAACATATACACGCTTGTGAGCAACGAGCGCCGCGACAGATTCAACACGAAGGACTTAGGCGGCGGACAATACATGCCCGACGGCATACAACAGTATGCCAACCACATGTTTGAAGGAAAGGGACAGACGCAGGAAGCCATAGTGAATGTGGACAGAGGCAGACTGCGCTTAGGCGTGACCGTGGACGACGGGACAGGCAAATCGTGGATAATATTCGACAACTTCAGACTGACATATCTCGGTAAGGACGACACACAGACAGAAGAGCCGGAGAAGATTGCCGGCATATCTGACGTGAGATACCGCGAAGGCGACAGAGCGCATCTGTGCATAACGTTCGACGGAAGTGAGGACCTGGCATTCGAACACGGTACTGCCGGACTCGTCACCATAACCGACACTGAAGGCAGGAAAGTGGCATACGGCACCGGTGCAACCAACTGTTTTGACGACGAATGGCATCACACAAGCGTAAGGCTCACCCTGTCGAAGGCTCTGCCCAAAGGAGAATACACTCTTAACATTCCCAAAAACTCACTGCTGCTGAAAGAACTCGGCTACGACGTATACCGTCTGCCGCTAAGCATAACATTCAATAACAACGAGACAGAAGAGGGAGACGGTGACAACAGCGAGCCTGAGACAGAGACGGAAAAGCAGCAGACTTATGCCGACGGAATAAGAATAGCATGGCAGTACAACCGTCAGCGATACATAGGAGGCGGAAGCTACGGGCGCGCCATAAGGCTGGACAACGGCAAATATGTCATGGTTTACAGCACAGGAGGAAGCAACATAGGAGGCAACAACTACATACGCTGGCAGGAACAGCCGTACGGAGACTGGAGCGAGGCTACCGTAACAAGGGCTCAGGACGAATATCACACCAACAAAAACGCGGAGATAATAGAGCTGAAAGACGGACGGCTGATGTATGCATGGCTGCATCGCACAAACTACGAAAACTCACAGGGACCAAGCAAGATAATGGCGGCATACTCCTCCGACGGCGGAAAGACATGGCAGAACGAGCAGGTGATATATACCGCAACCGACACCTACGGACTGGGAGTGTGGGAACCGGCAATGATACAACTGCCGACAGGCGAGCTCCAGATATACTTCGCCAACGAGGCAAGCGCGGGAGGAGGCACGCAGAACATATCGATGAGACGCTCCTACAACGGCGGACGCAGCTGGCAGCCGGGCACGGAGATAGTGTCTTACAGAAGCGGATCACGCGACGGAATGCCGGTGCCGGTGTATCTGAAAGACCGCAAGGGCATAGCCGTGGCTATAGAAGACCCCGGATTCATGGGAACATTCAAGCCGATGGTGGTACACACCGACGCCGCCGACAACTGGACAAGCGGCACCGTGGACGGCAACAGCGCACACCGATGGTCCATATTCGCCTCAAGCAAAGACTACCTGCCTTCAGAGGTTTACTGCGGTCAGCCTTATCTGATACAGCTGTCCACGGGAGAGACAGTATATTCCGCCGCATCAGGTGAGGACCGTAATCCGGACACGTCGGACACACACGGGCGCATGGCTGTGTATGTGGGCGACAGCGACGCCAGAAACTTCATTGCCCGGTCGTTCCCGTTCCCGTTTGTAGAGAACACCGGGGCACGCGCCATATGGAACAGTATAATGCAGTATAACGACTCCACTCTGATGGCTGTATGTACTGTGGAAGGCAACGTGGAGCAAAGCGGCATATGGACAAACGAGGGAAAAATAATAAGACCGATAGCCAGCATGCAGACCGGAACGGAACGCAAATGGGACAGTCTGCCGCACGAACTGTTCATCGGAGCGGAATCGCAGGCAGAGGCGTGCATACGCTCGCTGTGGGACAACGACAGCATATACTTCCGCTTCGAAGTGAAAGACAGACAGCTGAACCTATCCGACAACATGCACGAGACGGACGGTGTGGAGGTTTTCATATCAACAGTGGAACCGACATCAGCACGTAAATACAACCAGTACAGGCTGCGCGTGGACGCCAGAGGACGTGTGGAGAAGCAGCATGGAAGCGGCACGAGATGGATTGCGGACGACGCGGGGAACACCCGCGGACACGTGGACACGGGCGCAGACGGATACACCATAGTGGTAGCCGTGCCGTGGCAGGAGATTGGGGGCAAGCCCGCCGGAGAAGAGCTGTACTGCTGCTATCAGCTGCACAACACCGACAAGAAAGGCGGAAAGACCGTCACTGTGGACGAGACTCTCTCTGGCAGCGACATTGACGACGCAACGACATGGATGCGCATGCCTCTGGAGACATCGCCGAACACAGGCACCGGCATTGACAATGTGACTGTTCAGGAGAAAGAAAACGGCGACTCACGTACATACAACATAATGGGACAGGAAGTGGACGAGCACGCAAAGGGCATCATAATAAGCAAAGGAAAGAAGATGCTGAGAAAGTGACGGGCTCAGGACACAACAATACTGCCGTGCGCGAATAAAAATAAACGACATGAACAATCAGCATACTATGCAAAGCAAGAGCCGCTCAGGGACATTCCGGAGCGGCTCTTTTATATATTCACTAAAACGATTTGCAGACTCATATAGACCCAAACAGGTCATTAGGACACCGATTGTACATTTAAGGTCAGTTGTCAGCTCTTCATCCTTCTTACGCACTGCCGCCGTCATCCTGTATTCGTCTTTTTCCCGGTGCAGTCCGTCGCATCTTCGATAAAGCAGAATGCAATCCGGCTGACAGCAGTACGAATAAGAAAGGAAGTATGATGACAGATTAGGGATAAAGCGCGACGTCACCGCGACATGCGGCAACTGTCATTTGTTCGGCAGGAATATCGTGAACGGCTGGTTGCGGTCTTTCACCACAAGAGAACCGTCAACGACATCAAGCTCTGCTACCTGAATGGACGAGCGGCGCATCTCGTAGGGTATGTTGCCGTTATTGTCGTGATGGTCGGCAGTATGGAAACGGCGTCCGGGATGTGTGAAATAGAATATGTAAGCCTTGTCGCCGGTCACCACCACGTCACCATGCGACCCGCTCGGACCATCGTCCGCCCTCCTGCTCGGACCGTCGAGAATGAGTCCGGGCTGCTTGGTCCAGTGCTCAAGGTCGGAAGACCTGTACACTCCCATGCCCTGCCACTCGTCCGTGACAAACCAATAGGAATCCTTGAAGCGGAAAGCCTTGGCTCCCTCGTGGGGCTTGTCGCTCACGGCAGGCTTGGTGTCGCCCTTCCAGTTGAAAAGGTCCTTGCTGTCGGCATAGAGCGACTTGCTGTCCCATTTATACCACATGCGCCACTCTCCGTCAGGCTTCTGTATCAGCGTGGCGTCTATCACATTATCCACAGGCAGCTTCACCGGTCCCTCACACTTCCAGTCCCACAGGTTCTTGCTGGTGTAGTGCATCATCGTGGCAGCCCCGCTCCAGTGGATGGACACACCGCGTATGTACGACACAAACATGTGATAGACACCGTTGTGGAGCACTACGTCAGGAGCCCAGAAGGTGTTGTGCCCGCGCTCAAAGTCGAGATCGAGCGTCCCACGGTATCGCCACGTGCGTCCGTTGTCCTCCGAATAAGCTATGCCTATGGCGTTGCCGTAGCAGTAAGCCACGTCGCCCGTCTCCGCATTGGCGCGCCTCTGCGTGTAGAGCATCCACCATGCTTTCTCAAAAGGATTGTAGACAAGGCACGGATCAGCCGCACCATCGGTGATGGGGTCACGATAAAGAGGAGCCGGAACATTCTGTGCCTCGGCATCGTGCAGACCGCCGCACAACGCTGTCAGCGCAAATACGGCAATACGTAAGATTCTTTTCATTTGTGATAAATTTGATACTTGTGGTTGTAAAAATACTAATTTTCCACGAAAAAACGATGTTTTCATTTCAAAATAACAATGGCGCCAGCCCTGTAGAGACGCAAAATCTTGCGTCTCCCGAGCAAAAAACGTGGCAATGACAGCAATGTATTCACCACACTATTTTGCGAATCCTCCCCCCAGTAGAGACGCAAAATCTTGCGTCTCCCGAGCAAAAAACGCGGCAACGACAGCAATATATTCACCACACTTTGTTGCGAATCCTTGCTTGTGAGACGCAAAATTTTGCGTCTCTACTTGGGGTTGCACAGGCGTAAATGCGGCTGTTTTCCGCTGACGGATGAAAGACGTCCGGACACATAATAAGGATAAATGATACGACTAAAAGAACAACCTGAAGTCGCTGAGAAATGTTTTCTGACGACCGTTATCCATCTATCAGCTCTACAGCATCGTATTTTGAACCATACACATAGCACATTGAGCATCAGTCTATTACAGCACACGACAGCAAAACATCACTCCGAGGCGACACGGAAAAGCCTCTTCTGTTATGTGGAAAAGCCCATATCATCACGCGGAAAAGCCCGTTTGAGAACATGAAAAAGGCTCTTTGACTGTGCGGCAACGCAGGTGGAGGATTGACATACAGGGTGAGACACCACTTTTTTGAGGCTGTTTGCGCATGTCGTTATTGTGTTTTTGGGATAGAAAGCGGGGTATGCCAGGACTCACATAAGTCTGAAACGCATATAAAGGAGTATATTAAGGCATGCCGTTTTCCTATTTCACAAAATTCAGTTGTCAAAATTTTTTACTGTCTGTCATGCCTAAACGCCAACCGGCGTCACACCTCCGGAATAGCTCCATTTCCTGACATGCAGACCCGTCGTTCCTCTTCATCGCTGCTGCCGTCAGACCATCTGCCGCGTTTTAATCCGAAACGGTTATCGGACTTAATATTTGCCACGTGCTGCCGTCCGCCAGACCGCTCTCCGCTTTTATCTGAAATGCAGCTGACTACATCAGATAAAAATAGAATAAAGAATGGAGACAGCAGCGTGGAAAAGGGATGAACAAGCAGACAATGAACCGGAAAAAGAATTTGACGGACTGACGAGCGATTCAGGGGGAATAGTATATTCCGGCACATCGACGGCAAAAGCCCGACACTGTCCGTCTTACCGTATCACAAGAATGCGCGAATGCCGACAACCTCATCGGGCTTAACCACAGCCCGTTACGGCAAGAGCATGAAGCAGGCAGGAGTCTGACAGGCTTAATATTCCATTAATATGCTTCCGTATAAGATGAAATGATGTTAAATAATTTCTCCACAGCCACATTATATACTATCTTTGCCGGTGTGGAGACTGCGGTTTCAGAATGTGCGTCTCCCGAAGATATTGCATAATGTAAATGTGATTGATATGAATATGAGAAAGGGTTTTGTATTAGCAGTACTTCCGTTTTTCGTGTTATGCGGCTGTACCACCTCAGCCGGTTACGGTGCTTATGCAGGCGCCGGTCTCGGTTCTATACTCGGTTCGGCAATAGGCGGCATTGCAGGCGGTCCGCGCGGCAGCGACATCGGAACGCTCATAGGCATGGCGGGAGGAGCGGCTGTAGGCGGAGCGGCGGGCTCACAGCTTGACAGGCAACGGCAGACATCATACAGCGACTATGACGGAGAAAGACCACGAAAAAGAAGCCGGCGGCATAATGACTACAGCAGGCAGGAAAACCGATATGACGACAGCCGGAGCGGTTTTGACCCGTCTAATGCCGGTGACGACATTCTTTATGACTTCAACGGCAGCGATTACACCGGGGACTACAGTGCCGGGGAGCAGACCGTCAGGATGCCGTCGTCATCGAGTGTTGAGGAGCTGGTTTCCGACTTTGCCTATTCACCGCATGTGGATATAGTGAACGCACGCTTCGTGGACGAGAACCACGACAACCGCATCAGCCGCGGCGAGACGTGCAAGGTGATATTCGAGATTTACAACCGTGGTGACAAGCCGGTGTCAAACGTGCGTCCCGTGGTGATGGACGCAACAGGCAACAGGCACATATACATCTCTCCGAGTGTATATGTGGAAAGTATCGCGCCGGGACGCGGTGTGCGCTATACCGCCATTGTCAAGGCAGACAAGCGTCTGAAGAAAGGGAATGTGAGGATATGCGTGTCGGTTCTGTCAGGCGACACCACCATATCAAAAGTACATGAATTTAATATCAGTACAAGCAAATGAATCCGGAAGGTGATAATGAAACGTCCTTTCATTGTCACCTTTTATCTGTTTTATTATGCCGCCGCCCTGTCAGTCTTCACGGACGGCTGCTTTGTTTGCGTCTTTCGCCCTGTTGTTTTTCTCAGAGTTTGACCTGTTTTTTCCAAGCGACGCCTTTTTTCTGAAAGCCTTCTGCCTTGCTTTCCATTCCTTAGGCATGGTGTATCTCCAGTTTGCAGAGCCGAAATCGATTTCCGGCAGCTGTATGTCCGTCGTAGGCTTGAACGGCACTATGTAGCTGTCCATAGGCTGCACAACAACCATCGCCACGCCTTTCGCAAGAATGCCCAGCTCTTTTGCCGCTCCCCACGAAAGGTCGATGATCCGCCCCCTTATGTGCGGTCCTCTGTCGGTCACCCTTACAACGACCTCCTTTCCGTTTTCCGGATTAGTCACTTTGAGCATGGTCCCGAATTTATACGTCCTGTGCGCACATGTCAGACTGTCGTGGTGAAGTCTCTCACCGCTGCTTGTGCGCGCTCCGGTCATCCTCTTTGAATAATACGAAGCTTTACCCTTCTGTATCTTTTGAGGGTACAGAAGAGTAAAGCTTAACATTGAAATCAATAATAATACACTTCTTCGATATTTCACAATATTGTTTTATGTAATACATTTCGTTTATACGATACCCTGCGCCATCATGGCGTTAGCCACCTTCATGAACCCGGCGACATTGGCACCTTTCACGTAGTTGACGTATCCGTCCTCTGTCTTGCCGTACTTCACGCACTGTTCGTGAATGGAATGCATGATGTAGTGCAGTTTCTCGTCCACTTCCTTTTCGCTCCACGTCAGTCTTATGGAGTTCTGTGTCATCTCAAGTCCAGATGTGGCTACACCTCCGGCGTTGACAGCCTTGCCCGGTGCGAAGAGCTGTCTGGCGGCGATGAACTTGTCGGCGGCGTCGGCGGTGCATCCCATGTTGGACACCTCTGCAACACACATCACATTGTTTGCCATCAGCATGTCAGCATCGTTGCCGTTGAGCTCGTTTTGTGTGGCGCACGGCAGGGCGATATCGCATTTCACCTCCCAAGGTTTCTTTCCCTCGTAGAATGTAGCCTCCGGGAATTCGTCTGCGTAAGGCTGGCATACGTCGTTTCCGCTTGCCCTCAGTTCCAGCATGTAGTCTATCTTCTTTCCGCTGATGCCCGTCGGGTCATAAATGTATCCGTCAGGTCCGCTTATTGTGACTACTTTAGCTCCGAGTTCCGTCGCTTTCTTAGCCGCTCCCCATGCCACATTGCCGAATCCGCTTATTGCCACGGTCTTGCCTTTTATGTCTATTCCATGCGTCTCGAGCATTTGCTTCACGAAATATAGCGCTCCGTAGCCGGTGGCTTCAGGTCTTATGCGCGATCCGCCCCACTCCAGTCCTTTGCCGGTGAGCATTCCGCTCCACTTGTGGGTGAGCTTCTTGTATGCTCCGAAGAGGTAGCCTATCTCACGCGCGCCCACACCTATGTCGCCTGCGGGAATGTCCTCGTCGGGTCCGATGTGGCGGTAGAGCTCGCTCATAAACGCCTGACAGAACCTCATCACCTCAGCGTCTGACCGTCCGCGGATGGAGAAATCCGAGCCGCCCTTGCCGCCGCCCATGGGCAGAGTGGTGAGTGCGTTTTTGAAAGTCTGCTCGAATCCGAGGAACTTCAGGATGGAGAGGTTCACTGATGAGTGGAAACGCAGACCGCCTTTGTACGGACCGATGGCGCTGTTGAACTGCACACGGTAACCCGTGTTGACGTGCACCTCGCCTTTGTCGTCTACCCACGGCACGCGGAATGTTATCACGCGCTCCGGCTCCACCATGCGTTCTATCAGTTTAACACGCTCAAATTCAGGGTGTTTGTTGTATTCTTCCTCTATGGAAAGCAACACTTCCTTCACTGCCTGCAGATATTCCGGCTCGCCGGGATGTCTGAACTCGATACTGCTCAATACTTTTTTGACATCCATAATGTATGTTTTTTAGGTTGGGTTCTTAGATTATGTCTTTATGTCAATACACATCGCAAATATAGCTTTAATTTGTGTCCCTTCCAAATGAAAAACTCTATTTTTCATGATAATTTGTTTACAAATGTAAATTACGCATGATTTCATGGCAAATTTCGGACTCTATCATGTTTCTCCAGCATATTGCCGGCATGTGTGAGTCCGCATGCCACGCTGCTGTTTTGACTTATATATCCGGGCAGCAGCATAGCTGCAAATAACAGAGTCATACTTGAAAGCCGTCTCTTCGCCCTATCTTCCGTTCTGCCGCCGTCATCTTGTCTGCAAGTGTCTACAGTCATGTCTCAGACCAAAGCGGAAGGCAAACGGCAAGACAACAGGACGTGGCATGGATGAAGTGAGAAGGAGTCATGTCATAGATGAACCATGCGGCAGCAGTCGTTAAGCCTACGACCAGACACGGTTAAACCCGAATGGGCAATCAGACCGTTAAAGCTTGTTTTACTTGATTTCCGGTTTCCTTATGCCTCTTCCGTTCTGCCACCGGCATCTTGTATTCTGACTACTCCCGACATAGTCCGTTGCATCGTGGATAATAGCAGAAAACAATAAGGGATGACGTCTGTACGGAATATGAATGAAGTATAATAAGCGGATCGGGTTAAAACAAAAAAGGACCGCAACATTATATTGCGGTCCGATATGAAAACGAGTCTGATGTTCCAGAATCTTATTCAGCCTTAGGTGCCTCCTCTGCTGCCGGTGCCTCTGTTGCCTCAGCGGCCGGTGCCTGTGCAGCCTCCTCAGCCTTTGCGGCAGACTTGCGGCTACGACGGGTCTTCTTGGCAGCCTTCGGAGTCTTAGCCATGTTCTCGTCGAAGTCGACAAGTTCGATAAATGCTATCGGAGCAGCGTCGCCTCTGCGTGTACCGAGCTTGATGACACGTGTGTATCCTCCGGGACGGTCGCCAATCTTTGCAGCCACCTCACCGAAAAGCTCTTTCAGAGCCTCTTTGTTCTGAAGATAGCGGAATACGACACGACGAGAATTTGTTGAGTCGTCCTTACTACGTGTAAGCAGAGGCTCAACATATTTCTTCAAAGCCTTAGCCTTTGCGAGGGTCGTAGTGATTCTTTTGTGCATTATCAGCGAGATTGCCATGTTAGCAAGCATGGCTTGACGGTGAGATGCAGTACGACCCAGATGGTTGAATTTCTTATTATGTCTCATTTTTGTTTTTTACTTTTTACGATAAACCGGTTATTGCGGACAACGGATGTCCGCAATAATAATGCCGGATTATTCTTTGTCTAATTTGTATTGAGAAATATCGGTTCCAAAAGACAGATTCAGACTCTCGAGCAAATCATCAAGCTCTGAAAGCGATTTCTTACCGAAGTTGCGGAACTTGAGAAGGTCTGTCTTGTTGTACTGTACAAGATCTCCGAGAGTTTCCACATCAGCAGCTTTAAGACAGTTGAGGGCACGGACTGAGAGGTTCATGTCCACAAGCTTTGTCTTGAGCAGCTGTCGCATATGAAGCACTTCCTCATCAAACTCCTGGTTGGTCTCGTGATCGGGATTCTCAAGTGTGATCTTCTCGTCAGAGAACAGCATGAAGTGATAGATAAGAATCTTGGCGGCTTCCTTAAGTGCGTCCTTCGGACTTATGGAACCATCCGTAGTGACTTCGAGAACCAGCTTGTCGTAGTCGGTCTTCTGCTCGACCCGATAAGGCTCGACCGAATATTTCACATTGCGGATAGGGGTGTAGATAGAATCGATTGGAATTACATTAACGTCAGTGCAGAACTCGCGATTCTCATCAGCGGGAACGTATCCACGTCCCTGGTTGATGGTCAGGTCTATCTGCATCGAAGCCTTGGCATCTAAATGACAAATCACCAAATCAGGGTTTAACACTTCAAATCCAGTCAGATACTTACCGATATCACCTGCTTTGAATTCTGTAGAATTCTCAACGGTGATACTAACTTTCTCGTTCTCGAATTCTTCTACTACTTGCTTGAATCTTACTTGTTTCAAATTCAAGATAATGTTGGTCACGTCTTCCTTCACTCCCGGTACGGATGAGAACTCATGCTCGACCCCGGAGATGCGCACCGTGTTGATGGCATATCCCTCAAGCGACGAAAGAAGTATGCGGCGCAGCGCATTACCTATGGTAACGCCGAAGCCAGGCTCAAGAGGACGGAATTCGAACTTGCCGAATTTATCGTTGGCCTCCAACATTACAACTTTGTCAGGTTTTTGAAATGCTAATATCGCCATTAATTTAATGATTTATTTAGAGTACAACTCAACGATTAACTGTTCCTTTATATTCTCAGGAATATCGGCACGTTCCGGCTTGTGCAGGAACTTACCGCTCTTGGTATTTGCATCCCACTCGATCCAAGGATATTTGCTGTGATTGAAACCAGCAAGAGCAGACTCAATAACTTCAAGAGACTTTGACTTTTCACGCACTCCTACTATCTGGCCTGGCTTTACTGAATATGACGGTATGTTGACAACCTTACCATCAACAACAATGTGCTTGTGACCTACAAGCTGACGGGCAGCCGCACGTGTCGGGGCGATACCCATACGGAAAACAACATTGTCGAGACGGCTTTCAAGATTCTGAAGAAGAACCTCACCGGTAATACCTTCTGCCTTGGCTGCTTTTTCAAACATATTACGGAACTGGCGCTCCAATACACCGTATGTGTATTTAGCCTTTTGCTTCTCTGCCAGCATGACTGCGTACTCAGACTGCTTTCTACGACGACTGTTGCCATGCTGTCCAGGAGGGAAGTTTCTCTTGGACAAAACTTTATCTGCGCCAAAAATCGGTTCACCGAAGCGACGCGCAATTTTAGATTTCGGACCTATATATTTAGCCATAATATAATAAAATGCTTTTTATTTGTGTAACTTTGTTTGAAGCAGGAACTTATACCTTACGTCTCTTTGGAGGACGGCAGCCGTTGTGCGGCAGCGGAGTAACGTCCACAATCTCTGTAACCTCTATTCCACTGCTGTGAACGCCACGGATAGCAGACTCACGTCCGTTTCCCGGACCTTTCACATAAGCCTTAACCTTACGCAAGCCGAGATCGTAAGCCACCTTTGCACAATCCTCTGCTGCCATCTGAGCCGCATACGGAGTGTTTTTCTTTGAACCGCGGAATCCCATCTTGCCGGCAGAAGACCATGAGATGATCTGTCCCTCGCTGTTAGCCAAAGACACTATAATATTGTTGAAAGAGCTATGAACATGGAGCTGTCCGATAGCGTCGACTTTCACATTTCTTTTTTTGGATGTTGCTGTTTTCTTTGCCATAATCTTTTTTAGTTAAAAGTTAAAAGTCAAAAGTTAAAAGGTTTGAGACATTAAATTCTCCAAACTTCCAACTCCAAACTAAATTTTACTTAGTAGCTTTCTTCTTGTTAGCAACAGTCTTCTTCTTTCCTTTACGTGTACGGGCATTATTCTTTGTGCTCTGACCGCGAACAGGAAGACCATTACGATGACGGATTCCACGATAACAACCAATATCCATGAGACGCTTGATGTTCATCTGAATCTCTGCACGGAGATCACCTTCAACCTTAAATTCAGCACCGATAATCTCACGGATCTTGGAAGCCTGATCGTCTGTCCACTCGCTTACCTTCAGGTCGCGGCTGACACCGGCTTTATCCAATATCTTTGCTGAACTACTTCGACCTATACCGTAAATATAGGTCAATGCGATTTCGCCACGCTTATTCTGGGGCAAATCTACTCCAACAATTCTTATTGCCATTGTTAATAATTTAATTAAATTTTGATGTTTTGTTTATTTTGAGCTTCAAGCAAGAAATTTCGCAATCTCTGCCCTTTGTCTCTTTTTTTTAATTAGCCCTGACGCATTTTATACTTAGGGTTCTTCTTGTTGATAACGAACAAGCGACCTTTACGACGTACTATCTTACAGTCGGGTGTGCGTTTCTTTAACGATGCTCTTGTTTTCATATCTTTGAGTTTATTTATATCTGAAAACTATCCTGCCCTTTGTCAAATCATAAGGGCTCATTTCCACTTTAACCTTGTCTCCCGGCAGAATCTTTATATAGTGCATCCTCATTTTTCCTGAAATATGCGCTATTATCTGAACGCCGTTCTCGAGTTCCACTCTGAACATCGCGTTAGACAATGATTCCACAATTGTTCCGTCTTGTTCTATAGCAGACTGCTTTGCCATAATCCTGTTCTGTTTCTTTTTAAATGTTATATTCCGTCGAATGTAGATAAAATCTCAGCCTTGCCACGCTGAATGGCTACAGTATGTTCGAAGTGTGCGGCGGGCTTGCCGTCCCGGGTACGTATACCCCATTTGTCCGGCATCATGACGACTTCACGCGCCCCCATTGTAATCATCGGTTCAATGGCAATACACATGCCAGCCTTAAGCAACACACCGTGTCCGCGCATACCGTAATTCGGGACCTGCGGGTCTTCGTGCATTTCACGTCCGATACCGTGACCGGTAAGTTCGCGAACAACACCGTAGCCCATTTTCACACAATGCGACTGAACCGCATCCCCTATATCACCGATATGTTTCCCTGCAACAGCCTGAGCAATGCCTTTGTATAAGGACTCCTTTGTTGTCTCGACCAATTGTCTGACCTCTGGTGCTACATCGCCTACACAAAACGTATAGCAACTGTCACCGTTATAACCATTAAGCAATGTTCCACAATCTATCGAAATAATATCACCGTCACGAAGGACTGTCTTATTATCCGGTATACCGTGCACTACCACATCGTTTACCGAGGTACAGATGCTTGCAGGGAATGGCCCTCCAAATGGATTTGGAAAATTCTTGAACGTGGGAATCGCTCCATGATCTCTTATGAACTCTTCCGCTATATTATCCAATTGAAGGGTCGTTACACCCGGTTTGATATGTTTTGCCAATTCCGCCAAGGTTTTACCAACAAGCTGGTTAGCCTCGCGCATCAGCTGTATTTCATCGTTCGTCTTCAGAAATATCTTCATTTTCCAAAGAATATCAATATGCAGAGACTCCGCTGTTACGTGTACGGCCTGAATTCAACAGACCGTCGTAATGACGCATGAGCAAATGACTCTCAATCTGCTGAAGTGTATCGATGACAACTCCGACAAGAATCAGAAGGGATGTTCCTCCGAAGAACTGAGAGAACTGCTGCTGCACATTGAGCAGACCTGCAAGAGCAGGCATTATTGCAATGAATGCAATAAACAAGGAGCCGGGGAATGTTATACGCGACATAATGGTCTCGATATATTCTGCTGTATCCTTTCCGGGACGTATGCCGGGAATAAAACCATTATTACGCTTCATATCCTCTGCCATCTGAGTAGGATTCAAGGTGATAGCCGTGTAAAAATATGTGAACGCCACTATAAGAATGACATATACACAATTATACAACAGACTACGATTATCCATCAATGAACTTACTACCCATGATGCGTTTTCACTCTGATACCGTACGATTGCAAGCGGAATGAACATCAAAGCCTGTGCAAAGATGATAGGCATTACGTTAGCGGCAAAAAGCTTCAGAGGAATATACTGACGCGCTCCGCCATACTGCTTGTTACCTACAAGCCGTTTTGCATATTGTACCGGTATCTTGCGTGTTCCCTGCACAAGAAGAATCGCAGCACACACAACCGCATACAGAATAAGTATTTCAACAATAAACATCACAAGTCCGCCACCGGCAATAGCATTCAGACGTGTTGCCACTTCCTGAATGAATGCCTGCGGGAACCTTGCAATGATACCTATCATAATGATCATTGAAACACCATTTCCAACACCTTTATCTGTAATACGCTCTCCTAACCAAAGAACAAACATGCTTCCTGCTGCAAGAATTATTGAAGCGGAAATCATGAATGCCGACCATGAAAGTCCGGATGCAAGAGCCTGAGGAGCCTGGGCCTTCAGGTTAAGGAGATATGACGGTGCCTGAAAGAACAATATGGCTATAGTCAGAATTCGAGTATACCAGTTGATCTTCTTGCGACCGCTTTCTCCCTCTCTCTGCATTTTCTGAAAGAAAGGAACTGCAATGGCCAAGAGCTGCATTACGATAGAAGCTGAGATGTACGGCATAATTCCAAGTGCAAATATTGATGCATTGGAAAACGCACCACCAGAGAACATATCCAGCAATGACATCAGTCCGCCGGATGTTTGCGACTGTAATCTTTGCAACATGCCCGGATCGATACCAGGAAGTACCACGAACGAGCCAAAACGGTATATAGCCGTAAACAGGAGAGTTATGAGGAGTCGCTGACGCAAATCCTCAATTCTCCAACAGTTCTTCAGTGTCTCAATAAATTTTTTCATTGACCTAAATTATAGTTGTGTTACCACCAACTGCCTTGATAGCCTCTTCAGCAGTTTTCGAGAAAGCATTTGCCTCGACTTCAAGCTTCGCCTTGAGTTCACCGTTGCCAAGAATCTTTACAAGGGCGTTCTTCTTTACAAGATTTGCCGCTCTGAGATCATCAAGTCCAATCTTTGTCAGATTCTTTGATTCAGCAAGCATCTGCAGAACAGAAAGATTAACTGCAAAGTATTCCTTGTGATTGATATTCTTGAATCCAGCCTTGGGCACACGACGCTGAAGAGGCATCTGACCACCTTCAAAACCTATCTTTTTCTTATAACCAGAACGAGCTTTCGCACCCTTGTGTCCACGAGTTGAAGTACCGCCTAATCCAGATCCCGGTCCACGGCCTATACGGCGACGAGAATGTGTAGAACCCTCTGCTGGTTTTAAAGTATTTAATTTCATAATTTATTCTTCTTAAAGATTAATTATTCAACTACTGTTACCAGATGATGAACTTTTCGTATCATACCACGTATACTGGGTGTGTCTTCAACCTCAATCACCTGAGAGATTTTTCGCAGACCTAAAGACAAAAGAGTGCTCTTCTGCTCTTTGTTGGCGCCGATACGGCTCTTTATCTGTTTTACCTTTATTGTTGCCATTGTAAATCTCCTTATCCGTTAAAAACTTTTTCCATACTGATACCACGAACACCAGCTATGGTGTAAGCATCACGCACCTGTGTGAGAGCCTCTATCGTTGCCTTAACAAGATTGTGCGGGTTTGAAGAGCCCTTGGACTTTGCAAGGACATCCTTTACACCTACACTGTCGAGAACGGCACGCATAGCACCACCGGCAACAAGACCGGTACCTGCAGCTGCGGGTCTCATGAATACATGCGAACCACCAAAGCGGGCTTCAACCTCGTGAGGAATCGTTCCTTTGACAAGTGAAACCTTAACAAGATTCTTCTTTGCAGCTTCAACACCCTTGGATATTGCCGCCGTAACTTCACCTGCCTTACCAAGCCCGTAGCCGATGACACCTTTACCGTCACCAACAACGACAATAGCAGCAAAAGTAAAAGTGCGACCTCCCTTTGTTACCTTTGTAACACGGTTGATGGCCACCAGACGGTCTTTCAACTCAACGTCATTATATACTTTAACTTTATTCATTGTCATAATCGTTTAAAATTTAAGACCACCTTTACGAGCTGCATCAGCCAACTCCTTAACACGTCCGTGATAAAGATAACCGTTACGGTCAAAAACAACAGTAGTTATACCGGCAGCCTGCGCATTGGCAGCTACCATCTCACCAACCTTAGCCGCCTGCTGAATCTTTGGCATTTTCTCGAGTCCGAGAGAAGACGCAGATGCAAGAGTCGATCCAGTCAAATCATTTATAACCTGTGCGTAAATCTGTTTATTGCTACGGAACACGCTCAAACGAGGACGCTCTGCAGTTCCGTTAACACGCTTACGAATTCTGTATTTAATTTTTATTCGTCTTTCTACTTTCTTTGTTGTCATAATCGTAAATTTTAAAAGATTACTTAGCAGAAGCTGACTTACCAGATTTTCTGCGGATGACCTCGCCTTTGAAGAGGATACCCTTACCCTTATAAGGCTCCGGTTTGCGGAAAGTACGAATTTTTGCACAGATAAGGCCAATCAACTGCTTGTCGCAAGACTCTAACATCAATAACGGATTCTGATTTCTCTCACTCTTTGTCTCAACCTTAACCTCTTTCGGGAGTTCAAGGAAGATTGGGTGTGTATATCCCAAAGAGAATTCTATCACATTACCTTGATTGGAAACACGATATCCGACACCGACAAGTTCCAGAGTTTTCTTGTATCCTTCGCTTACACCTACTACCATATTGTTTACCAAGGCACGATATAAGCCATGATATGCCTGCTTCTGCTTATAGTCTACAGGACTCTTTTCGTCAACTTCGAATACAATCTCACCATCAGCAATCTTAACAATGATGGAAGAATCTACCTGCTGAGAAAGCTCACCTTTAGGTCCCTTTACAGTTACGACCCCATCAGTCATAGTAACATTTACACCTGCGGGGATTTTAATTGGTAATTTTCCTATTCTTGACATAATCAATCCTCCAATTAATAAACATAGCAAAGAACCTCACCGCCAACTTTAAGAGCAGCAGCTTCCTTGTCTGTCATTACACCCTTGGATGTAGATAAAATCGCAATACCTAATCCGTTAATAACTCTCGGCATGTTCTTATAACCGGTATACTTACGGAGACCGGGGGTGGAAACACGCTTCAACGACTTGATTGCGTTGACCTTGGTTGCCGGATCATATTTCAAAGCAACCTTAATTGTACCCTGAGGACCATCTTCTATGAACTTGTAGTTCAAGATGTATCCTTTCTCGAAGAGGATTTTTGTAATCTCTTTCTTCAAGTTTGACGCAGGAACCTCAACGACACGATGATGTGCCATGATTGCGTTTCTGAGTCTTGTCAGATAATCTGCTATTGGATCTGTCATATAATATAATGTTTTAATTAATCGGGACTACCCCGACAATATTAAATAATTTACCAGCTTGCTTTTTTAACACCGGGAATAAGTCCTGCGGAAGCCATCTCACGGAACTGAATACGTGACAAGCCGAACTGACGGATATATCCTTTCGGACGACCGGTGATCTTGCAACGGTTGTGCAAACGGATCGGGTTTGCATTTTTAGGTATGGACTGCAACTTGCGGGCAGCCTCATATGCCTCAGCAGGATCGTCAGTAGTAGCAATGACTTTCTTAAGAGCCGCACGCTTCGCAGCATAGCGGGCAACCATCTTCGCACGCTTAACCTCGCGAGCCTTCATTGATTCTTTTGCCATATTACTTAATCGTTTTTAGCGTTTTTGAAAGGAAGGCCAAATGCTTTGAGAAGAGCATAGCCCTCTTCATCTGTCTGAGCTGTAGTCACGAATGTGATGTTCATACCCTGAATGCGGTCTATAGCGTCAATGTTGATCTCAGGGAAGATTATCTGCTCCTGTATTCCCAATGTGTAATTACCGCGTCCGTCGAACTTGCTCTCAATACCCTTGAAGTCACGAATACGCGGTAAAGCGATACGCACAAGTTTCTCAAGAAATTCGTACATACGCTCACGACGAAGTGTTACCATTACACCGATAGGCATTTTCTTACGGAGCTTGAAGTTTGCAATATCCTTCTTTGAATAAGTTGCAACAGCCTTCTGACCGGTAATTGCAGTAATCTCATTGATTGCGACATCAATAATCTTCTTATCCTGTGTAGCATCTCCCAATCCCTGATTGATGACAATCTTCTTCAGGACAGGAACCTGCATTGATGAAGAATAGTTGAACTGTTTCTTCAATGCCGGAGCAATGCTCTCAACATATACTTTCTTTAACTGTGCTGTATCCATTATTTGATTTCCTCCCCTGACTTTTTAGCAATACGTACTTTCTTGCCGTCATCGTTCTTCTTTATGGCAATACGTGTAGGCTTGCCACTTTTCGGATCAATCAGACTCAAATTAGAGACATGTATTGAAGCCTCCTGCTTGATGATACCGCCCTGAGGGTTCTTTGCAGAGGGCTTTGTGCTCTTAGAGACAATATTCACACCCTCCACAATGGCGCGGTTCTTGTCAACCAAGACTTTGAGCACCTTACCAGTCTTGCCCTTGTCCTCACCGGCAAGAACATAGACTGTATCATTTTTCTTAATATGTAATTTACTCATTTCCAAATCTTATTTTAAATTATAGAACCTCAGGTGCCAAAGAAACGACTTTCATATTAACGGCACGCAGTTCACGCGCTACCGGGCCGAATATACGGCTACCACGAAGTTCGCCCGCATTGTTGAGCAGTACACACGCATTGTCATCAAAGCGGATATACGAGCCATCCGGGCGGCGGATTTCCTTCTTTGTGCGAACAATCAAAGCCTTAGATACTGCACCCTTTTTCAAATCACTTGATGGGATAACGTTCTTGACAGCTACGACAATAACGTCACCAACACTTGCATAACGACGGCGTGTTCCGCCCAATACGCGAATGCAAAGAGCTTCACGTGCGCCGCTGTTATCACATACTGTAAGTCTTGATTCTGCTTGTATCATAATTACTTAGCTTTTTCAGTTATTTGAACTAATCTCCATCTCTTTGTCTTACTCAAAGGACGTGTTTCCATGATGAGGACAGTATCACCGAGATTTGCCTCATTGTTCTCGTCATGAACATGGTATTTCTTTGTCTTCTGGACAAACTTACCATAAATAGGGTGCATCTCCTTAAACTTTGCGGCAATAACAATGGTTTTATCCATCTTGTTGCTTACAACCACACCCTGTCTTGTTTTTCTTAAATTTCTTGTTACCATCTGGACCATTGTTATTTATTAAGTTCTCTCTGACGGATCTCGGTTTTCAGACGTGCGATATCACGACGTGCAGCCTTAATCTGTGACGGATTCTCCAGAGGAGAAACCGCATGGTTAAGCTTCAACTGATTCAGGCGAGCAACCTCTGTCTCCAATTTCTCATTAAGAGACTTGACGTCCAAGTCTTTCAATTCTTTACTCTTCATAGTTTAAGCGTTTTTATCGTAATCACGTCTAACAACAAACTTTGTCTTTACCGGCAGTTTCTGAGCTGCAAGACGAAGAGCCTCTTTTGCAACATCAAAACTTACTCCTTCAACTTCAAAGAGGATACGACCCGGTGTAACAGGTGCGACCCATCCTGCTGGATCACCCTTACCCTTACCCATGCGGACATCAGCAGGTTTACGTGTGATTGGTTTATCCGGGAATATTCTGATCCATACCTGACCTTCACGCTGCATGTAGCGGTTCACAGCTACACGTGCAGCTTCTATCTGACGGCTGTCAATCCATTTTGCCTCAAGTGTCTTGATGCCAAACGATCCGAAAGCCAGCTGTGTGCCTCTGTGAGCGTTGCCTTTATTGCCACGCCCGTCTTGAGGTCTTCTATATTTTACTCTTTTTGGCTGTAACATGATAGTGTCTTACTTTTAACGGTTATTGTTTCTCTTGCGATTACCGCGATTACCACGGCCGCCATTAGAGCCACCATTCTGTTTCTCCTGTGTAAAGTTAGGAGTCAGATCGCGCTCGCCATAAACCTCACCTCTGCAAATCCAAACCTTGATGCCAAGGAGTCCCACCTTGGTGAGTGCCTCTGCCTGACAGTAGTCTATATCAGCACGGAAAGTATGCAATGGAGTTCTTCCTTCCTTGTACATCTCCTTACGTGCCATTTCAGCTCCGTTCAGACGTCCGGTGATCTGAATCTTCACACCTTCAGCACCTGCCCGCATCGTATTCTGGATTGCCATCTTAATAGCCCTACGATATGCGATTTTACCTTCAACCTGACGTGCTATATTGTTTGCGACAATGTTTGCATCAAGCTCAGGCTTCTTCACCTCGAAGATATTGATTTGGATGTCTTTCTTATAGAGTTTCTTCAACTCTTCCTTCAGTTTGTCAACATCCTGTCCTCCCTTACCAATGACGATACCAGGACGAGCTGTGCAGATTGTAATTGTAATGAGTTTCAGCGTACGCTCTATTACAATCTTTGAAACACTGGCTTTTGCCAGACGCTCATTAAGGTATTTACGTATTTTGCGGTCTTCGACCAGATTGTCACCGAAGTTTTTACCTCCGAACCAATTGGAATCCCAGCCACGGATAATACCCAAACGATTGCTTATTGGATTAACTTTCTGTCCCATTCTGCTATTTATTTTTCGTCATTAGTTTTGGAATCAACAAACAGTGTAACGTGATTGCTGCGCTTGCGAATACGATAGCCACGTCCCTGCGGTGCCGGTCTCATGCGCTTCATAGTAACACCTTCATCAACGAATACTTTAGAAATATAAAGTTCGCCGTCTTCTGCCTTGCGGTCATTTTTTGCTTCCCAGTTAGCAATGGCCGAGCGTAACAGTTTCTCAACGTCGGCGGCAGCCTGCTTCTTGGAGAATCTCAGTACTCCCAGTGCGCGGTTAACCTCCATGCCACGAACCATGTCTACGACATAGCGCATTTTACGTGGTGAAGAAGGAACGCCTTTGAGCTTTGCGAAGTACAAATTCTTAAGGGCCTCTTTTCTCTTTTCAGCCGCTATATGTTTTCTTGCTCCCATTATTATTATCTTGTTTTAAATGGTTTTAACCCGCTTACTTTCTATTGCCGGCGTGTCCACCGAACTTACGTGTGGGTGAGAACTCACCGAGTTTGTGTCCCACCATATTCTCAGTAATGTAAACAGGGATAAATTTATTTCCGTTATGAACTGCAACAGTGTGTCCCACAAAATCAGGGGAAATCATTGATGCTCTGGCCCATGTCTTTACAACAGTCTTTTTGCCACTCTCATTCATGGCAAGAATCTTCTTCTCCAAAGAGACGTTGATATATGGACCTTTTTTTAATGAACGACTCATAATTTACTCTTGTTAACTAAAATTATTTACTAGCTCTTTCAATGATATACTTGTTCGAAAGTTTCTTCGGTGCGCGTGTCTTGAGACCCTTTGCATAAAGACCCTTGCGTGAGCGCGGATGACCTCCGGACTGACGTCCTTCACCACCACCCATCGGGTGATCTACAGGGTTCATAACCACACCACGGTTGTGCGGACGACGACCGAGCCAACGTGAACGTCCAGCCTTACCGGACTGTTCAAGAGCGTGGTCGGAGTTACCGACGCTACCTACTGTTGCCTTACAAGCACTCAGAATCTGGCGTGTCTCGCCAGAAGGGAGCTTAACTACACAATAACTGCCTTCACGAGAAGTCAATTGAGCAAAATTACCAGCCGAACGAACGAGCAACGCACCCTGTCCCGGACGCAATTCAATGTTGTGAATCACAGTACCGACAGGAATGTTTGCCAAAGGAAGAGCGTTTCCGACCTCAGGAGCGGCATCCGCGCCTGACATCAGTTTAGCACCCACCTGCAGTCCATTAGGAGCAATAATGTAACGTTTTTCACCATCTGCATAAAACAACAAAGCAATACGAGCCGAACGGTTCGGATCGTATTCTATTGTTTTTACTACAGCTGGAACACCATCTTTCTCACGTTTAAAGTCGATCAGACGATACTTTCTCTTATGACCGCCGCCTCTGTAGCGGACTGTCATTTTTCCGGTGTTGTTTCGACCACCGGTAGAGCGTTTACCGAAAACGAGAGACTTCTCTGGCACGGATGCAGTAATCTCCTCGAACGTGCCAATAATCTTGTGTCTTTGTCCCGGAGTAACCGGTTTGAATTTACGTACTGCCATTTTTTATTTAAATATTGCTGTAAAAATCAATTGAATCGCCCTCCTTCAGAGTAACGATAGCTTTCTTGTATGCGTTCTTCTGTCCTTTGATAAGACCTGCGCGGGTATAGCGGCTCATGCGCTTACCTGCATAACGCATTGTGTTCACGTCAATCACTGTAACGTTGTACAGACTTTCGACTTCACTCTTAATCTCATACTTATTGGCATCCGGGCGCACGATGAAACCATACTTGGTCTCAGCTTTCTTTGTTCTTGTCTCACCCTTTACCTTATAAGATTTCTCTACAGAAGACTTGTCTGTCATTTTAGTCATCTTCTCAGTGACCAATGGTTTTATGATAATTGCCATATTGCTTTTGTCTCCCTTTTATTTTGTTAAGATTCCGTCAATCATCTTCAGCGCATCCTCTGTCACAACAAGCACATCCGCATTCAAAACCTTGTATGCGTTAAGTGCCGATGCAGTCATGACTTCAGTGCGCTGCAAGTTACGAGCTGACAAATATACATTTTTATTTACACCTGGCAAAAGAAGAAGAGTCTTACGACCGTCCACTTTAAGATTTTTAGTAATATTTACGAAATCTTTTGTCTTCGGTGCGTCCAAAGTAAAGTCCTCTACTACAACTATATCGTTTGCCTGTGCCTTGTATGACAATGCAGACTTACGTGCGAGAGCCTTCACCTTCTTGTTGAGTTTAAAACCATAATCGCGTGGTTTCGGACCAAAAACTCTACCACCACCGACAAGTACAGGCGAATTGATGTCACCACGACGGGCACCGCCGCCACCTTTCTGACGACCGAGCTTACGTGTAGAACCGCTTACTTCGCTTCTCTCTTTTGTCTTTGCCGTACCCTGACGCTGGTTAGCGAGGTATTGCTTAACGTCAAGATACAGAACATGATCGTTAGGCTCAATTCCGAAGATAGATTCGTTCAACGTAACCTTTCTTCCGGTCTCCTGACCATTGATATTTAATACGCTAACTTCCATTATTTATTAATTAATACGGTTGAACCAATGCATCCGGCAACAGAACCCTTTACGAGAATGAGGTTATGCTCCGGAATAACTTTTAATACTTTCAGATTCTGGGTTGTTACTCTGTCGCCACCCATTTGTCCTGCCATACGCATTCCCTTGAACACCTTTGCAGGATAAGAGCAGGCACCGATTGAACCCGGCTTACGAGCGCGGTCATCCTGTCCGTGAGTACTCTGACCGACACCACCGAATCCGTGACGCTTCATAACACCCTGGAAACCTTTTCCCTTTGAAGTACCAACAACGTCAACGTACTTTGTATCGTTGAAGATTTCAACAGTAAGCGTATCACCGAGGTTATATTCCTCATCAAACTTGAACTCGGCCAAGTGTCTCTTCGGTGTTGTACCGGCTTTCTTAAAGCAACCCATCATAGCATTGGTGGTGTTCTTTTCCTTTGCCTCACCAAAGCCCAGCTGAACTGCCTTATAACCGTCCTTTTCAACGGTTTTCACCTGTGTCACAACACAAGGACCAGCTTCGATAACAGTGCACGGCACATTCTTGCCGTCGGCACTGAAAACGGATGTCATTCCGATTTTTCTTCCAATTAATCCTGGCATTTCAATTATAATTAAATATTAAAAAAATACTATACTTTGATCTCTACTTCCACACCGCTCGGCAATTCAAGCTTCATCAGAGCGTCAACTGTCTTGGCTGTAGAACTGTATATATCGATAAGACGTTTGAAATCACTGAGCTGGAACTGCTCGCGTGCCTTCTTGTTGACGAACGTACTGCGGTTTACGGTGTAAATGCGCTTGTGCGTAGGAAGTGGAATAGGACCGCTCACAATAGCACCTGTCGCCTTAACACCCTTAACGATTTTCTCTGCAGACTTATCAACCAACTTGTGGTCGTAACTCTTCAACTTAATTCTGATTTTCTGACTCATAAATATTTTTTATTACATGATTGTTTTAAAAAGGAGTCTGCCGCTTAAGAGTCATTCGCTAAGCAGGCAGTACTCCGATTTTATCATTTGTTATGCTTGAATTATACCAGATCGGCACGTCCTTTCACTTCCTCAAGCACAGCCTTTGCTATTGAGCTTGACAGAGGTGCGTGATGATCATATTCCATTGAACTTGTAGCACGTCCGGATGTGATTGTGCGCAGAGCGGTAACATAACCGAACATCTCTGCCAGCGGAACCATAGCCTTCACGATGCGCGCACCGCTACGAGCCTCATCCATGCCTTCCACCTGTCCACGACGCTTGTTAAGGTCTCCGATAACATCACCCATGTTCTCCTCCGGTGTCACTACCTCAACCTTCATTATCGGCTCCATAAGAACCGGACCTGCCTTCGGACATGCGTTCTTGTAAGCATTGATTGCAGCGAGCTCGAATGACAGCTGGTCAGAGTCTACCGGGTGGAAAGAACCGTCGGTAAGAACAACCTTGAGTCCTGTCATAGGATAACCGCCAAGCACACCGTTCTTCATCGCGGTCTCAAATCCCTTCTGTACAGACGGGATGAACTCCTTAGGCACGTTACCGCCCTTAACCTCATTGACAAACTGCAGGTCGCCTTCCTTGTAATCCTCATCCTTAGGACCGACGGTCACGATGATGTCAGCGAACTTACCACGTCCACCGCTCTGCTTCTTGTAAACCTCACGCAGAGTGACAGGCTGTGTGATAGCCTCCTTATAGTTAACCTGCGGCTTACCCTGATTACACTCAACCTTGAACTCACGCTTCAGACGGTCGATGATAATGTCGAGGTGAAGCTCACCCATACCAGAGATGATTGTCTGACCGCTCTGCTCGTCGGTGCGCACGGTGAATGTCGGGTCCTCCTCAGCAAGCTTTGCCAGGCCGTTGTCCAGCTTGGCTATGTCAGCCTGACTCTTCGGCTCAACTGCAATTGAAATAACGGTGTCAGGGAATGTCATAGACTCCAGAACGATGGGGTGTGCCTCATCGCAAAGAGTGTCACCGGTGCGGATATCCTTGAAGCCTACGCCAGCGCCTATGTCGCCAGCCTCTATTGCCTCCATCGGGATTTCCTTGTTTGAGTTCATCTGGAACAGACGGCTGATACGCTCCTTCTTTCCTGAACGCGGATTGTATACATAAGAACCGGCTGTAACCTTACCAGAATAAACACGGAAGAACACCAGACGTCCCATGAACGGATCGGTTGCGATCTTGAACGCAAGAGCCGATGTCGGAGCATCCTCAGACGGCTTGCGCGACTCCTCTTCCTCCGTATCAGGGTTTGTACCTATGATATCCTCTGTATCAAGAGGAGAAGGAAGGAACGCACATGTGTAGTCAAGAAGCGGCTGTACGCCCTTGTTCTTGTATGACGAACCGAGAAGCATCGGAGTAACCTGCATGGATATCGTACCCTTGCGGATTGCGCTGATAAGCTCCTCCTCGCCTATCTCCTGACCGTCGAGATATTTCTCCATGAGAGCATCGTCAAAGTTTGCGGCACTCTCAAGCAGCTTGTCTCTCCATTCATTTGCTTCGTCAACCAGGTCGGCAGGTATATCCTCGATGCTGTATTCGGCACCCATGGTCTCGTCATGCCACAGGATAGCCTTCATCTTGATAAGGTCTACAACACCCTTGAAGTTCTCCTCCGCACCGATTGGTATCTGTATAGGACACGGATTGGCGCCAAGGATGTCCTTCATCTGCTGTACAGTCTCGAAGAAGTCCGCTCCCGAGCGGTCCATTTTGTTGACATATCCTATACGCGGAACATTATATTTGTCTGCCTGACGCCATACTGTCTCAGACTGCGGCTGCACTCCGTCCGCTGCGGAATAGGTTGCTATCGCACCGTCGAGCACGCGCAGAGAGCGTTCCACCTCTGCTGTGAAGTCAACGTGTCCCGGAGTGTCAATCAAGTTTATCTTATAAGTCTTGTCGTTCCACTTCCAGTTACATGTTGTAGCAGCAGAAGTAATAGTAATACCACGTTCCTGCTCCTGAGCCATCCAGTCCATTGTTGCGGCACCGTCATGCACCTCACCTATCTTGTGTGTCTTACCGGTGTAGAAGAGAATACGCTCAGACGTTGTGGTCTTTCCGGCATCGATGTGAGCCATGATACCGATGTTACGAGTCAAATGTAAATCGCGACTTGCCATTTTCTTTTTACCTTATTTAGTGGATTAGAATCTGAAGTGAGCAAATGCACGGTTAGCTTCTGCCATGCGGTGCATGTCTTCCTTACGCTTGAAGGCTCCGCCCTGATTGTTGTATGCGTCCATAATCTCGGCAGCAAGCTTCTCTGCCATGCTCTTACCGCCGCGCTTACGTGCGAACAGGATAAGGTTCTTCATCGAAATGCTTTCCTTGCGCTCGGGACGTATCTCAGTAGGAACCTGGAAAGTTGCGCCACCTATACGACGGCTCTTCACCTCTACCTGCGGAGTGATGTTGTCGAGAGCCTGCTTCCATATCTCCAGAGCCGGCTTTTCTTCCTTTGCCATCTTCTCCTTCACTACATCAAGTGCATTGTAAAAAATCTCGTATGAAGCGTTTTTCTTGCCATCATACATCAGATGATTAACGAATTTTGAAACCTTCTGGTCATTGAAGACGGGATCCGGAAGAACCACGCGCTTCTTTGGTTTTGCTTTTCTCATTTTGTTTTTGAAAATTTAATTCTGCTTGGGGCTGTTTATTAGTGTTCTTCAACGTCCGCTCCCGGACATTTACTCAACCTGTCTCTTTAACAATTCTCCAGCAAAACGATTATAAAATATTATAGTCCGATCAACAACTTAATGTTATCTTATTTCTTTGCTTTCGGACGTTTGGCACCGTATTTTGAACGACGCTGGGTACGGTTTGCAACACCTGCGGTATCAAGAGTACCACGTACGATGTGATAGCGCACACCGGGAAGGTCCTTCACACGACCGCCGCGAACCAGCACGATGCTGTGCTCCTGCAGGTTGTGTCCTTCTCCGGGAATGTAGGAGTTCACTTCCTTCTGGTTTGTCAAACGTACACGGGCAACTTTACGCATTGCCGAATTAGGCTTCTTAGGTGTGGTTGTGTAGACACGGACGCAAACACCGCGACGCTGAGGACATGCGTCCAGAGCCGGTGACTTGCTCTTGTCTTCGAGCACCTTTCTGCCTTTTCTTACCAATTGTGAAATTGTAGGCATAATATTACTTTTTTAAATTTATATATTTATTTTGTTGTTATCAAACTATTACAAACAGGCTACAATGAGCCTTTCGGGCTGCAAAGGTACAAACTTTTATTTAATCCGCCTAAAAGAAGCGGTAAAGAAAGCGGCGGAGATTTATTCAATTAACATTATATAACTTATATTAATCTACTTTACACCTGCTATCGCTCACAATTCCCGACTTTTTGAAGAAACCGGAGCATTTCCGGCACTCTCCGGCAGACGTTGTTGCAGCCAAATACAGGCATGTGTTCATGTCGCGCGTACCATAATTATATGTGCTTATTCCATATAAGACATATCCTGCAAAAGCTGATTATACGGCAGACTCACCCCTCCCTCCCGATGTCCCGAACATCTTATTTCACGTCTACATCTGATGAAATAAGCGACTCTCTGTACAAAAACAGGAACATGTCTGTATGAAACCGGTACGAGACGCGGATTGACAATGGCGGACTATCCGTCATTTCTCCGCTCACGCATTATATTCCACACCGATTAGAAACCCATGTCTGAAATGGAAGCCCCTGCCCTGACGCACTGTCATAAGGATGAGACAAAACAGGACAAGAAACCGCACGACGTAAGGAGACTATGGCAATGACATGATAAGGAAGAATCATTCCGCATACTTTCCGTCGCTCTCAGGTGCCATTTCCCGTTTAACCCGAAACGTCATCATACGTCCATCCTTATTTCATACTGCTGTCAGCCGGATCGTGTTCAGTCTCATCAAAGGTGTGGCGGCTACGCCGAGACTGAACGGTAAGCAAGACGCTGACAGAAACGCGCAAGCAGACCGGAGTGTATGTGAAATAAAGATTTATTCAAATATATACGTTCTTATAACCGGTTTGGGTTTAATCACAGTTGGCATTTGCGGCAAAGCGTGAAGTAAAAAATATTGACAAAATATTTATACGAAACAGATATGGCAGACGAATAAAGAACCTGTTTTCCCACACCATTACCCTACCATAGTCCTGCCACAAACCGTATGACAGACTACAATTTTCACCTCAAACCCGCATTAAATGTTCTTTTTAAGAAACACAGCGTGCTGTCCACCTCACTCATGACAAGAAATCACCCTACAGGAAAGGGCATATCGGCACTCCATAAAGCCTTTATCGCGCGTCCATAAAGCCTTTCCGGCGTTGCAAAAAAGGCTTTTCCGAAATACAGAAAACCATATATATTTACACGATATGTGCAACGCATTGGTTTGCAAGACATTATGTATATACGTCAAAAAAGCGCGCATACGCGGAAAGATTGCCGGTCGCTTGCCTACACACGATTCTCAGCGACTTGACGTTATACGTATATTCCTCTCCGTTACACCATATCACACCAGCGCACGTTGTTTTTCATGCAGCGCCTTAACAATCCTCTCCTATCCACATTCACAGTGTCAGCCCCACCCCGCCGCACGTTATGCCACCTGCACAACAAGCATATAACAAACCATGAGAATAACATGCGCCTGCATAAATACATGATTCGGGATTATCATGGCGGGCTTTCATGAACGGAAAGAGGGGACCGTCTCAAATTCATTTTGAGACAGTCCCCCGACATTTCACCAAGCCATAAGGCTACATCATCACTTTGTTATCTTCACAGATACAGTCTTGCCTCCGTTCTTTACAACTTTGACAATGTACACTCCGTCAGGAATTGAACTGATGTCTGCCGAACTCTCTCCGTGCAGTTCCATCATTTTAGCTCCTGCCGTATCGTATACTGCCGCACCGCTGTAATCGCCTTCTATATAGAGACGGCTGTCACGGGCATATACGGCAACCACATTCTCAGCCACAGAACCGATGCCTGTGGTGACGATGTCGAACGACAGAGACAGCATTTCCGACTTGCCTGTATCGAACTTCTGTACTATTCCGGCTGTGTGGCTGCCTGCCGACAGACCGGTGAATAGATGTTCCGTAGCATTGGTGTCGGCTACCTTCTCACCGTCGAGATACACCTCATACGACAGCACGTTTACCGGCAGATAACCGTTACCGCTCACCTGTCCGTCCACTCCAATGAACACGTCGTCCACGAGCAGCATGAAGTTCATCATTGAAGAACTGTTCAGAGCGACATATTTCGCCTCCTTCGGTATGTCATATTCATAATATGTATACTCCGTAGGAACATACTTCAGTTCCTCGTCTATCCACGTGAAGTCGGCAAGGTCGCTTGTCGTTGTGGAGTAACCCACTCTTATGCGCTCGCGGTAGCCTTCATACTCGTCGTATGTGCGTGCCCAGAACGAGAACTTAAAGTCGCGGTATGCATTCAGTTCAGGCGAGATGAGGTAGTCGTCACTCTCCACCACGGTAGTGCCGTCCACCTCACGTGAGGCGAAGAAGCTCAACGCACGGTTTCCTGAATGTGCCGTGTTGTACACCTCACCTTCAGCCGATGCGAGCGGCGGAGTGGTCGCTCCGGAATTGAATGTTATCGCAGCCATAGGCTCACCCATGTGCGGGAACGTCGTGTTGCCGAATCCCCAAGTCATCAGTCCGTCGTTGTCGACATACTGCCAGCCTGCGTCTCCCGCCGGATTCAGCTCGAAGTCGCTGTAGCAGTCGCCCTCGAAGTCGTCGCTGATGTTCTGCTGAACGTTCCACAGCAGTCTCGCGTTTGAGCCGTCTACAAGCACGTCCATGTTGGCAGGTCTGTCGAGTTTCTGCGTCAGAGTGCAGTCAAAGCCGAACTCTGTCTCCTCTCCGTTCACCTGCAGGTCTGCCACAGCATATGTCTCAAATCCGGTCTGTTCCACACTCATAGAGTAGACACCCTTCTCCACGTTGTCAAACACAGCCTTTCCTCCGGCTACTGTCGCAGTGTATGAATAAGTGTCATTATAAAGCTTCACAGCGGCTCCCTCGGCATGCTCAGGCTTCGAGTTGGCTGTCACGCTCACGCTGACAGAAGCTGCCATGTTATGCTCCACAACCTCCGAGAACGTCACCTCAGATGTCTCTTCTCCGTAGTTCGCCTCCACGGCATAGCGGTATTTGCCGCTCGGAATGTTGACGTCGGTAAACGACATGTCCTCACATTCCTCTGCCACAGCTGTCCACTGAGCCTCATCTTCAGTTGCCTGCTCAGGCACTCTGTACACATTATAGGCAACGTCCGGCATCGTGGCGTCGTCCGGCTCCACGTTCTCACACACGGCGCGAAGCAGCAGATGGCGCGACGGATCGTTGGTATCGTCAAAGTAGTTGTATGAGCGTTCGGCATTGTAAGTGGTGGTATACACCTGCGTCTGCGGATGGTCCACAGTGCCGTCGGCGGTTCCTCCGTCGGTTGCCACATTTGTCTTGCCGGCTATGGCGAAGAGGAAGCCTTTCTCGGTATGCAGCGGCTCCGGCAGGCGGAACGTATTCCACTGTCCGTCCACAGTCTTCACATTAGCCTGATACAGAACCTCGCCTGTCGGCTTTCCGCTCCAGTTCAGGTCTATCAGCATCAGAGTGATGTCCTCTCCGCAGCCTTCGCCTCCGACGGTCCACCACTTCAGCTCGTTCACGATGGTCTCTCCCGGGAATATTGTTCCCACAACCTGTGAGCCGGTGAAGTAAGAACCATATCCGTATCCGCCTTCCGGCTGTCCGTTGTCATAAGCCATCTCGTTCACGCTGCGCGGCTTGTCCCAGCTCACAGACACACTTCCGTCACCGTTGTCGGTTGCCTTAACGCTGTACGGAGGAAGCGCGTCGACACCGAGCGCGAAGTTCTCGTCCGTCTTGTCTGCGTCGAGATTCATCTCACGGCTTTGCGGTTTGTAGTTGTTTTTCACAACAGACAGTGTGTATCCGTCAGCCTCGTAAGCGCTTATGGTGTATTTTCCTTCGGCATCGGTCACAGCCGACTGGCTCTCATATCCGGCGAGCGAGACCTTCGCTCCCTTTACCGGCTTTCCGCCTTTGTCTGATACCGTTCCGCTCACATTGCGCTTCTCAAGCATTTCCAGCGTGAAGTTCACGGTCACGTTGTCACCTGCCTTCAGTGTCACATGCTCCGTCGCAGTCTTGTATCCCTGATATGACGCGGTCACATCATATTCGCCTGCCGGTATCTCACAGATGGTATAGTTGCCGTACATGTCGGTTGTGGTGCTTTGTTCGCCCACAGTCACCGTAGCTCCCTGCATGCCGAACATGAAGTTCTCCACCTTTCCCGTCACGGTTGCGGTGTTGTTCTCCTTCCACGCGAAGTCGTTGATGTGCACTCCCTGAGTGGAGTATCCGCCCTGATAGTGAAGGTATATGCTGTAGTTTCCGTCAGACTCGGCTGCCGGTATGTCCATCCACTTCTCTATAACGTCGCCGTAATAGCCTCCGTCAGAGCCTTTTATCTCTATCGTCCCCACAGTGACGGCGTCCTCAGGTGCGGTGCCCGCGGGAGCCATACGCACCTCTATGTTCTCCGTGCAGTAGTATGTGCAGTATGCTCCAAACGATAAACGGGTAGGCACTCCCTGCTTCAGCTTCACCGGCGGAGATATGAGCCAGTCGTCCTTCGCGCCTCCGGTGCTGTATATTTCGGCTCCTGTCCTGCCGGCGCCCCATTTGTTTCCCATGAGCCATGTGTTGCCGTCGGCGTCGGCGTCGGTCACTGTCCATGTGTAGAACTCGTTCTCATTGTCGAACGGAGTAGACAGCGGCAGTTCTCCTATTGTCCCTGTCGCGGCTGTGTTCGACACCGCGCTGCCGCCCTCTCCGGCTCCGTTCAGCGCGGTGACAGTGTACGAGTATCCTCTGTACGCACCCTCTATCTTGTCTGTCACAGTAGTCTCGGTTGTCGCCTCGGCTATTGTCACGCCGTCGTTTCTCACCACCTTATATTTAAGGTCGTCTGTTCTGAAGAATCCTCCGTTGAGTCCTTTGTCGGGAGCTGTCCATGTCACTACAATCGTATTGCCGTCGGCAACGGTGGCTTTCACGTCGGTCGGTGCCGTCGGAACGTCCGTCCCGACAAACGAGGACGCTATGGCGAACATTCCTTCCTCTCCGTCCGCGTTACTCAGCGTCACCTTATATATATGTATGCCTGTTGCGGCGTCAGTGTCAGTATACGACGCCTCTTTGCCCGGAGCCACATTCTCAGTCGTGCCAATCACCTCGCCGTCACGGTATATCGTAGCATGCGCGAGCTTGTCCAATGTCTGGCGGTTGAAAGTAGTCGCAGGGCAGGTCCATGTAAGAACGCAACTGTTTGAGCCGTCCGGTGCGGGTGTGAGCGTGAGACCTTCGGGGGCTGCCGGACTTGAAGGCACTGCGCTGGTGTAGCCGGTGTACAGTCCCACGTATGTTCCGTTGCTGCTGCCGTTTGCCTTGAACGTTTTCTGCACCGTGTCAATCTCATACAGCGTGCATCCGCCATACGATGAGTTGTGCAGATAATATAGTTTTCCTGTCTCCACATCATAGTCCATTGAACGCATTACGCCGCTTGACGCATACTGGTTGGTCTTGACTATGCTCGTCGTGGCTCCCGTGGAGGGGTCTGCCTCATACACCTCGCCCCACATGTCGGTGACATACACCTTGCCTTCAGGCGTCGCCGTCAGGGCACACATGCTGTATTCGAAAGAGCACAGCTGGGTTATCTCGCCGCTCTCAAGATTGAGTCTTACCAGCGACGACGGGTTCGGATAATTGTATTGGAGCATGAGCAGAGACCGCGTACTGTAGTCGTATGCCATATCAAGAAACTCTCCGTTGAGTTCCATCACGGTCTTCTTGATACCGCTCTCAAGGTCGTAGGACAAGAGTTGAGTCTGGTCCTGACTGATGGCATAGTAACTTCCCTCCACAAATGCGGCGGCTCTCACTCCTTCGTCCTGGCTGTGCAGAATGGCTGGCTCGAACGAATCCAACGGGAACCCCACGATACCCGTCATGCCCGACGTACCGAAGGCATAGGCAGGTCCGCGGTTGCTCCCGCTTAAAATCTGTGCATAAGCAGACATGACTGTCATACATAATGCAACTGAAAGTAAAACTTTTCTGAACATAATAATGTTGTTTGGTTGTTTTTAATGAATTAATGCAAAAGTAATATTTATTTTCTTTATTTTGTAAACAATAATTAAAAAAACGCGATATATATGTTATTTTATTTCATTAAAAGTTTAATATCAACCTAAAATGAACTTATCCCGAAAACACTTTTTAATGACTATGTTAACAAAACTTATCAATCCGGAGAACAAAAAAGCTCTCCCGTTTTTGTTTATAAGGAAAGACTTTTGTAACTTTACAACTGTATTTCCTCTGCAATAAGAATATACTGTGACACCACACACACTGATTCTGAAGACAGGACATGAGGAACGGGACAGGACATAACCAAAAACCATATAAATAAAAAGAAATGCTCAAGGCACACTTAAACCCGACTGTACCATCGGTATTTATAAAACTCAAATGTATGTTTGGCTCTTTTTCATTTGCAGTCTGTGCATTCCGGCTGCCATTCACCTCACCATCTCATTCCGGCTGCACCCGACATGCCCCGCGTGAAAGCCGGAGGAGCAATGCAATGCTGCCGCACAAGAGCGGCTCAGAACATGGTATGCTGTCTGTAGCGGGACCATTTTCGCTGACGGCATTGCTGTGCGGACTGCTGACTCTGTTGCCTTCTGTGACTGTCTGCGGTGCCAATGAAAACGGAAACGCGCCATATGTCGACCCGTTCATAGGCACAGAGGGAGGCGGCAACGTATTCCCCGGAGTATGCGTGCCGTTCGGCATGGTGAAGCTGGGACCTGATTGCGGCAACATGGAGTGGAACGCCGGATGGGCTCCCGACGGCAACATACACGGCTTCAGCCATACGCACGTGAGCGGAACAGGCGGAGGATGCAAGTATGGAAACATTCTCATGCTGCCCATGACGGGCGTGATAGACCTGTCCGACTATTCGTCGCCACGCGAGAATGAGCGGGCGTCAGTGGGCGAATACAGTGTGGAGCTCACACGCTACGGCACGTCGGCAAGGCTGACGGCTCTTGACCGGGCTGCGTTGCACGAATATACCTTCCCCGCAGCGACCGACTCCAGAATACTGTTCGACATGGGCAGCTGCCTCGCTCTGAAGATGTGCGAGACGCAAAAGGTCATCGGCTCGGAAGTAAGGATACTGTCGCCTACCGAGCTGGAGGGCTATACCCGTGTGCGGGGAGGCTGGAACGAGGGCGAGGCATATACTGTGTACTTCCACGCCGAGACTGACACTCCGGCTGTAAGTTTCGGCACCTGGAAGGACGGAAAGACCGAGCCGGGCAAGGAAAGCCAGTTTGACTCCGGACAAAAGACAGGCGCCTACATGACGTTCAACACCACGGCAGGACAGAAAATAAGAGTCCGAGTGGGCATATCCTACATCAGTTGCGGACGGGCAAGTGCGAATATGAGGCAGGTGGACACATGGGATTTCGACAAGGTGAAGGCTGAGGCAACAGCGAAGTGGAACAGAGTGCTCGACAAGGTGGAGCTTGACGGAGACAAGAACGATAAAGTGAAGTTCTACACCGCACTCTATCACTGCTATCTGCAACCCACTGACAAGACCGGCGAGAATCCGAAATGGACATCGGCAGAACCCAACTACGACGACTTCTACGCCATATGGGACACTTTCCGCGCCACCCATCCGCTGTTCACCATTCTCACTCCGTCGAGACAGGCTGGCATGCTGCGCTCGCTTATCGACATATGGCGCAACGACGGCTACATGCCTGACGCGCGCAGCGGAAATGACAACGGGAGGGTGCAGGGCGGCAGTAACTGCGACATTCTCTTTGCCGACGCCATAGTGAAGGGCGTGGAGGGGGTTGACTATGAGGCTGGCTTGCAGACTATGCTGAAGAACGCCGAGGTGCCGCCGGGAGGAGACGAGCGCAAGGAAGGGCGCGGCGGACTGAACGACTACAACACTCTCGGCTACGTGTCGGCTGCCACCGAGCGATGCCTCACGCGCACACTGGAGTACTCCAACTGCGACTTCGCCATAGCCACCGTGGCAAACCGTCTCGGCAAAAACGACATAGCAGACAGATACTACCGCAAAGCGTCCAACTGGCAGAACACGTGGAACGACGACATAGAGTGCCTTGGACACAAAGGCTTCGCATGGCCGAGAGAGCGCGACGGCAGCTTTCTGGCTGAGGACAAGTACACCGTACTCACAGGAGGCGGCTGGGAGAGCCCAACATACGAGACTTTTTCGTTCGAGCTTTCCATGTATGTGCCGCACGACATGAAGTCTCTCATAGCGCGCTGCGGAGGACAGGAGAGGTTCACACAGCGTCTCGACACATTCTTCACACACAACAACGGTGACCAGCGGTGGCTCATCGGCATGTACCAGATAGCCAACGAGCCCGGCTTCCTCGCACCATCGCTCTACAACTACGTCAATCGTCAGGACAAGACAGCGCGGCTCGTGCGGTACATACTTGCCGAACGCTACAAGACGACACGCGACGGAATACCGGGCAACGACGACTCCGGCTCGATGTCGGCATGGTACGTTTTCCATTCGCTCGGTTTTTACCCGAACGCCGGACAGGACGTCTATCTCATCTCCAGTCCCGTGTTCAGGAAAGCGACACTGCATCTTGAGAACGGGCGCACGCTCCGCATCACGGCACGAAACAACAGCGACAGGAACATATACGTGCAGTCGGTAAGACTCAACGGGAAACATCTCGGCAACAACTGGTTCCGACACAGCGACATAAAAGACGGGGGCACGCTGGAGTTTGTGATGGGTCCCGAACCGTCGGGATGGTCGCGCAACGGTGTGCTGCCGCCGTCGATGTCTGACACAACGAAGTGAACATGCCACGCGAATCTGCTCGCATGCAATCATTTATGCCTCCTGCCCATATTGCAGGAGGCTTTTTTCATTATAACATACCGCGTCACAGCATGGCAGACGCGGCGACATGCCATTGCCGTCATCATCACGAGCATCTTATAAAACCGTATAGTCATCAATTTCCGCCGGATAGAATCCGCATGGCAGACAACAGGCAGTCATGCGCCGGATGCCGTTTGTGGGAACGACAGACAATCGTTACTTTTGCATTATTCATAAACCAAAACATTATGACAAACTACAAATCAATTTTCAAGTATTTTCTCTTTGCGTCATTATGTGTGTTATGCTCATGCAGCAGTGACGACGATGACAACAACGGTTCAGGCTCCGGCTCGGGTTCAGGCAGCAACAGTTCGATAACAATAAACCTGGAGGGAGTCAGCGCAAAGCTCAACAACGTCTACTGGACAGCGGAAAGCAACGGTGACGGGACAAACTTCTATGAGATTCAGTTCTACTCTTTCGACATGTACAGTGCGATGGCAAGCGGAGACATGTCGGCGTTTCCATCCAACTATTCAGCCGTACTTGTGTCGTTCGATACGGCAGGATCACTGTCAGAACTGCCGGAAGGGAGTTTCGCGGAGGGATCGTATGAGGTGTCTGGTGCTGTAGGATGCAGCATCAACAACCCCGAAGGCAAATACTACATAGAGGAAGGTCCTTCCAGCGGAAACCTCGTGATAACCAGAAACGGAGACAAATACACAGTCTCAATATCACCACTCGAAATGATATATTACGACCCGAACAATAGCGGATCGGACGACTGGAAGTCGATAAACACCCAATGGAACTTCACAGGAAAGATTAGGAAAGCTCCTGAGATGTGAATGTCTGACAGTATGTAGCTGACATACAGGGTGCATGCATGTACCCGTCAGAAATGCAACGCTGCCAACCGAAGTCATCGGCTGACAGCGTTTTTTATATTTCCACCGCCCATCATCCCAATGGCGACAGCCAGTAGAGACGCAAAATCTTGCGTCTCACAAGCAGGAATGCCACTGTTTGACGGGAATGGAATAGCGATGGTTAATTGCACATACTTACTCGGGAGACGCAAGATTTTGCGTCTCTACTTTTGTAGGATGCGTAATTTTTGATGGTTATATTACACGGAATACCAATGGCGACAGCCAGTAGAGACGCAAAATCTTGCGTCTCACAAGCAGGAATGC
>OGYZ01000049.1_pt1 | contig 88472 bp, 58 predicted proteins | sample 1576681 | NCBI WGS metagenome assembly OGYZ01 (sample SAMEA3541480, study PRJEB24748) | human gut metagenome | biome: human gut; feature: human-associated habitat; material: faeces | place: China | collected 2012 | reverse complement strand
CAGAGACTGGCTTGCGATGCCGTACAGGAGCTGCGCATCAAACACCGTTGGGATGCCATACAGCAGGCTAACGATGAAATGGAGGAAGCCCGACAAAACGGCAAGGAGTACATCCCGTACCGCTATCCCAATGGAGACACACGCAAGGAGCTGCTTATACGCTCCCGATACCTGTTGTTCAAGTCTGCCGACAAATGGACAGACAGACAAAAGCAGAGGGCTGCGATTCTGTTTGAAGAATACCCAGACATCAAGACGGCATACGGACTGTGCCATTCCCTACGGATGATCTTCGCCAAAAACACAATCAAGGATGCCGCACGCCTGTCCATGGCACGATGGTACAACAAAGTGGAGGAAGCAGGATTCCACTCATTTAATGTTATCGCAGCCACCTTCTATGAGCATTATGATGAAATACTCAACTTCTACAACAACCGTTCATCAAATGCGCTCGCTGAATCATTCAACGCTAAAATCAAACTCTTCAGAGCGAATCTCAGGGGAGTTGTTGACAAGAAGTTTTTCTTATTCCGTATTGCTAACCTATTTGCCTATCCCCACTAAAATTCTACTGACCCAGAGTATGCCGTTGTTGTTCATGAACCACAGGAACAAGGTAGCCGCTATGCGTTTGTTGCCGTCTGAGAACGAATGGTTCTTAACAACAAGATACAGAAGCATAGCCGCCTTCTCCTCAACAGACGGATACAGCTCCACTGCCGTCAAACGTCTGATAGATCTGTCCGATGGAACTTCTGAACGAATCGTCCTTCTCGTTGCCGAAAAGAGCAGACCCTCCGAACTTCTCACGAAGCTGTCTTATCTCCTGCATGGCACCCTCGTAAGTGGCGCGAAAAGCCCCGTGGGCGGTAGTGTTCTTGATGCCCAGCCGCTGATAGTCGTAATCGTCCAAGGTGTCGAGGGCGTAGGTATAGTCCACAACCACATCTACAAGCGCGCTCTGTTCCTCCTTCAACGGGTCGGGAGAGTGCCGGAGCGTTCTTCCAAGCATCTGAACCAGCTGCCGCAGCTCCGCAACCTGTTTCTTGCGCATGCTTTCGTTCACGGCATAACCTTTGATGAGATACTGCTTCAAGACAGAGCTTGCCCATTGACGGAACTTTACCCCTCGTTTACTCTTGACGCGGTAACCCACAGAAATTATCACATCAAGATTGTACAACGTTGTTGTTGCTTCTTGTGTAAATCCTTTTCTACGACCGTAATCCTTGGTATGTGCAAATTTTGCACATACCAAGGACTCTTGCAATTCACCCTCCTTGAAGATGTTTCTGATATGACGTCCTATAACGGTTCTGTCTTTCTCAAACAGCTCACTCATCTGTTGCTGTGACAGCCAAACGGTATCACCCTACAGCTTGACATCAAGTCTGGTCTTGCCGTCCTCGCTCCGATAAATGACAATCTCATTGTTAAGGTTAAAAAACTCTTCAATAAATTCTTAGTGTAACGTATTGCCGGCGTATTGCCGAAGCACATAATTATGATGATTAACAAAACGTGTTGCTGCCTTATAGTGTTTAAACACGAAGAACAACCGACGGCAACCGTCATCATTAACGAAAACAAAGGTATGTAAATATTCTTTATGCAAGATGGCTTTCGAGTATATTTTCGTCCAATGAAGGAAATATATAATATCTTCACAGACATACAGTAATGCATTATTATATATATAAACAGCTTTTCAAAAATAACCGACATCATAACAATACTCACATGTCGTCCATATCTTTGCCGTCCTCTTGCGTGCTGTCCAGGGCTGCGTTCCAAAGTCATGAGATGGCGTGTGACAGACTGAACGACCGATGATACATTGAAACGCAGTACTTAACAGCACACAAGAGGACGTCAGAAGTGCGGAAGAAGGATTAAGAACAGACAATAAAGCTTAAATTTGGAATCAGCGTTCTGATGGCTGATTCTGATTAAAGAACATCGTGTCAGGAACCGCGTTCGCAGCCCGGATGCATCACGATGTTCTTTACACAGTGTGAGAAAAAGCCCGGCTATCTCTTATTTCCTCCTCGTAGCCTCAATCACCGAGGTGTTTATCTCACGCACCTTGTCGAGACTCATCTTCTCCACCCGTCGGTCGTAAGTCACGAGTCCGTTTATCTCATGTTCCACATCGGTGGTCTGAGTGTATATTGCGGTGCTCAGTCCGAAGTAGTTCACCATCTGTTCGAGCTCGGTAGCCATCATCACGTATGTGTCGGTGAGCACTCCGCTGTTTATCATCATCTCGTAGGCATCGTTGCGCACGGGCCACATGTGCCCTCTCACAAAGAGTCCCTTGCCCCCGAACTCGCCCAGTGAGGCAGCGCGCCTTTCATCGGGCTTGGCTATTGCGCCCGGCTCTATCTTGCCGTAGTGGTGCATGTCCACGAAATCGCCGTTGCCCGGATCGCCGTAAGCCTTGCGGTAGCCGGGCGCGTAGTTGTAGCCCGACATGCCGTTGACGAGGCGGTGGGGGTCGTAGCTTTTCACCCATGCGGTGATGTCGGTAGCCTCAAACGCGCCCCAGTTCTCGTTGAAAGGCACCCACATGACGATGGACGGTGAGCTGACGTGCTGGTCTATCATGGTCTTCAGCTCGGCGCGGAACTGCCTGCGCACTGCCACAGAGTCGGCTCCGTCGGGTTCCCACAGGTTGGGCATGTCCTGCCATACCATGACGCCGAGGCGGTCGCAATGATAATACCAACGCTGCGGCTCGACCTTTATGTGCTTGCGTATGACATTGAATCCGGCACGCTTAGCCAGCTCTATGTCGTAGCGCAGAGCCTCGTCTGTGGGCGCGGTGAATATGCCGTCGGGCCAGTAGCCCTGGTCGAGCAGACCGAGATGGAACACGAACTCGCCGTTGAGAGTGGGGCGCATCACACCGTCTATCTTCCTCATGCCTACGGAACGCATGCCGAAGTAAGAGCCTACCTCGTCCACCACCTTGCCGCGCTTGTCCTTCAGTTGCAGCTTAAGGTCGTAAAGAAACGGGTCGTCCGGACTCCACAGACGCGGATCGGGAACGGGCAGGAAAAACGTCTTGCCTGCCATGCCCGTTGCCTCCGACACCTTCTCTCCGCCGCTTCCGGCAACCGCCACTACCTGCAGTTGTCCGCCGTCAGCATATGCCGTCACCTCCAGACGGCTGTTCCGCACGTCGGGTATGAGCCTTATGCCGGAGATGTGGTGTCTGCCCACAGGCTCGAGCCACACCGTCTGCCATATGCCCGAGGTGAAGGTGTAGTCGCCGCGCGGACCGTTCTTGCCGCATGCCGCGCGTCCGTCGTTGGGATCGTAAGCACCCACCACCAGCACGTTCTCACCCGACTTGAGCATGTCGGTGATGTCAAAGCCGAACGCATCATACCCTCCCGTGTGCGTGCCTGCCTTCCTGCCGTTGACAAACACTATGGAATGACGGTCCACCGCTCCGAAATTGAGCATCACGCGCCTGCCCTTCCATTCCTTCGGAACGGTGAACCTGCGACGGTACCACATGCATGAGTCGCCCTTCCTGCCTATGCCCGAAAGTTCCGACTCGGGCGGGAACGGCACACGTATGCCGCGCACGCCCGACGCGAAGGACGGCGGGGCAGAAGCTTTTACGGGCGAAACGCCGGAGGGATCGGTCATGTAGTCCCACTCGCCGTTAAGATTGAGCCACTGCGCGCGCGCCATTTGCGGACGCGGATATTCGGGAAGCGGTGTCACGGCTGCGGCAGCCTCCTCTGTCCACGGTGTGGGCAGGGTGAAGCGTTTCTTCCCCTCCTGTGCGTTCACTCCTACAGTAGTGACTCCCGACAACAGGAAAAGAGCCATGCAGGCAATAAGTTTTCTTTTCATACGATGGTATTTTATAAATTATCATTCATTTCATCACACCTGACGGGAATCATTAAAAATCCGCGTTCAAGACACTTAGGTAATATGGCAGGAGCATTGTCTTTATATTGTCTAAAGACATTGTCGAATAAAACCAGTGTATAAAATCTCACCCCGTCCACATCAGCCTATGCTGCTCACAAAGGTTGTTTCCGCCTTCTTCAGGATGTCACGCCATGCCGCCACGACTCATCCCGCAATGGCGTTCCGCACGCTTCTCAGACACCCTGTGCGGACACCGTTGTCCGAAAGAGCCCGTTCCGCGTTCTCAAAGAGCCTTTTCCAGCCTGCCAAAGAGCCTGTTCGGGACACTCGAAGAGGCTATTTCGCAACCTCATAAAGCCCGTTCCGCAGCCTCAAAGAGCCCGTTTCGCGGAACATGACATCCGGAACCGGCGTGAAAGCCATAAGAAACGAGATTTTGAGAGACACCGTTCTCACAATCCGTTCTCTTTCAGCAGTCTCCTGTAAATCATCTCGTCCTCTTCAAGAAAACAGCAGAATATCACCTCACCCGTATAAGCTCCACTCCTTAAGGCTTCCCTCACAGTATTGAGGGCAATCCTCGCAGCCTCCTCATGCGGATAGCCGTAGACACCGGTACTGACGCACGGAAAGGCTACGGAGCGCATACCGCTCTCCGCGGCAAGCCTGAGCGACGTGGCGTAACACGAAGCCAGCAGCTCCGGCTCACCGTGACCGCCGCCGCGCCACACCGGTCCCACGGTGTGGATAATCCTCCTGCACGGCAGGCGGTAAGCCCCCGTCATCTTACTCTCGCCCGTCCTGCATCCGCCGAGCGTGCGGCATTCCTCCAGCAGTTCCCTTCCGGCAGCCCTGTGTATGGCGCCGTCCACACCTCCGCCTCCGAGCAGCGAACAGTTTGCGGCGTTCACTATGGCGTCGACATCAAGACGTGTTATGTCTCCCGCCACCACTCTTATCCTTTCTCCGTTGTATTCCATCATAAGTTTTCAGTTATCATCTGACAAATGCATACGTGTCTGCCACAACCGCAAGCCGCACCTTAACAGACGCACGGTCAACATGAACAAATACCCGACAACCGCTTATCGTTATCATTTTAAGGTATATCCCTTGCAGTAATATTTGACATCAGGACACGAAAAGCCAGCCATTCATTTCCCGAGTGCAGCTTATCTTTGACAAAGATAATGCAAGGCGAGAGCAACAGCAAGGCGGGAAAACGGAGTTTTACCGGACTTGATACTGCCGAGCCGAAGCTTATCTTATACAAAGATAATGCAAAAGAGAGACAAAAGAGCTTGCTCTTATTTGCCCGAGTGCAGCTTATCTTTGACAAAGATATACATTTTTCCCTTGTCTTCATCTTTTTGTTCCGACATATAAACATTCTTTTTTATTCACACGGACAAGATTTCATATCACCAAGACATCGTGCATCCGTTCCCGTCAGAAGATGTTTCTTACCAGACGGAACAGCACAATGAAATCGGCATGACAGATGATGAGGAATGCCACATGGTGCGTGTAATATCCCGCCTTCGTGAGTTTTCCTGCCTCAAGCTCGAGCCGTTCGGGCGTGAAAGCCAGTCTGAGCAGGAAATAGTAAGCCGCCATGTTGGCTGCCAACGCCAGGATGAGTACCGTCACACCCATGTTCAAGAAGATCTGTAAAAATCTTCCTCCGACAAGCAGAAGGATCGTCGTCTCAAAGAGGGTGAGCATGAGGGCGATGAACAGCAAAGCCGTGTGACAGGCTTTTTCTCTGTCTCTGAATTTCAAAAACCAGAAGTGGTAGTGTGCCACGAACATGTTTACAATCGGATTTTTCATAATTTGTGTGTTTTATTTTGATGGTTTATTATGTTTGTTTTCCGGCTGTGCGTGCCGTAATTTCATATATCATTCAATTGAAGATGTCCGCTATACGACTGCCAGCATTTACGCCGCACAGCGCGCCAAGCGGCATAACGGGAAGCGGTTGGCGCAGGACAATACTGTAAAAATAGCGTGATATGTATGGAGTATGATGACGATGATAAATATATTGGTTCATCGGGAGACGCAAGATTGCGCGATGCGGATATGGCATATGATGACGATGATAAATGCATTGTTCCTTCAGGAGACGCAAGATTGCGCGATGCGGATATGGAATATGATACCGACAATATATGCATATACACCTCGGGAGACGCAAGATTTTGCGTCTCTACTTTTCCGTGGATGCGGTGAATGGAGCGCATTCCTTCTATGGATGATTGACGGCGGCAGCCATGTAGAGACGCAAAATCTTGCGTCTCACGAGAAAGCCATCGCAATATACGCATGATATAATATGATGATGATAAACGCATATACATCCCGGGAGACGCAATACTGAGCGATATGGATATGGAATCTGATGACGACGATCCTTGCAATGAGTGAAACGTGAGTCCACCCTGTTAGCCTTCCTCATACCTTCAAGACGCTTACGGGGCATGTCATAGAGGCATACCGTGTCGGCGTTGAACATCGTCCGGGCATGACTGACGTGCCATGTGAGCACATCTCCGGCATTGTCGGCTTTCATGAAGAGCCTGTGTCCGTATGCGGGCTGCAGACTTACCGACGTGTCAGGCTTCAGCGTCAGATAACGTCCGCGGTCGTTCCAGTCGTAATACAGACGCTGTGCCGGCATTTCATCATGAAACGGCATATAGCCAGGGTCTGCCGAGTCGCGCGAAGGAGCGGACAGCCAGAACTGGAAGTCGCCGTCGGACGAATCGTATCTCATCATCTTTACAGACGCTGATATGCTGTTGTCGTCAACGGGTAGGGGATAAGACAGGGACGCGGGACGGACGGATGTGATGCCGTAATAGCGCAGAGCCAGACGGAAAGATGTGGGTTTGTCCACTCCGAACCACTGATCGTATGCGTCGAGATATTCCGGAGTGTCGTCTTTTGTAAGAACGTCCCACGCCACTCCCATACCTTGTCCGAATACATGCATAGGCAAACACAGCATGACGCATGCGGAAGCTGCCAGCCGTAAAATGTCATTGTTCTTCATACTCTGTCAGTTTTTTACGTTTATATTTTACTTCATTCCTTATATTAAGCAGCCGTTCAAAATTGACCGACATACAAAATCACTCACATATTATATATATCCTTGTCGTCAGACCGTACGCTCTTCAGGGTTTCATACCAAAGTGTCAGCGGTAGTGCAGACTGCCACTCACACTCTCCGGACTTTAAGATGCGGCTACTGAACAGCACACAACATGACGGTAATTGATTCAGAACGTCCGCTTGTCATTAATATATATCCTTATGGTCATTCTATAATTAAAGACCCAGTCATTTGAAGCGGAACATGCCCTTCACGTCTTCAAGATACTTGTCGAAATGCTCCGCCCCGTCGTCTGTCATGAAGAAGAGGAGCAAGATGTCGTCACCGTGCCTGCCGGTCACCACGTAACGGGCGTTGGTATATTTGCCTTCATATACCTTTTCGCGCAAGTCGAGCGGTATCCACGCAAGGAAGTCGGAGTTGAACATTCTCCGTGCCTTTGACGAAGAAATGAACGTCATCATGCTCACAAGGTTGTCCTCCTCCCACTTTTTGCTGACATCGGAAGAGGCGACATGCCCGCCTCTCAGCACAGCTTTCAGTTCCCACAAAGTCTCGCCTGCGGGTCTCGCCGTTTTTCCGCTACTGTAGTCAGCCGTCAACTTTTCTCCGTTCCCGTCGTACATCATAGGTATCATCGGATTGACATACATGCACACCCTGCACTTTCCGTCTTTGCTGTCCATAGACAACATCACTCTTGGCAAGGCATGGCATGTGTCCGTGTCAAATATACGGTGATATTCACCTTTATGTATGATGTCGAACCTGTCGTTAGGGGTGAATGTCATATCATACTTTCGCATCAAACCGTCAAACGCACTTTCCTCCTGTGCGGATGCCGGAATCGCGGCAAGAAACGTCAAAACCGCGAATGCAAGACCTTTGAGTTTAGCGATCATAAGCGTCATGTGTTTATTTTAGTATGTTTTCAGTTGCCTTTTTTCAGGATGAATCCGCAGCGTCGCTCACCCGTGCGCATGTGTATGCCGTTCCAAATGGGCTCCGCGTATACAAGGATTTGTTCTGTTTAGGACAGGTGTATGTGTAATACCAACTTTTAAGTTATTAAATATTTGCAAATATACACGTTTTTTAGATACGATGCAACAGTAACTGTAGGAAAAGTTGAAAATAAAAATGCAGACTGAAGAAATACGGCACTGAACGGAAGAAGATTATCGCACAACAGACAGAAAAACAATGCCTGCAAGCGCAACGGTTTTATTCCACATCCCTGCCTTTTTGAATATACGTAGCCGGAAAGATGCTCCCGTAGCGTCACACCAACGACGGCACAAACCCAATGTTACGGCGCGAGCCCTGTAGAGACGCAAAATCTTGCGTCTCACGAGGAGTCCATGGCAATATACACATGCGACAATACACTGATGATAAATGTATTTATCCCTTGTAGAGACGCAAGATTTTGCGTCTCACGAGCAATCCATGGCAATATACACATGCAACAATACGATGATGATAAATGCACATACCCCTCGGGAGACGCAAGATTTTGCGTCTCTACTTTAGGAGGACGGAGAATGCGAGGTGCCGCACTGAATGCATAAATATACGGACGGAGCAGTAAAAAATCTTTACATTATTTTTTGGAAAAACAGGGAACGCGAACACATCTGTAACGTATAAAAAGCGCATATGGATTCGTTCCGGTGGCGCGTCAGCCTCATCTGTTGTGCGGAAAAGCCCGTTCCGCATTTCATAAAAACCTTTTCCGAATGACGGAACACACCTTTACGCATCCTCAAAAAGCCCGTTCCGCATGCCGGAAAAGCCTTTCCGGCATGGAGGGAAAAGCTCTTCCGTCTCATAAATGAGTGTATTATACTGATTCACAGACACATGCGAGAAACGCTCAAAAACCGCGTATTTGCATCCGTACGTCACATCCGACGGCTGTGGAGCGTTCTCGCGGAGTTGAGGAGTTATGCGAACGGGAATTTATGCAATATCCCATTGCATTGTGAATAAAAATGCATTGTAACGAAGCGTGCGCAGTGGGGCGTCACACCCTGAGCGCAGCGGCGAGGAAGAAGGACGGAAAGCCCATGACCACACATAAAGCACCGTTGGCGGAAGGCTCATCCGTCCGTGGTCATCCGGCAGACTACGGGACATTGCCGCGCCTCACTCCGCGTTCTTCTTCAGCCACTCCAGTCGCCTCATGTCGGGCAGGTGTCTCACCTTGAAGTGCTCGAACGTCACGTCAAAGCCGTCGCCGTCGGGACATGCCGCCATCATACCGACCATCACCGGCGTGTTGTCCTTGAGCCATGCGTTGCGCATGAGCGTGTAGTTCTCGTCGTCGAAGGAATAGAATATCTCCACCGCGTCGAGCCGTCTCACGGCTTTTATCCACACACAGGGCACAGCCTTGTCAAGCTCGATGACGCTCCAGTCAGACGTCTTGTGAGTAACCACGGCACTGAGATTGTATTTTCCGTCCACATACTCTATGCCAGCCTTGATGTAGTTCTCGTGGTCTATGCGCAGCATAAGTCCCGCCTGGTCGAAGCGTTGACGGTATTTCCCTGTGATTTTCACCTTCACCTCGAACTCACCTCCGTATGTAGCGTAATAGAACGGGGCGTCATCGACGGTGAATCCGTAGTGAGATACGCGCCAGTAGTCGCTCTTCGGAGTCACCGACATGGTGAGCGCGTTGTTCTCAATATCCCACCGTTCCGGTTCGTTGAACCATTGCATCTTCTCCAAAGTCTGCGCCGTGACGCCGTGCGCGGCAAGGCTCACGAGTGCCGCTGCCGCAATCTGTCTTATTATTCCCATTGTCTTTATTGTTTTATTGTTATATGATTGTTGCATGAGCAATATATTTTCATTATCTTTGAATATGATAAGAAAAATGCGAGGATAACGCAAACGAGCGGAAAGAGAGCCCGCTCTCTATTTCCCGAGTGCAGATTATCTTATGCAAAGATATATATGTGCCGACATAGCCGCAATGCTCATTAATAACCATTTTACCGCACTAAATGAAACTGAAGGACAGACTTAACCGTGTGCTCGCCGGACAGGACTTCACCGGACAGACCGACCGCAGCGAGGTGTTGGAACGCTATAAAGCCGCAGCGCGATGCTATGCCATGACCGAGAACGCCGTGGCTGTGCTGAGCGACATGCGCACAAACACGAGCTACATACATTACGGTGGGTTCGCACGAGCGTTAGGGCTCGGCAGGGGCGGTGCGCAGAGCGAGGTGTGCTCCATATGGGAGGAGGACATTCTCAGGCGCATCCATCCCGACGACCTCACCGCCAAGTATCTGCAGGAACTGCGTTTCTTCCGTTTCATAAAACGACAGCCGCGCCACAGACGCACGGACTTCCATCTGCTTACGCCACTTCGCATGAGACAGACGGCGGGCGGATATGTCAAGGCATTGCACCGCATGTTCTACGTCTCGGCTTCGTCGTCAGACGGTCTGTGGCTCGCCATGTGCCTGTATGGTCCGCAACCTGACGCCATGCAGTGGCGCACGATGATAGTGGACACCTTGAGCGGGCAGACCACGGAACTTGACTCCGGTGACGACCGCAACATTCTCACCGGACGCGAGAAGCAGACACTGAGACTCATAGACAGCGGCATGACAAGCAAGGACATCGCCTCGGCAATGTCGATAAGCGTCAACACGGTGAGCCGACACCGTCAGGACATTCTCAGAAAATTGCAGGTGAGAAACTCCATAGAGGCATGCCGGACGGCAAGACTGCTGGGACTGATATAGATTTTTTTACATACACACATGGCGGCTCATGCGGCATGAGACCAGATGGCGTACGGGTATTCTCCCACATTATGACTTTTATGGTTTTACATACTGGAACCTACAGACTGTTGGCAATTGAAAATATTATATTATAAGCATCCGGAAACAGCCATGGGTGAAACGCTCATAACTCTCTTTCTCCTTGTATTTTATGTAGAACTTGCGCATCATCGCCTTTCGATATTCCTCCAACGATAGTAGTCATGGATTTATTTTGAAAGTCTCGTCATATTGCATTATGATTCGCTGATATATTAGTCAGGTATCTTTGTCGCCCACAATTTCGTATCGACAAGATGACACAGGGCGTCAAGAGTTGCGTACCCTACTGTTTGGCGGAGCGTGTCTGTCACTGTTGCGTATGTGTGTATCTCCTTTGTTCCATCGTTCTACTTCAACTGTTTTCTCTCCCCTGTGTCCTCAAGTATTTTCATCTGCTGTATGGCTATCCGGTTGAGTTTTACGATTCTGTCCGATTGTGCCATTCCGTCGTTAATGAATGCAGCATTCAGGTTCTCCATGTTAGACAGTCAGATTAGTTCGTTGGTGGTGGCATAATCACGGATATCACCATTCTTCTCCGGAGTCAGTTCCCGCCATTTCCTTGCCGTCATTCCAAAAATCGCTATGTTTGGTACATCAGCTTCGTTGGTATACTTCATGACGGCTTGCCCACACGTGACCTCCGATGGAATGAGATTGGTCTTGATGGTATCCGTATGAATACGATAGTTCGTTTTGGAGAGTTCCCGTTTGGCAGTCCACTATATCTGCTTTTGCTCTTCAGCTTTCAGGCGTTGGAACTCTCGAACAAGATACAACTTGAACTCTACCGAAACCCCACGATGCGAATTCAAATGCAATATCTGAAATGACATACGTTCCTCCATATCTGTCCGCCATTGCCTTTATCCCAATAGCATTTTTGGCTTCCATCCATTTTTGTTGGTTACATAGTGAAAGCGTTCAGTCCGGCATATATTCTAAACCCCTCGAATTCGATGGGGTTAAACTTCGGACTATACAAAATTTCCCATATTCCGAGGGATTCTATCGTGTTTCTATTCCTCGTCCAGTTTGCTATAACACCATTCTGGTCGTCGCGATTCTCTTGCTTTGCGATGTCCGTTATTCAGATGTAATCAATCCCATCTTTATGGATAGTCTTGACTGTTTGGTGCTTGACTGTTATTTTAGTCATAGCTTTGGGGCGTTCTCTCTCGCTTTCAAGTTATTTTACACAAAGAGAATGTTTTCTTTGGAAACGCAAGATGTGAAAGCAAATAAAGAGAGTTAAACCGGTTATCCCGTGTTTTAGGAGTGATAATCTGGCATTAGGCTTACCGGCAGATTGCCCTCTTCCCACGTTGTAACGTTGAGGATTCTGCGTTATGTGGCAGTCAGACTGTTTGCCACTGAGAAGATGTTACGGTAAATACCGCTAAATTCTGTCTCGCATCCGCATCCTCTCTTTCAACACCAAAGCGATGTTCTCAACGATACCTGTGACAAGAGCGTTGCCCATGAGGAATGCACGGCGCAAGTCGGACGAGCCGAATGTATGGTTGTCAGGGAACATGTTCAAGCGTTCCAGCTCTACTGGAACAAGGCGGCGATAACGACCGCTTTCTGTTTTTATGATATGCTTGAAACGTGACGGACCTGCGCCGCCCTCACCTGTGATGATTGTTCGCGACGCACGGTCAAGATAATCAGGGAAAGCCATCGCCCCTTCGCTATAATTATATTCAAATCCCGTAGTCTTATTGACGCGCTTCAGAGTCTTTGAGCCTTTTTGGAATCTCCACTTCGGCAAGTCTTCCGCTGAAATGAAGAATTCGTCTGGCACGGTCATTTCATCAACAAGCACATCGCCTAGTGTAAGATAAGGACCATTGTACTCAGGAAGTGTGTCAAGTGTATAGACCTTGCCGTTAGCCATTACTCCGGAGTTTTTGAAAGGACTGTCTTTTTTTCCTTTGTTGAAGTTTTCGGAAACACCGGCAATATCTTCGTCAATGTCAAACGAATAGGTCTTGTCATCTTTCTCTTGACAATTAAAAGCCTGTGGCATAATGCCATCATGGAGAATCCATTCAAACTTGTCACTTAACTCTCCAAATTGCGTGGCAAGAGGTGTTCCTTGACGAAAAGCAACCATATAAGTACGACGGCGACGTTGTGGCATTCCATAGTCCGCAGCATTTATGATGCGCCACTCCACTATATATCCAAGACTTGACAAAGAAGAAAGGATTATGGCAAAGTCTCGTCCTCTTTGTTTGGCTGGTGAGTTGAGAAGTCGGTCAACGTTTTCCAACATCAGGTAATCAGGACGCCTCCCACCTTTTTCCTTCAATATGCGATATATTTGCCACCATAACACCCCCTTCTTACCCTCAATACCTTCAGAGTGCTGCAATGTAGTGGCTACAGAATAGTCCTGACAAGGGAAACCCGCACAAAGCAAGTCGCTGTCAGGAATTTCTTCGGTCGGCACGGTTGCGATGTCTTCGTTGGAATGTCCGTCAGATCCAAAATGTCTGCAATAGATGATGCTTGCGTCCTGGCGTTTTGTGGACGGTTCCCACTGGTTACTCCAAATCGTTTTGAAACACTTGGAAGCACGTTCAAGTCCAATTCGAAAGCCACCGACACCGGCAAACAACTCTATCACTTTTATATCATTAGCCTCCAATTCGGGGTGGACTTTGTCAAACAATCCGAGTTCTCTTACCCGCTGATGAACAGTGTGAGAATATCGTGCGACTGGTTCGCATAGCACGCAATTGCTTTCCAACACCGAATCTTCTAAATTATAATTCATTTTCAATGATATTCTTTACATATTTTTGGTTAAACCAATAACAATATTTCCGGACCATACCTCCATTCGGATTCTCCGTCATGTCGTCTGCAACCTGTGCCTTAGGACGGACATGGAAGTATTTATTATCCTTTATACTCCAGAAATATTGCGGAGCGATATGGTTATCCAATACATTCTGCCGTATGTTATGCCAATATTGTTGTGCCACTTGGAGGTCTTCTTGTGGCATAGTCCAGAACGCTACCTTTTCAAGCTTATACTCCGGTTCGGTCTTTCCATCTGGCAATTGCAACGCATTGTCTGTCTCACGGAATACTACGAAAAGAAAGCGGTTGGTGAAAAGTTCGTAAAGTCTCGAATCCGTCCATTCCCCACAATCGGCAACCTCCTGGTAGTCTATGTTCTCGAAAGACATTGATTCCTTTATAGAACCATTACTCTTGACACGGACAGTCTTCATCGTCAGACCAGACTTCTCAAACTCTTCCGACTTGTTGACGTTGCTAACGCTTCCCTTTCCAGCTATCTTGTTGGAAATCATAAAGTATTTTGACTTGGAACTTGATGGCTCGATGTTGAGCATATCACATATCTGACTGTATGTCTTACCACAATACTTCTTGAATCGTTCCAATAAAATGTCATCGACGGAATTGTTTCTCAGTTCTTTGACAGAGAACATATTCACCATATCAGTTTGAGGCAATTCATAATTGCAGTAAGCACCATGATGGCTTTTCCTCTTGACCTCATCAAGCAATATACGCATATATGCCGTTTTCAAGCTCCAAGCACGACGAGGCGCACCAATATTGCTATTGTGTTGCGGCATCAACGAATCTCCTTTTTGACCTTTCCGACACGCACCAAGGTACATGGTGTCACCTTCCGACAGGGTATGCGCCTGTCCGTTTTTTATCTTCGTGATTATAGTATCGTAATCCTTGCGTATAATCAGTAAATCTTTCTCAGGTATCTTCCACAATACTGCAAAAAGAAATTGCAAATCGAGCTTGGAAGCATTAGGATTATGCAGATAGAACATGATAAGCATAATCAGGCATTTTTGATAGAAGTGCGATTTCTCGAAAGGCTTGTCCCAATCCTCGGTATAGTTTATCATGCTGCACACAAGCCTCTCCTTTATCAGCAATTCTTGTTTTGCAGACTTCTTTAATGGGGTACACTTCAACTCGGCATTCACGAAAGCGAAGTCTGATCCTTGGCGAGAATTGAGGTCATATTTGAAGAACAATTCTTCCACCAGTTGTCCAAGACTCCCCTTGCCTCCATGTTCCTCGGCATCGGGAGCGAAATCTCGCAAACACTTGTTCACCAACTGTTTGCTATAATTGAATATAGATGAAATATCCTTTTCGTCGTATGGTAAGTTTGTCATTCGCTTGATTGTCTTTACGTTTATCTAATTCCACTCGCATTATATGTGATTGTGGTATATTTCTTTTTTTAATTGTACCGAATTCAGTGTATTTATTATCGTATTATAACTTCATACGTTCTTATTCAGGAATCAGTCCTTACGAGTCGGATGAGTTCACTTCAAGCAGCTGCGCATTCTTCAACAAGGTTTAGATAGAACATAGAGAAATGGTTGTACACCATTTTAGACTACGCAAGAGTTATTGCCCTATTTCAACCTCAGCCAATTGTCAGTTCACATCTTTTCTGCAAACACACATTTATTATTCTTATGTATTCTGCCTACTTCTTATCTCTATATGTATAGAGATATTAAGCATGCGAATGCAAAAAAACGTATTTGTTTTTTAAATGCATCCCGAGTGAAGCATGTCCTATGCAAAGATATATATTTTTCCGTAAATCGCACACTCATTATTAGCCATTTATTATATAACAATAATTGAGAGAAAGCTTGTCGGTATACTTTACGGACCGTATTCCAGTAGATATACATACCACAAACAAGAGAAATAACGTCATATAGCGTACATTTTATATCATAATCGGTAATGCTACTAATGCACCTGACGATATGCGGACATACTACAGTAAACATACTGAAAGCGGTATTATTAGAAAATCACGACAGATGTTTATCTGGTGAAAAACAGAAAAATTAATGAAATGTAGCACAAATTGGGAAAATCAACTATTGTATGAATACCGGTTAAGTTTGTCGTAAGAACGTCATATGAAGGCAAAAAGGCACCGCGACGGTGTCTTTTTGCATGATGTGCCAATAAGCGGAGCGTGCTTAAGTTTCAGATTCTCTCTTCTTGGGGAAAACGCGGCGGAACCACAGATAATATCCTGTGACAGGGAGCGCGGAGGCAAGCAGGGCTGCCAGACAATAGAGTATGCGCGTGAGCCATCCTCCCCAGGTGCCGGTGTGCAAGGAATATATCTGTCCTCTTATCTTCGCTGAGGACGGCAGGTCGGCATAAGGCGTGAACGACGTCAGCCTTCCTGCGGACGGCTCGAACTCATAATGGTCGCCGCCCATGGTATTGCCGAACCGACGGAACAGTACCGTTGCCGTATTGTCGGCATTGACTGTGATTTGCCTGTATTCAGGATTACGTGCCGCCAGTTCCCTGTATACTGTCTGCCAGACGGCATATGTCTCCGTTCCATTGTTGCGGTGGTGTCCTCTATGCCGTTCTTCCGAAGGTGAATGTCCGTGACCGCCTTGCTGTCCGCCAGCCCCGAACACAGCATAAAAACCGCTGCGATACCAGTCGAACGACCATGTGAGTCCGGTGAGAGCCATGCAGAGCAGCAGCAGACAGGTGTACACCCCGACAGCCACATGAAAGCTGTGACAGAAGCGGCGGAGCCCGTGTGAGCAATTGACCTTCAGACTGTTGACCAACGCTTTCTTAGAACGTGGCAACCACATGACGATGCCCGAAAGGATGACAAAGACAAAGGCGAGCGCACTCGTCCCCACGACAACCATCCCCCAAAAGACGCCTCCGTCGGCAGGACGGCTTCCCAGCAGCCATCGGTGAAGCTTGAACATGGTGAGGAAGAATGGGATGCGCCTGTAAGACCCCTTCACCTCACCTGTGTATGGGTCGACAAACACCGACGCATGATGAGGCTTTGACAAGTTGACCTGATAAGTACGGGCAGGATCGGAGTATATAGTGATGCCCGTCACCCTTACGTCGTCCGGGAGGGAAGACGCCACTTTAGCCGCGATGTCGCCTGCCGGCAGCCTGTCCTTTCCCACAGTTTCCACCTGATAGAGTCCGTCATAAGCCCACTGCGTGAACTCCTTTTCGAAGGCGAGCACAGCCCCCGAGAAGCAAACCAGCGTCAGGATGACGCCGAAAGGGAGAGCCAGCCACAGATGGAGTTTCTTTGCGTATTTTCTCATAAGCTATGTGTCCGTTGATGATGAATCAAGCCGGACCTGACATGACGTTGACATACGGCAGTCCGACCGGCTTGATTTTTCCTGATGAATATGATTTACTTTAAGACATCCCCAACCCGGACTGCGTCCAGTTTACCCACGCCGTCAAGCGAGGTGGCTTCCACCACAAGACCCTTGGTGGCTTTGGCTGATGCCGGAACAATCTTGTAGATGGCGAGATGACTGCTTGCCGTGGTCACACCTATGTAGGCGTTGCCGTTCTCCATGTAAGGGATGCTGCTGAAGCCCGTGATGTCGTCAGGCAGCCCTTCGACGTATGTCAGATTGCCGTTGGAAACGTTGAACACAGCAAGCCGGTTGCCCACAGGCTTTGACTCGGTAAGCGGACGGTCGTACATCAGCATGAGGAAATAGTTGCCGCCTATGTACCACGTGCGGAGGAAGGACAGACCGCCGGTCTTCTCCTCCATGTTGAAATAGTAGTTCTTGTCAAACTCTTCCGTCTTCGTGTTGATTCTCACCACCCCAGCCGGCAGAGTTGTCCGCTGCCTCTTGTCTGTCATAGCCTTGGCATAGCTCGGTGAGAACACGTACACATATCCGTCGTCGGCAGCCCACGTCATCTGGTAGTACTGCGACTTGAACCGTCCGGCGGCATAGCTTATCTTGTCGGTCCTGATGTTCTTGTGTCGCGTCAGCGTCTTGTCGGAGAATATTGTCACCCAGCATTCGTCCGGATATTGCGTCCATTGCAGCTCATCCTTCTTATACGAGCTGCTTCCCTGTCCTCCGGCTTGCTTCTTTATAAGGTCCTCGTTTCCGGGGAGCACCCACTTGTAGCTCCCGTCCGCATTCTTCTGCATACATCCATACTGGCTCAGTCCCATAGGTACGGCTGCCGCATAAAGCTTTCCGCCCACCTGCTGAAGTCCCGCCAACGTGACAAACTCACCGTTGCCGAGAAAGTTCTCAGCCAGGAACGGCGTCTCGGCTGAAACCTTGTTCGACGTGTAAGTCTGATTGTCCACGTCAAGGTAAGATATAAGAAACGACTTGGGAATGTAGCCGTTGGCGTCAGCCAGTTCCTTCGGACCGTTGCCGCTGGAGGTTGTCATGATGTAGCCGTCATAAAATCCGTATGTGGTGAAGCGGTTGACGTTATACTCCCGCGTGCGCTTGGTGATGTTGTGGCTTGCGTCCATCACGAACGACTGGGTCGTTCCGGCATTGCCCTGATGATAGTTGAGGGCATAAAGATATTTGTTTTCAAAGAACAGCCAGTAGGTGGCGCCCTCGTTCACCAGTCCGTTGCCTACAGGAGAGACGGTGCCTTTCTCCAGCGATTCGGCGGACATCAGCAGGTGTGCCTCCGTTCCTGCGGAAGGCTTCACCGTCGCAGCTATCACATAAAAGCCCTTCCGGTTCTTGTCAGGAGTCTTGCCACCTCCGGTGTTGTCGTCATCCGAGCAGGCAGTAAGTGCAATGCAACCGGCAGTCATGATTGCAATCATGCCGGTAAGAATATGGTTCTTATTCATAATTGTTTGTTATTTTAATGGTTATGATATTCAAAAAAGACTATCCGCCCAGGCTTACCCTGAATTTGGCATAGAAGGCTCGCCCCGCCTTTTGCAGGCTGAAATTGTCGTAAAGTTTCTCATTTGTGAAGTTGCGGCACTCCAAAGAGAAGTTGTAACGTTCCTCCTTCATGCTGTAGCTGAGCGTGAGGTTGTGGGCGAACTGGTTTGGGACATAAAAATCGTTAACGTTTCCGAATATCTCGGGATAATAGGAGAAACGGTGCGTATACTGACTGTCGTATGTCAGTGTGAGCAGATTGCCTCTGCCTCCCAGCCTGTGCCAATAGAAGGTCACGTCGTAGTCGGCAAAGCGGTAGGGCACGTTGGAGATGCGCGCCTTGTATCCGAGATTCTCCACCGTGCCGCCTGTTGTCCCTATCTGGTATTTCTCGTTGTCGCGCACGTCCATCTGAGTGAAGTTACCTCCGACGCTCAGCACATTCCTGAACATATATCGCACAGAGAGGTTACACCCCTTGGTCAGCACCTTTCCGTAGTTGGTGTAGGTGGCATTCTCACGTCCTCCGCTGAGGTCCTGCACGTTGCGCTGTATGTAGTCTTTGGTGTCGCGAAAGACAAGGCTCCCTTCCGCGTATAGCGAATGGTCGCCCATCTTGCCTGACCAGCTGATGTTGAGATTGAGGTTGTCGCTGTTCTCCGGACGTATGCCTATGTCTCCGCTCTCAAGATCCTCGTCGCCGAACATCTCTTCAATGGTAGGCAGTCGATAAGCTTTCTCATATGACAGCTTCACCTGAAGTTCAGGCAGGATGAAACATGTTCCGGCGGCACCGTATCCCCACGAGCTTACATTGCGGCTGGTCCGCTCATAGTCGCTTCCGGTAGCGGTGGTTGCCATCGGTCCGGCAACATATTGGCGGTAGTACTTGCCGAACACAGATATGTTCCAACGCTCGGACGGCATCAGCCTGTAGGAAAGTCCCGTTATGTTCTTTCTGGTTTCCTTGGCAATGGCGTCGGTCTGTTCCTTTACGGCAAGCAGGGATGCGTTGTGCCTGCGGAAGGAGCTGAACACATTGTTGAATGTGAAGAGATGCGCCTGTCCTATGTTGTAGTTGGCGGTCAGCGTTCCGTTCCAGTTGTCGTTGTCCGAGCGGGTATACTGGTAAGACTGTTCGCCCGGCGAGTTGAGCTCGTGCCGCTCGCCCAGCCAGTTGTATTGGTAGCGTGCTGTGTCTACATTGACGGTGGAGTTGCGGTTGTAGTTGGCTGTCAGCACCACGTTCAGTCCCTCAACCAGCAGGTTGCGCTTGCTGTATTCCAGCGAAGGCATAAGCGAATGACCGTAACGGTGTTTTTCTCCGAACACTGTCTTCTGGCGCACACCGGTCTGTATGTCCTTATACATATGCGAATAGGTGAGCCCCACCATCAGCCAGTCTGCCCACGACTTGCCAGTGACACCCGCTTTCGCTACGACCGCCTCGTTGTGATAATTGTCGTGGAAGCGGTGCACTCTCACCTTCTCCGCCTCGTTGAAGCTGCCCGTATCGAAATTCTTTACGGGAGCGTCCACCCGGTAGTCGTTGTCAGAATAGTTCTGGAAAGCATTGACCTCATAGGTGAAACCGTTCTTCAAGGCTTGTCCGAAGTGTACGTACGACTTGTGCGTGTTGAACGAGCCGTAGGAGTAGGAGGCATCGGCGAACCACCGGCGCGGCTGTTTCTCTGTCACGATGTTGATGACCCCACCCAGCGCGTCGGTACCGAACCCTACGGGGACGACACCTTTGTACACCTCAATGCGCTTGGCGAAGCTCACAGGGATGTTGTTAAGTCCGAACGAACTCCCCACACCTTCCTGCGGAACTCCGTCGATGAACACCTTTACATGCTTGCCGCTGAAACCGTCGACCATCAGCTGCATGTCCGAGCCCACGCCTCCGCTCTCGCGCAGTTTCACTCCTGGCGCGGTGGCGAGCGCGTCGCTCAGGTTCTTTGTGGTGTTCTGCATGCCTCGCGTATCAATGGCAATGGCGTTGTAGGCAGAGCGTTTCACCCTGCCGACGCCTGTCGCCGTGACCGTCACGGCATTAAGTTCTATAACGTCGGGGGAGAGCTTGAAATCGAGCCCTGCAGTCCGTTGCCGCCTACCTTTATCTTCCGGTGCGCGTCTTTATAGCCCAATGCAGATACTGAGATTGTATATTCACCCTCCGGTGCCGATATGGCGTAGTGCCCGTCACCGTCTGTTCTGGCACCGAATGGAGTGCCCTCAAGGTGTATGGTGGCAAGGTCCATCGTTCCGTTATCTGAAGAGACGACCCGTCCGCTGATGATGACCCGCCCCTGACGGTCGCCTCTGTGTTGTGCATAAACAGACGTAATGCCTGTGAAGCAAACAAGAAAGGAGACCAGTGAGAGATATAATTTCATACTGATATGTTGTGTATTTTTCGTGATGCAAAGGTACAAACAGACACAATATACATACAATCGCAAAATATAGGTAAAATTAATATTGTGGGGCACAGGTCGTGCCTGACAGCAGATACATACTAATTGTTATTTCAAAGAAAACATCAGACACTCATGAACCGTAGCGACAAAGGGAGGAGACGTTCAATTTCGGATACAAGAAAAACGCTCCTTCATCCCGGACAGGAGTACAATGACCTGTTCGTGATAAGAAGTCCACAACGGTGCGCGGTGCCGCAGAACCGCATGATGACGAAATACCGGAAGTAAAAAAATTTTACACCGCTTTTCCGCAAAACAGAAACGCGACGCATGTGCAGGCTGTCCCCTTCTTCCGTTCCAGTCATCCGCCACACCGTCTTACCCTGCATTCTATGCCACAACCGACATCGCAATATAACCCCTCCAGTTCTTTTACCTGGCTTTCTCATAATGTCCGTTATCCTTCTGCGGCATTCACTTATCGCGGAAAAGCTCTTTCAGCATGCCCGAACGTACTTTTCCGTGCTCCCATACGGGCTTTCCCGCACCATGGAAAAGCCTTTTCCGCACACCGGAGAAAGCCCATCGAGAGTGCCATAAACGCATTGCGTTGATACTCAACACATTGCGCAAACGTCCCAAAATTCGTCCATACGGAGGCGGAGGGTCTTCTGTCCGGCTGTAGGCTATTCTCAGCGAGTTGACGCTCTACGCAAGTTCGTCTCCGCTCCACCATATGGCGCGGTCAATCAGGAGCCGCATGTCAAAGTATGAAGAGGGTGTGTGGCGGGCTAAACTACCGATGAGACATTGGAATGAAGACCTGAACGGCAGCACAGGATGATGACAAATATATATACAACATATGAGTAATCATATAATAACAGGTTGATTTTGAACAGCTGCTTAATATTACTCCTTACCACGAACAGGTCATCATAGTTCCATTTTTATTTCGTGCTGCTGTCTGCCGGATTGTATCCGTGCTTATCGGAGATGTGTATGGCTGCGTCTGAAAAGAAGCGGAAGGCAAGATGACGGCGGCAGTGAGGGAGAAGGATGAGGAGCCGGCAATCAGCCTTAAACGCACAACCGGCATTCTGATGCGGTTAGGGTTTATCGCAGACAGAAATGTAAAAAAAATAAAAAAACGTAAACATTGATATGATTTATGATACATCTTATTATCAGAAATAACTATCTTTGCACAAGATGACGCTGCGCTCGGGAAATAGAAAACGAGTTTTCTTTACGCCCGATTGCACCATCTTTTAATAAGACGGGCTGCGCTCGGGAAATCGAAAACAGGTTTTCTTTCCGCTCGCTTGCACCATCTTTGCTACATATTGAGGAGCGTTCTGTGCGGACAGCAACGTGTGTCCGGAGAGCGGCGGTAAACATGCCGTTTCTTCAGAACTAAACTTTAAAAGGGTCGGAAACGGCACCTTTTTATATTGGAAAGCTTCCGTGCACGTACACGGAAATATGTATCAAGCGATGGGTAATGCCCGCAAAACCTAAACCGGAGCACTCACGGCAGGGTGTTATACGACATAAACGACATAACAACAGTAATAATAATAAAAACCTGATAAGGTAATGACTACACGAAGAGACTTTCTCAAACAGATGGGAGTGGCTGCGGCAGGCTTGGGACTGGCGCCACTCGGTTCGCTGGCTGCAGGGCCGGCAGGTGCAAACAAGACTAAGAACACCGGCGGCGACAAGGTGAAGATAGCCTTTATCGGCATCGGAAACCGCGGTGAGCAGAACGTGGCAGAGTTCGAGCGCACGGGTATGATAGAGGTGACGGCACTGTGTGATGTGGACCTTAAAGGCAAACAGACACAGAAGGTGCAGAGCAAGTATCCGAAGGCGAAACTGTTCACCGACTTCCGCGAGATGTTCGAGAAGTACAGCCAGAACTTCGACGCCGTGGTGGCTTCTACTCCGGACCACAGTCATTTCCCCATCGCGATGATGGCGCTTGAGTATGGCAAGCACATTTATCTTGAGAAACCGATGACACGCACGTTCATCGAGGCGGAGCTGCTCATGCAGAAAGCGCGCTCGTGCCCGAAGGTTGTGACACAGGTGGGCAACCAAGGTCACTCCGAAGCAAACTACTTCCAGTTCAAGGCATGGAAGGAGGCAGGCATCATCAAGGATGTCACGGCAATCACAGCCCATATGAACAACCCGCGCCGCTGGCACAGCTACGACTCCAAGATGTACCGTCTGCCGTCAGGAGACGCCCTGCCCGACGGCATGAACTGGGACGTGTGGCTCGGCGTGTGTCCGTGGCGTGACTTCTCAGCAAAGTTCCATCAGGGCGACTGGCGCAGCTGGTATGAGTTCGGCATGGGCGCGCTGGGCGACTGGGGAGCGCACATCCTCGACACGGCGCACGAGTTTCTCGACCTCGGACTGCCTTATGAGGTGTCGCTCACATACGAGAAAGGCCACAACGACTTCTTCTTTCCATATTCGTCCACCATACTTTTCCGCTTCGGAGCAAGAGGCAACATGCCGCCGTGCGATGTGACATGGTATGACGGAATAGACAATCTGCCGAAACTGCCCGAAGGCTACGGCAAATCGGAATACAACCCCGACATTCCCGCAAGCAACCAGGGCGACACTCCGGTGGCAAATCTCAACCCGGGCAAGATAATATACAGCCGCGACCTCATATTCAAGGGCAGCAGCCACGGAAGCACTCTGTCCATCATAGGCGATAAGGCTGAGGAGATGAAGAGCAGACTGCCCGAGGTGCCGAAGAGCCCGTCCAACCACTACGTGAACTTCCTCCGCGCCTGTCAGGGAACCGAGAAGACCCGCTCGCCGTTCGAGATAAACGGAGTGCTCAGCCAGGTGTTCTGCCTCGGCGTGATAGCACAGAGACTGAACGCGCAGCTCTTCTTCGATCCGCGCACAAAACAGTTCACCAACAACACCTTCGCCAACGCGCTGCTCTCGGGCATGCCGCCGCGCAAGGGATGGGAATTCCTGTACAAGGTGTAAGGCACGACGCACACACACCATTGTGCTGACGCATCCGTGTGTGCAGTACACAATATAACATAAAACAACTCCGACGGCATTACAGAGGAGAACAGATTATAAACCTACAACGAAAATGAAAAAACAGATAATGACAGCCTTCGCCGCACTGCTCTTGCTGCCGGCGACGGCACAGGAATGGAAACCGCTGTTCAACGGAAAGAGTCTCAGCGGATGGACACAGAAGAACGGAAAGGCGCAATATAAGGTGGAGGACGGCGCGATAGTGGGATATACTAAGATGAACACGCCCAACTCCTTCCTGTGCACGAAGAAACAGTACGGCGACTTCATCCTTGAGTTCCAGTTCAGAATAACCGACGGGCTCAACTCAGGAGTGCAGCTGCGCAGCGAAAGCGTCAAGTCGTATAAGGACGGACGTGTGCACGGCTATCAGTTCGAGATAGACCCGTCGCAGAGAGCATGGACGGGCGGCATCTACGACGAGGCGCGCCGAGGATGGCTCTATCCGCTCACAAAGAATCCGAAAGCCAGAAAGGCATTCAAGAACGGACAGTGGAACAAGGCACGCATAGAGGCTTACGGCAACAGCATACGCACATGGGTGAACGACATTCCGTGCGCCAACCTGTGGGACGACAAGACTCTGAGCGGCATCATAGCACTGCAGGTGCACGCCATAGACAACAAGGCGGACGAGGGCAAGACCGTGGCATGGCGCGACATACGCATATGCACTGAGGACGTGGAGAAATATCTCACACCAGAAGACCGCACCCCGCAAGCCAACTGCATAGACAACACCCTGTCGCCACAGGAGGAGAAGGCTGGCTGGAAGCTGCTGTGGGACGGCAAGACAACCAACGGATGGCGCGGAGCCAAACTCGACGCATTCCCAGACAAAGGATGGAAGATAGAGGACGGAGTGCTCAAGGTGCTGGCTGCCGACGGTGGAGAGTCGTCAAACGGAGGTGACATCGTCACCACCGACACGTACGACAGCTTCATACTGACCGTGGACTTCAAGATAACAGAGGGTGCAAACAGCGGCATAAAATACTTCGTGGACCCGGAAGCCAACAAAGGCGAGGGCTCTGCCATAGGCTGCGAGTTCCAGATTCTCGACGACCTGCGCCACCCGGACGCCAAACTCGGAGTGAAAGGCAACCGCAAGCTCGGCTCGCTCTACGACCTCATACCCGCTCCGGAAAAGAAGCCTTTCGACATCAACAGCTTCAACACAGCCATGGTGATAGTAAGAGGCAAGCACGTGGAGCACTGGCTCAACGGAGTGAAACTGCTGGAGTACGAGCGCGACAACCAGATGTGGAACGCACTCGTGGCATACAGCAAGTACAAGAACTGGAAGAACTTCGGCAACCACAAGCGCGGCAACATCCTGCTTCAGGACCACGGCAACGAGGTGTGGTTCAAGAACGTGAAGATAAAGCCTCTGAAGATGAAGAGGATAGACAGGCGTCCCCGTCGCTGAAAAACAGCCAAGGTCTGTCCTCCACACAAAACAACACCGACAGACCTTTACATATAACGGCAGGCGACAACAGCCGCGACATACAGCCGTGCACACATTACTCCCCGATGACAGGACAACAGCATACTGCCATCGGGGAGTATGTATAACTCCAATCCGTATCATACAGTATTGCAGTTAAACCCAAATAGGTCATCATACTTCATCCGTACGTAATGCTGTAAGACACATCTTTTTTAGGTCTACAGAAGAGATATGGTGATACATCGATAAATAAAAAGCGGAAAACAAAATGATACATCAGCACGGAAGAATCATAAAGAGCCTACATACAATGAAAAATTATAATATCGGTTGATTTTGAACAGCTACTTATATATTCCTTTATTATAAATCTGCAATACAGACTGTACGGCTGATGAAAGCATACATCATATTATATTATTCTAAAAACTTATCCCGTACAGACGAAGTATGACAATATTTTTATATACCTTTGTGGAGATAAGCGGCACTCGGGCAAACATGAGCAAGCTCTTTTGCCGCTCGTTTGCATTATCTTTGTGAATAACATAACAATCTGGACTTTTATATATTATATACTTTATATACTATGAGAATAAAAACGACATTTATCATGTTTGCCTTATCATGTGCGGCGACAAACGCACAGGTAAGACTGAGCCCGCTCTTCACCGACAACATGGTGATGCAGCAGAGGACCGACGCTCCTATATGGGGCACATGCGAGGCTGGCAGGACGGTAAGCGTCACTACATCGTGGAACAGGCGCAAATACGAGATTGTGGCTGGCAGCGACGGGAAATGGAATGTGAAGGTCGCCACGCCCAAGGCAGGCGGACCTTACGAGATAACAGTAAGCGACGGCACTCCGGTGACGCTGCGCAATGTCATGATAGGGGAGGTATGGCTGTGTTCGGGACAGTCAAACATGGACATGCCTGTCAACGGATGGGGACAGGTGAACAACTATGAGGCTGAGGTGAAAGCCGCCGGTCACCCTGACATACGTCTGCTGCGCGTGGACAACGTCATGGCTATGCAGCCGCAGCAGAGCTTCACGGCAATGAACGGCGGATGGCAGGTGTGCTCGCCGGAGGTAATAGCTCCTTTCTCTGCCGTAGCCTATTTCTTCGGCAGGGACATAGAGAAATACCGCGACGTGCCGGTGGGACTGATACAGTCGAGCTGGGGAGGCACTCCCGCCGAGGCATGGACCAGCGGCGAGTCGCTCACTGAGATGCCCGAGTTCCGCGGAGAGGTGGAGCGCATAGCCTCCATGCCGGACAACAAGGAGGAGCGCGCGGCAATATACAAGGATGAGCTTGCCGGATGGTTCGACAAGCTTAACGGCAACGACCCGGAGTTCAAGGACGGACGGTTCGCTTATTTCGCCGCATCCTACGACGACTTGGGATGGGACGACACTCCGGTGCCGGGATATATAACCGACAGCAAGTATGGGGCGTTCGACGGAATGATAATCTACCGCAGGGTGGTAGACATTCCCGGGAACATCGCCGGAAAGAGGCTCACCCTCTGTCTGGGCAAGGTGGACGACGACGACATGACGTTCTTCAACGACGTTATGATAGGCAGCACCACCGGTCCGGGCGAGACGAGGGAGTACACCATACCGGCAGGAGCGGTGAAAGCCGGCAAGGCGGTGATAACGGTGAGGAGCATCGACACCGGCGGACTGGCTGGCATAACGGGCTACGACGACCGTGAATGCCAGCTCACGGCTGATGACGGCACAACGATAAGTCTCAACGGAACATGGAAGACACGGATGGCGGCTCCTCTGAGCTCGCTCTCCTCCAAGCCGCGCGACCCCGTGAGCGACCCGAAGAACGCATGCGTGCTCTACAACGCGATGATAAATCCGCTCGTGGGATATGCCATCAAGGGTGCCATATGGTATCAGGGAGAGGACAACTCCAACCGTGCGTGGCAGTACCGCGACCTCATGCCGCTCATGATAGAGGACTGGAGGCAGAAGTGGGGCTACGACTTCCCGTTCTTCATGGTGCAGCTCGCCAACTTCATGCAGCGTCACGACCAGCCCACCGAATCGCGTTGGGCAGAGCTCCGCGAGGCTCAGCGGATGACTGCCGACAGACTCTCAGGGTGCGGAATGGCGTGCATAATAGACATAGGGGAGGCTGGCGACATCCATCCGCGCAACAAGCAGGACGTGGGGCACAGGCTCGCGCTGCTGGCACGGCAGAAAGTGTATGGTGAGAAAGTGGAGGCTTCGGGACCGGCATACCGCGACTGCCGCATAGAGAAGAACACCATCAGAATATTCTTCGACCACACTGCAAAAGGTCTCGCCATAAGCGACGGACAACAGCTCAAGGGATTTGCCATAGCCGGACCCGACCACCGGTTCCACTGGGCGGACGCTGTGATAGACGGCAACACGGTGGTTGTGTCCTCCCCGGAAGTGAGACACCCCGTGGCTGTGCGCTATGCATGGGCGGACAACCCTGAGTGTAACCTCACAAACAGCACCGGTCTGCCGGCTGTGCCTTTCCGCACCGACGACTGGAAGGGACTCACCTACGGCAACACGTCATACTGACCTTACGCACAACGGTGGACTTTCGCTGTGCGGCAATATGACAATAAAAAAAGGAATGCGACGGGACGCTTGCCCGTCGCATTCCTTTTTTTCATGTATTCGCATTTATCAGTAATAATAATTATCCTGTCGCGTATGATATCATGGCATATCCCATCAATAATTATGACGGCGCGAGCCCTGTAGAGACGCAAAATCTTGCGTCTCACGAGCAAAGTTTGCGATATCGGCAGTGATTTTTATTACTTAAAGCATTTGAGCCGTTTGCTTGTGAGACGCAAAATCTTGCGTCTCTACTTTAGTGGTAGCGAATAATAAACAGCGTGTTCCCATCAATAATTATAACGGCGCGAGCCCTGTAGAGACGCAAAATTTTGCGTCTCACGAGCAATGATTGCGATATTTATACTGCTTATAATTACTCACGAAATTTGCATTTATCCCTTGTGAGACGCAAGATTTTGCGTCTCTACTTTAGTGGCAGCGAATAATACGCATGGCGTATCAAGTGATGTGACGGAAGCTGTCGGCAACCTTTCACTTATGAAATGCGCATCACGTGCAGGCATGACGCGAAGTAAAAAATCTTTACATTTCATTTCCGTAAAACAGCGGTGAGCCGACCCGTTCACGTCTCTTAAAGGCAACCGGCATACGTTCTGTATATGCAAGGGAGCCGCATAAACACTCGTGTTTTTCTTCTTTATATCGTGAATATTGTTCTTTTTAAGAACGACTGATACTCTCTACGCAGACGCGCACACAATATCCGTCCGCCGCAAGAGCCTTTCCTGTGACCTCATTAAGGCTTTACGGCATACCCAAAGAGCCTTTTTCACGCCACGGAAGAGGCTTTTCCGCAGCGCAACAATACCATCATTATGACACATCATGGCGCAACACACTGATATACAACGCATTTCGCTAACCTTCAAAATACGGGCTTATTTCAGCCGTTAAGGCATGACGCTCAGCCAGAGACGATTCTCAGCGACTTGACGTTGTGCTGTTTTTCTTCTCTATTACATCTTATTGCGCATATTCGTACATTCATTTCCGCCTCCCCGCAATCATCCTTTTCGCATGCCTGTCAGGCGTCATCTCCACTCTACTGAATGCCGTATGTCCTACAGCATGCATGAGGCACGAATCCCGTAAGTATTAAGGCGACGCGCCATAGAAGCCGTTCACCTGTTTTTCCTGTAAAATATACGGTTATAGTTATAAGAATATCTCATTCTGAAGGAATCATCATCCGAACCGAATTTTACTGTATTTTATTCATAAAAAAGTTTTTTTATATTGAAAATATGAATACATTTGCACCGAGCTAACATAATAAAGACACACAAAGAGAAATACTGCTATAAAATTACTGACTGCATAACGCAACAACACACAAACAGTACCGATATGTTTAAAACGAGCATCCGGAGACATGCGTACGTACAGCTGTTTCCGTTTTTCACAGGTATTCCCGTGGCAGAAGCTACGGCACAGACAGTCTCCCTGCCCGAGCCGTGCCGCCACACCTTCAACACGGAAGCATGCGTGATGACGGAGGATGACGCCATGACCGATAGCTCGCATACTGCTGACACGCCATCCGCAGACATGAAAATATACCGTACGGAGGCGTGTCGGCTGGAGTCGCCTCAGACGAAGGACCGGGCAACAATCATGATGATGCCGAAAAACATACACATAATATCTTATACGAACAGCAACACATTTTATGCTTACATAGGATACGGACGCATCATGAGCAAGCTACACATGGCAGAAGGCGTGAAAGGCAATCCAAGAAACGGCTTGTTCTGGCAGTTCGGCTATGACTGGACGTCTAAATTAGGCATCGGGGCAGGAATGATGTACAACGGGTTCAGGTCTACGTACGAGCACAACGGTTACAGAGAAAAATCGGAAATATTTTATATGGCTCCGCAGATAGTCTTAAAAACATACGTCAGGCGATGGATTATCGACGGGAAAATGGGTTTAGGATTGTTCACATACAACTATCCTACGCATTATACGGTGTCATCAGGCGCCAGTTTCGGATACAACCTGCATTTCGGAGCCGAATATGTATAGTCGAGAATCATAGGCATCAGCGCGTCTATAGGATTTACGGAGGGTAATATTAGTATACATTATGATATGGAAAAAGGCGACATTCTCACTATCATATCAGCTATTAACATATGTGTGGGAGTGAGAGCACATATCTGAGAATATCCATATAAAGGTACGCTGTTTTATACTTCTACAAATATTATAAACAAAAAAAAACATTATTATGAATCATTCATTTAAATCATTCTCCTGGAAACATCTTCTGATTTTCCTTCTGGTGTCGGGTTGCGTTACCATTGTGCGCGGACAAAGCAGGTTTCATATAGACCTTGATTATCACTATAATCTCGGTCTGTCTGAGTCATTCAAGGGCATAACGCTTAAACGTAACGAATATCATATGGGCGGGCACTCCCTCCGTCTGAGCACGCGCTACGACGTGTCGCGCCTCTGGTCGGCGGGAATAGGAATAGGACTTGACAGATATACCGAGCCCGACTACAACACGATGCCCGTGTTCGCGACGGTGAGATACAAGGCACTCGAGAAAGTTCCCGACGCATATGTCTTTGCCGATATGGGATATGCCATAAAGTCAGGTGAGTTTACAAAAGGACTCACAGGCAGCCTTGGAATAGGATATACACATATGTTTGCGAGGCATTTCGGATTGAATTTCCAGATAGCATACAATCTGAAGCGTTTCAACGACATCCCCACATATATATATAATGTGGATAAGGGGGAGACAACATACAGCAAGGAGAACACCACCAGACACTCGCTGTCTTTCGGAATAGGTGTCACTTTCTGACCGTTTACCACTAATAGAATATCCACAACCCATCAATAACAACAACGGGAAACACCATTTTTATCATTCGCCGGTAACCAAGTAGAGACGCAAAATCTTGCGTCTCACAAGCAGAAATTGCGCTATTAATCGTGCATATAATTACTTACGAAAATTGCATTTATCCCTGTAGAGATGCAAGGATTGCCCTGTTAATAATGCATATAATTACTTATGAAAATTGCATTACTTGCTCGTGAGACGCAAAATCTTGCGTCTCTACAGGGCTCGCGCCATCATTCATATTGATGGGAAACTCCGTTTTATTATTCGCAGGTAACAAAGTAGAGACGCAAAATCTTGCGTCTCACAAGCAAGGATTACGCTATTAATAGTGCATAAAATTACTCACAAAATTTGCATATATCCCTCGTGAGACGCAAGAATCGCCCTGTTTATAATGCATATAATTCCTCACGAAAATTGCATTTATCCCTTGTGAGACGCAAAATCTTGCGTCTCTACTTTATTACCGGCGTATTATAACATTATGATAACATCCGTGTTGATGTAACACACAATGTCTCCTCACTTTTAAATTTACCTCCCAAAAAGAACACTTTCTTCTTACCGCCAAGTTGGAACACACACATAAGCCATATGGCTGGATATAAACATTATCCATAATTATATAACATCCGGACGCCGCATGCCGCTTAACTTTGTAACCGGAACAAAAGGATAATAATGTTATGAACAGGTTTTTGGTATGTCTGATGATATTTCTGATAGGATGCACAGACCTTTGGGCTTCTGACAGGAAGATAAAAGGATATGTGCTTGACAAGGAAGGGACGCCGCTGACAGGCGCATATGTATATGATGAGAACAAGAAAAACACAGCCATAACAGACGAGAACGGATATTTCGAGATATCCGTTCCGGAGGAGGCAAGGATGCTGAAGGCAGGATATGTGGGGTTCGCTCCGCTCGACCATACGATGGAACGGCCCGACGACGTGCAGATTCTGGTGATGACACCCAATGCAGAACTGAAGGAGGTTGTGGTCACTCAAGGGGGCATAGGGATGCTGAAGAACAGGGGCAACCTGCTCAACACCGAAAGCATCACGGCGCAGGGACTCACGCGCGCAGCATGCTGCAACCTCTCGGAGAGTTTTGAGACAAATCCCTCGGTGGACGTGGCTTACAGCGACGCAGTGACGGGAGCGAAACAGATACAGCTGCTCGGACTTGCCGGAACATACGTGCAGATGCTCACCGAGAATTTTCCAAACCTGCGCGGAGCGGCTTCCACCTACGGACTCGACTACATCCCGGGACCGTGGATGCAGAGCATACAGGTGTCGAAGGGCGCGGCGTCGGTGAAGAACGGCTTCGAGTCGGTCACCGGACAGATTGACGTGGAATACAAGAAGCCCAAAATAGCCGATTCGCTGTTTATTAATCTTTTCGCCGGAAGCGCAGGACGCTACGAGGGAAACGCCGTGGGGGCTCTGGAACTCAACGACCGCCTCTCCACAGCTCTCTTCCTCAACTACTACAATGAGGAGCAGTCGCACGACAAGAACAAGGATACTTTCCTCGACATGCCGCAGATGCAGTCGTTCAGCATGATGAACCGCTGGCACTACCAGACACCGCGCTTCGTGTCGCAATGGGGCGTAAAGGTGCTCACCGACCGCCGCACGAGCGGACAGACATCGCACACCCTGCGCTCCGACGCCGCTTTCTCTCCATACACCATCCACAACGACGCCAACCGCGTGGAGCTTTTCTCAAAGAACGGTTTTATCCTTAACCAGGACCGCAACGAGAGTATCGCGCTGATAGTATCCGGCTCTTATCACGACCAGCAGTCCGACTACGCGGACAAGACGTATGATGTGTATGAGTCGAACGTCTACGCCTCGCTGCTCTATGAGACCGCCTTCGGAAAGAGACACAAGCTCGCCGCAGGACTGAACTACAACTGGGACAACTTCGAACAGCGCGGCAACGTCATCAACCTCTACCGTCCTGACATGCGCGACATAAGCGAGAACGTGTCGGGAGCGTACGCCGAATACACATGGACGCCTGCCGACAACCTCACTATCATGGCTGGACTGCGTGCCGACTACAGCTCCATCTACCGCTGGTTCGTCACCCCGCGCATGCATGTGAAGTACACGCCGTTCTCATGGCTCGACCTACGCGCCTCGGCTGGAAAGGGCTACCGCAGCACATTCATATTTCCGAAGAACAACTATCTGCTGGCAAGCAGCCGCACGTGGCATGTTTCCGACAATCTCAATCAGGAAGAGGCGTGGAACTATGGAGTGAGCGCGTCGTTCCACATACCGGTGAGGAATGAGGAGATTACAGTGAACGCGGAATGGTATTACACCGACTTCATCAATCAGGTGGTGACAGATATGGACAAGGACGCGCACGCCATATACTTCTATAATCTCAAAGGCAAGTCCACATCAAGCGTGTTCCAGATAGACGCCACCTTTCCGCTGTTCCGCGGATTCACCCTTATGGGAGCCTACAGATGGATGGAAGTGAAGTGCACCTACGACGGAAAGACAATGCGCAAGCCGCTCACCAGCCGTTACAAGGCTTTGCTGACAGCCTCGTATGAGACTCCGCTGAAGAAATGGCAGTTTGATGTCACAGCGCAGTTCAACGGAGGCGGACGCATGCCAACGCCCGATCCGGCACGTCCGCTGTGGCACAGGACGTTCCCATCATACACCCAACTGAGCGCACAGATAACACGCCGCTTCCGCCGGTGGAGCATCTACGCGGGCGGCGAGAACCTCACTAACTTCAGGCAGAAAAACCCTGTGGTGTCGGCGGCAGACCCGTACAGCCGTGACTTCGACGCCACAATGGTATGGGGACCCACCATGGGATACAAACTGTATGCGGGCATCCGCTTCAATATACCCAAGATGTAATATAACTTTAAAAAACAGAAGACAATGAAAACAAGAACAATCATCATGACAGCCATGCTTTTCCTCGGACTGTCATACACAGTAAACGCAAAGGACTTGAAAGGAGACAAGAAGTCGGAAGTGACTTTCCTTGTGTCCATGACTTGTGAGAACTGCCAGAAACGCATCGAGAACAAGATGTCGTTCGAGAAGGGTGTGACCAATCTCGACGTGAATCTTCCGCAGAAGACGGTCACCATCAAATACCGCAAGGACAAGACATCACCCGACAAATTGAAAGATGCTATCCGCCAACTGGGATATACCGTCACACCGTTGGACAAAACGAAGACAGAAAAAAAAGACCCTTCCCCAAAGAAGGATAAAGAATAGAGCTGTCCGGAAAACACTGCCTATACAGGCACATACAATAAAGGCAACAGGAAAACGTAACATGCCCATACCATGCACGCAATGTTTTCCCGTTGCCTTCTTCATTATATTATTATACCATTATAGCCTTATCGCCCCGCATTATCCACACTTTTTCATATTTCACCGTAGCCATTTTTATCTATACCAATTATCTTTCAATTCTCAAACCTATGGTTTCAAACATCCGACAGGTACGACATAAACCCCGTCCGTACGTTTATAAGCAAAGTCACCGACACCTGTCAGTACCATACAAAAAGAAGGTGCTTTCATTCGGGTGGTATCTATTATATCAGCAAGTGATGTTAATGTTTTTGCACCTTCCTCTATCAACCTTTCTCCTCCAAGCTTTATTTCAACAAGACCGTACGCTCCATTGCGCAGATGTATAACCGCATCACATTCCAAACCGTTCTTATCCCTATAATGATAAACAGAACCGTCCAAGGCATCTGCATAAACGCGAAGGTCCCGGACACACATTGTCTCAAAAAACAATCCGAATGTATTGAGGTCATTTATCAAATCATTAGGACCCAGACCAAGAGCAGCCACACCCACTGAAGGGTCTACATAATATCTTGTATCCGATGTACGGACTGCTGTTCTGCTTCTTAGATTTGGATTCCAAGCAGGCATATCCTCTATAACGAAGATATTCCGCAATGCAGTAAGATACGAATTCACCGTCTCATCACTCACGTTCTCTGGTTCATTTGTTGATATGTCAGCAAGGATTGTGGCTATACTTGCCTGAGAACCTTGATGTCTTGCATAAGAACGCATAATCCTCTTTGCCCGTTCCGCATCTCTTTTTACATTATCAACTCGTGATATATCGCTACTCGTAATAGCTTTATAATATTCTGTAGCCTGCAACAGTGCAGCCTTTTCTGTTTTCTTCTGCAAAGACTTAGGCCATCCTCCACGGCATACTACAAACGCAAGCAACGGTAATGTAAGTTTATTAAAGCCTCCTATTTTATCCGCATATCAAACAAATCAGATAAACTTATATCACCCGTAGAGTCTCCTGATTCCCACAAACTCATCGGACGCATGGTAAGCCATCCGTATCTTCCTGTACCTGTATGATGGATTTTACCGAATTTAACCGGTACTGCAGAACCGGTAAGCATAAACTGCCCGTCTTCATTCCGATGGTCTACTTCAAACCTAATAGCATCCCAGAACTGTGGAAATTCCTGCCATTCGTCAATCAAACGGGGAACTTCACCCTCAAGCAGATAACCTATGTTGGTTTCAGCCATTTGCATATATTGATGCTGTTTGGTGGGATCATCCATATATATAACACTTTTTGCATGCTGCTCAGCAGTTGTCGTCTTGCCACAAGCTTTAGGTCCTTCTATCAATACAGCACCCATCGCTTCTAATTTATCATGCAGAAGTTCATCCGCTATTCTTTTCTTATATTCCATACCATGCGTTTTATGCAAAGGTATACTATTTATTTGTAAAACAAATTAATATCAACATTAATTTGGTAATTTGACACTTGATTGTTTGGAAATATGGCATTGTTTTGCTTGGCAATATGGCTTATTCTATTTTTATTATTTTACTGAGTAAATGTTTTTAATTTATAAAAATAAGATAACATGCTGTTCGGAATATTAATGAAACTCTAATAACCCATTATAACACCATTCATTATGCTACAAACATATTTCATCTCTTTATCCTTCTTACACATTACAGCCGTCATATTGTCTCCGGCTTTTTCCTTATGTTACCCTTATCCTCCTCCGTCAACTGTGGAAAACCATGTGGAAAAGCGTTGATAACACTGTTGGCAAATAAATCATAACCCGGGGGATATCCACAGGCGCGGAGCCATATGTTTTTTATTGTGGATATACACGGGGTTATTAAATTTTTTTCCATAAGTTTTCCATAATTCTTAAAGCATAAATTTTATAAACTTATTAACTTTGCACAGTGCAACAAAGTTTGTGGATAAACTGCATATATTACTGTTATTCAGACCTTACTTATTAAAGACCGTCGTTCATAACACAGTCTCCTGATGTTGACATCAGAATATGCAAAAAAAAAGCCGTAAAGTTTTGAACATATAAACAGCACATCATCATAATCATATTATTTTATTTTTAAAAAGAAATAAATATAATAATGATATATGATTGTGGAGAAAGTGAGAGGACTGGAGGGTGAGAAGGGGAGATGATGGGAAGGTGAGAAGGGTGAGAGAATGAGAGGGTGGGAAGGAGAGAGAAGGTATGCCGACTGTGCAGATGAAGCCGGACGGGATGGGAAAAAGAACGGAAAAACCGGAAGAACGGGAATACATAAGGATAAGAACAACGTAAGGCGTGCGTTTCACATACCACGTCAGAAAAAAAAACATATATATGGAGAGAGAAATGGTGAAAAAGGAATGGATTGAGAAAGGTTATGCCGACGAGCCGGTGGAGGAAGGCACCGACCTCAGAAAAGAGATAAGAAGGATGTGCGCGGAGAAGAACGCAGTGCTGCTCGCACACTATTACACTCCCGGAGAGGTGCAGGAGTGCGCCGACTTCATAGGCGACTCGCTCGCACTGGCACGTAAGGCTGCCGCGACAGACGCTGACATCATCGTGATGTGCGGCGTTCATTTCATGGCGGAGACATGCAAGCTGCTCAGTCCGGAGAAGAAGGTGCTCGCGCCCGACCTCAATGCCGGATGCTCGCTTGCCGACTCCTGCCGCGCGGAGGACCTGAAGAGGTTCAAGGAGGAGCACCCCGGCTACAAGGTGGTGAGCTATGTCAACACCACAGCCGCGGTGAAGGCACTCACCGATGTGGTAGTTACGAGCGGCAATGCGAAGAAGGTGATAGACTCTTTCCCAAAGGATGAGAAGATAATATTCGGTCCGGACCATAACCTCGGGTCGTACATCAACTCGGTGACCGGACGCGACATGCTGCTGTGGAACGGCGGATGCCACGTTCACGAGAAGTTCTCCGTGGAGGCTATAACGCAACTGAAGAAGGAGCATCCCGGTGCCGTCGTGATGGCACATCTGGAGTGCAAGGGTCCTGTGCTCGCCGTTGCCGACGTGAAAGGATCGACGGCTGTGATGCTGAAGTATGCCATGGAGCACGACGGGAAGGAGTATATCGTTGCTACGGAGAGCGGAATACTTCACGAGCTTCAGCGTCAGTGTCCCGACAAGACGTTCTATCCCGTTCCGCCGGAGGTGGGCGAGGGCACCGTGGGATGTATGTGCAACGAGTGCGAATATATGAAGATGAACACCCTGCGCAAGATATACAACACGCTGAGATATGAGTGGCCCGAGGTGAGTGTGGACGAAACCGTCGCCCGCGATGCCGTCAAGCCGATAGAGCGCATGCTGGAGCTGAGCTGAGAGGGTGCCTTCCTGACGTCATGTCAGCGCACCCTGTAGAGACGCAAGATTTTGCGTCTCCCGAGTGGGTAAAGCATGATTATATGCGGTATATTGTAGCAGTTATGTTTGCGACATATTCGCTTGTGAGACGCAAGATTTTGCGTCTCTACTTGGGTTGATTGCGGTTTGGGAGGTTGGAATGTGGGATGTGGAGAGCCGAATTACGCATAAAAAATGCTGACATATGGCATTTGTAGTGCCTTATATCAGCATGATTGTCCGTGAGACGAACTTTTTCGCGTCTCTACACAGGTATGCGTGCATTCTCCACAATGCTTATGCGGATGTTATGAAAAATATTACGCATGCGTCAATGATGTGTGGAATCATAGATCAACAATACCGCCGCCATCATCTTCCCCGTCTTCATCACCATCTACCAATGGGTGTTCACTTGCATGTATTCCTGTGCCGTCCGACCCCGCCAGTATTTCAGTGCCTTCCATTACGATTGTTTTTGACTCCGGTTTCAGATACTCTTTTTTATTCATGATGTTTTAATGTTTTGTTTATAATATATTATTGTAATTGTTATGTGCTTTTTTTGATGGCGCAGGTGAGTTTCCACTGTAAAGTTATAAAGAATAAACCGGACGTGGGAAGAATTGCGTAACTATTTGATTATCATCGGAAATATGTAAAAAAAAAAACGATATACAAAAAAAAAAGAGCTTTGGCGGATAGCCAAAAAATGCGGATTGCGAGTGATGAAGGGATGTAGGGATATGGCATGCAGTAGCGCATCAGTAAGGTCAATAATATTTTATATTGATGGCGCGAGCCTTGTAGAGACGCAAGATTTTGCGTCTCCAGAGGAATAAAAGCATATTTAAATGTGATATATTGTAGCGCGTAAGTGTGCGGCACGGTTGCTTGTGAGACGCAAAATTTTGCGTCTCTACTTGGGTTGATCACTGTTTTATTGATGGCGCGAACCCTCGTGACATACAAAATCTTGCGTCTCACGAGGGCTGGATGCGTAATTTCAGCACGGGCACGTTATATGCTTCATCCGTATTTGGTGCTGCTCCCGTCATCCTTATCCATTCTTTTCCACCATATACCTCTGCTTCATCTTCAAAAAACAGGGAAACAACATCACGCCGGCAGCGCGTAACAGGGATGAGGCATGACGGCAGTTCCGGGTTTAATGTGAAATATCGGTGGTGTGGAACGGCTGTTGTCATGCCATTATCTGTAAGGAACGCACGGTAAAAAATCTTTACATTTCATTTCCGCAAACCAGACGTTACCCGTGCCCGCAGTTATTCTCTTCCGCGTGTTTTTCCTTACCTGACATCATACATTGTTCGCATATCATACGTGAAAAATGTCCTTAACGTCCGTTTTCCATCCCTTTCAGTGCGTTTTCCTATACCCCCGCACAGCTTCCGCATGCTGTTCCGTGCCGTGAAAAAGCCCGTGTCGTGTCCTCATACAGCCTCTTTCGCACACCCATACGTGCTTTTCCGTCACACAGGAAAGCCTTTTCCGCAGTACATCAAGCTGTTTTTTAAGCTGTGAAAAACGCAATGCGCTGATGTACAACGTATTATGTTTTCGTTCAAAATAAACGCGTATTTGCGGGCGGAAGCACTTCCGTCTGCCTCCACACGATTCTCAGCGACTTGACGTTATCCTCATTTCCCTTATCATTCCACCATATTGCGTGTAGAATATTTAATCATAATTGAGTAAGGCTTCATCCTTATTCCGTGCTGCTGTCATACATTTTATATACATATATTGTAGAATATGCAGCGGCTATACCGTTGCAGAAGCTGAAGAAAAGATGACGGCAGTGGTGCGTAAGAGTGGTGTGTAGCAGATAATAAAGTGAAACACAATATTTGCCGGTATAATGATTTGGGTTAAAACAATGATGGCGCGAGCCCAGTAGAGACGCAAAATCTTGCGTCTCCCGTCCTGCCCATACCAACATCCGCATGCTATAACGCCACTGGCAATAAATGCATTTATCCCTTGTGAGACGCAAGATTTTGCGTCTCTACTTAGGTTTGCTTGCGGATAGGAGAGGTCATTCGGGATTGTGATTACTGTATTTCCATCCGTTTGTTATGTTTTTCCTGTAATTTTTCCATTATCTTATTTACTATAAAAAATGTATATATTTTATAATGATAATAATTGTTTTGAATTCATAAAATCACTATATTTGCATACATGGCTTCATTGTGTGAGGTCTCTGTTATAATATTCTTTCATTTTAAAACAATCTTATGGAAAATGTAAAACACATGTCAGTTTTTGCCACAATGCTTCTTATCATGCTGTTTGCCGCACCCGCAGGTGCAGGCGCGCAGCTGTCGTGGCAGGACAATTTCGACTACCCTCCGGGACCGCTTTACGGTCAGGGACAATGGGTGAGGTATGCGTCAAATCCCAACTCGCCTATACAGGTAGTGGACGAGACGCTCGATTTTGAGGGCTATCCGGGAGGAGTGAAGGGCAGGAGCGTGGAACTCGGACCGGACGCTACGGCGGAGGACCTCATAGCGCGCTTCGACCCGAACGACGAGGGAGTGAAGACGGGCACGCTTTATTACTCGGCTCTCGTCAATGTGGAGGAGGTGCCGAGCGGTCCGATATACGTCATGTCGCTCGTGGTTCGCACGAAAAGCTCTGTGGTAGCCGACGGGAAGTCGGGCACCGAGCTCGGAAGGCTCTACGTGGACAAGGCGGATGAGGAGGGCAAATACCGTCTGGGAGTGGAGCGCGGGGCTTCCGACCCGTCATTCGCACCACAGACATTCAGCACGGGCGAGACCTACCTCGTTGTGGTGAAGTATGAGATAGGGGCTGCCGGAGCGCGTCTCGACGGTGTGTCGCTGTTTGTCAATCCGGCAAGCTACACCGAGGAGCCTGCCGAAGCCGACGCCGCCATCGACCCCAACAAGTCGGGCTCGGGTGTGGGCAACTACGGACTGCAGGGCATAGAGCTGCGTCAGGGAACGTCGTCGAGAGGCACCGCGCCTACAATGCTGGTGGGGTCGCTGCGCGTAGCCGACTCTTATGCCGGTCTGTTCGCCTCCGGCGGAGGACAGGACGACAACGCTCCGGTGATAACGCTGAGCGAGACCGGTCTCGACTTCAACTATGTATACAGCGGAGACCCGCAGACTGCCGTGGTCAACGTGAAGGGAGAGAGACTGCAGGGCGACATATCCATCACCGTCACCGGCGACGAACTGAAGCCTTCTGTCACCACCGTGACAGCCGAAGAGGCACAGAGCGGGGAGGGAAAGGACGTTACCTTCATGCTCACTCCTGTGACTGAAGATGGCAAGGCTACCGTGACGTTCAGCACACCGGGCAGGGACGACGTGGCGTTGGAAGCCACATGGACAACCTTGCCGGTGAAGGACATAGCCTCGCTGGGCGATTTTGCCGCCGAGAATCCTGACGACTACCTCACCTACCGATATACGGGCGAGGCTGTGGTGACATTTGTCAACAATGTGAACGGCACACCGGAGTATTACATTCAGGACGCTACGGCGGGCATGCTCGTGAAAGACGACTACCAGTATCTTGAGTCATCATACAAGGCGGGCGACAAACTCACCGGTTTTATAGGCAACATCACGTCGTTCTTCGGAGCCATGTCGTTCGTTCCGGCATCCTCCACGCTCGGCAGAGTGGTGTCGGAGGGTAACACGGCAGAGCCTGTGACAGTGACGCTCGCAGCTGTGAAAGCCAGTCCAAAGACATATGTCAACAGGCTCGTGAAGATAGAAAACGCCACCATCACAGGTGTGGAGGAAGGCGCTACGTTTAAGGAAGGAATGCAGCAGCCTACCGTGACAGACGCCACAGGCGAGGGTAAGATGCGCATATTCGGCGGCACATCGCTCATAGGAAAAGCCGTTCCGTCGGGCACTGTAAGCATAACGGGCATCTCTACATCCGCAGGTGCGGTGGTGATTGCTCCGCGCGGGGCTGACGACATCACGGAGACCGTAGCCGCCGAGCCGTCGCTCACCGTGTCGCCTGACAAGTTTGACATGGCAGCAGGATTCGTAGGAAAGTCAGCTGTGGTGGGAACAGTGCACATAAGCGCCGTGAACATGCCGGCACCGACACTGCTCGAGATCACCGGCACCGACCGCAAGCTGTTCAGCCTCTCTGAAAACACCATACCGGCAGGCACGAGCGAGAAGGACATCGTCGTAACCTACAGTCCTACAGCCATAGGAAAGCATAGCGCACGCCTGCTCATCGACTGTCCGGAGATGCCTGACGTATACCGTGCCATAGCCATTGCCGCATACGCCACCGACGAGCAGAACCCGCCGAGAATAACCGTGGAGCCTGACGTCGTGCCTGCGTTTGAGGCTAAGGTGGGCGAGACACAGGAGCAGACCATCACCGTCACCACGGCATATCTGCCCGACTATGCCTACATGAAGATGAAAGAAGCTGGCTCGTTCATAATAGGCACTACGATGCTTATGAAGAACGGCAAGGCTGAGGTGAAGGTGACGTTCGCACCGAAAGAGGCGGGCGACTTTGAGAATGAGATAGAGATATACAGTCTCGCGGCAGACACCGTACGTGTGAAACTGAAGGGAAAGGCTGTGGAAAACACCGGAACGGAGCCTGACAAGGAGGGCGACGACCTGCCGCTCGACGCTTCCAATCCGCTTACTCTGCTCTATGAGCAGTTTGACGGCGTAACGAAGAACAAGCCGTTGTCCGTCAGCGGATGGAAGAATATTGCCATGAAGGGCAAGCGTGCATGGTGGGGCTATGAGTTCCCGGCAACAGACGAGTCGGCTGGTGAGCTTGCCGCAAAGGTTACACCATACGACAGCAGGACGCCCGAAGGCGGTGAGGAAGACTGCGAGATGCTGCTCGTCACTCCGCCGCTCGATTATGTCAATTCCGCATCAAAGATGTTCACGTTCCGCGTGCGCGGCGACTACCTCAAAGACAACCAGCCTGACAAGCTTGAGCTGTGGTACATCGACGTTGCCGACGGCGACATGTTCGTGTCTCCGGTGGACGGCATGGTAATGCCTGACATGGCTGACCAGAGCGGCGAGTGGCAGGAGTTCCATGTGGACCTGAGCAACCAGAACATTGCCGACGTGTTCTTCATGGGATTCAGTTTCAAGAGCACGCGCGGGCGCAACAACTCTGCCACATATTATATAGACGACGTGAGCTACGGTCGCACCGACCTCGGCACCATCAGATCTTCGGCAATGAGTCTCGCCTTCACAGCCGTTCAGGGCAAGGACGCTGTGTCGGAGGAGGTGAAGGTGACAACTGCCAACCTCGTGGAGCCTGTCACTCTGACATTGGGCGGACCCAACAAGAGCAAGTTCAAGCTCTCCACCTCGACACTGCCGGCAACGGGCGGCTCGTTCACCGTGTCGTTCAACTCGGATGAAATAGGCGTGCATGAGGCGTATGTGAAGCTTTCTTCGCGCGGAGCAGCCGACATATACGTTCCTGTGAGTGTCAACAACACCACCACGGACGGCATTGGAAGCATCAGTGCGGAGACCGGCGACATAGAGATATTCGACATCAACGGACGGCTTGTACGCAGCAGGAAGGACGTGACGCCAGCCGAGGCTACAGATGGTCTGCCAGCAGGTGTATACGTGATAAAGCGAACCGCAGAGACAGGCATTACCGTTAACAAGGTGAACATACGCTAAACAACACATCGTCTGCCTCCGGCTGAAAAGCCTGAAGGCATCATATGGCGCATTGATCCCGGTGTGACAGACACGTCGCACCGGGATTTTTTTATGCATGTAATCCTTTTGTTGTACGGTTTGGAGGTTTGTTGGTTCGCTTTGTCGGATTCATCTAAATAAACAGTAGTCAACCTATTGACATACAGAATATTTATGTATATTTGTCACAGATGTGCATGGTGTTTATCACTGGATATAACACAGCATCCTGATTTTGCGGTGAAGGCATAATCGCGGAAGAAGTATGAAGTGCAGAAAATCAAGTAGAGAAGAAACTTTGAAGTCTGAGTGATTCTCTTTAATAATGAATGACGTCATTTTGTATATGCTTATTTAATCTGCTGTTATACCCCTAATATAAAGACAATATTGGGAAAATGATGTATGTCATGATATAAAATGTTAAGAATAGCAATCTATTCTGATAGAAATTATATTTACTCTCAGATAATAATCGGTTAAGAACACAATCTATATTTGTTTTATTTTAAAATAATAGATTTATGAAAAAGATATTTTTAAGACCTAAGGACAGGCAAAGAACAAGTAATCCTAAAAAAGCTTCACAAGAATATTACTTGTGTTCCTCAAATCGTATTCTTACAGGAAGACGCCATTCCGGTGACGAGAATGGGAAGACGTGGTTTGAAGATGCAGAATTAGAGGCTGTTGATGAGTCTGGTAATATAGTGTCTGGCGAGATTTCTGTTACATCTGTAGAATGGTCTGAATGGTCTAAAGAATCATCCGGACAAGGTTTTGATGCATTGAATAATAGGGTTCTTGTGGGACGCGAACATAGAGGAGACGAGAATGGTAAAACAAGGTATGCAACAGCAATAGTCCTGTTTAATGGTAAGATTTGCATGACAACAGATAGAGTTTCTTCAAGTCGTATAAGAGAGTCAAAAGGCATTTGGTGTTGTTCTGATTCTGAAAGGGTAATGACAGGAAGGCATCATTCTGGCGATGAAAACGGCAGGACTTATTATAATTATTCCAAGATTTTTTCTTTGGAACCAAATACAGAACCTGCGCCAAAGGATACTAAAATTGTACCTGATAAAAGGATGCGGAGTGAATCTATGAAAGAGAGTAACAGTTCCTTCTTATGTCCGCCTAATATGGTGTTGACAGGAAGATTTCATTCTGGTGATGAGAATGGTATAACTATGTATGAATATGCTTCTTTAAAAGCGATTTCTGCCGATGGAGAAGTTATTGCTGATGCTGATATTACAGTCCGGAACGTAAAGTGGATGGAGTATAAAAAAGAGTCGACAGGTGAAGGATATGATGCTCCTTATGGAAAGGTGATTGTAGGAAGACGGCATTCCGGTGATGAGAATGGTGGCACTGCTTATGCCATTGGAGAAGTTTTTTATAATGGACATCCCACATATATTGAAGAATATGATATCTCTGCACCTAAGAAAGAATCGGACGGTGTTTGGTTTAAGACCGATGACTCTTGTGTAATTACAGCACGTCATCATTATGGTGATGAGAACGGAACAACTTATTATGGATTTGGAAAGATTGTTTGTGATGAGCCAATCATGTCTGATAATAATATAGTTTTGCATGTAAAAATGCATTCAGAAGAGAAATATTTCCCAATGAATCCTGTAGATTATATCCGTTTGTCAAGATTGCGTCGCCATGTAAAAGGTGGTACAGATTATGGTTATAATAAAATTACTAATACCTTTGTAAAAGGTGATTCGCATTCGTCGGAGTATTATGATATACCTTTGGAGGTCATTATGAAACAGCATATTCCTTATGGAAAATATGAATTGATGAATCTTCGTCCGCACGATCCGAACAGTTTCGGAAAGGGAGAAGTCTTTTTGCAACCGGATGATAATTTGACGGGTGATTCTGATCCTAACCATAGGGTACCTTGCATTGTGTATTATGAACATGAAAGCGAAAATAAAAAGAAAAAAACTATATCCTACTGGTTTTTCTTCGGGTATGACTATGCGAAGGCTTCAGGAATAAGTGGAAGCCATCAAGGTGACTGGGAAAAAGTGACGGTAAATCTGAATGATGAAGGGAGAATAGTATCAGCAATTTTGAGTCGTCATGATTCTTCTACAACTCTTCCTGCAAGCGAATTGGAAATTTATCATGGAGAAAAGGATGAATTGACAGTTTACTGCGCTAAGGGGTCTCATGCTTTTTATAATAGAGCCGGAGTTTTTGGTATGAAAGTTCCTACTGCTCACGATTATACAGATAACAAAGGTTATGATTGGATTGCAACAGATAATGTGATTTCATTGGTAGATGATGATCAACTTTGGAAATATTTCGCAGGAGCTTGGGGAGAAGTCGGTGAATGGTCAACGACAACAGGACCTCTTGGACCATGGCAAAAATCTGATGAAAGATCTAAATTAGCTCGGAAGCATTACAATCCTGACATCAAATCTCTTATAGGGGAGAGCCAAATATTGTTGGTGATTGACAAAGATGATATAAAACAAGCCTCGGAGTCAAAAAAAGAAAGCGAAGGTGGAGCCGCTTCTATTTCTAACCACAAGGGAGTTCATATTTTATGTACTTATGCGCATAGCGGGGATGAGAATGGAAATACAAGATATTACTTTTCTTCATTGACGGCAATAGACATATATGGTACGAAAAATGTAGACGGAATTACTGTTGAAGATTTAAAATGGACGGAGTGGCATAAGCAAAGTGAGTCGCAGGACTTTTTTGTAACTACTGAGATGCAGGATGAAAACAGATATTCTCGAGTTATTACAGGAAGAGAGCATGTAGGAGATGAAAATGGAAAGACGAGATACCAGACAGGCTTGTTAAGATATAAAGGTAAGCTGGTGAAGATTGTTCCATATCCGGATGCCGATATGTATATACATGAAAGCAGGAATGAAACAGTATATCCAAAAGATAACCTGGTTATTATTGGTATAAAACATTCCGGTGACGAGAATGGTATAACTACATATTTCCAAGGTTATATTGTTGCAGATAAATAATCAGAGATGAATAGTATTATAATAAGTAGCTGTTCAAAATTAACCGATATTATAAAATTACTAATATGTTATATATCTTTGCCATCATCCTGTGCGCTGTTCAGGGCTTCATCCCAAAGTCTCATCGGTCGTGTAGCCCGCTACACTCCCTCTTCGGACTTTGGAATGCAGCTCCAGAACAGTACACAATATGATGGCAATTAATTTAGAACATCTACTTAAATAATCCTAAACATATATATGCTATGAACAGATTTTTAAAAAAAACGTTGTGGCTCTTTGGTGTTTTTTTTCTTTGTGTGATGTTTTTCTCGTGTGAGATGTATGATGTTGATTATAATGATTATCATACTTCTGTAGAGGCTGATTGCGATGACTCGGTTTATGATAAAAACGAAGGAATATATAAGGGAGAAATATTTTTGGTACGTGATGTACGCTTTCCATATGGTGATAGGACATATGACAGTGTTGATGTAAGACTGGGCAATCATGTAAATAAAGAATTGGAAATTATGGAATTACCTGTAAAAAGCCTTTTTGATAGATACGAAGACCGTAAACTATTGGCTGACATCCCCTCATGGGTTTTAGAGAAAAAGATAAACATTACTTTTAAATATAAATTATATTTTAATATCTTATACGAACTCCCTAAGGAAGGTGAAGTGGTAGATATAGACATAGACAGCATTATTTCAAATGATTTCTCTGATTCTCGTGGAAGTATTGAGATAGATTATCATCATAGAATTTATGCTGACAGTGTTTACAATGAAGATAAAACACAAAAGTTGAAATTTGATGTGAACGGATCTGTTTATCTATGGAGGGATGAAGATGTGATGAATCTGAGATTCAACAAACTGGAGATTAATGACAAGGTGTTTATTGATGAAAAAAATAATCCACGTTATTTAAGGATTATAATTTCAGGAAGAAGAAGAAACATATAAAACAAGCTTGAATAAGCAGACCGTCGTTGGCAAATCTCGTCTTCACCGCTTTACAACGCAGGGACATCGTGCCTGAAGCTTTGGTGTTACAGTAGCAGTGATTGAATTTACGTTTTAACCCGAATCGCATCAGACTTCCATTCTTCTTTCGTGCTGCTGTCAGTCGGATTGCATTCAGCTTTATCGAAGATGTAGCGGGCTACTTCGGTAAAAAGCAGAATACAAGATGATGGCAGCAGTGAGGAAGAAGGATGAAGAGCAGATAACAAACTTTAAATGTACAATCGGCGTTTTAATGACCGCTTTGGTTTTAAATTTTGATTAGTATGAGATTAGAAACCATTGTCACTACAGCTTTTATATTATATTTCTACTCTGTCATGACATACAGACTGGTACGTTATATAAGAAGCAAAGAATATTATTCGGCTAAAGTGCAATTGCTCATCATATTCATAAGCACAGTAATAATAGTAGGCATTTATTTCTTGACAAAGTAGTTGTCTCAATGATAGGTGCGGACGCCGGATGCTGACTGACAGACCCAAAAAGACCGGGTCAGCCGGACGGCAGAATAAAAAAACGCCCCGAACGAAGTCTTACGGACTGTTCGGGGTGAAATGTCTTAATAGTGCTTATGCTGTTCTGTTGCATTAAAAGCAGCTGTTCAAAATTAACCGATATTATAAAATTACTTGAATGTTATCTATATCTTTGCCGTCAGATTGCGTACTCTTCAGGGCTGCATTCCAAAGTCTCATCGGTCGTACAGCCCGCTACACTCCCTCTTCGGGCTTTGAAATGCATCTCCTGAATAGCACACAATCTGACGGCAATTAATTTAGAACATCCACTTATAGGTATCTGTATGCCTTTCCGTGTATTGCTGCAGACCTCTTATGATGAGCTGTCGGCAGACGGCGGGCGGCTGTTCTGTCAGAAACGGAAGCTGAGATAGACCCTCAGTGAGGAGGTGGAGAACTTCTCCTTTATGTCCTCTCCGCTCTCGTCGTCGGATATGATGCTTCCGTATTTGCCGCTTCCGGAGCGTCCCTCAATGCCTATGCCTATAGCCTTCCACGTAACCTCGCCGCCGTAAGTGAAGAAAGACACGTAGCTGCCGCTTATATCCTCGTCGATAATGAGCATGGAGTAGGTGGGCACGAACCTGAAGTAGGCAGACACGCGCAGGTCGCCCACAGGATTGACCGTGGCTGACGCGCCCAGCAACGCGCCCAAGTCGCACTGGTGCATGCCCGAAAGCAGTGCGGGAGAATCCTCATCCTCATAATAGTTGTTGTAGTCTTCGCCGAAGTCCTTGTATTTGGTATAGTTCACGTCCATGCCCAAGTCCAGGGCGAATTTGAGCTTTCCCCAAATCGGTTTCTTGTGAAGATATATGGTGCGTCCGCTTGTGAGCGACACTCCGAAGCTGCCTTCAAGGTCGTTGCCGTATTTGGGAGACAGACTCTGGCTGACGTATCCTATGGTGAGGAACTTCTTGCGTCCCCATACAGATTTGTCTTTCTTCTCCTTCTCATTGCTGTCTATTGTCGCCTTGAGTTCCCTCACGGTGTTCTCAAGAGAGTCTATCCGGTGCTGGATGCTGTCGTTAGTCTGTGCCTGCATCTGCATGCAAACCAGTGTGATGAAAGCTGCGAATAATGTTTTTCTCATAACATATAAGTCTTTTTGTTGTTATCTGTAATATCTTCTGAATGTCACTGTCTCGGTGTATGTCTGTGTTCCGCTCTCGTCCGTACCGTTGTCCTCGAGCGTCAGCTCCATCTCGTCTGCCGACACCATCCTCAACGTCACATAGTCGGTGAATGCTCCGTAGAACAAAGGGCACGACAGTCTGTTTCCGTCGATGGTGTATCTCTCTGAGAGAGGAAGCTCGGTGTCGTCCATCAGGGGCGACTCATACAGAGTGCATACGCTGTAGTTGTCGAAGCCGATAACCATGTAGCTGTCGTCCGTTTCGGAAGTGATGTCACGGTCGGCACTCATCCTGTATGGCTCGCTTCCGTCGGACGGAGTGAACAGAGCGTCGGCAACGACGTGCGTGCTCACCCATCTGCCTTTCACATACTCGCTGTAGTCCACGCCGCCTCCATCGTCAATGTCGCCTTCCTGACCGTCGTCTCCGTAGTCCAGGTTGCCGTCATCCGAGCCATATCTCTTGAATGTGATGGTCTGGTTGTATATGGTCGTTCCGTCTATGTCCGTACCGTTGTCTATGAGAGTCATCTCCATCACGTTTTCCGAAATTATTCTCACCGTCACGTGTTTGCTGAAGTCACCGTAGAACAGCGGACACGACAGCTTGTCACCGGCAAGCCTGTATCTTGCCGACACCGGCAGCTCCACCATGTCCTCAGGCGATCCCGACTCATACAACGTGCACATGTTGTTGCGGTCGAAGCCTATCACAGCGTAGTATTCGTCGGTCTCCGAGGTGATGTCGCGGTTGATGTTATGTACGGACGGGTCGTCTCCGGTCGACGGTGTGAAATACTCGTTTTCCACAACATGCGTTGTCACCCATTTCCCTTGCAGATAATTGTAGAGCCTGCTTTCCTCACTGTCTTCCCCGTTGTCGCATGAGGCAAGACAGAACGTGAGCAGCGCAAGACACACACACCATATTCCTTTTGTCGTGACGAGGCTGCCCAAAGATAGATTTCTCATCTTATAAACATACTTCTTTCCCGGTTCCTGAAAAGAACTTTTCCGGTTAAACTCCAGAAGCGCAGAACCGCAATGCCGTCGTATGGCATCTTCAGGAAGCATGAAAACATATTATCCATAGTCAATTAACAGATGGTATGTGCTACTTCCCGGCATACTCCATCCGGCATACCGCTTCATCTTAATGTTTTTTATTCAATGCTGATATAGCGCAAACGGGCGGAAAGAGAACTTGTTCTTAATTTCCCGAGTGCCGCAAAATCTTATGCAAAGATGTTGCAAACGAGCGGAAAGAGAACTTGTTCTTGGTTTCCCGAGTGCAGCTATATCTTATGCAAAGATGCCGCAAACGAGCGGAAAGAGAACTTGTTCTTAGTTTCCCGAGTGCCGCAAAATCTTATGCAAAGGTAGATTTATTTTATGATAATTTATCATATTTAATCAGAAATTATTCCTAAAAGCATTAATTATTAAGAATAATGTAACAAATAAGACGTTAAAACACGCATTCACGTTTAATATTTTTAATAAAAAGAAATCGCTACTCTCCCATAGGAGAAAGCCATTAAAACAACTGTTCCAAACCAATTACCACTATATGGCATGCTATTTATGGCTTCATGTCACGGTGCGAAAAATGGGATGCAGCGTGCAACACGTGCGATGAGACGATGGAACGAAGCCCTGAGGGCTATGCAAACGAGTGGCAAGGAGGGCGGAATGTTATGGTAAAGACGCATATATATGTTATAAGTAGATGTTCAAAATTAACCGATATGATAATATTAATCATATGTTATCTATATCTTTGCCTCATCCTGTGCGCTCTTCAGGTCTTCATTCCAAAGTCTCATCGGTCGTGTAGCCCGCTACACTCCCTCTTCGGACTTTGAAATGCAGCTCCTGAACAGCACCCAATATGATGGCAATTAATTCTGAACATCTACTGAGCATATATAATATCGGTCAGTTTTTGAACAGCCGCCCAAGCCCGGATAGCGTCACACATACAAAACCGCTTTTAGACGTATTGCCTACCGTTGCTCCACCTTCTCACTCCTGCCGTCATCCCGTCTTCCGCATCTGTCCGGTGCTTACCGGTGCGTTCCCTATAAAAAAGTGAGCCGTTGTGCCTTGCATCAGTGCGGAACACGGATGACGCGCGGCGAAAGTTGTCCGGACTTACCCGATGTCTGACGCCATGACCGTGCCGCGTTCCGTTGCCGCCTTGTCCCTTGTGCGGCTGTGCGCCATGCTTGCGTAAATGAATATTCATGCATGACGGGAAGTAAAAAATCTTTACATTATTTTTTTCAAAAACAGGAATCGCGAAGGTGTTTGCGGTGTATAAAAAGCGCATACCGATTCGTTTCCGTCGTGCGCCAGCCCTTACTGTCACGCGGAAAAGCCCGTTTCGGCTTCTCAAAACACCTTTCACGCATGCCGGAACACACCATCCCGTAACCTCAAAAAGCCCGTTCCGCGTTCCCAAAAAGCCTTTCCTGCATGACGGGAATGCCCCGTCCGTCCCATATATGAGTATATGTCGCTGACTGTCAGACATATACACAAAACGCTCATAAGCTGCGTATTTGAGTCCGTGAGCCCATGCCGTCGGCTGTAGGACGCTCTCGCGGAGTTGAGGATTGGTGGGAATGAATAATTATGCACGTTATTAATGCATGCAGATGCAAGTATGCTTGTTTCTGTGACACATTATATCATTATGCGCCGCAAGGAAAAGTAGAGACGCAAAATTTTGCGTCTCACGAGGGAGGTGTGCAAATTTCGGGAGTAATTATATGCATGATAAATGGCGCAATCCTTGCTCGGGAGACGCAAGATTTTGCGTCTCTACTGGGCTGCCGCCATTATTAAATATTGATGGAAACTCCATATCATTATGCGCTGACGGCAAAAGTAGAGACGCAAAATTTTGCGTCTCACAAGGGAGTAGTGCAATTTTCGGAAGTAATTACATGTATGATAAATGGAGCAATCCTTGCTCGTGAGACGCCTGGAATGAAGATATGGAGAATAATAACAAGCAACATTAATTGAACTGTCGAGGACGGGAGACGCAAGATTTTGCGTCTCTACTGAGGGGATACGCATTTATTGTCAGCGGATTATTTCATATATATGTTGGTATGGGTTGCTCGGGAGACGCAAAATCTTGCGTCTCTACTGGGCTGGCGCCGTTATTTTTACCACAGCAATAAGGGCTACAGGGATTACAGCCGCAAAAATACTCTGTCACGTTGTTTTTGGTTCAATATTTATTTTTTTAGGTTCGATTATGACTGGCATTGTAATATCAGGGACTTATTTTTGCAATAATGTAATAATTAAAAACACACGCTGATGAATTACCCGGATGAATATATGAGTCTTTTCCACAGACTCACCGTTGTCGCCAGTACGTGGGTGTCTCCGCAGGATGCGGAAGACGTGGTACAGGATGTGCTTGTCGGCATTTTGGAAAAACAGGACCTGCGCTTGCAAACCCTCTTCTGCTGTGCCCAGGCATACGCTTTCATGGCGGTGAAGAACAGATGCATGGGCTGGCTCCGCATGAAACAGCGCATGCGCGCGCGGTATGATAACATGTGTATACGGTCGCATGATGCGGTTGATTATGAAGAACCGCAAAGCGCGATGGAGTATAAGGAACTAGAGTCGCGCATACGCAACGCTGTCAAATCGTTGGAAGGCAGGCGCAGGCAGGTTTTTCTTCTCAGCCGTGAGGAAGGGTGTCGTAACGCAGAGATAGCCTCGCGTCTCGGTATATCGGTAAACACGGTGGAGTGTCATATGGCTGCGGCACTGAAAAAAATACGCGAGCGGATTCATGCGGCATAGGCGGGCAGCCGATGGAGGGATGCAGGCATGAGTGGGTTAGGGTGATGAAAATATAAACATGAAGGCTTTATCGTCTCATATATTATTCTTACCTTTGTATAAGCCAAGCTGCACTCGGGAAATTGAAAGCAAGCTTTCTTTACGCTCGTTTGCATCAGCTTTGAATAAGCTAAGCTGCACTCGGGCAACCAAGAGCAAGCTCTTTTGCCGCTCGTTTGCATCAGCTTTGAATAAGCTAAGCTTCGGCTCGGCAATATCAAGTCCGGTAAAACCGTGTTTTCCCGCCTTGCTGTTGCGCTCGCCTCGCATCAGCTTTGAATAAGCTAAGCTTCGGCTCGGCAATATCAGGTCCGTTAAAACCGCGTTTCCCTGCCTTGCTGTCGCACTAACCAAACATTCATTACATTAATATATATATATAAACAGAACTTGTGTGGAGTTATAACCATGAACGCTAAATGTATCCATAGGGTTATTCTGATTCTCATATTGTCCTTGCAGGCTGTGTTGCCGGGGCAGTCGTCTGACTATATATTCCGTCACTATGACACCAACGACGGGCTGTCACAGAATTCCGTCTTCAGTATTCTTCAGGACAAGACAGGATTCATGTGGTTCGGCACGCGCTGCGGTCTCAACCGCTTCGACGGACGCTCTTTTAAGGTGTATCACCGTGGCAGGCTCCCTTATTCTCCCGGTAACGACCACATCAACGCACTCTATGAGGGACCTGACAACGAGCTGTGGATAGGTACCGAACAGGGACTCTATGTCTATTCCACCCTCAACGACTCCTTCCGCCGCTTTGATGTCCGTACAGCTTCGGGGCAGGCGGTGGGAGGCAACGTCAACGCCATCACCGGCAACGACAGATACATCTATATATCTTCCACTACGGAAGGCATCTATGTTTACGACATCCGCAGAAGACGGCTCACGTTCAAGTCCATCGACGCAGGTCCGTCGGTGTTCAGCATGGTCATTGACGGCAAAGGAGTGCTGTGGGTGGGCTATTACCGCAGCGGCATACAATACACGCGCGACAACTTCCGCACCGTCCATGCGCCTCGCGACACCGAGGGCAGGCGTGTGCTGGACGGCTTGACTGTCACGGGAGTCACGTTCTCTGACGACGGCAGGATGTGGATAAGCACCATGGAGAAAGGTCTTTTTCTTTACGATATGCGTACGCATGAGGTGGTGTCCATCGTCGACTCTTACAAGGGCGGTAAGCTCTATGCCCATTCGCTTCTGAAGGCAGGCAACGAGCTGTTCATGCCTACCGAGACAGCCCTTGTGGTGCATAACGTCAGGACGGGAGTAACCCAATGCTACGACTACGAGCCTACCGACCCTTTCTCCCTGTCGGACGTCCATCTTCAGACAGCCTATAGGGACCGTGACGGAGGCATATGGATAGGCAGCTATTTCGGCGGCATCAACTATCTGCCGCGCATCAACAACACTTTCACCAATTACTTCCCCCGTGTGGACATAGCCACGTCGCTCTTCGGACGAAGGGTGCATCAGATGGTGGAGGACTTGCAGGGACGTATATGGATAGGGACGGAAGACGGCGGCATAGGCTGGTTTGATCCGGTCAATGCCCGGTTCCGTCAACTGAATCTTTCCGACCTGTCTGATAATGTACAGGGACTGAATATTGTCGGAGGTATGTTGTGGGTGGACACATTTCAGGAGGGAGTGACCATTGTCAATCCTGCGACAGGAAAGGTCGTGGGAAGGCTCACCGACAAGGAGAACGGACTCAATGACGCCAATGTGTTCATATGCAGGGAACTGCATGACGGACGGGTAGCCATAGGCAATTTCGGAGGGCTGAACATATGGAATCCCGCAACCCGGCAGATGACATCCGTAACGGACATTCCTAAGAAAATAGTGTATGCCGTCCTTGAAGACCACCAGCATAACCTGTGGGTCGCCGTGTACAATGACGCTATCTACATGCTGCCTGCGGACGGACGGGCGTGGAAAAAGTTCTCCGGCAATGGACAGAAAACTGACGACACGGTGTGTCTTTTCGAGGATTCGCGTGGAGGAATATGGGCGGCTACCAACGGCAACGGTGTAAGCCGGTATAATACGGGCACAAAACGTTTTGACGTCATGGACTTCTCTCTCAACAAGTCGCGGCTTGCCGTAGTCAGCATCAGCGAGGACCACAACGGCAGGCTGTGGATGGGGACAAACGAGGGACTGCTGTGCTACAATCCTGTCAACCAGTCAGCCCGCTCGTTCACGACAGCCAACGGACTTCTTGACAATAATTTCAGCTATTCCTCCGCGCTCTGCAGCCGTACGGGAAGAATGTATTTCGGCAGTCAGAGCGGGTTGACAAGCTTCGTTCCCGAGTCGTTGGACAGTCAGGGCTCCACCGACAACATCATTGCCACGGAGCTTATAATAAACGGTCAGACGATGGACAACAGCTCGAAAGACAGTCCGCTCACACACAGCATAACGGCGACAAGGAAGATAGAACTCGGTTACAGGCAGAACTCGTTCGCATTGAAGATATCCGTGCTCTCCTACAGGGAAACGCAAAACAGGGAGCTTGTCTATATGCTTCAAGGGTTTGACAAGGGATGGCAACAGCTTTACAACGACAATTACATCCGCTACACCAATCTTCCGGCAGGCAGCTTCCGCCTGATGGTGAAAGACCCTTACAGCAACGGCAAGAATGTGTATTCGCTCGACATCGTTGTACGTCAGCCATGGTGGAACACATGGTGGGCATGGACGGTATGGCTCTCTGTGGCAGGGGCGGCGTTATGGTTCGTTTACAGGTATGTCGTCCAGCGGTCGGAGATGCTGAGGAGGATAGCCATGAGCAAGTTCGAATTTGAGAAGGAAAAGGAACTCTACCTTAGCAAGATAACCTTCTTCACCAATGTGGCTCATGAGATACGGACACCGCTTGCGCTCATTAAGGCGCCACTTAAGGATATCATTGACCGTAAGGACTATGACAGGGAGACAGGCAATGACCTTACCATCATGGACAAGAACGTCAGCCGTCTGCTCAATCTGGCTAACCAGCTGCTTGATTTCAGGAAAGCGGAGAAAGACGGACTTAAACTCAATCTGGAGTACAGCGACATCAGCCTGCTCATAAATGAGGTGTACATACGCTTCACGTCGCTGATGGACAAGCGTGACATAAGCCACTCTCTGTCGCTTCCGGAACACGGGCTGTGGGCATATGTGGACAAGGAGAGCTTCACGAAAATAATAAGCAACCTTATCAACAACGCCGTGAAATACTGTGACAGGACGGTCGGCGTGACTCTGACGGCTGACGAAGGCGGAAAGTATTTCACAGTCAGGGTATGCAATGACGGTAAGGTCATTCCCAAGCCGCTCAGGGGAAAGCTCTTCAAACCGTTCTTCCGTGTGGAGTCTGTCACCACCGCGTCTACCACAGGCACAGGTATCGGACTCGCGCTGGCAAACACATTGGCTGAGCTGCATGAGGGTGTTCTGAGAATGGACGACCGTGAGGACCTTAATGTCTTCGTGCTGCGGATACCTGTAGGGAGCAGTCCTTCCATCAGTTATGGCGGTGGTCGGGAAGAGCCTGAAATGAAGAGGACTGAAGAAGAGCCTGCCGGTGAAGACCAGCCGGACAGCGGTGACACGACAAAGCATTATACAATACTCGTTGTGGAGGACAACATAGACCTGCTGCATTATGAGAAGAGACACCTTAAAAAGAAATGGCAGGTCATTACAGCCGATAACGGGCAGAAGGCTTTGGAAATTCTCCGGCAGTCTGACGTCGACCTCATAGTGTCTGACGTGATGATGGAGCCGATAGACGGTTTCGAATTCTGCAAGAGGGTGAAGGCTGACATCAATTACAGTCATATACCGTTTGTCCTCCTTACTGCCCTTACACTTGACTCCGCCAAGGTGAAGGGAATGGAGAGCGGAGCCGACTACTACATAGAGAAACCGTTTTCCATGGAATATCTTGTCTGCGTCATCGAGAACCTGCTGCGCTCACGTGAGGATGTCAGACACGCTTATGCGTCCTCGCCTTTTACCGACAGAAAGACGGTGGCGCTAAGTAAGGTGGATGAGGAATTCGTCAGAAAGCTCGAGAAGGCTGTAGCCGAGAACCTCACCGACAGTGATTTCGGCATCACGCAACTCGCCGACATCATGTGTATGAGCCGTACCAATCTTAACCGGAAAATTAAGGGTATCTTTGACCTTACACCTAATAATTACATAAAAATAGAACGGTTGAAAAAGGCGGCACAGCTTATGAAGGAGGAGGATGTCAAGGTGAATGAGGTCTGCTATATGGTTGGGTTCAGCTCTCCTTCATATTTCACACAGTGCTTCCAGAAACAGTTCGGACTTCTGCCAAAAGACTTCATCTCACACGGTCAGGGCTGATGTTGGTTTTATTTTGATGTTTTTAGACTCGATAATGACATCAAATGAGAGTGAAACTCATTATGTTTGCAAAATGAAATTAAAAACATTTTCACTTCATTTAAACCTAAAAACAAACGTTATGAGAAAGTTTTACTTCACAATCATCACATTGGTGGCATTGCTGTGCGTGACGGTCTCTGCTTCAGCCACACCGTTCAAAGCCGTTTATCTGGAACTGACGGTCAATGAGACCGGCAGAGGCAAGGTATACATGAAAACAGAGGACCCGGACAATCCGCAGACACGGAAGAGCGAGGACGCTGTTCTTAAATGTGTTCTCGGCGAGAACGGCAACGACACGCTGCGTTACAACACTCATCCGGAGAACCCCGCGTTCCAGCCTTACACTTATCCCGGAGCGCCGGCTGACTTCGACGTAGCGACTTATGCCGGACTTTACATGTGCTGGCTCTATGCCGAGCCGGAAGAGGGATATGAGCTTGCAGGCTATTCTCTTATAAAGAAGGACGACCCGGACTCATACACTAAGGCTGACCTCATAAAGACAACGTGGACGGACAACGGCAATTTCACCGATCCTTATCCGGCAGCCGACAACGACGGTCAGGAGTTTATCTTCAACGCCAATGTGGCACGTCCGGAGGGAGGAAAGGGCGACGGCTCTGAGGGCAGCGACGATGTTGCCCGCGAGCAGGCACGTGAGAACGCAGGCTGGGGTGACGAGCCTGACTGGAAAATATATGCGGTGTTCGTCAAAGAAGGGACAGTCCTGCCTGACGGCACGTCAACCGGCATATCAGAACTGAAGGACATCACTCCACGTGAGGAGCCTGTCTATAATCTCAACGGATGCAGGGTAGGCAAGGATTATAAGGGCATCGTCATCCGCAACGGAAGGAAATTCGTACGGAAATAATTGTACTCTTTATTTGGTAAGGTCAGGAAGAAGCTGCCGTGTGGTGTGAAGGCAGCTTTTTCCTGATAAAAAGGATGCGGATTAAATGAATATCAAAACATTCAATACAGTTGTTCTTTTATTACTCTTGACATTCGGCTCGCTGACCGTTGAGGCTGGGAATGATGACGGTTTGCCTGTCGACATAAAGGCAAGCCTCATATATGTGTCGCCGGGATACACGGCTTATACCGCTTACGGACATTGCGCCATAAGGATGCAGTGCCCGTCACAGCGTCTCGACTATTGTTTCACGTATGGTCTGGACGACAGCTCGCAGAGCTACGTGAGTTTCTTTTCAGGGAAAGGCAAAGGCAGATTCAGCACTTTTTATACACATGACTATCTGCGTGAGTATAAAGATAACAACCGCCAGGTAAGCGAATATGAGCTTAACCTGAGCCTTGATGAGAAACGTAACCTGTGGGCTCTGCTCGACAGCGGAATATCCGGTGAGTCCATACCTTACGATTATTTGAAAACAAACTGTTCCTCCATGTGCGTGCGTGCGGTGGAGAGTGTCCTTGACAAGGAGACCATTGAATATAAGGACTTGCCTGTGGCACTGCTCGGAACCTATCGCGATTTTGTACGTCATATATCTGTACACAAGCCATGGTGCGGTTTTTTCTGGAACACTATATTAGGGTCTGAGGGCGAATCAAAGGGTTCGCTGGAAGACAAACTGTCTCCAGCCTCTCTTGTGGATGCCTGGGAAGATGCCCTCATCGTGGATTCCATCGGTGCCATACGCCCTGTGTTCACAGGTGGCGGGACGGTTATTGTCTCCGGAGATGACGGTACGCATGACACACCTTTCACTCCGGCTCTTATGTTTGGCGTGCTTCTTGTGGCGGTGATTGTTTTCACGTTGGCGGAAAGGAAGTGCAAGTTGGGAAGAGCCGCATGCGTTGTCGACGTGACATTGCTTTCGTCACATACAATAATAGGTTTGTTCATATGCTATATGTCTTTCATCTCCGACCTTCCCGGTACGTCGGGGTCATGGTATGCCGCGGCGTTCAATCCCATGCCGTTATTTTTATGTCTGACATATAAGAATAAGACATTTTTCCGTTATATACTTGCAGGCTTTGCCCTCGTTCTGCTGTTATTAATCATTCTTACACCCTTCATACCCCAGTTGGACGCCGACCATGCTCTTCTGGAAGGTATTTTTGCCGTCAGGTGCGCCGCAAGGGGAATAAACTGCCGTAACAATTATATAAACGCTAAAAAGAGACAATGAGACACTGTTTGATCTATATCCTGTTGATGATGTTTGCAAATCATGCCTCCGCACAAACCGCTTTCTTTGTGGACGGCTTTCATGGCGGTATTTACGGTCATTATCCGTTGGACTGGTATACGCAATATATCGTTGACCAGCTTGAAGCGAATCCCGACTGGGTGATTGGAATGGAGATAGAGCCCGAGACATGGGACAGTGTGGAAGTGCGCACACCTGACGCCTATAGGAAGTTGAAGCCGCTGATGCTTTCAGAACGTATAGACGTTACAAATCCCACCTATGCGCAGCCTTATATGTTTAACATCAACGGAGAAAGCATCATCCGGCAGTTCCAATACGGCATGCGCTCACTGCGGAAGCACTTCCCCGGCATAACGTTCAGCACCTATTCTTCTGAAGAGCCTTGCTTCACGAGCCAGCTGCCACAGCTGCTCCGGCAGTTTGGCTTCCGTTATATGTCTCTTAAGAATCCTGACACCTGCTGGGGAGGATATACTGCTAATTTCGGCGGACAGACAGTCCGGCTCACCGGTCCTGACGGCACGACGGTCATTGCTGTTCCACGCTATGCGTGTGAGAGCCTGCAGCCGAACAGCGTCTGGCAGACAATAGCATGGCGCAACAGCCCGCAGTATCTTGAGGCTTGCCGCAAGGCGGGCATTGGGAATCCCGTAGGTATGTGCTATCAGGATGCGGGATGGAAGCATGGACCGTGGCTTGGAGAAGGACGGAAGGACAGCCGCTACGTCACATGGACGGAGTATATCAGCCGTTACACCGACAAGGAGAAAGCCACAGACCACCGTTTCTCACAGGAGGATGTCCTGCCCGGACTGATGTGGGGCTCGCAAGTGATGCAGCGCATAGCCCGTAACGTGCGCCGGTCGGAAAACAATATTCTTATGGCAGAGAAGATGTCGGCAATGGATTTTGTGGAGCACGGCAACAAGCCTTGTCAGACTGAGCTTGACGAGGCTTGGCGTCAGCTTATGCTTTCACAGCATCATGACTCGTGGATTGTGCCTTACAACACATTCCGGATTCGCGGCACATGGGAGAAAGCGATAGAAGCGTGGACAAATACTGCCGACAGTCTTTCTGCGGAAGTCATCAATAAGGCTGCAAGCCATGATACCGACAACGGCTTTATCACTCTTTACAATGTTACAGGTCAGCCCCGCCGGGAGGTGGTGTCTGTACGGGATAAAGGACTGAATACACTCGTTATGGCAGATCTTCCGGCTTTCGGCCACATCAGCATCAGCCGTCCGGATGCCGTGCCCGTGACCACAAAAGCGTTTGTAGGAGGAAAACAGTCTGACGATGACGCATGTTTCATAGAAAACGAGTATTGGATCATAGGCTTTGACCTGAGCAGGGGAGGTGTCGTAACAAGGCTTATTGACAGGCTGACCGGAAGGAATATCGTTGCATCCGAAGCCGGTGAGTTTCGTTTCGGTGAACTGCGCGGATTCTTTCCCGACGAAGGCAGGTTCTGTTCTTCAACTGAGACTCGGGCTAAAGCCACAATCACCACCTGCGGTGACCTTCTTACTGAAATCAGATTGGAGGGAGAAATAAACGGGACTTCTTTTGTAAAAACGGTCACGTTGCGTAAAGGCAGTAGGATAATAGACTGTAGTCTGAATATAGATTGGCAGCGTAATGTGCGTATTGGAGAGCGTGTGGGGTCACACCGCAACGCCTCGCGCACAGGCTTTTATGATACACGCTACATGCTCAGTCTGTTCTTTCCTACGGGCATGAAGAAAGCCAGGCTGAGCAAGGACGCGCCTTTTGATGTGTGTGAAAGCAAACTGTCGGATACCTTCTTTAACGACTGGAGGAATATCAAGCACAACGTCATCCTGCATTGGGCAGACATCAGCGACGGTGACAACGGACTGGCACTGCTCACAGACCATACTACAAGCTATTCTTACGGGGAAGACTATCCGTTGGCACTGACCGTTCAGTATTCCGGTCCGGGACTTTGGGGACGGGATTATCCTATAACCGGTGCGTCTGAATTGCGTTATGCCTTGATACCGCACGAAGGCTCTTGGCACGATGCAGGTATTCAGAGACTTGCTGAAACGTGGCGTCAACCGGTCATCGTCAGACCCGGAAGGGTTGCCGACAAGTCCCTGTTGGAGACTTCTTGCGCCTTGTCTTCAGTCACTGTGGAGGATAACGGCAGCATGAATATACGTCTCTTCAACGCGGACAGTGACGACAGCCGCCAGACAGTAACGCTGGATTTTCCTGTCAGCCGTGCCGTGGTAACAGACCTGAACGGAGAAGTGCAGGAAGAATTGCAGGTGAAGAACGGGAAGATAAATCTCAGTATTCCCCGCTTCGGCATACGTACCGTCAATCTGACTTTAAAGAAATGAAACCAAAATATCATAATACAATGGATGGAAAAAAGAAATTCAGAGATGTTGCCGGGTGTCTCTTATTTACTGTGTTAATGTGTCCGGCTGCGGTTACAGCGCAGGACAAGGATCTGGCACATTGGGTGAACCCGTTTATCGGAGCCAGTACGAACACCGAGACAGCAGGAGCTTATCATGGGCTCGGGAAAACTTTCCCGGGTGCCGCGACTCCCTACGGTATGGTACAGGTAAGTCCGCAGACAATCACCGGTGGAGACAACGGTTCCGGCTACAGCTATGAACATCAGACCATAGAGGGCTTTTCCATGACGCAGATGAGCGGAGTGGGATGGTATGGCGAGATGGGCAACTTTCTGGTTATGCCTACGACAGGCGAGATAAAGACTCTTGCCGGACGTGAGAAGGAAAACATTGACGGCTGGCGATCGCACTACGACAAGGAGTCGGAGCACGCACATGCCGGATATTACAGTGTGAGGCTCACAGACTATGGCATTAAGGCGGAAGCCACTTGCACGCCCCGTTGCGGCGCGCTGCGCTTTACCTTCCCTAAAAACGGGCATTCACATATTCTGATTGACCTCGCACGGCGCGTGGGAGGCTCCGCTGACTATGAATATATCAAGGTGGTCGACAGTCTCACATTTGAAGGCTGGATCAGGTGTACACCCCAAGGAGGCGGATGGGGCAACGGTGACGGACGTGTGAAATACACTCTTTATTTTCATGCAAGGCTGAGCAAGCCCATGAAGTCATTCGGTTTCTGGAAAGCGGATTTCTCCGAGTCGCAGCCCCATAAAAAAGATGATGTCGTCACACCTGAATATCTTGAAAGAATCGCCAAGGCTTCTGTCGTGAAAGGAAACGTGCGGGATGCCAATGACATGCTGGGTCGGCACATAGGCTTCTTTGCCGATTTTGCTACAGATGAGGATGAAGCCGTTACTCTCACTTGTGCTGTTTCTTATGTTGATATTGAAGGCGCGCGACGCAATTTTGAGGCTGAGGCTCAAGGCAGAGACTTCGACAGCATCCACCGGAAAGCGGTTGAGGATTGGAACAAAGCACTCGGTTGCATAGACATCGAAGGCGGAACGGAAGCGGAGCGGACCATATTCTATACTGCGCTTTATCACACTATGATAGACCCGCGCATTTGTCAGGATGTGGACGGCAGGTATGTCGGCGGGGATTATCAGGTCCATCAGAGTGACGGAAAGTTTGTCAAACGCACGGTGTTCAGCGGTTGGGATGTGTTCCGTTCGCAGATGCCGCTTCAGACAATTATCCGTCCGCAGCTCGTGAACGACCTCCTTAACTCGCTCATTACTCTTGCCGACCAGAGCGGAAGGCATTATTTCGAGAGATGGGAGCTTCTCAATTCATATTCCGGATGCATGTTGGGCAATCCTGCCGTCTCTGTTCTCGCTGACGCATGGGCTAAGGGAATCAGAGACTACGACATCAGTAAGGCATATGAATATGCTAAGAACTCCTCCAAGAACACCGGCAACGGCAGTCTGGGTTATTCCCCGGGCAATCTGTGTCTGTCCCACACGCTCGAGTATGCTTACACCGACTGGTGTACAGGACGGCTTGCGGAGATGCTCGGCAAGGATGAGGATGCCGCGCTGTATTATCACAAGGGACAAGCCTATCGTAATATCTTTGACAAGAAGAAGGGATGGTTCCGCCCTAAGGATGAGAAAGGCAACTGGCTGCCATGGCCAAAGGAAGGAAGGTTGAAGGAGTGGTACGGATGCATGGAATGCAATCCGCTCCAGCAAGGATGGTTCGTTCCCCATGATGTCAAGGGTATGGTAGAACTCATGGGTGGAAAGAAGAAAGTCATTGCAGACCTCGACTGGATGTTCGGAAATACGCCGCAGGACATGTTCTGGAATATGTATTATAATCACGCCAACGAGCCTGTGCATTTCGTTCCTTACCTGTATAACCGTTTGGGAGCCGGATGGAAAACGCAATATCACACCCGTTACATATGCCGTAACGCATATGAGAACAAGGTGGAAGGTCTGCGCGGCAACGAGGATGTGGGACAGATGTCGGCATGGTATGTCCTTTCCGCAATAGGCATACACCAGTATTGTCCGGGCGACACGCGCTTTGAGATTACGTCACCTGTCTTCCGCCGCGCCACGATTCACTTGCAGAACGGAAAGACCTTTACCGTAAACGCTCCGGCAAACAGCGACAGGAATATATATATCCGGAAGGCGTCTCTCAACGGAAAGAACATTCCTCTGCATCTTGATTACAAGGATATTGTGGGTGGAGGCGTTCTCCAGCTCGAGATGGGAGCCGAGCCTGAAAAATAACTGAGACAAACCGAGACGGCGGAAGAGAACGTTTCGGCATTCAGGTTCACGTCGTGAATCTTATACAACGCAAACCCGTAAGATGCCTTTTCCATTCTTCCTGCCGTCAGATAACCGTAAAATGATCCGTCAGATAACGGTAATATAATAATGTGTGAAATAAAAGTCCAATATAATTATATGAAAACAAAATCCATTCTTATTGCGTTGCTTGTGCTCATGTTTACTTCTGTGCAAGCTCAGATAAACCGTTTCTCACTCAACAGTGAGGACGGCAATGTTGTCTGGAAGATTTTCCCGCAGGCTGAGACACCAATGTCGGGAGAGAAGCTGTCCTCGGGAAACACTGTGAAGAATGCGGTGACAGGAATTGTCCCCGGAACCGTATTCGCCTCATATGTCCGGGCTGGCAAGGAACCGTGTCCCGAATATGGCGACAATATATATAAGGTGGATGAGGCTCTTTACAACCGTCCGTTCTGGTACATTACGTCTTTCAGGCTTCCCGAAAAGCCTGCGGCAGGTCAGCATGTGTGGCTCTGCTTTGAGAACACCAACAAGTTTGCTGATTTCTGGTTTAACGGTCATAAGCTGTCGGGCACGGTCTCGTCAGTGAAGGACGTGAAAGGACATATGATGCGTTCGCGTTTTGATATCACAGACTTTTACAGAAATGACGGTGACAATCATATAGCCGTACTTATTTATGACCCCGACGAGAAAAAGACACGTACTGGAAAGGACCTCTATGGGGTGGTGTGCAGCCCCTCATATCTTGCCGGTGCGGGATGGGACTGGATGCCATATGTGCCCGGACGCGAGGCTGGCATCACCGGCAAGGCTTCCGTTGAGGTGACGGGCGCAGCCAAGATGATAGACCCTTGGATGAGAAGTTATCTGCCTTCACTCGACAGGGCTGAGCTGAAGCTTGCTTCGGGAATAGCCAACTATTCAGGCATGCCTCAGACTGTTACGGTTAAGGGTGTCATCACGCCGGGCGACATCACCTTCACAAAGAGTGTCAGGGTGGAGAGCGGCGACACCGCAATCATCAACATCAGTAAGGCTGACTGTATCGGCTTCGTCGTAGACAATCCCCGTCTGTGGTGGCCCAACGGATATGGCAAGCCCGACCTTTACACCTGTAAGTTGCAGGCGTTCACCGACGGGAAAATGAGCGATGAGCGCAGCATACGGTTCGGCATCAAGAAAAATGAATATCGTATAGAGACGAATGCCGTGGGCTATCCGGTGCTGAACATTTATGTCAACGGACAGCGCATATATGTCAAGGGAGGCAACTGGGGCATGAGCGAGTATCTGCTGCGATGTCACAATGAAGACTACCGCAAATGGATACGCTTGCATCAGGACCTCAATTATAATATGATTCGACTTTGGACAGGATGTGTTACGGACGAGGAGTTCTATGATTACTGTGACGAATCGGGCATTATGGTGTGGGATGACTTCTGGCTTTATGTTGCCTGGAATGATGTGGCAGACCATGATGCGTTCAAGGCAAACGCGCGCGACAAGGTGCGCCGCCTGCGAAACCATCCTTCTATCACTGTTTGGTGCGGTGCCAACGAGACGCACCCTGTAGCCGACATCGACCAGGCTTTGCGCATGATTGTTATGGAAGAAGACGGCAACGACCGTCTTTACAAGTCATGTTCCAATCAGGACGCCTTGTCGGGAAGCGGTTGGTGGAAAGACCTTCCGCCCAGACATCACTTCGAGACTTCAGCAAGCAATCTGGCGTTCAACAAGCCGTCTTACCCTTATGGCTCAGACCATGGCTACGGATTCAGGACGGAAATAGGCATGGCTACTTTCCCGCAGTATGAAAGCGTCGTACGTTTCATTCCGAAAGAAGAGCAATGGCCGTTGCCTGACGACGAGCGGCTGAAAAACGACGATGACAATGTGTGGAACCGTCACTTCTTCGGCAAGGAAGCCTCCAATGCCGACCCTGTCAGCTACAAGAAGAACGTGAACGACCGCTACGGTGAGGCAACCTCCTTGGAAGACTTTTGCGAGAAAGCCCAACTCGTCAACATAGAGGACATGAAGGGCATGTATGAGGCTTGGCAGGACAAGATGTGGAATGACGCTTCAGGGCTGCTGATATGGATGAGTCATCCGGCTTATCCGTCATTCGTATGGCAGACCTACGATTATTACGGCAACCCTACAGGATGCTACTGGGGTGCGCGCAAGGCTTGCGAGCCTCTGCACGTGCAGTGGAACTGTCTGGACAATAGTGTGAAAGTGGTGAACACGACGGCATCCGACCTTAATGACGCACGTGTGACAGCCACGGTATATGACCTCAAAGGCAATATTATCCATACGCAGAACGCTGTTGCGGGCTGCAAGGCAAGCGACATCTCTGAGGCTATGACGCTCACGCCTTCGGCGGACGGCTTGCAGTTCATCCGCCTCTGTCTGAAAGATGCCGGTGGCAGACTTGTTTCCGAGAACTTCTACTGGCACAACGGCAAGGAATATCTGGCGTATGAGGAACTCGCAGACATGCCGGAGGCGGCTCTGAAGGCACGTCTCGTCAGCCGTGACGGCAGCAAAGCCACGTTCGAGTTGATAAACAAAAGCAAGCATGTAAGTTTCGCCAACCGCCTGCGGCTTGTTGAAGGCAAAAAGAAAGAATCGGTTCTTCCCGTCATATGGAGCGACAATTATGTCACACTGATGCCTGGCGAGAAGAAGGTCATCACGATAGAAATGCCTGACAACACAGGTAAGGTGAGACTCCTGTGTAAGCAATATCATCACAAGGAAAACAAAGTGCTCGATATTTAAAAACGAAAACAACTGTGAGTCTGAGACATATATTGCTCTGCCTTTCCATCGTTCCGTTGGCGTTCCATGCGCAGGGACTCAGGACAGGCGATTTGAAATGTGAGAATCTCTACGACCCGTTGGGCATAGACAACACCGCTCCCCACTTCAGCTGGAAGAATTATTCCCCACGCAACAATGCAAGGCAGACGGCATGGGAGATACAGGTGGGGACTGACAGTGTGAAAGTGTCACGGGGAGAGGCTGACTTGTGGAACTCCGGAAAACGGCGTTCTGCCGAAAGTGTCATGGTGGGTTATGAGGGCAGGACGCTCCGTTCTGGCATGTTGTGTTTCTGGCGCGTGCGTACATGGGACGAACGTTCCAAAGCGTCCTCATGGAGCGACATCCATCGCTTCAGCGTCGGATTGCTGACGGACAAGGACTTTCCCGGAGAATATATCGGCTTGGACAAGTCTGCCGGTGACGTCACCGCCCCCATACTGCGGAAGCGTTTCAAGCTCCGTGGACGCCATCGCGTCTTCATCCATGTCAACTCTCTGGGTTATCATGAGGTAAGGGTCAACGGCAGGAAAGTGGGTGACGCGGTGTTGGCTCCGGCTGTGTCACAACTCGACAAACGCTCGCATATCGTCACTTACGACATCACTCCATATTCACGTGAGGGCGACAACGAGGTGGAGATATGGCTCGGAAAAGGGTGGTATCGTGAGAATCTGTTTCATGCGGAATACGAAGGTCCTTTGGTCAAGGCTGCCGTCATGCGGCAAAATGGCGCCGGATGGCAGTCTGTGGCGGTTACTGACTCTTCATGGGAGGGCACGCCAAGCGGATATCATGACTTCGGCACATGGCAGGCACTGCAGTTCGGAGGGGAGCGCGTCGATGCCCGCATCCTTCACAATAGCGGCAGACATTGGACAAAGGCTCATGTGGTGAGTGTGGCCAACAAGACGGCGACGCCGCAGATGACAGAGGTCAACAGGGTAATAGACACCCTGAAGCCGGTAAGCATAACGGCATATGACGGCGGATGGCTCGTTGACTTCGGGCGCGACATCACAGGGTGGTTGCGGCTGGAAATGCCCGATGTGCCAGGTGATGTGACAGTCAGGATGGAGTATGGCGACTGGATTGACACCACCGGAGTGTTCACTCCTCAGGGAGAATATGACGAATATATTACGGCGGGTGACGGCAAGGACGTGTTCTGCAACAAGTTCCACCATCATGCGTTCCGCTATGTTCTCGTCAAGAACATCCGGCAGCCGCGCGCGGAGGACCTGACGGCATTGCAGATTTCAGGCGATTATTCGGAGACGGTCAGGTTCGAATGCTCCGACGATGACATAAACAGCATATATCAGATGATAAGCCGCACAATGCGTTGTCTGACATTCAGCGGATATATGGTGGACTGTCCGCATCTCGAGAGAATGGGGTATGGAGGTGACGGAAACTCGTCGACCATGACCGTACAGACGTTGTGCGACGTGGCTCCTGTATATTACAACTGGCTCACGGCATGGGGCGACGCCATGGCTGCTGACGGAGACCTCCCGTATGTCGCGCCCGCAGGTGGCGGAGGCGGCGGTCCTTACTGGAACTCTTTCATCATAAAGGCACCTCTGCGTACCTATCTCAATTATGGTGACCGGCGTATGCTTGTGAAGCTTTACGGTCAGATGAAAAGGTGGCTTGGCTTTGTGGGCAGACACGTAAAGGACGGACTGCTCCAGCCTTGGGCTGACACCGACCGCAGGATGTGGTTCCTCGGTGACTGGCTGGCACCCAAAGGGGTCGACGTGGGCGGAGACTCACAGCTGCTCACGGGCAACTGCGTCCTCAGCGACTGTCTCAACAGCATGTCGCATATCGCTGATATATTGGGAGAGAAAAGCGATGCCGGACTGTTTGCCGCGCAGAGAGATTCCCTGAACAGGAAAATACACGCACGCTTTTATCATCCTGCCGACAGCACCTATGCCACCGGCTCACCCCTCGACATGAGCTATCCCATGCTGACAGGCGTCGTGCCCGACTCCCTTCGCAGTGCTGTCACAGCAAGGCTTCTTGCTCTTTCACGGGGCAAATACAAGTCGCACATAGCCGCCGGACTTGTCGGAACCTACATCTTCACGCAGTGGGCTGTAGACAACGGAGAGTGCCAGCTGATGTACGACATATTGAAGAAACGCTCCTATCCCGGCTATCTCTATATGATAGACCACGGAGCTACAACCACATGGGAATACTGGAGCGGCGAGCGCAGCCACATACACAACTGTTACAACGGCGTCGGCATATGGTTCACCCAAGCGCTCGGAGGCATTGTCCCTGACATTAGCCGTCCGGGCTACCGTCATGTCCTCATCAGTCCTCAGAAGCCGGACGGCATTGATTGGGTTTCAGTAGACAAGGAGACTCCTTACGGAACAATACGTGTAAGCTGGCACGGCGCACGGCTGTCGGTGGAAATACCGGTAGGCGTGACCGCTACGGTCGTCTGGCAGGGCAGGCGGCATGAGGATGTCGGGTCAGGGAAATGGACTTTTTTATAAAACAGGCTTCGCCCGGCAATCTGAGAGCGCGCTCTCATTGCACTCACTTGCACTGTTTTTTAATAAAGCAAACATAAACATACAATATGATGTATAAAATAAAAGTACTTATCGCAATGCTGCTGTCTGTGCCTGCAATGGCTGTGGCGCAGAAACAGCCTGATCTGGTGCGGTATGCCAACACGCTGCAAGGCACCGACTCAAACTTCGGACTCAGCCACGGCAACACCTTCCCGGCTACTGCCATGCCATATGGCGTGCATGTGTGGACTCCTCAGACCAACGTGAACGGCGAGGGCTTCAAATATCTGTATTCGCACGACAGAATACGCGGCTTCGGACAGAGCCACCAGTGCTCGCCATGGGTGAGCGACTATGCCGTGTACACGTTCATGCCGGAGACGGGCAGGCTCGTGGTAAACGAGAACGACCGCGCCTCAAAGTTCAGTCACGACAACGAGGTGGGACGTCCGCATTATTATAAGGTGACGTTCGACAATGGCATAACCACCGAGATGGCTCCCACCGACCGGGGCGTGCATCTGCGTTTCTCTTACCCCAAGGGGCAGGACGCATTTCTTGTGATAGACGGCTACACCGACACCAGCGAGGTGAAGATAGACGCAAAGAGGCGTCAGATACGCGGATGGGTGCGCAACCATCGCTTTGTGAACCATCCTGAGAACTTCCGCTGCTACTTTGTGGTGCAGTTCGACCGGGCTTTTGCCGACTACGGCACGTGGGAGAACCAGAACAACCGTACCTTCAGCCGCCAGACCTACGCCAAGGGCAAGGGCGCGGGTGTGTACATCAAGTTCCGTCCCGGCAGCAAGGTGCAGGCAAAGGCAGCGTCGTCTTACATAAGCTACGCTCAGGCGGAGCTTAACCTTGAGCGCGAGCTCGGAGGCGACCGCTCGCTCGAGGCGACAAAGGCGCGCGGCTTCAAGGTGTGGAACAATCTGTTCAACCGTGTGCGCGTGGAGGGCGGCACCGATGAGGACATGCGCACCTTCTATTCGTGTCTGTTCCGCGCCAACCTGTTCTCGCGCCGTTTTTACGACCTTGACAGGGAGGGCAAACCATATTATTACAGCCCGTACGACGGCAAGATACACCACGGATATATGTATACCGACAACGGTTTTTGGGATACCTTCCGCTCGCAGTTCCCTCTTACCAACATTCTGCACCCCACTCAGCAGGGACGCTACATGCAGGCTATGCTCAACGTGCAGCAGAAGGAGCTGGGATGGTTTCCCGCATGGTCGTGCCCCGGAGAGACGGGAGGCATGCTGGGCAACCACGCCATATCGCTCTTTGCAGACGCTTTTGCCAAGGGCATACGCACGGTGCCTGTAGACTCCGTGCTCAAGGGCTATGCCCACGAGGCTTTCAACAAGGGTCCGATGGGCGGTGCCAACGGCCGTGCGGGATGGCATGAGTACTACACTCTGGGATATGTGTCGTTCCCGGAGTCGCACGGATCGGTTTCGCAGACGCTTGAGTATGCGTATGATGACTGGTGCGCCTACACCTTGGCAAGGCAGACAGGCAACAGGTTCTATGAACAGGTGTTTGCCCGCACGCTGTACAACTACCGCAACCTGTGGGACTCCGCCACCGGATTCTTCCGGGGCAGAGGCAAGGACGGCAAGTTCCTTGAGCCGTTCGACCCGCTGGCATGGGGCGGTCCTTACACCGAGGGCAATGCCTGGCACTACATATGGTCGGTGTTCCACGATGTGCAGGGACTCATAAACCTGTATGGCTCCGACGCCGCATTCGTGGAGAAGATGGACTCCGTGTTCTCGCAGCCGGCGACGGTGCGTCCGGGTTGGTATGGCGGCAAGATACACGAGATGGTGGAGATGGAGGAGGCGCGCATGGGACAGTATGCCCACGGCAACCAGCCCATACAGCACATGCCTTACCTGTACAGCTATGCGGGACAGCCGTGGAAGACGCAATACTGGGTGCGCCAGATCATGAGACGCCTGTACAACAGCACTCCCGACGGTTTCCCCGGCGACGAGGATCAGGGCGGCATGTCGTCGTGGTATGTGCTCAGCGCCCTCGGTCTCTACGCGGTTACGCCCGGCACCGACCAGTATGTGATAGGCTCACCCCTCTTCCGTAAGGCTACCATCACGATGGAGGACGGCAGCAAGTTCGTAATAGAGGCGGAAGGCAACAGTGCCGACAACGTGTATATACAGAGCGGCATGCTCAACGGACGCCCGCTTGACAAGAACTACATCACCTACGGGGACATCGCCCGCGGCGGAACGCTGAAGTTTGTTATGGGCGCACAGCCCAACAGAACCCGCAACACCGGCAAGGACGCCGCGCCCTATTCGCTTTCGGCTCCGCTATGACAGGCGGTGAGGGGATGAAGAAGATGCCTGTCAAGTAAAAACAATGACGGCGTCCGCCCGGTGGAGACGCAAGATCTTGCTATAATAATATGGATTTTCCATCAATATTTAATAATGGCGCGAGCCCAGTAGAGACGCAAAATGATATAATGTGTCAAAGAAACAAGCATACTTGCATACGCATGCATTAATAATGTGCATAATTATTCATCCCTGCCAATCCTCAACTCCGCGAGAGCGTCCTACAGCCGACGGCATAGGCTCACGGAGGCAAATACGCGACTTATGCGCTATTCGCATATATATCTGACAGTCAGCGACATATACTCACATATGGGACGGACGGGACATTCCCTTCATGCCGGAAAGGCTTTTCGGGAACGCGGAACGGGCTTTTTGATGTGATGGGAGGGCGTGTTCCGGCATGCATGAAAGGTGTTTTGGAAAGCCGGAACGGGCTTTTCCGCGCGACAGAAACGGCAGGCGCAAGGTCTGAACGAATCCATATTCGTTTTTTATACACCATAAATACCTTCGCGCTTCCTGTTTTCCGATTTTATTATGTAAAGATTTTTTACTGCCTGAACTGCATATCCATGCATTCCGGTATCCTCCGCGCATTTTCCATCCCCTCCTTCCCTCCTCAACGTCGTCCCCCCAGTAGAGACGCAAAATCTTGCGTCTCACAAGCAGGGATTGCGCTATTTATCATGTATATAATTACTTCCAATATTTGCACCACTTCCTTGTGAGACGCAAGATTTTGCTATAATAATATGGATTTTCCACCAATATAAAATAATGGCGCGAGCCCAGTAGAGACGCAAAATCTTGCGTCTCCCGTCCTTGACAGTTCAATTGATGTTGCTTGTAATTACTCTCCATATCTTCATTCAATGTGTCTCACGAGCAATCCATTGCAATATACGCATGCGATAATCCAATGACAATATTTGCACTCCTCCCTTGTGAGACGCAAAATCTTGCGTCTCTACTTTTGCTGGCAGCGCATATAATCCCCGATTTCCTCCTTATTCACCCGACGGCGTCCGCCATGTCTGTGCATTGATATATCCGGAAAGAGATGTATTCTTCCCAATGAATGATTTAAGAAGTGTTTGAAATACAGTCAGAACGCTTTGGTATGTTTGTTCTGAAGACTGGTATATACGTTACATCCATGATGCTTTTGATTCAAAATTGGGTTTTTAGGGTTCAATTTTTATATATGTTTTACCGTAATAGGGCTACATTTGCAGCGATAACAAGCCTAAGTTTATGACAATGGACTATACAGAATTTTATAAAACCTGCTATCTGCGGATTCACGCATTTGCACAAGGTCGCGTCAGCGTCGGGGCTGCCGGTGATGAGGTTCGGGAACGGACGGACATCCCGATGGGGCGTGCTAAGCTGCGGGTACATATGTTCATGACTGTCAGGAACGGTTGTCGGCTGGCGGATGCGTGTGGCTCCGAACATCGCGCGTGGCGTGTCTGTCGCCCCGGTTTGTTGAATATGGAAAAATGAATAGCACTGTTTTCTCATAAAACAAATAACATATATATAAATGATATGATAAGACAAATAGTGACAATGGCTCTTGCCCTGTGCGTGGGGACCTTACATACAGCCGCACAACAGGTGACACCCTTCAAGGCGGGCGACCGTGTGGCGTTTGTGGGCAACAGCATAACAGACGGCGGACACTATCATTCGTACATCTGGCTATACTACATGACGCACTTCCCCAACGAGCGTATGTGGATGGCAAACTGCGGCATTGGCGGTGACGAATGCTCAAACATTCTGGCGCGTCTTGACGACGACGTGTTCCTCAAACGTCCGAATGTGCTCACACTCTCGTTCGGCATGAACGACAGCGGCTATTTCGAATACAACGGCGACAACCCGGAGAAGTTCGCCGACAGTAAGGTGGCGAACAGCCGCAAGTATTTCCTTGAGATAGAGAAGCGTCTGAAGGAGGCTACGGACATACGCAAGGTCATGATAGGCACGTCGCCCTACGACCAGACATCCACATTCAACGACAACGTGTTCAGGAAAAAGAACGATGCCATCCGCCGCATAATAGCGTTTCAGGACTCAGCCGCAAGGGCTGACCACTGGGAGTTTGTTGACTTCAACGCACCGATGCTCAGAATCAACGAAGAGCAGCAGGCGAAGGACCCCACGTTCACAATCTGCGGCAACGACCGCGTGCATCCAGACAACGACGGGCACATGGTCATGGCGTACATCTTCCTCAAGGCTCAGGGAATGGTGGGCAAGCCGGTGGCAGACGTGCAGATAGACGCGCGCTCAAAGAAGGTGGTAAGGAGCGTGAACTGCACCGTGAGCGACTTGACGGCAGGCAGGAGAGAACTGTCGTTCAGCTATCTGGCGGAGTCGCTGCCTTATCCGCTGGACACCATCGCGCACGGATGGGGATTCAAGCGTCCGCAGGCGCAGGCGGTGAAGATGGTGCCGTCGCTGGTCAGGGACATAAGCAACGAGCAGCTCAAGATTACGGGACTCAAGGGCAACTACCGTCTTACCATAGACGGGGTGGTCATAGACACCATTCCGGCACAGCGTCTGGCACAGGGCGTGAACCTTGCCGAATACCGCCACACACCGCAATACCAGCAGGCGTGCGCCGTGATGGCACTCAATGAGGACCGCTGGGAGCTGGAGCGCAAGTTCCGCGACTACGGCTGGCTGCAATACGACTTCTTCATGAAGAAAGGTCTGCTCCATGCCAACGACGAGCATGCGGCGCGCGTGTTCCGCGACGGTGAGACGAAGGACGGATGGGTGGCTGCGCGCCGCGACATCTACGACAAGATGATACACAAGGATGTGCGCGACGCCTATACAGCCATGATGGATCTTCTGGTAGACAAGATATACAGCATAAACAAGCCCGTCACACGCCGCTTTGTGCTTACGGCAGTAAAGTAAGGTGGCTGCGGACAGGTGTCTGTGACGTGCCGGGCGACGGTGCTTTGTCAAATAAGTTCGAATATAAACGACAGTGAACTATGGTTAGAATAAAAATGTTAAGATTGTTGTGTGTGCTCCTTCTGCTGTCCGCCGGCAGGGCTTTCGCCGGAAAGGTGGACACGCTGAAGCTGCACAGCGACGTGATGAACCGCGACATACCTGTGGTGGTGATTACACCTGAAAGGAAAGGTGCCGCCAAGGATGTGCGCTATCCGGTGGTCTATCTGCTGCACGGAGCCTACGGCAACGAGCGTTCGTGGCTGGAGATAAAGCCGCAGCTGCCCGACATAGCCGACGAGAAGGGCATGATATTCGTGTCGATGGCGGCTCTCAATTCATGGTATTTTGACAGTCCTGTCCTTAAGGATTTCCAGTATGAGACATTCTACACCCGCACGCTCGTGCCTTGGGTGGACGCACATTACAACACGGTGCCCTCGCGCGATGGACGTGCCATTACCGGTCTGAGCATGGGCGGACACGGTGCGCTGTTCCTCGCCATGCGCCACAAGGACATGTTCGGAGCCTGCGGCAGCATGAGCGGCGGAGTGGACATAAGACCGTTCCCGCAGAACTGGAACATTCCGGATGTGCTGGGCGAGATGTCCGCCAACAAGCAGTCGTGGGACGAGCACACTGTCGTGGGGCAGCTGGGGCGCATAAAGAACGGTGATTTGCGGATAACGTTCGACTGCGGCGAGTCTGACTTCTTCCTTGAGGTGAACAAAGACTTGCACAAACGCCTGCTCGGGCTTGGCATCGACCACGACTTCATCACCCGTCCCGGCGGACACACAAGCCAGTATTGGGCGAACTCCATCGACTATCATCTCCTCTTCTTCGAGAAGTTCTTCCGCCAGAGCGGCACGTTCGTGGAAATGCAATGGCGTGCGGCGAAAGGTAAACGGTAAATACCTGAAGAGCACAGTGGATGGGAATTGACGTGTGAACCGCCCCGTAACACGTAATATAAAGCTTGTGCGTATGAAATGACAGCATGAAATGACAGCGTGACACATCTTAGATGGATGTCGGTGCTATAACATAAACGGCTATTAAACAACCCCTGACAAATTATATACTACATACGTATTTCATGCTGCTGCCAGACAGACTGCTTCTCGCTTTTGCCTAATAAGTGTCGGATGACACCGGACAAATGAGAGAAACGGGATGACGACAGCGGTGTGGAAAAGATATGACGAGCCTATAGTCAGATGAAAAGTATATTAGGCAATCTGATGATATATATATGTCTTATTATATAAGATGATATACTTTTAAGTCATTTTGCATAATGGACAAACTGAATTATGATGTATTCGAATAATAAGTAATAAAATCTAAATTAAACACAATCTATATGAGGAAAAATATTCTTCCTATGGCAGTAATGGTCTTGCTGGCTATGGTATCCTGTCAAGACAGTTTTCTTGACCAGACAGCTACAACTGACTTGAATGAGGAGACTGTTTTCGCAGACAGCGCATATGCGGCGGGATTTCTTACCCAGATTTACAGCAGTATTGGCTTTGATGTGGACATCAACAGATTCAATCCCGGTGGTTTGCAGGTGGCATGTGACGAGGCGGAACCACGCCAGCAGTCAACATCCTCAACCGGTCTTGCCTTTGCCACAGGCACTGTAAATCCGGTGACGGTGACAAATGATGTGTGGGCGACATGCTATGCGAACATCCGTCGCTGCAACAAGTTTATGGCAAATATTGACAAAGCGCCGATGGGTGTGAATATCAGGCGTCAATATAAGGATGAAGCGCGCTTTCTCCGCGCCTGGTATTATTACATCCTGCTGCGTCACTACGGAGGGATTCCCATTATAGGGGATACATGCTACAAGGCAAACGACAAGGTTAAGGCAACACGTGACACTTATGAGACCTGTGTCAATTATGTTGTAAATGAGTGCAAGGCTATCCTTGATGACGGTGCGTTGCTTCCACGTTTTTCAGGACGGAGCAACGGCAGAATAAGTGCCGCAGCCTGCCATGCCCTGATAATGCGCGCTTGTCTTGACGCTGCAAGTCCGCTCCATAACGGCAGCGGATTCGGTACAGACGGTACAAGAGCACTCCTCGGTTATCCTGTTTATGATAAGGAGCGTTGGAGAACGGCATACGATGCCGCCCGCGCCGCAATGACAATGAGGGGTGACTACCGTCTTTTCGAATACCATTACTGCTATGACTTCCCCAAGGCTGGAGATGAAAAAGGCTGGGGCTTCTATGCCGTTCAGGTGGCGGGAGAGTATGTCACCAAATGTACAAGCTACGGAGATTTCACTTATCCATACGGTCCTTATCAGGAAATAATCTTGCAGCGGAAGCTTCCGCTCAGCACCACGACGAACAGGTATCTTGATCCGCCTTCGGCTGGCGGTGACGGTTCCGGCGGATATGCCTATTCGGACATAGCAGATGCATTCCCGATGATTGACGGTAAGCCTGTCGGTGAGAGTAAATATACTTACAATCCTTTGATTCCGGTGACTAACCGCGATCCGCGATTCGCCAATACAATCATCTACAATGGTCTGAGTATATATAATCAAGGAAACTATAAACCTGTGTATACATATCAGGGCATGGATGAGACGCAAGACGCTATTCACTCGGGAACTCCTACCGGTTACTACACACGTAAGATGATGTCGCGCGGTGCAAGCGGCAACTGGTGGATTGACCCCATCCAGTCACATCCCCTGATACGGTTCGCTGAAGTGATGCTGGCTTATGCGGAGTGTTGCAATGAATATTTCGGTCCGGACTTTTCCGAAGATTTAGGCAACGGCATCATGGGAGGTCCGTACGAGATGCTCAAGCTTATCAGGAGGCGCGCGGGCATAGAAGCCGGTAAAGATGGTATGTACGGACTTAAACCGAATATGACACAAGAAGAGATGCGTGAAGCCATTCAAAACGAACGTCGCATAGAACTTGCCTTCGAAGGTTTCCGCTTCTTTGATGTACGCCGTTGGATGATTGCCGACAAGACAGAGAACAAAACCATGCATGGCTTTGAGATAACCCGCACCAAGGATGGTTATTCAGGCAAGACCATTGATGTGCGCAAACATGTCTTCCGGAAAGCCGAGTACTTCTGGCCTATTCCCTATACGGAGATTGTCAAGAATCCGGAACTCGTACAAAATCCTTATTACGATTAATGATGAAAACCTCTGCTGATATTCAGCGGATACCAATAAATAAAAAACATACATATGAATGTAAAAAACTTTATAGGAAACCTCGCATGTATCTTTACTGTGGCTTTCATGGTAGGATGCAGTGCCTTTAATGATGACAGCGACCCGTATGGAGTCGGTGAGGCGACAAAGGACATCAGCGGAGTATGGAAACTTATTTCTGTATCCAGAAACGACATAGACATTACAAATGAGATGGATTTCACACAGTTCACCCTGAACATCAATCCTGATGGAACATACCATATTGACAATTATCTTCCATTTGTGGTTGAGAAGGATGGCAGTTGGAGTGTTGACAACGCCCGTTATCCGTTTCATCTCTCGTTTATGGAAAACGGTGCAACAGACAGTACTACCATTGACATAAACTATCCTATTACAGACGGTCGACGGTCAATGATTGTAAGTCTGTCACCGGGTTGTGGAAACAACACTTACACTTATACACTGCAACGTGAATCAAATAGCATAACAAACAATAAATAAATGCCATGAATAGAATCTTTCAAAAAAAGCGGACGATGCCAGCCTTTGTCGCATTGATGGCTGTGTTGCTTATTGTGTCATGCGGTATGTTTATCGACGGATACAACATCGCACAGATTGACGAGAATGGCAAAGAGGTGTATTACGCTTACGCCGGACAGAATATGGAATTTTCGGTAAACGGTCATTTGGAATGTAACACACAGGATAACAACGGTGTTACAGGCAACCTTGTGTTCGCCATGCTTGTGCCAAAAGACTGGAATTTCGCAGACAATGCGGTGGTGACATATAAAAACGATTTAGCTGATAATCCGGACGAGCTTCTTGCTATGGAATTAATGCCTTCCACTTCTCTGCCCAAGAATGGAGGGGGAAAGACGTGGCAGCAATGCCTGCAGAACCGTTATGGAGTGGGACCGAACGTGTTGGAAGATATGGAGTGGGTGGTTTTCCAGACTGCCAGAAAATGGACCATTCTCAACAACCAGACCCCAAAGTACACCATATACATCAAAGCAAAAGCCGGCAGAAAGAACTTGCGTTGCAAACTGGGATTCTTCGTTGATGATACCGATGATGGATTCTCTACCGACGACCGTCGCTACAAATGCCTGTTTGCAAACGAGTGTTTCGAGATAGTAGGCGGACAGGGTATGACCATTGATTTCTGCAACAAGCATTATAACAAGGTCACTCCGCTTACAGCACTGCAGAACGACCTCCTTACAGTGAGCTATGAGGGTGACATCGCGACGAACGGACTTAACGCTTATAATGAAATATATCTTAAAGGGGAAGCTATCACAAAAAGCGGTCGTATATTCAGAGTCAACAGGCGTGACGGTACGACTCTGATGAAGCGCGTCGGCACACTGGGCAAGACTTACACAAAGACTTTCTGGCCGGTCAGCTTTTTCGGCATACCGTCTGATGAGGAAATAGAATCATTCAACTATTGGTTTACCAATGCCGACGGTACAGAAACAATAACACAGTCGGATGACGACAATGTCCAAAATGGCACACCTCTGCCGGATACGAAGGAGCCTTTCAACTTCAGGTTCAACTGTGATTAACTTAAATGAGAACGACAATGAAAATGAATCATTATATTATAGCCATTGCGATGGTTGCACTGTCCATGCAGTCAGCATTGGCGCAGACTGCAGAGCATGGCAGGATACTGGTCTATGACGAGAACAATCAGCCTGTTCCTGGAGTTGTGGTCAGCATTAAAGGGCAGAACAAGACCGCCACGACTGACGCAGACGGGGCATTCGCGCTTGATTACGGTGATGACGATGTTCTCACCTTCAGCCATGTAGGTTACCTATATAAAGAGAATCGTGTGAAAGTAAAAGCAGGCAAAGACTACATCGTTTGTCTGAAAGACCGCTTTATGGATGAGCTTGCCGGCTATACAAACCATTTTAGTGAGTACCAGAGTGCCGATGACAATCTTGGTGCTGTGAGCACTGTAATGGGACGAGACCTGCAAAAGTATCTTTCCACCGACATTATCACCGGCCTGCAAGGACGCATGGCAGGATTCAACATCTCCCAGTATCGCGGCTTCGACCTGCAACGTACAAGCGTTAATACAAAAGGTGACCTCATCGGTAACCGTCCTGCCAGCTATGGACAGATGCCTTTTAGCGATAACACCCGCTTCACTTTAGGTGCACGTGGCTTGGCTCCTGTTGTCATTGTGGACGGTGTGGAGCGTGAATTCTTTGCTCTGGATCCTGAGAACATCGAATCTGTAACTTTAGAGAAAGACGCTTTGTCTTCTTTGTTTCTTGGAATGAAGAGTTCCCGCGGTGCGCTTGTCATCACAACAAAAAATCCTACGAATGGCAAGCTCCATTTCAGTTTTACCGGTAAAAACGGCGTTCATAGCAACATAAAGACTCCCAAACCACTTAACGCGCAGGAATATTCATGGCTTCTTAATGAAGCTCTCTCTAATGATGGAAGTAAGACAATATATTCTTCTGATGACTTCCGAGCATTTGGTGATGGTAGCCGGCCTTATATGAATCCGAATGTCAACTGGTATGACGAACTTCTGAAGAAGAATGCGCTTTCACAGTCGTACAATCTCAACGTTTCTGGTGGTGGCAAAGCAGCGCAGTTCATCGTGTCTTTGGGTTATAATAACGAGAACGGACTTTTTCGTGAAGGCAGACAGAATGACTACGATACAAACTTTAAAGTAGACCGATACATGATTTCATCGAAGATAAATGTAAACATCACCCGTGATTTTACAGCTTCGCTCGATGCCGTCGCCCGTGTCATAAAAGGAAACCAGCCGGGAGGAAACGGGTCTGGTTACAGTGACCTGCTTCTTGACATATATCAGACTCCTAACAATGCCTATCCTATTTTAAACCCCAACGGCACATATGGTGGAAATGCATCGTTCACCAATAACCTTGAGGCTAAATCTATGGATTCCGGATATATGACAGATAATACACGGGATATCTTTGCCGTGTTACGGATGAAATATGACTTCAACCGGTTGGTTAAAGGACTGTCCGTACGTTTCACAGGCAGTGTTGCAAACCAAAACAGGACTGCTGTCATCCGTACCAAGCAAAATCCTGTATACCGGTACTCGGTAAATCAGGACGGTAAGGAAACGTATACTCTATACGGAAAGTCTGAGTCGCAGAGCAATAATTTCCGTCAGGTAGGGACTTATCAGAAATTGTATGGTCAGTTGGCTGTAGATTACCAACGTCAATGGGGACCTCATGACTTCAAGGCAAGTCTGCTTGGAGATACACGTCATGAGGTTGTGCAGTACGATCTTCCGATGATTCCCAGCAATGTCATGGAGAATGTAAAGTACAATTATGCTAAACGTTACTTTGCCGAGTTTGCTCTTATTCAGAGTTACTTTAACCGCTATGCTCCAGGCAAACGCTGGGGAGATTTCTGGGCTGCCGGAATAGGATGGAATATAACTAACGAGAATTTTATGAAAGATGTTAGCTGGCTTGACAACCTTAAATTCCGCACAACGTATGGTTATACAGGCAATGGAATCGACAACTCAGGTTACTATAGATATCGTGAGACTTTCCAACAGAATGCCACCACGAGCTATCCTCAGGGTACATCTATGAGCAATGGTATTTTTACCATTGAGGTGACGCCTGTGGCAAACCCTTTCATCACATGGGAAAAAGCACACAAATTGAATATCGGCATCGATTTTTCAATGTTCGGCCGCAGACTTAGCGGAACTGTGGATTTCTATAACAACAACTTTTCCGACGTGCTCCAGACTCGCGGTAAGAGCATAGCCCTTCTTGGTGCTTCTTATCCTACAGAGAACATCGGAAAACAGCGCCGCAGCGGTATTGAGATAGAACTCGGATGGCAGGATCATATAGGCGCGCTTAACTATTATGTTAATGGTAACTGGACTTTGGAGAAAACCAAGATGATTTACATGGACGAGCAACTCACTCCGTTCGCCTATCAGCGTCTCACAGGACGTCCGCTCGGTGTAACACTTGGTTTACAGTGCGACGGTTTCCTTACGGCAGAGGATATTAGAAACGGTTATCCTGTAATGGCTGGTTATGAAGCCCAACCCGGTGATGTGAAATATGTAGACAAAAACAACGACAATGTAATTGACGAATATGACCGCACCGTCATTGGCGGTGACAAGCCTTTACAGTATTTCGGATTAGACATGGGCGTTGAGTACATGGGAATAGAGTTTTCCATGCTTTTGCAAGGTGTATACAACCGTGACATCTACGTCAGTGACCGTACTCTCGTAGAGGGCTTCCAGACTTACGGGCAGTCGTATGGACAGGCATATCGCAATCTGCTTGCGCGCTGGACGCCTGAGACGGCAGCTACAGCTAAATATCCCCGTCTTTCAGCTGGTGGAAACACATACAACTACGGTGGCATGTATGGCTCCTCATTATGGATGCACAAGGGCAACTTCATACGTCTTAAGAATATCACACTGGCATACAACCTCCCTGAGAACTGGAGCAACAACATCCTTGGAGGTCTGCGGGTGAAGGTCTTCGTCAGTGCTGAGAACGCTCTCACTTTCTCTTCGTGTGATTTGGTTGATCCGGAAGTGAGTTTTACGTCTTCACCAATCCAGAAATGTTTCTTTACAGGTATAAGCCTTAATTTTTAAAACTTCTGAAGTATGAAAAATAACAAATATATCTTTCTGGTACTGACATGCTGTACGCTGGTTGTGACATCCTGCATGGATCATTACGAGTCGTTGCCTGCCGATGAGTTTACCGAGGATTACCTTTTTTCCAGAACTGATTCCAATGGAACACAGGCGCGGCAGTTCCTCAACTCCATTTATGGTATTCTCGAGAATGGTCATAATCGTGTCGGTGGTGATTATCTTGACGCTTCAACAGATGATGCCATAAGTGTGAATGTCAATAACGAGCCTGATGTATATCGCATCTATAAAGGTCTCTATACGGCAAGTAATATGATATCCGGTGACATGATGTGGAGCCAATACTATGATGGTGTTAGAAAGGTCAACCGGTTTATACGTGGCATTGACAGAGTTCCGTTCCGTACCACTTATGTTAATGCGCTTGGCGAAAAACGTCCGCTTGGCGTGTCGATGAAAGCGGAGGCAAGGTTTCTTAGAGCCTGGTTCTATTTTCAGCTTGTCCGCCGCTATGGAGGTGTCCCTCTTATGGGTGATAAAGTGTATGGTCTTAACGACAATATTGAGTTGCCGCGAAATAGCTTTGCAGACTGTGTTGATTATATTGTGGGTGAACTTGATTCTATCCGCGACTCACTCCGTACACTGCCTATAAGCAATGCCGCTGAGTTCGGACACGTGCCTACCAAAGAAGCTTGTATAGCTTTTAAGTCGAGAGTATTGCTTTATGCCGCAAGTCCGCTCTTTAATGGTAATACGATGGATAAAGGCAATGCCCTCGTGGGATACACCGATTATGACATTAACCGTTGGAAGCTTGCCGCCGATGCCGCAAGAGAGTTCATCGACACATTTGGAGACAATGGTTCTGGTAGTGTTATTCTGGACGATGATCCCCGTGACGCTTTTCTTGACTTTTATAATTATGCAAAGAATCCCGAGCTGATATTCTTTAGAGCAGGCGGCAGCAACTATTCGATAGAGAGCACTAACGGTCCTCTTGGCTTTACCGGAACAAATCTCGGCAATGGTCAGACTTGTCCGTCCCAGAATCTTGTGGATGCTTTCCCGATGATTGACGGTCGTTCAATTTCTGACCCCACTGATGCGGAATACAAATATGACGAGCAGCATCCTTATGACAACCGTGATCCGCGTCTTAAATATACGATTCTGTATAATGGCTCTGATTGGCTCGGCACCAAACTGCAGACATGGCAGGGAGGAGCGAACAATCCAAGTGGCGGGTCGCGTTATTCACGTACAGGCTATTATATGCGCAAATTCATGGGAAAATTCGAGAACTCTGACTCATACAGCAATCAGACGCATTTGTGGGTGATTTTCCGATACGCAGAAATCTTGCTCAACTTCGCGGAGGCTGAGAACGAGCTTCTCGACGCCCCATCCAAGGAAGTATATAATGCTATCATTAAGTTGCGCAAGCGTGCAGGCATCAAGAAGGGCAATGTGAAGGGATATACCTATGGCTTGAAAGAAAATATGACAAAAGAAGAGATGCGGACGGTCATACGTAATGAGCGCCGTATCGAGATGGCATTTGAGGAGCAACGGTTCTACGATATTCGCCGCTGGAGAATAGCGGAGGATGTATTCTCCAAACCCATTCAGGGAATGCATATAACTGTAGGAAACGGTCAGACAGTCTATTCTCGTGAGAACCTTATGACGACTGATTTCGATTCGAAGTATTATCTTTACCCTATCCCCTATAGTGAAGTTACTAAGAACGTTAATATGAAACAAAATCCTAAGTGGTAAACTATGAAACGACTGATATTCTTTATAACCTGCTTTTGTGTTTGCATTGTCTCATTCGCACAAGAGATTAGTGTAAGCGGTAAGGTCACCTCTTCTGATACCGGAGAGGAAATGGTGGGAGTCACCATTAAAGGCTCCGACAAAAGTCATATGGCAATCACAAATATAGACGGCGTTTTCCATATGAAGGCACGTGTCGGAGAGAAACTCTTGTTCTCGTGTATCGGATATCTGGACAAGACTGTCGCTGCAAGTGAGAGTATGAATGTTGTTATGGAGCCGGACAACAGCAACCTTAACGAAGTCGTGGTTGTCGGCTACGGACAGGTGAAGCGTCTGACCAACACAGGTGCTGTGAGTGCTGTCAATGGGTCGGAACTGCGTAAAGTGCCGGTGAGCAGTGTGCAGAACACGCTTGCGGGTAAGCTGCCGGGATTCTTCTCGCAGCAGCGCAGCGGCCAGCCCGGCAAGGATGCTTCTGATTTCTTCATTCGTGGAGTCAGTTCGCTTAATGGCGACGGCAACAAGCCTCTGATTATTGTCGATGATATAGAATACGGCTATGACCAGCTGTCGCAAATCAATGTCAATGAAATTGAAAGTATTTCCATTCTTAAAGACGCCTCCACGACTGCGGTCTATGGTATTAAAGGTGCCAATGGAGTGTTGGTGGTGAAGACAAGACGCGGAGAGAAGGGTGTGCCGAAGATTAACGTGCGTTTGGAGACTGGCTTGCAGGCTCCTGTACGTAAGCCGAAGTTTCTCGGTTCGTATGAGACCGCGAGACTCGTCAATGAGGCTTATGCCAACGACAGATTGCAGCCTGCCTTCACAGAGGAGGATTTGGAACACTTCCGTACTGGTGATGACCCATATGGCCATCCAGACGTGAATTGGTATGATGAAATATTCAAGAGCACCGCTCAACAGTCCAATGCAAACGTAGATATATCAGGAGGCTCAGACCGTTTGAGATACTTCATTTCCGTCGGCTATTTCAGCCAGAACAGTCTTATGCGTGACTTCGATTCCGGTGATGAATTGAATAGTGATTATCGCTACCGCAGATTCAACTTCCGTTCCAATTTGGATTTTCAGGTAACAAAGAATCTTTCCATGCGGTTGGATATAACATCCCGGTTTATGAATATCAACGAACCGAGGGGTATCAATACCACGGGCGAAATATATAATTTTGAGTCAATGCATCCTTACTCTGCTCCGGTGCTCAACCCTGACGGGTCATACGCCTATCTGTATGACACCAACAGCCGTCGCCCTACCTTGAACGCCCGCCTGGCAAACGAGGGATACAACCGTACGCGTCGTAACGACAACAACCTTCTCTATAATGCAAATTGGAAGATGGATTTTATAACACCGGGTTTGTCCACCAATGTACGTTTGGCTTACTCCAGCATCGATGAGAACGCACGCTCGGCGTGGCGCTCTGAGTATCCTACGTATCACTACAACTCTGCCACCGGTATTTATAATATCAACCCTGACAACGTCTACACCAAGGGTGTCCCTGCCATCACTGTGGATCCGCATAGTGGTATCACCGACCTGAATCTTATGGCATCTGTTAATTATGCCCGCGTATTCAATGAGGTACACGACATCAATGCCATGTTGCTTTACAACCGCGAGGAGACCACCGTTGAGTATAACAGCAACTCTGGAGCATATGCGCCGCAGGTGCCCACAAAGTTTCTCGGCACGACATTGAAACTGAGCTATAAGTACGCCAGCAAATACCTTGTTGATTTTAATGTCGCATACAATGGCTCCGACAGGTTCAAGAAAGGTCACCGCTACGGCTTTTTCCCTGCTGTAGGTCTTGGCTGGGCTATCTCTGAGGAACCTTGGTTCAGAAACAATATTAAAAATGTAGATTTAATGAAAATACGCGCTTCATATGGTCTGGTAGGTTCTGATGTCGCCATGGGCAACCGCTATCTTTACAATCAGGTGTATGAACGCGGAGACTCATATAATTTTGGAGATTACGAGCAGGAGATTTTTCAGGGCTATCGTGAAGGTGCGCTCGGTAATGACAATGTGACATGGGAGAAAGCGCGTAAGTTTGACATCGGTCTTGACATGAACCTGTGGAACTGTATTTCACTGACCGTCGATTATTTCTATGATAAACGCTACGACCAGCTTGTTTACCGCAATGACATTCCGCTTATTCTTGGTATTGGCACCTCACCTGTCAATGTGGCGCGGACATCCAACCAGGGATTCGACGGGCAGATAAGCTATCGTGACAGATGGGGCAAATTTGATTTCAATACCAGTTTCGTGTTCTCGTATGCCAAAAACAAGATTATCTATGAGGCTGAGGCTCAGCAGATATATCCATGGTTGGCTGCCACAGGTCATCCTATTGGACAGATGTTCGGATACAAATGTCTGGGATATTATACTCCCGAGGATATAGCATTGATTGAATCAGGAGCTCCTGACGCTCCAGCAGTGCCAAGCACTGATATCCCTGTACAGGCAGGCGACCTGAAATATAAGGACCTGAACCATGACGGCATCATCAATGACTATGACAAGTGCGCCATAGGCAAGCCCAATCTTCCCAACACCACTTTGGGATGGACCGTCGGAGGCAGTTGGAAAGGGTTCACCCTGAGTGTGCTGTTCCAAGGTTCGTTCAACTATAGTTTCAGCATCGTCGGAACAGGTATCGAACCTTTCAAGAGTCAGTTCCAGCCTCTGCACGAGAAACGCTGGACATTGGAGCGTTGGCAGAATGGGGAGGACATTGAGTTCCCGCGCCTTACCAGCAATCCTTCTACCGTAAACTCGGCTGAGGCTTATATGTCCGACTTCTGGCTCATCGATGCATGGTACATACGCCTTAAGACCGTCGACCTGTCTTATGACTTCCCTCGCAAGTGGATTCCTAAGTTCATGAGCGGGCTTCGGCTGTACGCCAATTGCTACAATCTCTTTACGTGGACAAGCTACAAGAAGTATCAGCAGGACCCGGAGATACAGACTAATTCTGCTGGCGACGCCTACATGAATCAAAGGGTTGTCAACTTTGGTGTCAATATAAGCTTTTAGTGAAATGCTTGTGATAGGTCTCTTTTGAAAAATATTGTAAGTAACAGTATCTTTTCATGCGTGACTTATAATCAAACCGGAATGGGTCGTCAGACTTCATCCGTGTTTCGTACTGCTGCAGTCAGTTTGGTTTCTGCTTTATCGAAGATGTTTGGGCTACATCGGGATAATTGGAAACCAAACTGACTGCAGCAGTGCGGAAGAGGGATGAAGAAGTAGACAATCAATCACAATGACGGCGCAAGCCCTGTAGAGGCGCAAAATTTTGCGTCTCCCGATTAGTCCATTGCAATGTAAGCATGTAATAATACGCTGACAAACAAATGCTTTCTTTCCTTGTGAGACGCAAAATTTTGCGTCTCTACTTTTTCCATCTGCGCATAACAATATAATGTATTCCAAAAAACAAACATGCTTGCATCTGTATGCATTAAGTATGTGCATAATTATTCATTC